>TARA_R110000868_G_scaffold13792_1_pt1 | contig 106830 bp, 112 predicted proteins | sample TARA_R110000868 | Tara Oceans TARA_R110000868 (sample SAMEA4397489) | marine metagenome | biome: Polar Biome; feature: [SRF] surface water layer (ENVO:00010504); material: water (ENVO:00002006), including particulate matter (ENVO:01000060) such as... | depth 5 m
CCTCATGCCCCACACCGGGCGTCGAGGCCTGGTTGATCGCGTAGAGGGCAGGGAGGTCTGAGGGGGTGTAGGGACGGATGGGCATTGGTGGGGTGTGGCTTACGAGCAGAGGATTTGCAACAGGCTCAGCCGCAATCACCGGACTCATCCTGAGCGAAGTCGAAGGATGACCTGGCGAAGAACCGCAACCTCCCCAAGCCCGCGCCCGATCCTTCGACTTCGCTCAGGATGAGCGCTAGGGTGGGGCGATGCAATTCTGGGTCTACCTCCTGCAATGCGCCGACGGGAAATACTATGTCGGCTCCCATCGGGGCGATGATGTGGGCGCCCGTGTGTGGGAGCATAATGAAGGCATCAATTCGAAAGCGTTCACATATTCGCGTCGCCCGGTGACCCTGCTCTGGTGCGGGGCGTTTGCCGATCCCGCAGAGATGGTCAGTTTCGAACGGCAGATGAAAGGCTGGACCCGCGCCAAGAAGGAAGCCTTTGTGCAGGGAGACTGGGAGCGGCTGAAGGCGTTGTCGAAATCGCGAACTGCCCCGACTGTTCGGGAAAAGGGCCGGTTCTACAAACTGACCCATCCGGACAAGCCACAAGACCCGGACTCATCCTGACCCCACCACCGACTCATCCTGAGCGAAGTCGAAGGATGAACTGACGAAGAACCGCAAGCTCCCCAAGCCCGCGCCCGTGCTTCGACTTCGCTCAGCATGAGCGCTACGTTTAATCGGTTCTACACGGGCTAGAATTGCAGTTGGTATTTGTCGTTTATCTCACGCGCGAAATACATGAACCGCTGGCAAAAGAGGCTCATATCCGACAAGTACGAGTGAACAGCTTCACTCCGAATCTCAATGTGAACCTCCTGCCAAGGGTTATCGGCTGCGGGTAAAATTCGTCGAATGGTGAATATCCCAGTATCGACGTCAAAACGTGCAATCCCGTGAGCCAAGAAATTTCGGAGATCATAAGTGGTGCGTAACTTGGAGCACAAGAATTCTGCTTCGTCTTTGTAATCGACAAGTTCGACTCGCGTTGAAAAGAATTTTTCGAAGGCGTCAACGCGGCTCTCGAAGCGGAATTTGACAGTATCCAATGCGCCGTCAAATGGTGGCGTGCCGTTGAAACGAGCTAGAAGTCGACCAATTGTGAATTCGATCTGAGCAAAGGAGCTGAGAAAGCCGCCTCGGAAAGTATTGAAGTTATCAACTTCGATCTGAGTTTCAGGCGAAGGTGGCCGTGAAACCCATGGCATATCAATTCTTCCCGAACTTCCGGTCTCGCCCTGCCAGCAACCGCAACCTGAGCGCATTCAGCTTGATGAAGCCTTCGGCGTCTTTCTGATCGTAGGCGCCGTGGTCGTCTTCGAAGGTGACGATGTCTTCCCGGTACAGAGAATAGGGGCTGGAGCGGCCGGTGAGGTAGGCCTGGCCCTTGTAGAGCTTCAGCGTCACTTCGCCCGTCACCCAGCGCTGGGAATGGTCGATGGCAGCCTGCAGCATTTCGCGCTCCGGGCTCCACCAGAAGCCATTATAGATCAGCTCTGCATAGCGCGGCATCAGCTCGTCTTTCAGATGGGCGGCGCCCTTGTCGAGCGTGGCCTGTTCGATGCCGCGATGCGCCGTCAGCAGGATGGTGCCGCCGGGCGTCTCATAGATGCCGCGCGACTTCATGCCGACGAACCGGTTTTCCAAGAGGTCCAGCCGGCCGATGCCATGCTTCTTGCCATAGGCGTTCAGCGCGGTGAGCAATGTGGCGGGCGACATCTCTTCGCCATTGATGGAGACCGCGTCGCCGCGCTCGAAGCCGATCGTGATGATCTCTGCTTCGTCGGGCGCGTCTTCCGGGCTGATCGTCCGCATGTGGACGAATTCCGGCGCGGGCTCGGCCGGGTCTTCCAGCACTTTTCCTTCGGAGGAAGAGTGCAGCAGGTTGGCATCGACGGAGAAGGGGGCCTCGCCGCGCTTGTCCTTGGTGATCTCGATGCCGTGCTGTTCGGCGAAGGCGAGCAAATCTGTGCGGGATTTGAAATCCCAGTCACGCCACGGGGCGATGACCTTGATGTCGGGGTTCAGGCCGTAATAGCCAAGCTCGAAGCGGACCTGGTCATTGCCCTTGCCGGTTGCGCCATGACAGACGGCGTCGGCGCCGACCATGTCGGCGATCTCGATCTGGCGTTTGGAGATCAGCGGGCGGGCAATCGAGGTGCCGAGCAAATAGACGCCTTCATAGACGGCATTGGCGCGGAACATCGGGAAGACGAAGTCGCGGACGAATTCCTCGCGCACGTCTTCGATGAAAATGTTCTCCGGCTTCACCCCCGCGGCGAGCGCCTTGGCGCGGGCAGGCTCCAGTTCCTCGCCCTGGCCGAGGTCTGCGGTGAAGGTGACGACTTCGGCGCCGAATTCCGTCTGCAGCCATTTCAGGATGATCGACGTGTCCAGTCCGCCGGAATAGGCGAGCACGACTTTTTTCGGAGCGGAAACGGACATGAATTTGTACCTTCTATGGGGCCTGCTGATTGCGGGGATGCAATAGGTGGGAAAGCCCGCGATTACAAGCGCTGCACACGATCCGGGCGGTCACGCAACTCTCACAAGACTCTTTGCCGGGAGGGATAGTTTGATCTCGGTTAACGCGATATAGTCGGGCCGTTAAGGTTAAGGTAGGCAGAGGGAGGTTAGATAGGGTCATGCTTGAGACGCACATGACAGATGGGCATGAGCCCGTTTCCCTTCTTCCCGACTCCCTTCGCCGCGCCGTTCTGGACAGTGTCCATGAGCGTGTGGACGCGCCGGTGCGGCCTGCGCCCGGCGCCTCCTTCCGCGAGCGGCTGGAAGCGCGGCGCGCCGTGCGGCCCCAGTCCACGCTGGCAATCACCTCCGGCATTCAGTATCCGACGCTGGAGGCTGGCCGTGCCCGTTCTGCGTCAATACGTGCGGCCAGGCCGAAACGGCCCGTCAATGCCGTGACCGAGCCGCAGCCACGTCGCGCGCCGATGCTGATGAGGGCGATGTCGTCCATGGGCGGCGCCCTGCCGGCGATCACCCTGTCGAACGGCCTCAGCCTCGGCGGCGGGGATGGCGATGATGACTCCAAAATGGGCGAGCGGCTGTCGAAACTGTCCCAGCTCGCCTTTGCCGGCCTTGCCGTGCTCGGCTTTGCGGGCCTCTCTTTCATGGCGGCCGACAATGCGCTGACTGGCAATGACACGGCCGATGGCGACGAGGATGCGGCGGCGGCGGAAACGCGCGCAGCCCTGAAAGCGGCGACCAGCCAGCGCATCACGTCCAGCCAGGCCTCGGCCCTTGCCATGGCGGGCGCCTCTGCGCCGGTGGATGGGGCGGCCCAGCCCTGGTTCGATTACAAGGCTATCGCGTTTGACATTGCCGCGCGCAACGAGGCGCAGGTCGAGGCCCAGCGCGTTGCCGAAATGGCTGCCTCCGCTGAGGCGGAACGCCGCGCCGCCGCTGCCATCGCAGAAGCCGAAGCCCAGCAACTCGCCGAAGAGCAGCGCCTTGCGCGCCTCGCCGAAGCGACCCGTCTTGCCGATGCGACCGCCGAAAAGCGCCGCCTTGCCGAAGAGGAAGCGGCCCGCGTCGCCCGGATGGAAGCGATCCGTCAGGCTGAACTGGACGCAGAGCAGGCCGCCGCCATGCGCGCCGAGGCGACCCGTCTCGCTGAACTGGAAGCGCGCCGTATCGCCCATGCCGAGGCCGAGGCCATGCGCCTTGCCAATCTGGAAGCCGACCGTCTTGCCGAGGCGCGCCGGGTGGCCGCTGCGGAAGTGCAGGCGCTGCGCGCGCCGGTGCAGTATGTTTCGATGGCCAATGCGGTCAGCCTGCCGGTCGCACCAACGCCGCAGGTCAAGCCGCTGGTGCGGACGCCAAAGGCGAAGCCGGCTGCGACCTGGGCTGCCTATTCAGGCCCGATGCCGACCACGGCGTCGCTGAAACCGTCCAAGCCCCTGGTACTGGTCGCGCAGACCCCGGTCGAGCGCGCCGTGCCGCCGGCCCTGAAGCCGAACGCGGCCCATGTGCGCGCCTTTGATCGCCCGGTGCCGGTGCAGCAGGCGTCGCAAAAGGTCGAAGCCTTCATGGCCGAGCGCGTGCAGCGCACTGCGGATGCGCCTGTATCCGAGGCGGCGCTTGTGGCGCTGCAGGCCGAGTTTCTGACAATCGTGAATTCCGCGCAGGATGGCACGGTCTCGGAGATTGCCCTGCCAGAGGGCGGGCGGATGGAGATCACCATCGAGCAGACCACGACGCGCGAAGCGAGCCGTCCGGTGCTGAAAACGGTCAGCTATTCGGTCAGCGAATATCGCGCGGTGCAGCGGTCCGTGACGGCGCAGGTCGATCGCAGCGTGACGCTGACCTGCCGGGATCTCAGCTATGTCATTCCGGGCAAGGAGCGCGGCCGGTTTGCCGCCTGCGAATCCGGCAAGGGCGAATGGCTGATCTCGCGGGCGACCGAAGGCTCCAAATCAAGCATCTAGGCTTTGGCCATTTCCTTGTGGTGGCGCTTGGCGCGTTTGATCAGGTGTTTCTCGACCACGCGGAAATTCTTGCGGTGGGACCGGAAGAAGAAGTCGAACACATCGCCCGCCAGGGGGATGGAGCCGATGACCACATCGACAACAAGATTCCAGATGATCTGAATGTGCGCCGTGATGGGCAGTTTGAGCCGCGCTGCCGTGCCGAGGGCATAGAGACCGGCCGCGCCCGTGATCGCATCGCCTGCCACGGGCAGGAGGCCGAGCAGGGAGTCGAGACCAAACGGCACGCCCGCAATCTTGAAGCGTGTATCCATCAGATCCGAGAACCGGTCGAAGCCGGCGATTTCGTCAGCGACGGTGCGCCCATTGGGCAAATGGAGCAATTCGGCTTCTTCGCGCGTAATCCGTGATGGCATAATCTGTCCCTTTGGTCCTTTCCAACAGTGGCCCAATATTGCGCCGCGCGTCAAAGCCTGCTGAATGGCGAGTATGGAAGACGCGCATGTCTACAAATTGCTGACCGATGACCAGTGGCGCGCGGCCGAGGCCTCCGGCGTGACCGATGTGCCCATCGACCGGGAGGATGGCTATGTGCACTTCTCTACGGCCGAGCAGGTCGGCGAGACGGCGGCAAAGTATTTTTCCGGCCTGAAGGATGTGCGGCTTGTCCGCTTCCCGGTGGACCGGTTGCCGCCACTCAAATGGGAAACGAGCCGGGGCGGGCAATTGTTCCCCCACCTCTATGGCCGCCTGCAGATCGCCAAGGCCGATGCCGTCTGGCGGCTCGCGCGCGGTGAGGATGGGGCCCCGGTCATACCAGAGGATCTGAATGATGAGCCTGACTGATCTCGGCGTTGCCGCTGTGAAACTGTTGCCCCCGGAGGCGGCGCACACGGCGACGATCCGTCTGCTGAAGGCCAGGCTGGGTGTGCCGATCAATCCTCCGGCCACGCATCCGACCCTCGCAGTGAAGCTGCCGAAATCGGGACTCGCCCTGTCCGAGCCGGTGGGTCTGGCCGCCGGGTTCGACAAGAATTGCGACGTGCCGACCGCCATGTCGAAATATGGGTTCGGTTTTGTCGAGTGCGGCACGGTCACGCCGAAGCCGCAGGCCGGCAATCCGAAACCGCGCCTGTTCCGCCTCAGCGATGACAAGGCGGTCATCAACCGGATGGGCTTCAACAATGAGGGTCTCGACACTTTCGTTGCCAACCTCAAGGCCTATTCCGGCGCCGTCCCGTTGGGCGCAAATGTCGGCGCGAACAAGGACAGTGATGACCGGGTGGCGGACTATGTGCTCGGCATCGAATCCGTTGCGCCCCATGCGGACTATATCACGGTGAATATTTCCTCGCCGAATACGCCGGGCCTGCGCGGCCTGCAGGACAAGGACTCTCTGGAAGCGCTGTTGACCGCTTGTGGAGCAGCCGAGCGGGTGGGCAAGCCGGTCTTCCTGAAAGTGGCGCCCGATCTCGATCCGGAAGCGATTGCGGACATTTGCGGTGTCATGCGCGGGCCGGGCGCATGGCTGTCAGGCCTGATCGTGTCGAACACGACCCTGGCGCGACCGGACAGTTTGAAAAGTGCACAAAAGGATGAGGCAGGCGGCCTGTCGGGCGCCCCGCTGATGGACGCATCAACGGATGTGCTGGCGGCGTTCGCGCGGGAGCTGAAGGGCGAGTTCGACCTGATCGGCGCGGGCGGCATTGCCAGCGGGGCGGATGCCTATCGCAAGATCCGGGCAGGGGCCCATGCGGTGCAACTCTATTCCGCGATGATCTATGAGGGGCCGGGCCTCGCTGAGCGGATCAATCGCGAGCTTGTCCGCCTTGTGCAGGCAGACGGGTTCACGACACTGGCTGAAGCCGTCGGGAAAGATCTCTGAACAGGCCCGGCACATAGGCGCCGAGCGCGGCGGCGCGGAAGACATACATCATCAGGAAAGCCGTCCAGACGCCGGTATTGCCCCAGGCCGGGCGGAGCAGCAGGTCTGCCCCGAGATAGAGCACGGCAGAGATGATGCCGGCATTGCGCAGCGCGCGGCCCTGTGTCGTGCCGAGGAAGAGCCCGTCCAGCTGCCATGCCGCGATGCCGAGCAGGGGGACAGCCGCGCAATAGGGAAGGTAAGCAAGCGTTGCTGCGCGCGCTTCGGGATCGCGGATAAAGGTCTCGATCACCCAGCCTCCGCCGAACAAATAGAGCAGCGAGATCGCGGCGCCGGAGACGAGGGCGAATTCGGTTGTCAGACGCATCGCGCGGGCAAGGCGTCTGCTGTCACGGGCGCCATAGGCCTCGCCCGCCTCCTTCTCCGCGACGAAGGCAAAGCCGTCGAGGACGAAGGCGGCGACGGTGATGAACTGGAGCAGGACTTCATTGCCGGCGGTCACGGCGGTCGAGATCAGCGTGCCGGAGCGGACGAACCAGGCAAAGCAGAAGACCAGCGCCAGCGTGCGGAGCATGATGTCGCGATTGGCGGCGAACAGTGCGGTGAGCTTGTCGCGGTCGAGCAGGCGGGCATGACCCCGGAAGGCGGGCGCGACGAGGATGAGGCCAAAGCCGAGGGCAACCCATTCGGCAATCGCGGTGCCCGCGCCGATGCCGGTCGGGCCCCAGTCGAGGCCCGCGACGAACCAGGCATCGAGCCCGGCATTGGTGCCGTTCATGACGATCTGGAAAGCGAGCATCTGGCCGGTCTTGCCCGTACCAAGCATCCAGCCGGTGACCGCAAGGCCCATCAGGTAAGCGGGGGCGCCCCAGATGCGCGCATTGAAATAGCCCTTGGCCAGGGATTCGACCGTCTGTGTGCCCTCAAAGGCTGCAAAGGTGCCGATCTTCAAGAGCGGAGAGAGCAGGAACAGGGACACGCCGATGGCGCCGCCGAGCATCAGCGCGCGCAGCAGGATGGCGCGGGATTCGGTTGTGTCGCCCTGACCATTTGCCTGCGCCGTCAGGCCCGTGGTCGACATGCGCAGGAAGCCGAAGCCCCAATAGATGAAACTGTAGGCGACGGCCGCGATGGCCACGGCGGCGAGGTCTGCCTTGTCCCCGAACCGGCCCATGATGGCGGTGTCGACGACACCTGTCGTGGCGGTCGCGGCCTGCGCCAGGATGATCGGCACGGCGAGGGAAAAGACTTTTCCGCGGGTCAGCATGCCCGCCCGCTTAGCCTGATTGCGGTGTGGGGGCGAGACCTATTCGGCGTGGAGCGCTGTGTAGAGTTCGCGCGCTTCCGGCAGGGCGATGAGCAGGTAGAGCGGGAAGGCCGCGGTGAGCAGGATCAGGACGAAGGGGACGAATTTCGCCGCATCCGGCAGGCGCAATTCGTCCTGGACGACCGACATGAGGGTCAGCATCAGGCCCGCGAGACCGAGCCCGGCAAGCGTGTCGCTGGGCCAGTGCGCGCCGAGATAGATGCGCGAGACGGCGATCATGACGGCGAGCAGGGCAAAGACTGCGGCGAGCAGGCGGCCGGGCAGCTTGCGGAAGACCGCCAGCGCGAGCAGGGCCAGCGCGCCATAGATGAGGGCGGAATTGGTGGCATGGCCGCTTGGGAAGCTGAAGGATTCGACGCCGCCATAGAGATCCACCGTGGGCCGGGGGCGGGCGATGGTCATCTTCAGCAGCTTCACAATGGCCGGCATCAGGGCGAAGGCGGCGCCGAACAGGAGCGCCTCGCGCCAAGCCCTTGCGGCGAGCAGGGCGAGTACGGTCACCAAGGCGACAAAGATCAGGAAGCGGGAATCGCCCAGCGCCGTGACGACCAGCATCAGCAGGTTGAGGGTTTCGGTGCGCAGGGCCGGGACGGCATCGGTAATGGCGCGGTCAAACGCCTCCAGAGGCCAGATGCCGGCCTCGCCCAGAGCGAGACCGGCAAAGACGAACAGGCTGAGAGCGGCGCACAGCCATTGGGTCCGGGAAAAATGCATGAGGTGTCAATACCTCAGGCAGCGTCCGGTTCCGAGCCCTAGCGGCGCGTCATCACCATCTGGAAGATGTCGTCCATCGGATTGCCGTCGCCGTCAGCGTCCAGAAGACCGCCGAGCATGCCCATTGCGCCTGCGCCGCCGGAGGATTGTTTCTTGCCGCCGAGCAGGCCGCCCAGAAGACCGCCAATGCCCGCTTGCGCCGCTTGTGGCTGTTTGCCGCTCAGCATGCCGGACAGGGCTGAGGCCATGTCAGGCTGCTTGGTCTGCTTCGACAGCGACGCCATCGCCATGGAGGCGACCATGGGCAGCATGGATTTCATGACCTGCTCGCTGAGGCCGGTTTTCTTCGCAGCCTGCGCAGCGACGGCGCGGCTTGTGTCCTTGGAGCCGAGCAGATGGCCGAGAATGGCATTGCCGTCGGCGATGGCGTTCGGCTGGGCCAGCGAGTCCGGCTGGTCGAGATATTGCGCGTGTTGGCCATTCTGCAGGGCGCCGAGCAGGGATTGGAGCCCGCCGGGCTGCTGGACATTGCGCTGCAGGCCGCCCGCAATGGCGGGCAACAGGGCCTTGATCGCCGCTTGTGCCATGTCCGGCTGCAGGCCGGCCTGTTGGCCTACCTGCTGTACCGCGGCGCCATTGTTTGCCTGTGTCAGCATGTCAAAAAGATTGATACCAGCCATTCCCAACTCCATTCAGATTAACTTGGGTTATGCGTAACAATCGATTGTTGAACCGAACATGACTGGCGATTGGGGAATGTCAGTTGGCGCTGAGGGCGAGGATTTTCTGGCAGGAATTGAGGTTCCGGGCCGTGACGGCCTCCGCTTTGAGGAACCGGTCGAGCTTTTCGGCGGGCTTGGAGCGGCCATAGCCATTGGGGGTGTACAGGTAGAAGACATCGCCGAGGAGGGAAAATTCCTCGCCCTTGTCACAGAGCGCGCGCAATCCCGCTTCGTCCAGTGAGACCTTACCGGTCAGGAACATGATGTGCAGGGTCTTGGGGTCGGCTTCGGCCTGGGAGAAGGGATTGTCCGCGAGGGCTGTGCGCAATTGATCGACAGAGCGCAGCAGGACGGGCCGGTCGAGGCCGAACTCGTCTTGCAGGATGTCCTTGATCCGACTTTCGACCGTCTCGCAGCCGAGTTCGGATTCAAGGATGATGTTGCCGGACTGGATGTAGCTGCGCACATTCCCGAACCCCGCTGCCGAGAGCGCGGCGCGGAAATCGGCCATGGGCAGCTTGCCCGTGCCCCCGACATTTATCCCGCGCAACAAGGCAATCCAGGTTTGCGCCATGGGCCTAGACAGGATCGCGGGCGCGGAAGACCTCTTCGTCCAGTTCGCCTTCCCATTTCGCCACCGCCGTCGCGACGGTGAGGTCGCCCGTCACATTGGTCACCGTCCGCATCATGTCGAGGATGCGGTCGAACGGGAACAGGACGGCGATCACGACGACAATCTGTTCCGGCGTGGCCCCGATCACGCTGAGCGTGGTGGCGGCGAGGAACAGGCTGACCGAGGGAATGCCGGCTGTGCCGATCGAGACGAGCGTCGCCATCAGGATGATGGTGAGATACATGCCGGCAGTCATCGGGGTGCCCATGGCCTGGGCCGCGAAGAGGGCAATCACACCTTGGTAGAGCGCCGTGCCGTCCATGTTGATCGTCGCGCCCAGCGGCAGGACGGAGGAAGCGACCGGCTTGCCGATGCCGAGGTTTTCCCGCGCACAGGAAATCGTCATGGGCAGCGTGGCATTCGAGGACGAGGTCGAGAAGGCCACGGCCTGCGCGTCCACAACGCCCCGGAAGAAGGGCATGAGCGGCAGGCGCAGGCCGCCGCGAATGATCAGGCCATAGGTGATGGCGATGTGCAGGAAACAGGCGAGGTAATGGGTCAGCGTCAGCTTGCCGAGGAAGACAAGAATGTCGAGCCCGCGCTCACCAAGCACCCAGGCCATCAGGGCGAACACGCCGAAGGGCGCGGTCTCCATGACAATCAGGGTCAGTTTCATGACCGCTTCAGCGGCGCTGTTGATGACGTTTGCCAGAGGCTTGCCGGCCTCACCGGTCATCAGGATGCCGATGCCGAGCAGGATGGCAAAGAAGATGATCTGAAGTACATCGCCATTGGTCAGCGCCGCGACGGGATTGGTCGGGATGATGGAGAGCAGCGTATTCATCAGCTGTTCGCCGATGCTGCCGGGCTGCGGGTTCGCATCGAGCCGGGCCTTGGCCTCGGCAATGTCTGCGGCTGAGGCAATCGAGAGGTCAAAGCCGGCGCCGGGCTGGATCAGCGTGCCCATGAGCAGGCCAAAACTGACAGCGACGACCGTGGTGCCCATATACATGAGCAGGGCGCGGCCCCCGAGGCTGCCGAGCTTTTTCGGGTCGCCCATCGCCAGCACGCCCGAGAGCAGCGTGGTGAAAATCAGCGGGACAACCAGCATCTTGATGAGGTTGATGAAGGCATCGCCAATGGGCTTGGCCCAGGCGGAGACATTGGCACTGGCGGCTTCCGGGCCGAGGCCATAGCGCAGGCCCAAGCCGACGAGGGCGCCCAGAACCAGTCCTGCGATCACCCGTTTCCAGAGATCAATACCAAACCACCATTTCATAAGCTGCTCCTGCCCCGTCTGTAGCGCCCGACGGTAGGGCGCGCTGCAGGGGAAGGCAATCGCGCGGTGCGCATTCCTGCAGCTTGCCAGCCGGATGATGAAAAGCCTATCAGGCAGGATGCAGCCTTCCCTGCTCTCCTTGCCGATTGATGATGTGCTGGCCGAAATATGCGCGGGCCTGCGCGACCATGCGCGGCTTGTGCTTGCGGCGCCGCCCGGCGCAGGCAAGACGACGCGCGTGCCGCTGGCACTGGCGGGCCTGCTCGGCGACGCCCCCGTCATAGACGGCAAGATCATCATGCTGGAGCCGCGGCGCATTGCGGCGCGTATGGCGGCGCAGCAGATGGCGAACTCTCTCGGAGAGAAACTCGGCCAATCCGTCGGCCTGACGACAAGGGTGGACCGAAAGGTGTCTGCGGCCACGCGCGTGGAAGTGATCACGGATGGCCTGTTCACACGGCGCATCCTGTCGGATCCGGAACTGGCAGGCGTCGGCGCGGTCATCTTTGACGAATTCCATGAGCGCAGGCTGAATTCGGATTTAGGACTGACGCTGGCAATGGAAGCCCAGGGCGCTTTGCGTGACGATCTCCGGATCCTGATCATGTCGGCCACGCTCGATACGGAAAAAGTATCCAGCGTGCTCGGGGCTCCGGTCGTGGAGAGTCAGGGGCGGCAATATCCCGTGGAGACGAAATATCTCGGCCGGTCGCAGGACCGGATCGAAGACCGGATGGCGGCCGCTGTGCGCAAGGCGCTGCGCGAGGAGGAAGGCTCGATCCTCGCCTTCCTGCCCGGCGCGCGGGAAATCCAGCGGACGGCAGAACAGCTTGAGACCGTGCCGGACAATGTGCGTGTGGCCCCTCTGTTCGGCGCGCTGAGCCCGGCAGAGCAGGATGCGGCCGTGTCACCGGCGCCGGAAGGAATGCGCAAGATTGTGCTGGCGACGGATATTGCTGAGAGCGCGCTGACCATTGAAGGCGTGCGGATCGTGATCGATTCCGGCCTCTCGCGCGTGGCGGAAGAGGCCGCCGGCGGCTTGGGGACGCGCCTGTCGACGGTGAAGGCCTCGCGGGCCTCCGTTGACCAGCGGCGCGGCCGGGCGGGGCGCCTGTCACCGGGCGTCTGTTACCGGCTATGGGACGAGGCGGCGACGCGGGGCCTGATGCCCGCCCCGGTGCCGGAAATCCTGAAGAGTGATCTTTCCGGGCTCGTCCTCACCCTTGCAGAATGGGGTGAACGCGACGCCGGGCGCCTGACCTGGATGGATGCCCCACCCGCCGGGCGGCTGAAGGCGGCGCAGGATCTGCTCTCGACGCTGGGTGCCATTGATGAAGCGGGCGCCTTGACGGTGCTTGGCTCCGAAATGGCCCGCCTGCCATTGCCCCCTCGTCTTGGCGCTCTGGTGGCGAGCGCACCGAACGCCGAAGCGCGGGCCTTGGCGGCAGAGATTGCCGCCCTTGCCGGGGAGCGCGGCATAGGCGGGAATTCACCGGATGTGCGCGACCGGCTGGCCGGGTTCCGCCGCGATGGCTCGCCGCGCGCCCGCAGCCTGAAAGCGCAGGCGAAAAGCTGGGGGAAGGGGGCCGCGCCGGGCGGGGATGTGGCGAAACTTCTGGCGCGCGCCTGGCCGGACCAGATTGCCCGCAAGCGCCCCGGCAGTTCGGGCAGCTACCTCATGGCGTCGGGCCGGGCGGCCATGCTGCCGGAGACCGAAGCGCTCGCGAAACAGGATTGGCTGGTGATTGCCGATCTTGGCGGCGCGGCGAAGGAAGCGCGGATTTCGCTGGCTGCCCCGATTTCAGAGGCGGACGCGCTGGAGATTGGCGGGATCGTCTCGGAAGACCGGGCCAGCTTCGACCCGAAGACCGGCAAGTTTGCGGCGCGGCGGGTGAAGGCGCTCGGCGCGATTGTCCTGTCGGAAAGTCCGCTGCCAAAGCCGAGCCCGGCTGTGGCCGCCCGCGCGATGCTGGAGGCAATTGCGGAAGAGGGCTTCGAAGCCATCGGCGCAGGCGATGTGGTGCGCGAAACTCTGGCCCGGATTGCAATGCTTGAAGCAGCCGGGTGCCTGGATGAAACGGGTTGGAACACAGAGAAACTGGTTGAGACGGCAAGCGACTGGTTGTTCCCCCTGTTGAAACGGAAAGGCGCGCAGGTGCCGGCGCCACATGCGGTGCGCGAGGCCCTGATCGCCTCGCTCGACTGGCAGGTGCAGGACGCGCTGCGCAAGGAGGCGCCGCTCAGCCTGTCGCTGCCGTCCGGCCAGACCGCGCAGGTGGATTATCTCGATGACCGTGCGCCGCTGGTGTCTGCGCGGGCACAGGCCTTCTATGGGCTGAGCGCGCATCCGAGTCTGGCGTCGGGGCGGGTGCCGGTCACCGTGGAAATGCTGTCGCCGGGCAGGAAGCCTGTGGCCACCACGCAGGATCTCGGCCGGTTCTGGGGGGCGGGCTATCTGGACATGGCAAAGGACATGCGCGGACGCTATCCGAAGCATGACTGGCCGGCCGATCCGGCCTCGGCGAAGGCCCATGAGGGGCGCACAAAGAAAAGATTGTGAGGAACCGGGCGGGAAAGGCGGCGTTTCTGTTTGCATAGTCACTTATGGAGACGACCATGAAAATCGCCAGCCTGACCCTGATTTCTGCCGCAACGGCAGCCCTGGCGGCCCATGCAGAATTGCCGGCCCCACCGCAGGAGCCGGTCACCTATGAAACGGCCCCCGCCGCCTGCGCCGTCGAGGAATTCACGATCTATTTCGAGCGCGGTGTCACGCAGCTTGGTGATCAGGCAGAAGCGGTTCTGGACGCTGTGGCCGCAGATTCCGCCCAGTGCGAGTATTTCCGCATTGAAGTGGCTGGCCATGCCGATGCGACCGGACCCGCAGATCTGAACCAGAAAGTGTCGGAAGATCGCGCTGAAGCCGTGATGGCCGCGCTGGAAGCCCGCCGGATTTCTGCCGAGCAGATTGGCGTCATGCCGAAAGGCGAAGCCCAAGCCTATGCGGCGAACGGAATTGTCGAGCCACTGAACCGGAAAGCCACGGTCCGTCTCGTTCCGGTTTCCGCGAACTCGCGGGATTCCTAAAGATTGCTAGTTGGGGCGGCTCGAAGGCGAGTCGCCCCATTCCATGCCCATGCTCTTTTTCATCCAGTCCGCAAATGTTGCGGGCTTTTCGAGTGTCTTGGGATCAAGGGATCCGAAGGCGACGAGCGGGCCGTCCCGGCCTTCCAGCCGAACCCCTTTGACGCGCTGGGTGCTTTCCAGCCATTCGTGATGCGTTGCGGGGTCAAGCAGCAGCATGACCTGTTCGCCGCCTTTTCCCTCTTCATCACGTCCGAAGACGAGACCGTAAACCTTCTCCCGGCCGAACAGGCCGTGACTGGAGGCCTGGCGCTTGCCGTCGAGCAGCACTTCGTCCCAGAGCAGATTGCGCCGCCATTGCAGCACATGCATCTGGTCGTCTTTCACGATCTTGATATCGACATGGTGAAGCGATAGGCGAACGATCTCGGCGTGCATGGGAAATCTCCAAATTATCGAAAAACGATAATGTCGAAATCGGCACGGGTCAAGGCGTTTTGAATGGGCACCGGGATTCGTAGCGTGACATGACCCCGGTCCCGGGGTGGCGGAAGTGAAGTTCCGTGGCGTGCAGGTGCAGCCGCGGCGTCATCTGAAGCGCCCCCTCGTGTGCATAGAGGTCGTCGCCGAGAATGGGATGGCCGAGCGCAGCCAGGTGTACGCGCAGCTGGTGGGTGCGCCCGGTCAGCGGTGTGAGCTTCAGGCGGGCGGTGTTTTTCCGGCGATCCAGAATTTCATAGCGGGTCTGGCTCGGTTTTCCGCTCTCGTGATCCACTTTCTGGCGGGGCCGGTTTGGCCAGTCATTGATGAGCGGCAGATCGATCAGGCCGGTTTCATTGGCGGGGGCGCCCCAGACATCTGCCAGATAGGATTTCTCCACGCGCCCCTGTTCGAATTCGGCCGCAAGGGCACGCTGCACCTCCTTTGACCGGGCAAACAGCAACAACCCGCTGGTCGACATGTCCAGCCGGTGAATGGTCAGCGCATCGGGATAGGTGGTCTGGAGACGGGATCGCGCACAATCGGCCTTGTCCGGGCCACGTCCCGGCACCGAGAGCAGGCCGGACGGCTTGTCTGCCACGATCAGCCACTCATCGACATGGATGAGGGCAGGGGCCTCGGTTGGGGGGGTATAAGGGGATGTCAAACCGGTCCTGCTCCGTCGGAACCAGACCCCCATCCGCACGTTGGGAGGGGGACGCCTTCACTCTGGGGGCTGACTGATAAAGGAGTTATGGAAATGAAAAAGCCACTTATTGCAATTTTGCTCGGTCTCGGCGCGTTTGGTCTCGCAGCATGTGACACGAATGAAGGTCCGGCTGAAGAGCTTGGTGAAGAGATCGACGACGCTGCTGACGACATCGAAGACGAGGCCAACTAGTCTCGCCGCCATCGACAGCAAAAAGCCAGCCTTTCGGGGCTGGCTTTTTTTGTGCCTGGATGTTTGGGAGGAAAATCCTAGCTGGACCGTGCCGCGCTCTCGGCCAGGTCAGCTTTCTGGTGGCTGAGATCATGGGCTTCGGCAAAGCTCTGCGCATCAAGGTCCATGACGTCGATAATCTCGCGGGTGGTCGTATTGAACAGCGCGATGCGGTGACCAAACCGGACCGTCTGCAGGTTCGGTTTCTTCAGGGGGCTCTCAAGGATGATCGGAAATTCCGCGCTTGTGGCCGGCACTTCCACTGGCAGCACCATGCCGGGGACGATGGAGTCTTCCAGAGGGGAGCCACTCAGGCAGATACCGCGCTTCTGGATGCCGATTTCGCAATTCCGGTTTTGCAGGGTGAAGTCGCGGTCATAGATCGCGAAGTCAGCTTCCTGGAAGTGGTCGACCGGCGTCACATCCGGGTGGGGGAGTGTGGGCTGCAGCATGACGGCGAGTCCGGCCGCCGCAGCAGCGCCCGTGGAAAATAAAGTAGAAACAATGGTTTCGGGGGTCATGATGTCCATCCAGCTATCTGGTGGACCAATGCATGCGGCCGGGCTTGGTTCCCGGCTTTATGGCAGGAGGTGTCAGTCCTGTGGCGGAAGTGTGAGGCGGAAGACCGAGCCATCCGGGCCTGTCTCCGACAGGGAAAGGTCGCCGCCCATGGACCTGGCGAGTTCCCGCGCGATGACGAGGCCAAGCCCTGTGCCGGTCTGGCGCGTGGTGGCCGCAAACGGGGTGAACAGGTTCTGGGCGGCCTTGTCCGGCAGGCCGGGTCCGGTATCGGTGAAGACGATATCGTTCGTTTCCAGACTGACGAAAATGCGGGAGGGATCCGATCCTGCGGCGGACATGGCCTCTGCGGCGTTCCGGATTAAATTGGATGCGATGCGATGCAAATGGTCCGGGTCCGCCATGACATGGTCGAGCATGTGGACATTGTTGACGAATTCCACCGATGGCCATGCCGCGAGCGCTTCGTCAGCGGCCTCGTCAAGCGCCTGCCGCAGACCGACCCCTTCAAGCTCGGCCGGTTGGGGCGTGGCCTTGCCATAGTCCAGCGTTTCGGTGGCCAATTTGATGGCGCGGGTCAGGGCCCGCTCAAGCCGCGGCGCAGCCTTCTGTACACGTGCATCCTCGGAGCGGGCGAGCGAGTCCGAGACCAGCTGCGCCGAGGCGAGTGAGTTGCGGAGGTCATGATTGATCTTGGCGACTGCCGTGCCGAGTTCGGCAAGATGAGAGCGCTGGCGGAAGCTCTCGGCGACCGCGCTTTCCATGTCTGCGAGGGCATTCTGGGCCCGGCCGATTTCGTCGCGGCGTTTGGTATGCGGCAGGCGGCGGGTCCAGGCGCCGGGATCCATGCGGAATTGTTCGACGCTGAGCGTGACGCGCTGCATGGGGCGCACGACCAGGAGATGAAGCAGGACATAGATGATCGTGGCCGCCGCGAGCGCGATCAGGAGCGACAGGCCGGCAATCCGGCGCGCATAGGCAAGCAGCGCAGATTTCATCGGCGCGTGGGGCATCAGGACTTCGATCACCCGGTCGTCTTCCACGCCCTGCGCTGTGACCACGAGAATACGGTCATCCGGGGCGAAGAAAGCACCGAACGTGTTGGCCACGCGGTTCATGGAGGTCGTCTCGCGGAGGTCGAGCATGTGCAAGCCGCCCTCCAGCGGCATTTGGGCGGGCAGGAGCTGGAAGCGCATGTCGTCTTCGATTTCGGTGACAGCCCAGACTTCAGCATACATGAGAAGCTGGGCCGACAATTCTTCCGAGACCGACCTGTCCGGCGCAGCCTCTAGCGCGAGGGAGGCAATGCGGGCCGCCTCGACCCGCTCGGTCAGCCATGTGGTCCGGAACCCGGATGCGCTCGGCACGAAGATGAAGGCTTCCACGACGAGAATGGCGAGAATGGTCAGGCCGAAAAGCCGGAACGAAAGGCTGTTGAACCAGCGCGCTCCGGCGCGGGTTCGGTCTGGGTCCGGCAGGGGCAGGTCGGCGGTGTCGTTCACATCGCCTGAACTAGCCTAGGGGATACGTTGGAGCAAGCCGACGAGCCGTTTGGCGCTCTTGCCGAACACAACATCGGCATAGTGCGCATTGGCGGCGCGTTTCACCCCTTCGGCGCGGGTCGGGTAGGGTGAGATGAAATTGGTCAGTTCCTTGACGCCGAGCCCGTTGGACATGGCGACCGAAACCAGCTGGATCAGGTCGCCCGCATCCTTGCCGACGATGGAGGCACCGAGCAATTTGCCCTTGCGCACGATCAGCTTCACCTCGCCTTCGGTATCAGCCTCGGCGATGGCGCGGTCGCTTTCCTCGAACCTGAAACTCGGCGTGGTGATCTCGTCGCCATGTTGTTTGCGGGCTTCGGCTTCGGTGAGGCCGAGCTGGGCGATTTCGGGGGAGGTATAGGTGACGGCTGGCACGGGCAGGCTGTCGGCCGTCGTGCGCTGTTTGAAAAAGGCGCGGCGTGCGAACACGGAGGCGTGCCAGCCGGCAATATGGGTGAATTGTTCACGCCCGGCGGCATCGCCCAGCGCCCAGACGCGGCGATTGGATCTGGAGCGCAGATTGTCGCCGACGAGAATGCCTTTCCGGTCATGATCGACATCGCCCTTTTCGAGGTCCATGCCGTCGAACACGGTCTGGCGGCCCACCGCGACGAGCAGGTGGGAGCTTTCGACGATCCAGGCTTCGCCATCCTTTGGCTCTGTATGGATGCGGAGGGCCTGACCCTCCTGCTCGACCTTCGTTGCCTTGTAGCCTTCCAGGATCGTGACGCCTTCGGCGCGCAGCGTCTCGATGGCAATCTCGGCATGGGCGCGGTCAGAGCGGCCGAGCGCCTTGTCCATTTCGATCACGGTGACCTTGGCGCCGAGGCGGACAAAGGCCTGCGCCATTTCCATGCCGATCGGTCCGCCGCCGAGAATGACAAGGTGTTCCGGAAACTCCGGTAGGTCGAAAAGGGTTTCATTGGTGAGGTAGGGGATTTTTGCGAGCCCCTCGATGGGCGGGATGAATGCGCGCGAGCCGGTGGCGATGACAATGCGCCGGGCTTTCACCCGTGTGGTCGGGGAGATGATGGTATCGGGCGCGGCGAATTTGGCATGTTCCCGGATTACCGTGCAGCCAAGGCCTTCAAACCGTTCCTGGCTGTCGACCGGCGCAATGGTGGCGATGGCGGTGCGGACGTGCAACTTCACCTTTTCCCAGTCCACACGGGGCGGGGTGGTCTCGACACCGAACTTGCCAGCTTCGCGGATTTGGGCGGCGGCTTTCGCGGCGCTGAGCAGGGCCTTGGACGGCACGCAGCCGGTGTTCAGGCAGTCTCCGCCCATTTCGCCTTTCTCATAGAGTACGACCGACAGGCCGAACTGTGCTGCGCCGGCGGCAGCGGACAGGCCGGCCGAGCCTGCGCCGATCACAACGAGATCGGCTTTCATCTCGCGCATGGGGGCCGCGCCCGGAGAATGCGGAGCAGGAGAGGTTGGCGTGCGGGCGGGATCGGCCGCGCCGGCGAGCGGGGCGCGGGCATTCTGGTCGGCGGTCTCAGGCATCAGGCGGCCTCTTCGATCTGGTTGGCTTTGCGCGGGAAGAATTTCTTCCACGCGACTGGCAGCAGGGACACGATCCCAAGCGCAATGGCGGCTGGCAAGAGATTCTGGAACACGGAGGCAAGGTCCGGGTCTTCGCCGCGGGCAAAGGTCGCGCCGAGCCCGGCCCCGACCCAGGTATAGGCGAGCACGCCGGGCACGATGCCAAGCGAGGTGGTGATGGCATAATCACGATACTTCGCGCCGAGGATCGCGGGCAGGATGTTGGCGATGGGGAAGGGCATGGCCGGGATGAAGCGCATGGCGAACATGTAGGCCAGCGGACTGTTCTGGAATTCGGTGCGGACCTTGTCGGCATAGCCGCTGGCGATCTTGCGCATGAAGCCGCCAAGGGACGTCTTCGCAGCGAGGAAGAGCAGGCTGGCGCCGAGCGTCGCGCCCACCACGGTGGCGAGCGTGCCGCCGGCCAGCCCAAACAGGAAGCCGCCGCTGATCGTGATCCACAAGGCGCCCGGCAGCATGAAGACCGTGCTGGCGGCATAGATGCCGACATAGGCAGCGATGGCGAGGATGAGATTGTCCTCAACGAAGGCGCGGAGGCCGGCCTGCTGCTGGCGCAACGTGTCGAGCGAGAGATAATCGAACAGGCCGAACGCCCAGGCGGCGATGAGGCCGCCCGCGATCAGGTAAAGCGGCCAGAGGCGGATCCAGAGCGGGCGCGATGGCTGGGGCGTGTCTTCAGTCATTGGCAGGATCCGTCCGGGTGTTGTTGAGCGACCAATCATACTGATAGTCGCGGATTTTCGGGGCGGCGCGAAGGCTTTCGGCCAGGGCGGGCTCTGCATATTCAAGCAGGTGTTTGATAACGCCGTCTTTCGATCCGCCGAAATCGGCTTCGAACCATTTATAGATGGAGGAGACGGTGAGGCCACGTTTCCCCACACTGACGCCGCGAGGATGATTGATGTAATCCCGTGCGGCGGCGTCGAGGTCTGCGTCCAGCGTGTCGGCTGTCCAGGCGTGTCTGAGCAGGTTCGGGCAGCCATAGGATGCGCAATTGATGGCATAATGCACGCGCGGATCGGCAAAGCGCGGACGCAGGATCTCATGCTCGATAGTGTCGAGGGAAACCTCGCGGCCGCCAGCCATGACTTTGACCTTCTTCCAAGGGTCACCGAACAGATAGCCGTCGCGGATCGACTCCAGCGGGTAAGCCTGCACTATATAGCGGACCGTCACGGCATTGTAGAGATTGGCCCAGGCGGCGAAATCGGCATTGCTGGCGCCGGACAGGTCTCGCGCCTCGAAGCTGGCAATATACGTGTTCAGCGCCGCGCGGTCTTCCGGGCTCGCGGCGAGGGCGGCATAGTCCATGCGGGTCACGCCGTCCGCGCTCTCATGGACATAGGTTTCGAGGAGGCGGGTCCACACGTCGTGCTCCTGCGCCGCGCCTGGCAGGGCCACGAGGAGGGCGAGGAGCAGGCTGGTCAGCAAGCGTTTGGCGGAAAGATAATCAGGCATGGGCACCGGGTCTGGCGTAGGGAGCGAATGAAGCTCCCACATAGCCCGATGCCGCGGAAATATCCCGTCACGTCTGCGTGCGCCCCGCTGACAGGCCCGTGATTGGAATGTCAGTGAGTGCCGGCGCTGGCGGACGTGCCGAGCTCCATCCAGTCGTGGAAGGGGAGGTTGTAGGCCATGTCCATGACTTCAAACCCAATGCCATTGGGGCGGCGAGAACTGGAGTTCCAGAGAATGACAACGCCGGTGTCGCGGTCCGGATCGAACAGGATGTAGGACCGGTAGCCCTCGACCGCGCCGCGATGTCCGACAACCCGGTTACCGGCCTCCCCATATTTGTAGACGCGCCAGCCAAGCGCATAACGCGCATCGCGGACCGTGCCCCGATAGTGACTGGACATGCTCGCCTGTTCGCGGCGGGTATAGATGCGGGGCGTCTGGAGAAGTTCCAGTGTTGTATCGCTCAGCACGTCCGGGAGCAGGCCCATATGCGCCCTTGCATAGAGGGCGAGATCGCGGATCGATCCATTGACCCCTCCGGCGGCGGGGACGCGGTAATAATCGTCATTAACGATTTTCTTGCGCGGCGGGCCGCTGCCCCGGCCTCGTCTGGAATAGGGGCGGGCCCAGGACGCGGAATTTTCCAGCCCCGAGCGGCCAATGCTGGCGGTGACCATGCCGATAGGCTTGAAGATCGCCTCGTCAACGGCGTCGGCATATCGGGACTGGGTGACGTCCTCGATCACTTCCGCAATGCTGTCATAAGCCACATTCTGATAGGTGTGGCAGTCACCAATCGGGCAGATAGGTTTCAGGGATTTCAAACTGTTCCGGATCTTCGCCGCATCCCAGCCATCCTCCAGCCTCGTATCAAAGGCGTTTGGCAGAATGCCCAGCCGGTGGGACAGGACATCTTCCAGCGTGGCCCTGGTTTCGCCGCCCTCGGGCAACCGAAGCGAAGTGTGAAATTTCGACACGGGATCGGAAATATTGAGCCGGGCCTGTGTGGCGAGGATGGCGATCTCTGTCGCGGCGACCCCCTTGGAGAGCGACGCCCACCGAAAGACGGTCTCGGCCGTGACGGGCTCTCCCCCGATCTCGGTCACGCCATAGCCCTTGGCAAAGGAAAGCTCGCCCCGGTCGATCACGGCGACGGACAGGCCGACAATCTCTTCGTCGGCCGCCAGCTGGGTCAGCCGGGCATCAAGGCGTCCATAGTCTATGATCTGCGCGACCGCATTCCCGGGGAAAGCGAGCAGGACCATCAGGCAGGGGATGACGAAGCGTGGAAACCGCATAGGACCTCTTAGAATTCTGCACCCAGCCTCAGCGCCCAGAGTTCACAAGACTTTGCCGACATGTAAAGAGTCCTCCGCGTCGGCGGACAGATATATTCGGTTTTGGCTGTCCCTCCGGCTTGACTTGGGGCCTGTGCTGCTTGTATTGGCCCCTCTTTCCGAGATTCTTAGCTTTCAGAGCAGACCCATGAAACGCACTTTCCAGCCAAGCAACCTTCGCCGCAGCCGCACGCACGGTTTCCGCGAGCGCATGTCGACCAAAAACGGCCGCAAGGTGCTGGCACGTCGCCGCGCCAAGGGCCGCAAGACGCTTTCCGCTTAAGGCGGTAGGCCAGGGACCGTCTCACGCAGGCGGCAACAGGCCATGACCAGCGAAACAGACACTACCGAATTTGAGGTCGCCCGCCTGCGCGTGCGGCCTCAATTTCTTTATGTGCGCCACGGCAAGACCGAGCGCCGCAAAGCCCTGCTGGTGCAGGCGCGCCGCCGCAAGGGCGAAGCGCGCGGTGACCATGTCGGCGCCGGATTTACCGCCACCAAGAAGATCGGGAACGCCGTAACCCGCAACCGGGCGAAACGGCGCCTGCGCGAAGCCGCGCGTGTTCTCTTGCCGCAGCATGGCAAACCGGGGTGGGATTATGTCTTCATTGCACGTATGGACACCGCTGACATTGCGTGGCCGCGTTTGCTTGACGATATGGAAAGCGCGCTGATAAGCCTCGCCGCTGATTAACCCCACCGCCGCCGATTCCGGCGTGCTCACAAGATTTTCCGGGATCCCGCCAGATGGAAAAACAAGACCAGCGCAATTTTCTGATCGCCATGGTCGCCATGATCGCCTTCGTTTTTGCCTATCAGGCCTTCATCATGAAGCCTGCGCAGGAAGAATTCGAAGCCACTCAGGCCGTACGTGAAGCCGAACAGCAGACCGGACCAACGGTCGCGGCCGATGCGCCGGCAATTGCCGAAATCAAACCGGTCGAGGAAGCGCTGCAGGATGATACGCGCGTGCCGTTTGATGCCGCCTCCGTGGACGGCTCGATCCGCCTTGCCGGATCGCGGATCGATGATCTCAGCCTGAAGAAACACTACCTCACTGTCGACAAGGAACAGGAAGTCCGCCTGTTTCGTCCGGAGAATACCGAGTTCGGCTATTTCGCCACCTGGTATTGGGCGGATGGGTCGAAATTGGTTGCAGGGCGCAACTCGCCCTGGACGCAAGTCGGGGAAGGGCAGCTGACGCCCGGCAATCCCCTCACGCTGCGTCTCGAAAGCGAAGGGCTGACCATCGACCGGGTCATTTCCGTCGACGAGGATTACCTGTTCACCTTCACCGACACAGTCACGAACAATTCCGCTGATGCGCGTCAGGTCCGGGCCATCGGCTCGATCGAGCGCCATGGGGATTACAAGGAATTCCTTGAGACGACTGATCCGGGCTCCTCGGCCAAGAACGGCCTTGCGCATATGGGCCTGATGGGCGTTGTGAACGGCGAACTGCGCCTGAAGAAATACAAGCCCCTGTTCCAGTTGAAGGACATCAAGGGCGAGACCAGTGACGGCACGTTCCCATCTGACCAGGGCGGTTGGTGGGGCCTGTCGGACATGTATTGGCTGGGCGCGCTCGTGCCCCAACAGGACCAGTTCTTTGCGGGCCTTGTCGACAAGCGCAAGCTATCGCGTGGCCAGCCACTGGAAGTGCGCACGGAATCTGCGCCGCTGACGCTCGCGCCCGGCGAAAGCCAGACCATGGCCAACAGCCTCTATGCCGGTGCGAAACGGTTTGAAGTGCTGCAACAGTATCAGAACGAACTGGGTATTCCCCGCATGGTGGATGCCATTGACTGGGGCTGGGCCTTCTTCCTTACCAAACCCTTCTTCTATGCGCTGGAATGGCTGTCCGGCATTGTGGGCTCGTTCGGCTGGGCGATTCTGGCCTTCACGGTTCTGATCAAGCTGCCGCTCGTGCCGCTCTACAACCAGAGCTACAAATCCATGGCGAAGATGAAGAAGCTGCAGGAGCCGATGCAGGAAATCCGCGAGCGCTTCAAAGCCGATCCCCAGCGCCAGCAGCAGGAAGTCATGAAGCTGTACAAGCAGGAGGGCGCAAACCCGGTCGGAGGCTGCCTGCCGATCCTGTTCACGATTCCGATTTTCTACGCGCTCTACAAGACGCTCTATGTCACGATCGAGATGCGCCACGCTTCGTTCGGCTTCCTCAAGGATCTTTCCGCGCCCGATCCAACCGCCATCGGCAATCTGTTCGGCCTGATCCCATGGTGGTCAGCCACGGATCTGAAGACCATCCCGATCATCGGAATCATCATCGGTATCGGCATTCTGCCGATCCTGTACGGTGTGACCATGGCGGCGATCCAGACGCTCAGCCCGCCGCCGCCGGACCCGACCCAACGCCGGATCATCCAGGCGATGCCGCTGGTTTTCATGTTCGTATTCGGTGGATTTGCGTCGGGCCTCGTCATGTACTGGGTGTGGTCGAACCTGCTTTCCTTCGCGCAGCAATACTTCATCATGCGCCGGAATGGCGTCGACACCGAGATTGGCAAATTCGTGAGCCGGCTGTTCCACGGCAAGAAGAAAGCGGCGGAATAGTCAGATGGAAACCGCAGACGGCTTCAGTGAAGAAGCGCTCGAAGCTGGACGTGTGCTGTTTGCCGGGTCGGTCGTGTTCGTCAAGGGCGTGGTGGACCTGAAGGGCCTGCCCACGGCAGACCGCCCGGAAGTCTGCTTTGCGGGCCGGTCGAATGTCGGCAAATCCTCCCTCATCAATGCGCTGACCAATCGCGCAAAATTGGCGCGGTCTTCGGCTGAGCCGGGCCGCACACGCGAGATCAATTATTTCGACCTCGGCGAAGGCCGCATGTTCCTCGTCGACCTGCCGGGCTTTGGCTATGCCAAGGTCAGTCGTACGCAGGCCGAGGGCTGGATGCGGCTGACGCGCTCCTATCTGCGCGGCCGTCCGTCATTGCGCCGGGTCTTCCTGCTGGTCGATTCCCGCCGGGGCCTGATGGATACGGATGAGGAAGTCATGACCATGCTCGACAAGGCGGCGGTCACTTATCAGATCGTGTTGACCAAGGTCGACAAGATGCAGAAATCCGAAGTTGAGGCGCGCGTCGACGAGATTGCCGCCAAGCTCAAAAAGCGCGGCGCGGCCCATCCGGTCGTGCGTCAGACCTCGTCTGAAAAAGGGTGGGGAATTCCCGAATTACGCGCAGAGATTGCCGGGCTGGAATAGCGCTGCAAATTGCGATTACATGTGCGCCGGAGTAATTCGGGAGCGGCGCATTTATATGCCGATTGAAATCAGAGTAGATGATGTGACCAGTCCGGACATGCTGGCGCTATTGCGGACGCATGCGGATCTGATGCTGGCCCTGTCCCCTCCGGGCAGTTGCCATTTCCTGCCCGCAGAGGGCCTGCGCACGCCGGACGTGACCGTCTGGTCGATGTGGGATGATGACGTGCTGGTGGGGTGTGGTGCGCTGAAGGCCCTGCCTGACGGGACCGGTGAGGTGAAATCCATGCACACACGCTCCGATTTGCGGGGGCAGGGGCATGGCCGCCGGATGCTGGAGCACATCATGGCGGAAGCCGAGCGACGCAACTATTCCGCCTTGTATCTCGAAACCGGCTCCATGGTCGGCTTCCTGCCGGCGCGCCGCATCTATGAGGCGTATGGATTCGAATATTGTTCGCCCTTTGGCGAGTACACGCTCGACCCGAACAGCGTCTTCATGCAGCGACCGCTCTAGAATTCGAGTTTGTCCTGTCGCCAAACCACGCTAAAGGGGCGCGCATGACAGACCAGATCTCAGACGCGCAGTTCACGGCCCAGACCCTTTCCGAGGCGCTGCCCTATATCCAGCGCTATGCCGGCAAGACAATTGTCGTGAAATATGGTGGCCACGCGATGGTGGATGAGCGCCTGTCCGCCATCTTTGCGCGCGACGTGGTCCTGCTGAAGACGCTGGGCATCAATCCGGTCATCGTGCATGGCGGCGGGCCGCAGATCGGCAAGCTGCTGGACCGGCTGGGCATCGTCTCCGAATTCAAGGGCGGCCTGCGGGTGACCGATGAAGCCACGATGGAAGTGGTCGAAATGGTCCTCTCCGGGCCGATCAACAAATCCATCGTCCGGGCCATCAACCAGGCTGGTGGCAAGGCTGTGGGCCTGTCGGGCTCCGATGGCAATCTGATCCAGGCTGAAAAGGCCAAGAAGACCGAACGCGACCCGGACAGCCATATCGAACAGGTGCTGGATCTTGGCTTTGTGGGAGAGCCGAGCGCTGTGGACACAAGCGTCCTGGATGCCTTGCTGAAAGCCGATTCCCAATTGATTCCGGTGGTCGCCCCGGTGGGTGTGAGCGCCGATGGCCAACACCGCTATAATGTGAACGCCGATACGTCTGCTGGCGCGCTCGCAATTGCGCTGGGCGCAAGCCGCCTTTTCCTGCTGACCGATGTGGCCGGGGTGCTGGACAAGCAGAAGAAGCTGATGCGCGAAGTCGCCGTGGACGACATTCCCGGCCTGATCGCGGACGGCACAGCTGCAGGTGGCATGATACCGAAGCTTGAAACTGCGGCGCAATCCGTAAAACATGGGGTCGAGGCGGCAGTGATCCTCGATGGGCGTGCCCCGCATGCCCTCCTCATGGAGCTATTTACCGAACATGGCGCAGGTACGCTCATTTCTTAAAGGTCTTGTCCTGCTCGCGGCTGCTGCGGGCGTCCCCGCTATGGCGCAGGCACAGGGTGCGTCCGGCGATGGCTGGAAGCTTTGCAACGAGACCAGCTACATCATCGAAACCGCCGTGGGCCGGCCCGTAGGCGGCTCCGTCACGGTCGATGGCTGGATCAAGCTGCAGCCCGGCTCCTGTCAGGTTGCCGTGCGCGCACCGCTCGATCCGAAAATCCACTATGTCTATGGCCGGACCTCCACCGCGCATCGCGGCGGCCTGAGGGAATGGGGCGGCGAACGCGAGCTGTGCGTTGACCCGACCGGCGGTTTCTCACTGGAGAGCCCGCCCAATTGCAATGCCATGGGACTGGAAGCGCGCGGGTTTCGTTCGGTCGAGATTTCGAGCCGGTCACGCTGGACCACGACTTTCACCGAGATTGAGAATTATGACCGCGCCACCGCCCAGGCGGCCGGCATCCAGCGCCTGCTGGAAGAGGCGGGGGTGCTGTCCGGCGCGATTGATGGCCGGATCGGCTACAAGACCCGCACCGCGATCGGCAAATTCCTCGAAGAGAACAATCTACCGGAATCGACCTCCGATTCAGACCTGATCGACTTTCTCGAACAGGTGGCCAAGGAGAATGGCCGAAATGTCGGGTTCACCCTGTGTAACCGCACCGATAAACGGGTCTGGAGCGCGATTGGCCGCCGTGGCACCGAGGGGTGGGAAAGCCGGGGCTGGTGGATGCTGGAGGCGGGCGGTTGTGCGCGCGTGATCGACAAGGCCCTGCGCGGCACCGAGCACTATGTCTATGGCGAGATGGAGGACGGCACCCGCATACGGACGCTGGCCAAGGCGTCTGATCCGTTCTGCGTGGGCCGGGCGAAATTTGCCATTGTCGGACGGGATGATTGCGAGGCCTCGGCCTATCGTACGGCGCTGTTCGCCGCTGCGCCCGAGCCGGTGGATCAGCGCCTCATGTTTGAATTCTTCGAGCGGGACTTCGCCAAGGCCGGCAGCCAATGAGCTCTCCCAAGGCTGGGGTGCATCTGTCGCCCTTCGGCAGTTTCGGACATGTCACCGACTGGGTGTTTGATCTCGACAACACGCTCTATCCGGCCGAGTGCGATCTGTTCGCCGAAATCGACACGCGCATGACGGATTTTGTCTCGCGCGCCTTGAACCTCCACCCGGTAGAGGCGCGCAAAGTCCAGAAGGACTATTATGCGACCTATGGGACGACACTGTCCGGACTTATGCAGGTCCATCAGATCGACCCTGCCGACTTCCTGCACCATGTGCATGACATCGACCTGTCACCGCTGCCGGACTTGCCGGTGCTGCGCGAAGCGATCCGCGCCCTCCCGGGCCGGAAATTTGTCTACACCAATGGATCCCGCCGCCATGCCGAACGGGTCGTCGACAAGATGCGCCTTGCAGACCTGTTTCATGGCAGTTTCGGCATTGAGGACGCCGAATATGCACCCAAGCCGCACCGGGATTCCTATGATCGGTTCTGCGCGCTGCATACGGTTGCGCCTCATGAGGCCATCTTCTTCGAGGATCTTGCCCGGAACCTGCTGCCTGCCAAGGATATGGGGTTCACAACCGTCCTGGTGCATTCGGACAAGGATTGGAGCCATGAACCGATCGAAGCGCGCCCGGCGAACCTGCAGGACCTGTTGGGGGATGACGGGCCGGATCACATAGACTATGTGACGGGCGACTTGGCTGCCTTCCTGGAGGCGGCAATTGAAACCTTGCCCAGAACCGGCACCGGAGACCCTGATGACTGAAGCCCTTGCCAAAGCAATCGAACAGGCGTGGGAAACGCGCGACACGCTCACCACCGAAACCCGGGGTGAGGTGCGTGAAGCCGTCGAGACCGCCATCGACCTGCTCGACTCTGGCGAGGCCCGCGTTGCCAGCCCGAATGGTGATGGCAGCTGGACGGTTCATCAATGGCTCAAGAAAGCCGTACTGCTCTCTTTCCGCCTCAACGCCAACGGCATGATTTCCGGCGTGCCGGGCGGCGGAAACTGGTGGGACAAGGTCCCGTCGAAATTCCAGGGCTGGGGCTCATCGGAATTCGAGGCCGCGGGCTTTCGCGCGGTGCCCCCGGCCGCTGTGCGCCGCGGCGCCTTCATTGCGAAGAATGCGGTCCTGATGCCGTCCTATGTGAACATCGGCGCCTATGTCGGCGAAGGCACAATGATCGACACCTGGGCCTCCGTCGGCTCGTGCGCGCAGGTCGGCAAGAATTGCCATATCTCGGCCGGCACCGGCATTGGCGGCGTTCTTGAGCCGTTGCAGGCGAACCCGACCATCATCGAAGACAATTGCTTCATCGGCGCGCGGTCCGAAGTGGTCGAGGGTGTGGTCGTCGGAGAAGGCTCGGTCATCGCGATGGGCGTGTTCATCACCCAGTCGACGAAGATTGTGAACCGCCATTCCGGCGAGATCACCTATGGCAAGGTGCCGCCTTATTCCGTGGTTGTTCCGGGCACGCTGCCCGACAAGAATGGCGGCCCAAGCCTCGCCTGCGCCGTCATCGTCAAGACCGTCGACGCCCAGACCCGCTCCAAGACCGGCGTCAACGAATTGCTGCGGGACTGATACTTGGCGACTGACTGTCCCGTGCTGCCGCGGCGGCACGGTTTGACAGGTCATTCGGTCCGCTCCCATCCTGAGTGAAATCAGGAAGAGGGGAACTGAATGGCCAAGTCACTGAAACAGCACAAACCGGTCGGCGAAGACTATCTCGCGACGGTTAGTCCGAAACTGCGGGTCACGCATGCATTCCCATTCCCGGCCTCTGCCGTCTGGGCCGCCTTGCTGGACGCAGAGGCATGGACGGAATGGCTGCCGATCACGAAGGTGATCTGGACGAGCCCGGAGCCGTTCGGGGCCGGGACCACGCGCACCGTCGAGATCGGGGACCAGAAAGTCGAGGAAACCTTTTTTGCCTGGGAAGAGGGCAAGCGGATGGCTTTCCGATTTGAAAAGTCGACGCTGCCGGTCTCGGCAGCCGTTGAGGACTATGTCATCGTTGAAACGACGGGAGGCTGCGAGCTGCGCTGGGCGGGCAAGGCCAGTGCGCCACTCATCCTGGGTGGCATTGTTTCCAAACAGCTTGCCAAGGGCCTGAAAGACGGCATGCCGAAACTGGAAGCCCTGATCCGGGACAATCCGGGCCGGTTCGGACTCTAGCCCGTTTCCTTCTTGAGGATCAGCCAACGGTAGATGCCGATGAAGTTGATCACGGTCAGGACAATGTTCTGGTACATGAGCGGGGCCTCGTCATCCGAGAGGCCGATCACAACCCAGCATGTGGAAGAGACCGCGAACACGATAAAGGCGAAGCCGGTAATGCGTCGCCCAAGATCGGCCGACACCATGATGGCCGCGACAATGCCGGTGCCCATCGCGATCCATTCCAAACTTTCCGACATCAAGGCCCGCTTTCTGTTGTGATCCTGTTCAGTGATCACAACAATGCCGGGCGAGCCGGGCAGTTCCGAAGCCTAGTCGAACACGACCACCTGCCGCGCGACCGTGCCCTTGTTGTCCTTGAGGTTCTGCAGGGCGCCGGTGATCCCCTCAAGACCGATCCGGTCAGAGACAAGATCATCAAGGTGCAGCTTGCCCTGTCTGTACAATTCGATCAGACGAGGGAAATCCACGCGGAACCGGTTAGAGCCCATGATCGCCCCCTGCAGGCGCTTTTCTGTCGCAAGCAATTCAATGCCGGGGATCTCGATGTTCACGCCCGGCGTGATCATGCCAACCACCGTGGCCACGCCGCGTGGACGGAGCATGTGGTAGGCCTGTTCGGCAGTCTGTTTCAGGCCGACGCATTCGAAAGAGTAGTGGACGCCGCCCTTGGTCAGTTCCTTGACGGCCTCGATCGCGTTGACCTTGCCCGGATTGACGGTGTCTGTCGCGCCGAAGCGCACGGCCATCTGCAGCTTCTCGTCTGACAGGTCGACCGCAATGATGCGGCTGGCACCTGCGATGGCTGCGCCATTGATCGCGGCAAGCCCGACGCCGCCACAGCCGAGGACGGCAACCGTGGAACCCGGCTCGACCTTGGCGGAATGGAAGACCGATCCGACGCCGGTAATGACGCCGCACCCGATCAGGCAGGCCTTGTCCATCGGCATGTCCTTGTCCACGGCGCACAGGGCGTTCTCGTGGACAAGAATCTGTTCGGCGAAGGAGGAAAGGTTCAGGAACTGGCCGACCTTCTCACCCTTGATGGAGAGGCGAGGGGCCTCTGTGGGCTGGCGCTGGAAGTGTTCCTTGTTCACCGTATGGCAGACCGACATGTGGCCGGTCAGGCAGTACTCGCAGGTGCCGCAGAAGGGCGACAGGATCGAGATGACATGGTCGCCCGGTTTGACCGCCGAGACCATTGAGCCGACTTCTTCCACGATGCCGGCGCTTTCATGCCCGAGGATTACCGGCAATTCGGCCGGGAAATTCCCGTCCCAGAAATGCACGTCCGAATGGCAGACGCCCACCGCTTTGAGCCGGACCAGCACTTCGCGCGGGCCGGGCTTGGAAATCGTGACATCTTCAATGGATAGCGGCGCATTGGGCGCGCGCATGACAGCAGCCTTCATGGGTCTTCCTCCTTTGGCCCGGTCTCCGCGCTCTTGCTGGCGCCGATGACCGGATTTCAAAAGAAGTGTCCCCCAGAACGCGCCGCCTGAACAGGCCCGACGCTACGGCAGGGGGGCTATTCTGTTGGCGCAGCGACCAGTCCCGAAGCGCGGCCCATGACGTGGAAGATTTCGTTCTGCTCCATTACGCCGGAGACCAGTTCCGATCCGGGACCGGTCGCAAAGATGGCCACGTCATCCCCGCCATGCGTTTCGGACGGCATGAAGACGAGCGACGGTTGCTGGAAATCCTTGTCCTCTGTGTCGATGTCGGAAAGGTCTTCGCGGACGCAATCAGGCTCGCCATCGACCATCCGGCAGGCGGTCATGCCGCTGGCATAGGAGAGCGTTGTGTAAGGCTTGCCGTCCTGGGCATTCATCGGGGCGTTATCCAGCCCGCTGACGACCTTTCCGAGGATCGGATTGCCGCGCTTGGGATAGCCGGAAATGGTCATCGTGTGGGAATGGTCCGCGGTCACGATGATCAGCGTCTCGTCCGCATTGGTCATCTCCAGGGCCGCTGCGACGGCCTGGTCCAGCTCATCAGTTTCCGACAGGGCCCGGGCGGCACTGACGCCGTGATGGCCATGATCGATCCGGCCGCCTTCGACGAGCAGCACGAAGCCGTCTTCATCCTGCGACAGGCGCGTGATGGCGGCCTTGGTCAGATCGACCAGCGAGGGCTCGCCTGCCGGGTCTTCGTCCCGATCGAGCGCAAATTTCATGTGCGACGGCTCGAACAGGCCGAGTACTTTTGCACCCGAGGCGAAGTCGACCGCCTCAAAGCCGGCCTTGTCGGTGACATAGACATGGTCGTCGGATTTTGAGGTCCATTCGGCGGTCAGGTCGCGGCCATCGGTACGGTTGCCGGTACGGTTCTCCGCTTCCGGGTCGGCTTCTTCCGAGGTGGTGAAATGCGTCCGGCCACCGGCCAGCGCGACTTCAAACCCGTCGCCTTCCGGCCACTCGATGAACTGACGCGCAATGTCCTTGCAGTCGCCTGCCGCGCCGCCCTTCAGGCTGCTATCGTCTTCCCAGTCGCGGCTGGGCGTCTTGGCAAAGGCCGAGGCAGGGGTGGCATGGGTCAGGCGGGCCGTGGAGACGAGGCCCGTGGCAAGGCCCGACCGTTCGGCCAGTTCAAAGATCGAGTCGGTCGTATGACCTTCAACACTCGCGCAATTCCCGAAGCTGGCTTCCTTCAGGATGCCGAGCGTGCGGGAATTGACTTTGGCGCCTGTCACCATCGCCGTCGCGGTGGAGGCGGAGTCGGAAACCTGAAAGTCGTGGCTGTAAGTCTTGGACAGGGCCATGTGTGGCAGCGTGTCCATGGTCAGCGTGTAGGATTCGCCGTCGAGCCCACGCTGTTGGCCAGCATAGATACGTGCAGCTGTTATGGTCGGTATGCTCATGCCATCGCCAACGAAGAGGATGACATTCTTGGCCGATTTTACACCGCGCTGCTGAATGCGTGTGTCTACGGCTTCAGCGGCAGATTGATAATAGGAATCGCTTGCCTGAATGGGCGTCGTGCCTTCGCGTAGCGGCGCCGGTGCAGCCTCGCTTTGTGCCACGGCGGTATCAGACGGCGCTGAACAGCCTGCGACGGCAAGGGCGGTGAGTGAAACAAGCGAAAGGGCAATGCGGCGCATGGGCAGTCTCCGGAAGATCAGGTCTGGGGCGGGCATAGACTGAATTCGTGACACTATTGCTGCACTCAGTCGATTGGGTCCACCTTGTGGCCGCGCTGGGCCAGCCAGACCGCGACAAGAATGAGCATGCCGCCGCCTGCCTGCAGGGTTGTGAGGGGTTCCTGAAAGAGATGCCACGAAATCGCAGCAGCCATGACGGGCTGGATCAGGATGATGACACCCGCGATGGAGGTTGGCGTACTGCCAAGTCCGGTGATGATCAGGCCCTGACCGACCACGTGGATCACGATCCCGAGGAACAGTGGCACGGCGAAACCCGACAGGTTCTCCGGCAGGAAGTTTTCACCGAAGGCCATGACCATGATGGCGCCGACGACCACTTCCACCAGTGTCAGCCAGAACAGCGTCTCCAGACCGTTCAACGTCCGCCGGGCAAGCTTCGAGCACAGGAAATATCCGGACACACTAATGGCCGCGATGATGGCGATCCGGTCTCCGACAAAGCTTGCGCCCCCTTCTGCGGTTCCGCCCAGAGACAGGGCGGATGCGCCCCCAATCGCCAGAATAACGGCGAAGAACCACATAGGCGCGGGACGCTCCTTCAGGAACAGCCAGGCCAGGAATCCGACACAGACATTTCCGAGGTTCACGATGAAGGTCGCGTTCGACACGCTGGTCAGGGTCAGCGACCAGTGCCAGAAGCCGATGTCCACCGCGAAGCATATCCCCGCCAGGATGACATAGATGTTGGGCTTGCGTGGCGCGCGACGCTCGACCAACAGGACGAGGGCAGTCAGCACCGGCAGGGCAAACGTGTATCGCCAGAATGCGATGGCCTGCGGGCCGAGATCGTCGAGACCCAAGCGCAAGCCAATGGGTGCAAATCCGATAGCGACCGCGCCGCCAACCAGCATAAGCACGCCGAGCCATTCCCGGCGGGCCGGCGCTGTCATTTCTGTTGATGTCATTAAGAAAGGCCCGTCATGGCGCGAATGTCTTCAGGCGTCTTGCCGTCTTCACGCCATGCGCGCAATCCCCGGTCCCCTGCACGCTTGGACAATTTCTTGCCATCTGCCCCCAAAACGAGCGGATGAAAGGCATAAAGAGGCTGTGGCCAGCCCATCAGCGCCTGCAGCAGGACGTGTACCGAGGTCATCTCCCGGATGTCCTCGCCGCGCACGACATGAGTGATCCCTTGCAAGGAATCATCGTGGCAACAGGCGAGATGGTAGCTGGTGGGCGTGTCCTTGCGCGCGAGCACAACGTCGCCGAATGGTGCAGGGTCGGCTTTCACCTCATGTTGGCCGTATGAGGTGAAGACTGTGTAGCTCAAGGCGTCATATTCAGGGCCAAGTTCTGCCCGCGCAGCCGACAGGGACAACCGCCACGCATAGGCGTGTCCCCGGTCGAGCAGGTCCTGTTCCTTGTCCAGGGGGAGTGGCTTTCCGGTGAAGCCAGCGGTGTCGGGGCTCGCGCCAGCGGGCAGGGCGGCAGCAATCTCCCGCCGGGTCCGGAAACAGCGATAGACGAGGCCGCGCGCTTTCAGGGAGTCGAGCGCGGCTTCATATTGCGGGAAATGATCCGACTGGCGGCGCATCGGCCCGTCCGAGTCGAGGCCCAGCCAGGCAAGGTCGGCAAGGATGGAGGCCTCGTATTCAGGGCGGCAGCGGGTCTGGTCGATATCTTCCATCCGCAGCAGCACCTTGCCGCCATGCGCACGGGCCGTATCCCAGACATGGAAGGCCGACAGGGCATGGCCGAGATGGAGGTGCCCGGTGGGCGAAGGCGCAAACCGCGTGACAAATTCCCCAGCGCCCATTCGATTCCCTTCTGTCACGTCGCCTGTTACACGATCTAACCATTCAGAGCTCAGACTGAACAGCGTTTACCTGTTGCCAGCACTGGGCTGGGCTCGTATCGCACTGTCGTACAGGAGGTCAGCCTGAATGCCTGTGAAAGCGTGGTTCACGACAGCCGAGAGCTGGTTTGAAGCGAATGTGGTGGATGCGGCAGAGCTCGCCACGTTCGGATTCGTGATGCTGTGCGTCTTGGCGGCGGCCCTGGTCATCCTGGCGTTCAGCCTGCTTGGCTCCCTGTTGAAGACGTTGCGCAACGCGTCTGGCGCCCGGTCCGCGCGCAATGACAAGACACCCGGCTACCGCATTCTCGTCGCGCGTCCCTCAGGCAAGAGGGCAGGCCGCGCCTGGAAATGGCTGCTGACGTCGCTGGATTCCCATCTCTCCGAATTCAATTTCGGGGCCCCGCTAAAGCTGTTTCGCACCGGCACCATTCGCGGCGGGATGCAGACCCGCGCCGTCCAGCGTGCCCGGCGGCGCCTGGAAGTCGCCGATGCAGACATGCTGGTCTGGGCAGACCGGACGGGCCGGCGCGAAGACGGGTTCGTGATTCATGGCCTCAGCCGGGGCGGTGGCCTGACGGCGGCCGAGGCGCGATCCTTCACTCTGGTCCTGCCGGGTAAGATGGCCGACCTTGAAGGCCAGATGCCGCGGGTCGCGGCCTACCTGCTCGCGCGGGAATTGCAGCCGGCCCTTGCCCACCCGCAATCCTTCCGGGCGGAGAAGATGAAGACACTTGCCGATGCGTTGTCGGAATTGCTGGCGGAGTCGCCGGCGTTGTCCGTTGCGCTACGCAGCCGGATCGAGGCGGATTTCTGCGCGTCGTCCGTCCATGTGGCCGAGCAATCGGGGGACATGGAGGCGCTGGACCATGTGATCATGCTGCGCCGGATCCATCTTGAGGACATCAAGAGCGACCGGGATACTTCACGCGCCGTGCAGGCACACATGGACCTTGGCCGCGCCTTGCTCGCGCGCGCCACGAAACAGTTCGACCGCAAGACGGTGGAAGAGGCGATCAGCCATCTCTCCAAGGTCATCGAGGCGCTTCAGGCCGACCCGACCATCAAGCGCGCCCAAGCCGCGTCCGACGCCATGTACAAGGCGCAGAATTTGCTTGAGACGCGCAAACGGTTTGCCGTGAATTTTGGTGGCTAGCGCCTCTCCTTAAAAATCAGGAAGCAACCCCAAGTCCGATCGGGCAGGACACGCCCGTGCCACCAATCCCGCAATATCCGTTCGGATTCTTTGCGAGATATTGCTGGTGATAGTCCTCGGCGAGGTAGACCTTGTCCAGCGGGGCCAGTTCCGTCGTGATCTGGCTGGCATGGCCGCTTTCGGCCAGTGCCTTTTCATAGGCGGCAAGCATCTCGCGGGCCGTTTCGGCCTGGGCCTCGGACTGTGTGTAGATGGCTGAGCGGTACTGCGTGCCGATATCATTGCCCTGACGCATGCCCTGGGTTGGGTCGTGGCTTTCAAGGAAGAGTTTCACGAGTTCGGCGAAGGTCACTTCGGCCGGGTTGAAGATGACCTCGACGATCTCAGTATGGCCGGTGCGGCCAGAACAGACTTCTTCATAGGTCGGGTTCGGGGTTGATCCGCCTGCATAGCCGACGCGGGTCAGCCAGACGCCGTCCTGTTGCCAGAAGATGCGCTCAGCGCCCCAGAAACAGCCCAGCGCAAACACGGCAGTCTCATAGCCGTCCGGAATTGGGCCCTCAAGATCACGGCCAAAAACATAATGGGTTTGGGCAGTTGGGATCGGAGTCGGACGACCGGGCAGGGCGCTGTCGGCATCCGGGATGGTGAGGGGTTTTTTCGAGAACAGCATGATCGGTCTCCCTTTCTGCGTCTCATATGGGATTGTCTGACAGGAACGGCAATCACAGTCTTGCGATCTTGCAGGCCTTCGGTTATTGGCTCCCCTCTGCTGAGTACGGTGAGGTGGCCGAGTGGTCGAAGGCGCACGCCTGGAAAGTGTGTAGGCTAGCAATAGTCTCCAGGGTTCGAATCCCTGTCTCACCGCCAGCAACCTCCAACAACCAAAGACTTTCCCCCTCCTTGCGGGTTCCATACAGGGCGGGCTTGGGTGATGGGGCGCCTCTCCACGCACGGCAGATGGCTTCAAGTTGAAGTAACCATGTCGCCGATCAGTGATTTGCGTTGAGCCTTGTCGACGAACCCCATCAAGGACGCTGCGCCTATCCCTCGCGCATGTGGAACGAGATTGTCATCACTGATTTCGCCGGCTGCCCAGAATGAAAGCAGGCCACGAAATGAAAATGCCAGTTGAGCAGGCAGGGTGATGCACGCGAGATCGATGGAGTCTGGCTCGAGCCCTTTGCAGTCATCCAATGCCGTTGCCCATAATGCGCGGGAAGCGTTCCATACGTCACCAGGTTCTGGGCTAGGCGCACCGAGCCCCGCCATGATGGCTCGGTTTGCGCCGGGTCTGTCCAACATCACTTGGGCGGCGATTTCCAGAGCATGGAGAATCCGGGCAGGTGCCCCTACAGCCGGTGGGGAAGTGGCATAGCGTTCATGCATTGTCTCGATGAGACGCGCTGAAAGCGCGTGCATGATCGCAGATTTGCTGCCGAAATGGTTGAAAGGCGTGGCAAAGCTCACGCCAGCTTCTGCCGCCAGCTCCCGCATCGAAAACTCTGCTGACCCTTTGGCGAGAAGATGTTCAGCCGCCAGCAGCACGCGCTCGCGCACAGACAGTTTGAGTTTGGCAGGATTCGGCTTGCGAGAGGGCATTTTCTAAATTATATCATGATATAAATTTCAATGGGCTCTGGAGTATCAAGATGACACCCCCCGCAATCAAGACATTTCTTATCACTGGTGTGAGCTCTGGACTCGGGCGGGCTTTTGCAGAAGGCGCGCTTGCTGCGGGGCATCAGGTCATCGGAACAGTGAGGAAGCCTGAGGATGCCGAGCGGTTTGTCGAGCTGGCGCCGGAACGGGCATATCCTATTCAACTCGATGTAACCGATTACGACGCTATCCCCGCCCCTGTAGCGGACGCTGAAGCGAAGACCGGTCCGATTGATGTGCTCGTCAATAATGCTGGGTATGGCCACGAGGGGGTGCTTGAGGAGGCTTCCATTGATGATCTCAAACGCCAATTTGCGGCCAACGTATTTGGCCCAGTCGCGATGATACAGGCGGTGCTGCCGGGTATGCGCACGCGGCGACGGGGGCACATTGTCAACGTCACGTCTATGGGTGGTTTTATCACCATGCCGGGCATCAGTTTCTATAATGGTAGCAAATTTGCGCTCGAAGGTATCTCCGAAGCTCTTGGGAAAGAGGTAGCCAGTTTTGGAGTCCATGTTACCGCGCTGGCTCCGGGTCAGTTTCGGACTGAGTGGGCGGGGCGTTCAATGGACCGCACACCTCGCTGCATTGACGACTATGATGACGTGATGAATCCGATCCGTGCTGCTCGGCAGGCAAAAAGTGGGAAACAACAAGGTGACCCACAAAAGGCTGCTCAGGTGCTGTTGAAATTGATTGAATCAGATAATCCGCCAAGCAGGTTGTTCCTGGGCGACGATGCGTTGGAACTTGTTGGACAGAAGCTGGCTTTCATGCAGACAGAGATGGCGCCATGGGATGAAGTTTCACGTTCGACAAACTTCTCTGTATAGCCCCACGGCCACGACTCGCCACTTCCGTCCAGACAGCTATATCCCACCTTTGACGATGTAGTAGATGGCACATAATGTCGTCCCCTTTCCAGTTCCTGAAGTACACATTATTTGTGTGGGGAGCATCTGGTCCGCGTGATCCAGGTGCTGTCAGCATGAGTACTGCTGCCTCTTTTGCGCTGCTGCATATAGCGGCTACTGCGAATTCAATTTGGATATCAGCAGCGCGCAACATCCGGGGCGGCGAGCGGGCGGGCCTGTGGCAACATCAGGGCAGGCATTCAGGAATTGGAAACCTTCGCTGGAAAAGCCTGCAAATGCTTTATCGATTTTGAGCAAACATTAACTATTTGGCGCAATTCTGGACAGAGTTTCATCAACCGTCTCTGCCAAGGATTCATGTCATGCTGATGCGCGCAGCTGCCACTCTTGCCGGAACCCTCCTTATCGGTTTTCCGGCCCTCGCCCAGGAGCTCGTCGTCGAGCAACAGGTCGAACGTGTGATCGTGATCGAGGATGAAGAAGGCGGTCTCGAAATGGAGCTGCTGCCGGCCGAGACAGTGAAGCCGGGCGAGCAACTCTTCTATTCAGTGACCTATTCCAATCCCGGCGAAGCTCCGGCCAAGGATGTGATCCTGACACTTCCGGTGCCAGCGGAGGTAAGCTTGCTCGAAGATTCCGCCATGGCGGAATATGACGAGGCATCGGTCGACTTCTCGGTTGATGGAGGCGCCACCTATATCCCGCGCGACGAGCTGATCGCCGAGGCTCCGCTGGACGAGGTTCATCCCGTCCGCGTCTCGATGCCGGAAGAGATCACGCATATGCGCTGGACCTTCAACCGCGAGATCGGCCCGAAGGATTCCGGCAAGATTTTCTTTGCGGCCGTCCTCAAGGAAAATGCCCGGCCCGTCACACCGTGAATTGACGCGGCCCCGCGCGCTGGCGTAACGCCTGCGGCATGACTCAAGTCAAAATCTGCGGCCTGACCGATCCCGACCTCGTGCGCCATGCGGCGCAGGCGGGCGCCGACTGGATCGGATTCGTGTTTGCCGAAGCCAGCCCGCGCCATGTTACGGAAGCGGCAGCCGCGAGCTTGCTGATGCAGGTTGGCTCCGCGACGCCCGTGGCCCTGCTGGTGGATCCCGATGATGCCCAGATCGACCGTATTGTGACCCTCGGCTTCCCTGTGCTCCAATTGCATGGATCGGAAACACCTGAACGCGTGGCCGCGATCAAGGCCCACACGGGCGCGGAAATCTGGAAGGCAGTGGGCATTGCTGGCGCGGACGACCTGGTGCGGGCTGAAGCCTTCACAATGGCCGATCGTCTCCTCATAGATGCCAAGCCGCCCAGGGATGCAGACCGCACCGGGGGACATGGCCTGCCGTTTGACTGGAATGTCCTGAAGGGCTGGCAAGTGCCGGGCCCCTGGATACTCGCTGGCGGCCTGACTTCGGAAAATGTTGCCGATGCGGTACGCCTGACCGGCGCAATGGCGGTGGATGTCTCGTCTGGGGTGGAGCGCATCAGGGGTCTCAAGGATCGTCGCCTCGTCACCGCCTTCATCGACGCCGCGAAAAATTCATAAACAAGAATATTGTTCCGTCTTTGTTCTGCGCTATCATTCTGCTATTGGCAATGGGAGGATGAACCATGTTTCCACAGGACCTGACAGACGTTGCAGGCAAGCTGGCAGACTGCTGCAATTCGGGGCGCGAGGCGGAAGCCCTCGACAGCCTCTATGCGCAAGATTGCGTTTCGGTCGAGGCGCTTCCGATGGGGGAGGCCGGCCGCGAGACACAAGGGCTGGAGGCCATCAGGGGCAAGCATGAATGGTGGTATGGCGCGCATGATGTGCATTCCGTCAGCGCCGAAGGCCCCTTCCTGTTCGGGGATGACCAGTTCTCGCTCGTTTTCGACATGGACGTCACGAACAAGGAGACCGGTGAGCGGATGCGGGCGAAGGAAGTCGGCATCTACACAGTCAAGGATGGCAAGATTGCCCGCGAAGAATTCTTCTATTCTCCCATGGGATGAGGCGTTGCGGGGCAGGGCGCATCGCCGCGCTTTCCTTGGCCTGTCCTTCGGTCTAAGTACGGGCCTGTAGTGCAAGGAAAGCAGGACAAGATGGATTTGCGGAACACATGGGAAAAATGGCCGGATGCAAATGGCCGTTTCGGTGAGTTTGGCGGGCGGTATGTCGCCGAGACGCTGATGCCGTTGATCCTTGAGCTTGAGGCCGAGTACCGCAAGGCCAAGGAAGATCCGGCCTTCAAGGCCGAGATGGACGATCTGTGGGCCCATTATGTCGGCCGCCCGTCGCCGCTTTATTTCGCAGAACGGCTGACCGAGCATTTCGACGGCGCGAAAATCTATTTCAAGCGCGACGAGCTGAACCATACCGGCGCGCACAAGATCAATAATTGCCTTGGCCAGGTCCTGCTCGCCAAGCGTATGGGCAAGACACGCATCATCGCCGAGACCGGCGCCGGCCAGCATGGCGTCGCCACGGCGACGATCTGCGCCCGCTTTGGCCTCGACTGCGTCGTCTTCATGGGGGAGACGGATGTTGAACGCCAGAAGCCGAACGTGTTCCGCATGAAACTGCTTGGCGCGGAAATCGTGCCGGTTTCCTCCGGCACCGGCACGCTGAAAGATGCCATGAACGAAGCGCTGCGCGACTGGGTCACCAATGTCGACGACACGTTCTACTGCATCGGCACCGCCGCTGGCCCCCATCCGTATCCGGAGCTTGTGCGCGACTTTCAAAGCATCATCGGCAAGGAAGCCCGGGCCCAGATCCTTGAACGGGAAGGGCGCCTGCCGGACGCCGTCATGGCCTGTATTGGGGGCGGCTCAAACGCGATTGGCCTGTTCCATCCTTTCATTGAGGATGAGGGCGTCCGTTTGATTGGCGTCGAAGCGGCCGGACATGGCATCGAAAGCGGCGAACATGCCGCTGCGCTGAATGGTGGCAAGCCCGGCATCCTGCACGGCAACAAGACCTACCTCCTACAGACGGATGATGGCCAGATCATTGATGCGCACTCCATTTCGGCCGGGCTCGATTATCCCGGCATTGGGCCGGAGCACGCCTTCCTGCGCGATATGGGGCGCGCGGAATATTTGTCATGCACGGACAAGGAAGCGCTGGAGGCGTTCCAGCTCTGCACGCGTCTTGAAGGGATTATCCCTGCACTCGAGCCCTCGCACGCCCTAGCGCGCGCCGGGGAGGTGGCGAAGGATATTGGCAAGGATGGCCTCATGATCCTCAATCTATGCGGCCGGGGAGACAAGGACGTCTTCTCCGTCGCAGAGGCGCTGGGCGTGACTATTTAATCTACCGAAAACAATAGATATCCTGTTATCTATGGTTTTTGATTGATATTTAATAATCTATCTGTATTGATAGATGTATGGACAATCGCACGGATTATTACCTGCTGCTCGCCGACATTCAGGGGTCTTCGGTCCTGTCTGCAAGGCAGGCAGAGTCCCTGATGATGCATTTGTTGCCAGCGCTTGAGCGCGAGAACCTCCACCATTCCGCTGAGATTTCTTATCCGATGGAGGTGAATTATGGCGATGAATTTGCGGGCCTGTTCACCACTCCCGGCCCGCTTTACCAGATCGTCTCCAATCTGCGACATGCCCTCAAAGGCATCGCCCGCTTCCGGTTTGTCGTTGTCCATGGCCGCATCGGATATGCCGGTGGCTCAATTCGTGAAATGGGCGGGCCGGTCTTCGAGAGCGCGAGCCATGCGCTCGACTCCCTCAAGAAGTCGCGCCAATCCAGCCGCTGGATCATCGGCGATGAAGCCACGGACCTGTCGCTCACGGCGCTCAGCAATGCCGCTTCCTCGCTCATCGCTGACATGACAGATTATCAGTATACGGTTTTCAGGCTCCACCAGCAGGGCATAAAGGGTGTGGATATCGCAGAGCAGCTGGGAAAGGATGCCCGTTCGGTATCCAACGCAAAAAAGGGGGGGCATTCGAAAACGGTTATTGACATCGAGGCCGCCCTGAACGCCATTCTGGCCTCCTTGGCAGCGGAGAGGGCAAGCACCCATGGCTGATGTCATCTATTGGGGCCTCGTGGTGGCCAGCTTCCTCCTCGCCTTCATCCTGTCGACCCTGATCATCCGGATTGGCATTCCTAAGCTCAAGACGGGCCTTGTCGAAACCAAATCGGAAGAGGCTACAGACCCGCTGGATGCCCTGATCCGGTATGGCCGCCTCCCGGAGAGCTCCAAGGCGGGTCGCGTCTTTGACTGGCAATCCACCGGTATATGGATCGGCTTGACCGAAACCCTGCTGATCTTCGTGCTCGTGTTTGCGGGGGCCTTCAATGCGCTGGCCATCATCATTGGTGCGAAGCAATTCGTGCGTAATGAACAGATCCGGCTGATCCCGTCTTATTATCTGCTCGGCACGCTGGCGAATTTGTGTATCGCCGTCCTGTTTGCTCTCATTGCCAAGCACGGCTTGGGCGATCTTAGCCTGAGCATCGCGTCCGGGCTGGGATTGGAGGCTCAGGTCGCGCAAATGGAGGCTCCATGATCTCCCATGTGACCTTGGGCACGAATGATGTGGAAAAGGCGGCCGCCTTTTACGAACCGATCATGCAGGCGCTTGGCAATCCGCGGGTGCCGTTCGACCGGTCCGATCCGTTCATCATGTGGCGCCGCCCCGGTGATGACCGGCCGCTGGTGGCCCTGACCCGCCCGTTCAATGGCGAGCCGCATGATCCCGGAAATGGGCAGATGCTGGCGCTGCTCGCGCCTGATCGAGCAAGCGTGGACACCGCGCATGCTTTGGCCATTTCAGGGGGCGCACAGGATGAAGGGCACCCGAGCTTGCGCTCGCATTATCATGCCAATTATTACGGGGCCTATTTTCGCGATCTGGATGGCAACAAGATTTGCATCGTTTGCCACGATCCGGATGGACGCGGCGTGTAGAAAATGCTCCCCTGCAGTCTGAGCAAAGTCCCAGCCGAGAGACCAAATTGACCGATCTTCTCCTCATTCGCATCACCTGTCCGTCGCGCCGTGTGGCCGAGGAAATAGGCGACGCTGCCATCGAGCACCGCCTTGCCGCCTGCGCAAACCTGGAAGGGCCGGTCTCGTCCACCTATCGCTGGAAGAGTGTTGTGGAACAGGCATTTGAATTCGTCCTGTGGCTGAAAGCGCCTCAGGCCAACTGGGACCGGATCGAAGCCTTGGTGCTGACACACCATCCGTATGATGTGCCCGCCATGGTTGCGCTGCCTTGCATTCAGGCGAATGCGCCTTATGAGGCATGGGTTCACGAGAATACGGACACCTGATGCCAACTTCCCGCATTACAGATACCTTCGCCCGGGCCCGTGGCGAATCCCGCGCCGTTCTGGTTTCCTACCTGATGGCCGGCGACCCGGACCTGGAGACGAGCTATGCCGCCATGTGCGCGCTGCGCGATAATGGCGCCGACATCATCGAGCTCGGCGCGCCATTCACAGACCCGATGGCCGATGGCGCTTCGATCCAGAAGGCCGGCCTGCGTGCTCTGGCGCACCACACCACCCTCGCCGACACACTGAAACTGGCTGCGCGGTTTCGCGAAGAGGACCAGACCACTCCGATCATCGTGATGGGCTATGCCAATCCTGTGTTTCGCATGGGGTATGCCGAATTCGCCAAAGCTGCCCATGAGACGGGCGTAGACGGCACGATTCTGGTCGATTTGCCGCCAGAAGAGGATGGCGAATTGCGCGAGGCTTATGCGCAATATGATCTCTCGGTAATCCGGCTGGCGACGCCGACAACCCATGAAGCCCGCATGAAAAAGGTCGCTGAAGGCGCCAGCGGGTTCCTCTATTTCGTTGCTGTGACGGGCGTTACAGGCGCTGGAAGCGCCGATCCCCAGGCGATTGCCGGGAACATTGAAATGGCCAAGCGCGTTTCAGGATTACCTGTTTGTGTAGGTTTTGGCGTCAAAACTGGTGTACAAGCTGCAGAAATGGCTAAAATCGCCGATGGGGTTGTCGTAGGCTCTGCTTTCGTGGAGCATGCGGAAAAGGCCCACGAATCGGGGGATTTTGCCGGGGCACCGCGGGGAATGGGCGCGCTGGCGAAGGAGTTGAGCTCGGCGATCAGAACGATCACCAAGCCGTAATGTTGATTGCCGCCGAGGAGGTTCTGGCATGAACTGGATTACCAAGGTCACCCCGCCGGGCCTGAAGACCATGCTCGCGAAGAAGGACACGCCCGACGATTTGTGGGTGAAATGTCCTCTGTCCGGCGAACTCGTCTACAAGACCGATCTGGAAGAAAACTGGCATGTCACGCCGGCTGGCGCGCATCTGCGGATCAGCCCGCGCACCCGGCTGCGCCTCCTGTTTGATGATGAGCGCTGGGAGCCTCTGGCCCTGCCATCGGTTCCGCATGACCCGTTGAAGTTCAAGGATGACAAGCCCTACCCGTCGCGCTTGAAGGCTGCGAAGGCCAAGATTGCGGCCCGCGACAAGAAGGAAGCCGAAAACGGCGGCGCGCCGATCATTCAGGAAGACTGCATGGTCGCGGCCTATGGCAAGATTGGCGGCGTGCCGACGGTCGTGCTGGTTCAGGATTTTGCCTTCATGGGCGGGTCGCTCGGCATGGCTGCCGGCGAAGGCTTTGTGGCTGCGGCGCAGATGGCGCTGGCTCGCAAGGCCGGTTTCGTCGTCTGCACGGCCTCCGGCGGCGCGCGCATGCAGGAAGGCACGCTCAGCCTGATGCAGATGCCGCGCACGACGCTCGCCATTAATGAGTTGGCCGAAGCGAAACTGCCTTACATCGTCGTGTTGACCGATCCGACCTCAGGCGGCGTGTCAGCTTCCTACGCGATGCTCGGCGACATCCATATTGCCGAACCGGGCGCAATGATCGCCTTTTCCGGCCCGCGCGTGATCGAGCAAACGATCCGCGAAAGCCTGCCCAAAGGGTTCCAGCGTGCCGAATTCCTCCGCGAAAAAGGTCAGGTGGATATCGTCTGCGACCGACGGAAGCTGAAGGATACAGTCTCCAACGTGTTGTCCATGCTGATGCCGAATGTGCGCCGCGCGGACGACCGGTTGCCGGTCTCACTGACGCCTCCAAAAACCCATGCCGCCAAATCCAGCAAGAGTAAGGGCAGCCCTGCTTGATCGGAAACAGTCCGGCCCTGGCCGAGGCGCTGGGGCGGTTCGAAGGGCTATATCCAGAAACGATTGAACTATCGCTCGGACGCGTCCTGAACGCGCTCGAGTCGCTTGGGCGTCCGCAGGACCGGTTGCCGCCGGTCATCCATGTGGCTGGGACGAATGGCAAGGGGTCCACCTGCGCCTTCATGCGCGCCATGATGGAGGCGGCTGGCCTCAGCGTGCATGTTTTCACCAGTCCGCATCTGGTCCGCTTCAATGAGCGCATCCGGCTCGCCGGAGAGATCGTCGATGATGTGCGCCTGATTGATTGGCTGGAGCGCACTTATGACGCGATCAAGGGGCAGGAGATTACGCAATTCGAGGCGACAACGGCCACGGCCCTGCTTGCCTTCTCGGAAGTGCCCGCCGATGTGCTGATCTTGGAGGTCGGCCTTGGCGGCAGTTATGACGCGACCAATGTGATCGACCAGCCCGCGCTCAGCGTGATCACGCCAATCGACTTCGACCACAAGGCCTTTCTCGGCTCGGATATTCGCAAGATTGCGGGTGAGAAGGCGGGGATCATCAAGTCCGGCCGCCCGGCGCTGACCGCGATCCAGCGCAAGATCTGCGACGATGTCATCGCAAAACGGGCCGAAGATGTTGGCGCGCCGCTCTATCGCCTGAAAGCGCACTTCATTGATGCAATGCCGGAAGACCTTGGCCTGTTGGGCGAACACCAGCGGGCCAATGCGGCTCTGGCCGCCATGGCCGTGCAGCTGTTCGGGAATTCCACAATCATCGGCCAGAATGCGATCTTCGAGGGCGCCCGCAACGTGGTGTGGCCTGCGCGTATGCAGCGCCTGAAAGATGGGCCGCTTACGGCGCTCGCCCCCGATCAGGAAATCTGGCTGGATGGCGGGCACAATCCGCATGCGGCCCGCGCCATTGCGAGACAGCTGAACAACATGCCCGGGCGTACCGCACTGGTCACGGCCATGCTCGCCTCCAAGGATGCGACCGGCTATTTCATGCCGTTCCGACAGGTGCGACCCGAGGTCTTCACCCTGCCGAATGCGCCGGGTCATCAGGGCGCCGAGCCTCAGGCCCTGACGGAAGCGGCCACCAATGCGGGGCTGAAAGCTGCCGCGTACGACAGTCTCGAAGCGGCGCTCAAGGCTGCGGCGGCAACCGGCGTCGACCGGATCCTGATTTGCGGGTCTCTGTATCTGGCAGGGGAGGTGCTCGCGCAGAATGGCGAGCCGCCCGCCTGATCCCTATTCTGCGGCGAGTTTCAGCCCGTCGCCTTCATCATTCAGCGTTTCAGCGACCTTGTGTGCCAGTCGGCGCGCCACTTCGGTCTTGCCCATGCGGGGCCAGCGCTCGGCGCCATCGCGCGTGATCAGGGCGATCTCATTCTCTGATCCGCCCATCACATCCCCGGAGACATCATTGGCGACGATCCAGTCGCAATTCTTGCGGGCGAGCTTCGCTTCGGCATGCTGTTCAACATCATGCGTTTCAGCCGCAAAGCCGATTACCAGGGTCGGCCGGTTCTTGCGCTTGTTGGCCAGCGTCTTGAGGATGTCGGGGTTTTCGGTCAGTTCCATAGAGGGATGTTCGCTGCCCGCGCCCTTGATCTTCAGCTTCTTGGTCGCGGCGCGCGCCGGGCGCCAGTCGGCCACAGCGGCTACAGAGACGAACACGTCAGCAGGCAGGGCCTCTTCGCAGGCCTTCAGCATCTGACGCGCAGTCTCGACCGGGACCAGATTCACGCCGCGCGGTGCAGGCAAGGCGACGGGGCCGGAGACCAGTGTGACGTGCGCACCAAGACGGGCGAGGGCTTCGGCAATGGCGTAGCCCTGCCTGCCGGAGGAATGATTGGACAGGAACCGCACCGGGTCGAGCGGTTCGCGCGTCGGGCCTGCTGTGACAAGCGCGTGGGTTCCCGCCAGTGCGCCGGAGGCTTCGCCAGCCAACATGCGTTCGATTTCTTCGGCGATGACCGGGAGGTCCGGCAGGCGGCCCGGGCCGAACTCACCGCAGGCCATCGCGCCTTCGTCTGGCTCCATCACCGTCACGCCATCGGCGCGGAGCGTTTCGACATTCCGCATGGTTGCCGGGTGCTGCCACATGCGTACATTCATGGCGGGCACCATCAGGACAGGCTTGTCGGTCGCGAGCAGCGTTGTGGAGGCGAGGTCATTGGCGAGCCCGCCTGCAGCCTTGGCCATCAGGTCTGCGGTGGCTGGGCACACGACCACGAGATCAGCCGAGCGTGACAGCTCAATATGGCCCATTTCCGCTTCGTCACTCAAATTGAAGAGTTCGGTGTAAACCTTGTCGCCGGACAGGGCGGAGACCGAGAGGGGCGTGACGAATTCCTGCCCGCCCTTCGTCACGATGCAACGACAGGCAATGTCGCGCCGGCGCAGTTCCCGGATCAGTTCCAGGCTCTTATAGGCGGCAATACCGCCGGAAATGATCAAAAGGATGCGTTTTTGCGTCATTGGCCGGGCTCTGTTCGTTAAGCGTGTCTTATCGCAAATTTCTTGCCGTTACCCCATGAAATCCCTGTGAACTTGGCGGCTCGGTTAAGGTTTTGGCGGGTTTCGGCAGGGATTTGCCGCAAAAGGCCTATTTCGCGGCCCAGATGCCGAGGGCAACCAGTATGGCCACAAAACCGAACCAGCCCCACCAGGGCGCAAACCGCCGGGGCGGGGGAGGCGGCGGTGCAGGGGGTTCCAGGGAGGCTTCGAACCGGTCCATCACTTCCGGCAAGCGTTTCAGCCGGTTGGTGATTTCCTTCACATTGCCTGCCACGAGTTTGGCAGCGCCTTCCGGGCCGAAACTGCGCCGGATCCAGCTTCCGACGACGGGTTCGGAGGCAACCCAGATATTGTGCGAGGGGTCGATGGCGCGGGCAACGCCTTCGACCTGGACCATGGTCTTTTGCAGCAGGACCAGTTCCGGGCGCAGGGACATGCCGAATGTGTGCGTGTAGTCGAACAATTGCAGCAGGACGCGGCCCATGGAGACTTCTTCGGCGGGCTTGCCATGCACCGGTTCACCGATGGAACGGAGAGCTTGCGCAAACTCGCCGACAGACTGGCTGGCGGGCACATAGCCAGCTTCGAAATGCACTTCCGCGACGCGGAGATAATCGCGTTTCAGGAAGCCCCAGAGAATTTCCGCCAGGAAGCGGCGCTCGACCATGCCGATCCGGCCAATAATGCCGAAATCGACGAGGGCGACCTTGCCCTCCGGTGTGATGATCAGATTGCCTTCATGCATGTCGGCATGAAACACGCCGTATTCGATGGCATGAGTCAGGAAGCCCTGCGTGATGTCATTGGCCAACTTCTTCCGGTCTATGCCTGGGCGGTCCAGTGCTTTCGGATCGGTCAGCGAAATCCCGTCGATCCAGTCGATGGTCAGCACACGGCGCCCGGTTCGGTCCCAATCGACGGAAGGAATGACGAAATGGCCGGATTTCTGGCTGATTTCGTGCATCTCGTCGGCGCCGCCGGCTTCGAGGCGGAGATCGGTCTCCCGCATCATGGCGGCTGCGATCGTCTCGGTGAAGGCGACGGGTTTCAGCCGCTGGCTCTCGGCCGAGATCCCTTCGATGGTGCGCGCAGCCCGTTTCATGGCAGAGAGTTCGACCATCAATTTGTGTTCAATGCCGGGCCGCAGGATTTTCACGGCGCGCTCGCCTTCCGGCAGGGACATCTTGTGGACCTGCGCGATGGAAGCGGCCGCAACCGGGTCTGACAGTTCGGCAAACAGGCGGGCGGCGTCGGCCTCACCAAACTCTTCCGCAAGGGCGGCGCGCGCCGCCTTCATCGAAAAGGGCGGCAGCTTGTCCTTCAGGCGGCCCAGATCCTGGGTGACTTCAGCGCCGAACACGTCCGGCCGCGTCGCTAGGAACTGGCCGAGCTTGATATAGGCGGGGCCGAGCTTTTCCAGCGCGCGGGCAAGGCGCTCGCCGGGGCGTCCCCGTGCGCCGCCACCGAAAATGCGCAGGATGCGGCCAGCGATGCGTGCAGGCAGCGGCAACCGTGTCTGGTAGGCGCCCGGCAGGATCACATCGTGTCGCGCCAAGGCAATGCCAGCGCGCATCAGGCGGCGGTAATCTCCGATCAGTCCCATGCCATGCTCCGCGTGCCAACGGGAACCGGCAGGCCCGGACGGCGTTTGATGAGGGAAGATATGTTTACAGAGGAGGCTGTCATGGCCACTAAAAAAGCACCAAAAAACAAAGGAACTCTATACTTTGTGACGAGTGGACTGCTTGTGGCTGCAATGATTGCTGCGGCGATCTACTATGCCGAGCCAAGCCAGACCCCTGACCAGCTGTTGCTGGACCCTGCACAGCGCTCCAGCCTGACGCCGGATTCGAGCCCAAGCTGACCCGCATCAGACCGCCCAGCCGAAGTGCAGGGCGGCGATGCCTCCCGAATAATTCGTTACACTCACCCGCGAAAAGCCTGCTGTTTCCATCTCTTTGCGGAAAATGTCTTGTGTAGGGAACTTGCGAATGGATTCGACGAGATACTGGTAACTTTTGGCATCCCCCGCCACGAGGCTGCCAAGGCGCGGAATAACGTTGAAACTGTACGTATCATAGGCCGCCTGCAGGGCAGGGACGGTCATGTGACTGAATTCCAGTATTGCGAGACGTCCGCCGGGTTTCAGGACGCGGCGAAACTCGCGTAGGCCGGCCTCGCGGTCGGCAAAATTGCGGATGCCGAAGGACACGGTCACGGCATCGAATGACCGGTCCGGATAGGGCAGATTCTGGCCGTCGGCGCAAACCCAGTCGAGCCGACCGGCAAATTTCTCATTATCGGCGCGGGCCTTCCCAGCCTCCAGCATGGCATCATTGATGTCGCACACAATTGCGGTGGCGGGCCTATCGATGCCGCGTCGCTTGCCCGCCTTGTCGGCCATAGTCAGGAAGGCGCGGGCAAGTTCCCCGGTGCCGCCAGCCACGTCGAGATGGCGTTCTCCGGGCTGCGGGTTCACCTGATTCATCGCGTCATGCTTCCAGAGGCGATGGACGCCCGCCGACATCAAATCATTCATCAGATCATAGCGGGATGCAACGGAGCGGAAGACACCCTTCACGCGGGCGACTTTCTCTGTCTCCGTGACTTCCTCGAAGCCGAACGAGACCGTGCGTTCCGTTTTGCTGTCTGCAGACATGCGTGCCACCATAGTTGCCTCAATCACCCTAGGCTATATGCCATAGCCATGCCTGAATTACCCGAAGTCGAGACAGTTCGCCGCGGCCTTGCGCCTGTCATGGAGGGACAGCGGATTGAGCGCGTGGTTCAGAATCGCGCCAATCTCAGATTTCCCTTTCCGGAGCGGTTCGCCGAACGCCTTACCGGCGCGCAGATCATGCATCTTGGACGTAAGGCGAAATTTCTGACGCTCGCCCTGTCGACGGATGAGGTTCTTGTGATGCATCTCGGCATGACCGGTCGGTTCACGGTGGCGGGCGACAAGCTCGGCGCGTTTCATCATGAGACGGGGACTGACCCGCGTCATGACCATGTTGTCTTCGATCTCAGCAATAGTGCGCGCGTGACCTACAATGATCCACGGCGTTTCGGCTTCATGGAGTTGTGGCCCGCCGCGCAGTTTCAGGCCTATCCACGGTTAATGGCGATGGGCCCGGAGCCGCTCTCCAACGGGTTTTCAGAAGCCTATCTCAACGCCGCCCTGAAGGGCCGGAAAACGCCGATCAAATCGGCCCTGCTCGACCAGTCTGTGATTGCAGGGCTCGGCAACATCTATGTTTGCGAAGCGCTGTGGCGCGCGGGCGTGTCCCCCCGGCGGAGCGCGGCAACCATTCCCGGCCAGCGCGCAGCGCGGCTGGTGCCGGCCATCAATGACGTCATCGCTGAGGCGATTGCGGCGGGCGGCTCATCCATCTCGGATTTTGCCAGCGCCAGCGGGGAACTCGGCTATTTCCAGCACAGTTTCGCTGTCTATGACCGGGAAGGGGATGCCTGCCGGAATTGCGGGAAGCCTGTCCAGCGCATCGTCCAGTCGGGCCGATCCAGCTTCTTCTGCAGCGCGTGCCAACGCTAGGGAGGCGGGGGTCCGAGCGCCGTGAGCACATGGATGGCGACTTTCAGGTCATCGATGCTGGCCAGAGAGTCCACCAGTTTCTTGGCGTCCCGCTTGAGCACCCGCAACTTCGCATGGTCCGCATCCGGCACGGCGGGCGGCACCGGAAACGGTTCATAGAAATATCCAACCGGTTTGCCGAGCGCGACGGCGACCTCTCTCAGACGCCCAGCTGACAGGCGGCTGCGTCCGGATTCATATTTTTGTACCTGCTGGAAGGTGAGGCTGAGGCTCTCGGCGAGGCCTTCCTGCGTCATTCCCAATTCCCGTCGCGCCTGCCGGACCCGCCGACCGATAAATCGGTCGGCATCGGAGGGTTTCCTCGCATCATGGGGAGATGGGGCGTGTGGCATCCTCGGTCCCTGAGGCGGGATACCTGGCCCAAGACACCGTGCACCCGATCGAATTCGGGAGGACCATATTCAATCCAGAATGGATTGCAACTGGGTGCACCCTATAAAATTCAACTGGGAATTGTGTTTTAGAAAGCCCCGAACCTATTTCGGGTCGAGGCGGATGACGTCATCTTCTGTCGCTTGCGCCGCTGCCGGCTCTACCGTGTCATCTGGCAGAGAGAGACCCAGAGACGGGCTGTCTTCGAAGCGGCCGCCCCCAAATCCTGCTGATCCGATCAGAAGGTCATCATCTGAGCCGGATTGACCGATCCGAAGATTGAACGAGCCGGTGTCGGCATCCTGCGCTGCGGAAGACGTCGGCAGGTTCAGGTTCAGCGAGCCGGTATACTCGTCCTCAACCTGTGCGGTCTCGGTTGCGACGGTGGTGGAGGTATCTGCGGCGCCGGTGCTTTCGGAGCAGGCTGTTCCGACCAGGCAAATTGACACGATGGCGAATGACGTTGTCAGTTTCATGATCATGTCCCCATTCTTGCCGTGAGCCTCAGCGGCTCGCAAGCTTGTCTTGCACAACGTTCCAGAAATCGGCTGCGATATCAATGCCGCTGAGTTTCTTGATGGCCTGGACCCCGGTGGGGGAGGTGACGTTCACTTCCGTCAGGCGACCGCCAATCACGTCAATTCCTGTCAAAACCAGTCCGCGACGTTGCAATTCCGGTCCAATCGCATCGCAAATCCGTTTGTCGGCGTCACTCAGGTCTGTTGCCTCGGCAGTGCCGCCGACGACGAGGTTCGAGCGGACCTGGCCTTCCTTGGGGCGCCGGTTGAGTGCGCCAACGGCTTTGCCGTCAATCAGGATGATTCTTTTGTCGCCTTCGCTGACGGCGGGCAGGAAGGCCTGCACCATGACGGGTTCGCGGGAGCGTGTGAAGAAGAGTTCGGTCAGGGAATCGAAATTGGAATCGTCTTCCTTCAGGCGAAACACGCCTGCGCCGCCATGCCCGTAGAGTGGCTTGATGATGATGTCCCTGTGCTTGGCGCGGAAGGCTTCAATGGCCGACAAATTCCGGGAGACGAGCGTCGGCGGCATCAGTTCCGGGTACATGAGCGGAAAGATCTTTTCCGGGCTGGAGCGCACCCCAGCCGGATCATTTACCACCAGGGTTTCTCCGGACACCTGTTCGAGAAGGTGGCACGCGGTAATGTAACTCATGTCGAAAGGCGGGTCCTGGCGCATAAGGATAACATCGACATCCTTTGCGAGATCAAGACGGACAGGCGCGTCGAACAGACCGGGCGTGCCCTTTACGCGTTGCACGCGGGCGGGCCGGACCTCGGCGGTCACGCGGCCCTGCTCAATGCTCATATGCTCAGGGCCGTAGACGAACAGCTCCATACCGCGCGCCTGCGCGACTTCGGCGAGGGCAAAAGTGGTGTCTCCGTCAATATTGACGGATTCGAGCGGATCCATCTGGATCGCAACGCGAAGGCTCATCGGGCGGCTCCCTTGAACGGGTCGCCGCCCATGCGACCTGACCCTGCTAGTAACTGGCGCCGATCAGTTCCCCGTCGGCCTCGTAGTCATATGAGGCATCGGGTGCGGTTTGATAAGGGGCAGCGCCCTGCGGCGTGGGGGTAGCCTGCTGGGTTGTGCGGCCATCGCGGATGCGGACATAGGACACCACCTGTTTGACGCCGCCGACCACGCTGGCCTCCTCAGCCGCCCGTTTCAGCTCCTCGGCGGAGCGGGCGATGCCCATCAGATAGACCACGCCATCATAGGTCTCGATGTTGAAATTCAGGCTTTTCACCGTGCTCGACCCGACCAGCCGGGCGCGGACACGGCCGGTAATCACTTCGTCGGACACATTGGACAAGAAGCCGCCCGGCGGCTGGATGCGGATTTCATTGGCAACATCGTGGGTGAGGGGAGAGGTCCAGGCGATGCCCTCGGCCTTCACCCGGTCTTCGGGAGCGTTCACGCGACCGGACAGCAGGACCAGACCGCCCGTGACCTCGACATCGACCTCGCCGAAGCGGTTGGCGCTTTCCGACAGCAGTTTGCTCTTGATCTGGTTGGAAGCGGTCGCGTCATCGACGGCCTCCCCGAGAGATTTCTCTTGGGCCGCGGCGACGCCCACCGCTCCTGCGGTGCCAAGCGCGGCGACGGCGCATCCTCCCAGCGGCAAGGCGAACAGAAGGGCGGCAACAGCAATATGTGTGCGCATGAAACTCTACTCCATCAGCGATAATAATGACGCTGGAATCTGACATCAGGATGCGGCGAAAATCTGGCAAGCTGCACAATAGGTGTGTTTTGGTGCGGATTCAGACTCGATAAGGTGCGTGTCGCCCGTTAATGGCTGGTTGTTCGGCCCTTCAGATGCTATTATCTTGAGTGGACGTAACCAGAAGGAACCGGACCCCTGACCCCTAGCGCCCCGCGGCTTCAGCCCGCCCAGCAGGCCACGCTCGACGATATCCGTAATGTGGCCGAATCCCTCGCCCAGGCCCTTGAGGATGACAAGGCAGAAGATATTCTCTTCATTGACCTTGATGGAAAATCTTCGCTCGCAGATTTCATGATCATCGCTTCCGGTCGTTCAGGCCGGCATGTAGCGGCTCTGGCAGATCATCTCGCACAGGACGTCAAGAAGTTGACCGGCCGCCCGGCCAGTGTCGAAGGCATGCCCAATGCAGACTGGGTACTGATCGATACCGGCGACGTCATTGTCCACCTGTTCCGCCCGGAAGTCCGGGAATTCTACAATCTCGAAAAGATCTGGGCATCCGACAATGCCCACCGCGCCCCGGCCAATTAGGGCCGGGTCATGCGGATCATTTTCCTGGTTGTCGGACGGTTGAAGGCCGGGCCGGAACGAGAACTCGTCGATGAATACATGAAGCGGGCGGGCCCCATTGCGCGGTCGCTCGGTTTTCGCGGGATCGAGGAAATCGAAGTGGCCAGTGGCGGTGGGCTCGATGCAGAGGCCGACCGCATCCTCGCCAAGCTGCCTTCCGGCGCCAAATGTATCCGTCTTGATGAATTTGGACGCGCGCACCGTTCCCGCGATTTCGCGGGCAGTCTCGCCAAATGGCGCGATCAGGGCGTGCCGGACCTGGTTTTATTGATCGGAGGCGCTGAGGGATACGGCGACGCCGTGAAATCAGCGGTGCCCGAAACGCTGGCCTTTGGGCCACAGACCTGGCCGCACAGATTTGTCAGGGTGATGCTGTCAGAACAGGTCTATCGCGCTGTGTCGATCCTCGCCGGGACACCGTATCACAAGGATTAAGACTCAGCCCGCATAGAGCGATGGCTGTGGCATCAGGATCATGGCGAAGGCCACTGCAGCGATCACACCCATCACAGCGACGGACAAAATCCTCGTAATGGAAATGGAGTTGCTCACGGGGGTGATCCTTTCTGACAATCTGGGCTCCAGATGGGGCCTCGATACGTTGATGAACACTCTCCTAACGGAATAGGTTCCATGCGCGGCGTGCATGAGGCGATTTGAAGGCGCTCCCTTACACTTTGTTGATCCTTGCAAATTCCCGGCCTACAGCTTTAGCCGACAGAGTCAGCGCGGTGGGAGGCGGAGTTAATGTCGGGATTACGGGATTTCCTGAAAGTCTATTGGCCGCTGGTCGTGATTGCATTTGCGGGCGTGCTGCTGGCCCTCGTCCTGATGGATCCCGCGCCGCCGAAGACGATCCGCTTTGCTGCCGGCAGCCCGGGCGGCGCGTATCACGCCTTTGCAGAACGCTATCAGCGCCTCCTCGCAGAAGAGGGGGTGGAGGTGGTTCTGGTCGAAACGCAGGGATCAATCGACAATCTGCGCCTGCTGGGTGATTCCGAAGCCGATGTCGGACTCGTGCAAGGCGGGCTGTCGACTGCCCGCGACGAAGAAATGCTCCGCTCGATTGGTGGCCTGTTCCCGGAACCGTTCTGGGTATTTGTCCGGACTGACTTGCCTGCTGAAACGCTCGGAGATTTGCGGACAGTTCGTATGGCCGTTGGCGGAGACGGATCCGGCACGCGCATGCTCGCGATCGAACTTGAGAGCGATTATGGGGGCAAATGGAACTCTACCTCCCGTCTGCCGCTGTCCGGCAATGCGGCAGCAGACGCATTATTGGCGGGCGAGGTGGATGCAGCTGCGTTCTCCGCGTCCATAGAAGCCTCTTATGTGGATCGGCTGCTGAACAGTTCCGAGGTGCGCCTGCTGAGGTTTGACCGCGCTCCGGCGCTGGCCCGGCGGCATGAGGCCTTGTCCGACATCGTCCTGCTCAGGGGCGTGGTCGATATTGGTCAGGATGTGCCCGCAGCCGACATTCCGCTCGTCGCCCCGGTCGCGCAACTGGTGGTACGCAAGGATTTGCATCCGGCCATTGAGGCGCTCCTCATTGATGCCGCGACGGCGATCCATTCTCAGGGCACGCTGCTGGCGCCGGCCGGGCAATATCCGGACCCGGACCTGATTGACCTGCCGATTTCCGATCAGGCCCGGCGCTATTATCAAAATGGCCCATCCTTCCTGCGCCGCTATTTCTCGTTCGATGTGGCGAACTTCCTGGAGCGGGCCTGGGTGCTGGCCATTCCGCTTCTGACCTTGCTGTTCCCGCTGGTCCGGGTCGCGCCGCCCATCTATCGCTGGCGCGTGCGCCGGAAGATCTATGTCTGGTATGAAGATCTGCGCACACTTGAAGAGCGCGGGCGGTCTACAGATGACGATGCCGAACGCGACAAGGTGCTCGAAGAGCTCGAAACCTTGCAAGCGGAGATCGGCGCGGTCGAAGTACCGCTATCCTATACGGACGATCTCTACCGACTGCGCAGCCATGTCGAATTCGTCAAACAGCTCGTCTGCAACCGCAACCCCGTGAAAGTTGCCGGCTGACATGATCTCATCCCGGAAGATTGCGATTGCCGGCGCCGGCATTGGCGGACTGGCGGCGGCGGCCCTGCTGGCGCGGGAGGGTCATGAGGTTTCGGTCTATGACCAGTTCGACACGCCAAAGCCCATCGGATGCGGCCTGATCCTGCAGGAAACCGGTCTGGCGATCCTGGCGGAACTTGGCTTGCGGGAGCAGGCTGAACAACTGGGCGCGCCCCTTCATCGGCTTCACGGGCAGGCTGTCGGCTCCGGCCGGACCGTTCTGGATGTTCGGTATGATGCCATCCGGCCCGGCCTGTGCGGCGTGGCGATCCAGCGGCCGGTCCTGTTCGACCTTGTCTATGGGGCGGCCATGGAGGCCGGGGCCAGGATCGTCCCATCCACACGCATCCTGTCCGTACAGGCGGTCAGCGGTTATTTGACCACAGGAGAGGGCAAGACACTCGGCCCGTTCGATCTTGTGGTTGATGCGCTGGGGGTGCGCTCGCCGCTTTCCTCACGTTCGCGCACCCCGCTGGCCTATGGGGCGCTCTGGACAACCCTACCGTGGAAGGAGGGGCTGGGGTTCGAGAAGACTGCGCTGGCGCAGCGCTACCGGCAGGCACGCCAGATGGCGGGGGTCATGCCGTCCGGGCGCGGCAGCGAAGCAGGCCCCGAAACGCTCACCTATTTCTGGTCCATCCGCGCCGATGCGCATGCCGCCTGGAAACAGGCGCCGCTGTCGGACTGGAAACGAGAGGCGACCACGCTCTGGCCCGAGACGACGCCTTTGCTGGAACAGCTGGAGCGGCATGACCAACTAACCTTTGCCCAATATGATCACCGCACGCATGGGCCGGTCGTGAACCAAAGGCTCGTCCATCTCGGCGACAGCTGGCACGCTGCCAGCCCGCAATTGGGGCAGGGCGCGAACATGGCGCTGCTGGATGCCTTCGCGCTCGCCCGAGCCTTGACCGTTCACGATGATCTGGACCGCCAATTGCGCCACTACGCCGCCATGCGATCCGGACACGTCAGACTGTTCCAGGCAATGAGCTGGCTGTTCACGCCCGTCTACCAGTCTGACTCGGCGATGCTTGCCTGGCTGCGGGACTGGCTGGCCGCACCGATCAGCAAAATTCCGCCTGCGCCCAGACTGCTGGCGGCGATGGTATCTGGCGGGATCGGCAGCCCCCTGAAGAAACTGGGGCTGAAGCCCGGAGATCAGTCTCCGCCGAGTGATTTGAGCCGGTAGAGCAGGTCCAGTGCCTCGCGGGGGGTCAGCGAGTCCGGGTCGATCTGTTGCAGCATCAGGTCGGCCGCGGACGGGCCGGTGGTCTCGACCCCTTCAGATTCGTCTGTGTCCGACGCAAGCGAGGCGGCAGCAAAGAGCGGCAGGCTTTCCGGCGCGCTCGGCTCGGCTTCCAGCTGCTTCAGGATCTGGCCTGCGCGCTTTACGGCCTTCTTGGGCAGGCCTGCCAGCTTGGCCACCTGGACACCATAGGATTTGTCGGCTGGGCCGGCCTGGACTTCATGCAGGAAGACGAGGTCATCCTTCCATTCCTTGGCGCGCAGCGAGGCGTTTGCCGCGCCGGACAGGTCCTCCACCAGCTTGGTCAGCTCATGATAGTGTGTGGCGAACAGCGCGCGCGCCTTGTTGACCGAGTGGAGATGCTCGACGGCGGCCCAGGCAATTGCCAACCCGTCCCAGGTCGATGTACCCCGGCCAACTTCGTCCATGATGACGAAGCTGCGCTCCGTCGCCTGATTGAGGATGGCAGCGGTTTCCACCATTTCGACCATGAAGGTCGACCGGCCGCGCGCAAGATCGTCTGACGCACCCACCCGCGAAAAGATACGGTCGGCAAGGCCGAGCGTGAGCGAACGTGCCGGAACGAACAGGCCCGCTTGCGCGAGGATGACGGCCAGCGCAGCCTGTCTGAGATAGGTCGATTTACCCGCCATGTTCGGGCCGGTGACCAGCAGGAGCCGCGTGCCGGACTCGTCTTCGCCGCTGAGGTTCAAATCATTTGCGGTGAAACCCTGACCCTCCTTCTTGAGCGCCGCCTCGACGACGGGGTGGCGCAGGCCCGTTGCCTTGAACGTCGTGTCATCGGTCAGGACTGGGCGGATCGCGTCTGCCTCAAAGGCCCATTCGGCCGCAGCCGCCGCGACATCCAGGTCGGCAATGGCGGCAGCGGTGCGGGACAGCGGCGTATTCAGCGCATCGATCCGCTCACAGAAATTATCGAACATTGCCAGCTCGCGGGCCTTGGCTTCATCCTCTGCGCGGGAAATCTTTCCGGCAAGTTCTGAAAGTTCCTGCGTGGAAAAGCGAACATTACTGGCCAGCGTCTGGCGGTGGATGAAGGTTTCCGACAGCGGCGGCTTCATCAGCGGGTCGCCATGCCGGGCCGGCACATCCACGAAATAGCCGAGCACATTGTTGAACTTGATCTTCAGTGCAGAGATGCCGGTCTCGTCGGCATAGCGCGCCTGAAGCGCCGCGATGATCTGGCGGCTGTCATCGCGCAGGCCGCGGGCCTCGTCGAGGGCTTCATCCCATCCGGGCGCCACGAAGCCGCCGTCACGGGCAAGTGTTGGGGGAGTCTCCGACAGGGCCTTGCGAAGATCCTCTGCCAGCGCGGCGAGATCTGAGTCGTTGCGCAGATCGAGTGCAGCGATGGCCTCGGCGATCTTTGGCGGCAGGCCGGAAGAGGTTTCGGCGAGGCGGCTGGCTGCTTCATGAGAGGCGGTCAGCGCCCGTCCGATGGCAACAAGGTCACGCGGGCCGCCGCGGCCGAGGCGCAGGCGCGTGCGTGCCCTTTCGAGGTCCGGGGCGGCCCGGAGGCTTGCGCGGACCGATTCCACCGTGTCGCGGTCATCTGCGAACCAGGCGACGGCATCGAAGCGCGCCTCGATCTCCGCCCGGTCCACCGACGGCCTCGCCAACCGCGACGCCAGCAGGCGGGCGCCCGGCGCCGTGACGGTGCGATCAATCGTTCCGAGCAGCGAGCCGTCCCGGTCGCCGCGCATGGACCGGTCGATTTCCAGGCTCGTCCGGGTCGCCGGGTCGATGGCGAGATGGCCTTCGGCGCGCGCGCGGATCGGCGGGTCGAGTCGGATTTCGCTGCCGGCCTGGGTCAGTTTCACATAGTCGAGCAACAGGCCGATGGCGGCGAGCTCGGCCCGGCCGAAATCGCCCAGCGCTTCCAAGGCGGCGATGCCGAAGGTTTCCTTGAGCAGCGCTTCGCCGGATTTGTGGGTGGCGCTGCGGGCGGGTCGGAAGGTGACCGGCGCGGTGGAGAGGGCGCTCGCATTGGCGATAGCTGGCTTGTCGAGATCGCCTTCCGAGATGAGCAGTTCAGACAGCGGATAGGCCATGAGGCTGTCGGCGAGCGCCTCAGCCGCCAGGGCGGTGACGTCAAATCGACCGGTCGACACATCACAGACAGCAATCGCTGCTTCGGTCCCGCCGGTGCCAAGCGCGATGGCGGCGAGGGCCTGGTCCTGGCGTGCCGGCAGGAGTGCGTCTTCGGTCAGCGTGCCCGGTGTGACGATGCGCACGATGTCCCGGTTCACGATTGCCTTCGAGCCGCGCTTCTTCGCTTCGGCGGGGGTTTCGGTCTGCTCGCACACCGCGACCCGGCACCCGGCCTTGATCAGGCGCGCCAGATAGCCCTCGGCGGCATGGTAGGGCACCCCGGCCATCGGGATTGGCCTGCCCTCATATGCGCCCCGCGAGGTCAGCGTGATGTCGAGCACTCTGGCGGCCTGCACGGCATCTTCGAAAAACAGCTCGTAGAAATCCCCCATCCGGAAGAACAGCAGGGCATCGGCATGCCGCGCCTTGATCGACAGGTATTGCGCCATGAACGGGCTGGGCGCAGAGGGGGTTTTCGAGGGAGCTGCAGTGTCGGCCATGGGCGGGGACGCTACCGCCAGCAGGAGAGATTCGCAAAGCCTCGCACCAGCTTGCGCGCGACAAAGTGATCTTATCGCATAGAATGACCTGTTTTACGGTTGGCATGCCTTTCGCACCGGCCTAGTTTGCCGCCTCATTTGAAACTTTTTGCAAAAAACGGAATAGCCGCGCGATGACCACTAAACGGCCGAGCTTCACAGACCAGGAAGCCCTCGATTTCCACTCGCAGCCCCACGCCGGCAAGATTTCCATGGTGCCGACCAAGCCCATGGGGACGCAGCGGGACCTGTCGCTGGCCTATAGCCCCGGCGTCGCCATCCCAGTGCTGGCCATCGCCGAAGACGAAGACAAGGCCTATGACTATACGTCCAAGGGCAACATGGTCGCCGTGATTTCCAATGGCACGGCCATTCTCGGTCTCGGCAATCTCGGCCCGATGGCGTCCAAGCCGGTGATGGAGGGCAAGTCCGTCCTGTTCAAGCGGTTTGCGGATATCGACAGTTTCGATGTCGAGGTCAGCACGACGGATGTTGAGGAATTCATCACCACGGTCCGGAATATCGGCGCCACATGGGGCGGGATCAATCTGGAGGACATCTCTTCGCCGGACTGTTTCATCATTGAGAGCCGCCTGCGCGAAGACCTGGATATTCCCGTTTTCCATGATGACCAGCATGGCACGGCGATTATCGCCGCTGCGGGCCTGATCAATGCCTGCCACATTACCGGGCGAGAATTGAAGGACCTGAAAGTTGCTGTCTCCGGAGCAGGGGCCGCAGGCCTGTCATGTGCCGGCCTGATCCGGCATCTTGGCGTGAAGCCCGAGAACATCCTGATGTGCGATTCCAGCGGTGTGGTCTATGAAGGCCGCACCGAGAAGATGGATCAGTTCAAGTCGGCCTTCGCCGTGAAGACCACGAAACGTACGCTGGCTGAAGCCATTGAGGGCGCTGACGTTCTGCTCGGCCTGTCCGCCAAGGGCGTGGTCTCGAAAGAGATGGTCAAGTCGATGGCCAAGGATCCGATCATCTTCGCCATGGCGAACCCGGATCCGGAAATCACGCCGGAAGACATCAAATCTGTCCGCGACGATGCGATTATTGCGACGGGACGGTCGGACTATCCCAATCAGGTCAATAACGTCCTCGGCTTCCCCTACATTTTCCGCGGTGCGCTCGATGTGCGCGCCCGTGGCATCAATGAGGAAATGAAGGTTGCCGCCGCGCGGGCTATCGCTGAATTGGCGCGCGAAGACGTGCCGGACGAAGTGGCGGCTGCCTATCATGGCGCACGCCCGAGCTTTGGCCGTGACTATATCATTCCGACCCCGTTCGATCCGCGCTTGATCAGCTTCATTCCACCCTTCGTCGCCCAAGCCGCGATGGATACCGGTGTCGCCCGCAAGCCTATCGATGACATGGAAGCCTATCGGCATTCGCTGGCCCGCCGCGCTGATCCGTCGGCATCCTTCATTCAGGGCGTGCAGGCGCGCTGCAAGGAACTCCAGCGCCGGATCGTGTTTGCCGAAGGCGAAGAGCCGGCCGTTGTCCGCGCCGCCTTCAGCTTCAAGAATCAGGGCCTCGGCCATCCGATCCTGATCGGGCGCGAAGCCCAGGTCCAGCGCGCCATGGAGCAGATGGGCATCGCGCCGGGCACGCTCGAAATCCTAAATGCGCGTCTCTCGGACAACAATCCGGTCTATACGGACATGTTGTATGCCCGCCTCCAGCGCGACGGCTATCTGAAGCGCGACGCCCAGCGTCTGGTCAATCAGGACCGCAACGTGTTTGGGTGCTGCATGCTGAAGAATGGCGATGCGGACGGCATGGTCACCGGTGTCACGCGGAACTATGACGTGGCCTTGAATGACTCGCTGTTGGTGCTCGACCCAATTCCGGGCCAGGCCGTGATCGGCATGTCGATGGTAATCAACCGGGGACGGACCGTCTTCATCGCTGACACGAGCGTGACGGAACTGCCGCAAGGTGAAGACCTTGCCAATATCGCGATAGAGGCCGCCCGGGCGGTCCGCTCGCTCGGCTTCTCCCCACGTGTGGCGTTCCTGTCCTATTCGACCTTTGGCAATCCGATGGGCGAGCGCGGCGAGAAAGTGCGCGAAGCGGTGGCCCTGCTGGATGGCATGAAGAATATCGATTTCGAGTATGAGGGCGACATGAGCGCCGATGTGGCCCTGAACACTAGCCACAAGATTCTCTACCCCTTCTCGCGCCTCACGGGCCCGGCGAACGTACTTGTCATGCCGGCCATTCATGCCGCCTCGATCTCGACCAAGCTGCTGGAATCGATGAGCCGCGCGACCGTCATCGGGCCGATGCTGCTGGGTCTCGAAAAACCGGTGCAGATCGCATCGCTTGGGGCGACGGTCGGCGATATCGTCAACCTGGCGACGATTGCCGCCTTTGATGTGGATCACGTGCACGGCGGCTAACGCCATCGTCACGAAATTACCCAGCGTCAGGACTCGCCGGTGGCGGGTGGCTCACCTATACTCATATCAAGCATATGGACCACAGGGAGGCCCGAACGGCATGAAGGAATACAAGCAGTTCTATATCGATGGTGCATGGGTAGACCCCGTGGAGCCGCGTACGATGGAAATTGAGAATCCGGCGACTGAAGAGAATTTCGCGGTCATTTCGATCGGGTCCAAGGCGGATGTCGACAAGGCCGTTGCGGCCGCCAAGGCGGCCTTCCCGGCCTTCTCGCAGACCAGCGTGGAATACCGGGCCGAGCTGCTGGAAAAGATCGCTGCGGGTATTCAGGCACGCCTGCCTGAAATGGCCGAAGCCATCTCCAATGAAATGGGCGCGCCCATGTGGCTGGCCAATGCGGCCCAGGTGCCGGCTGGCATGGGCCATTTCGCGACCACCGCAGCCATCCTGCGCGACTATCAGTTCGAAGAGCTGAAAGGCACGACGCTGCTCCGCAAGGAGGCAATCGGGGTCTGTGGCTTCATCACGCCTTGGAACTGGCCATTGAACCAGATTGCCTGCAAGGTCGCCCCGGCGATTGCTGCCGGCTGCACCATGGTTCTCAAGCCCTCCGAAATCGCGCCGCTCGACGCGATCATCCTGACCGAGATCATGCATGAGGCCGGCGTGCCGAAAGGCGTGTTCAACCTCGTCAATGGTGACGGACCCGGCGTCGGCTCCGCCCTGTCGTCGCATCCTGATGTCGACATGATGAGCTTCACGGGGTCCACCCGCGCCGGTGTGCTTGTGGCCCAGGCGGCTGCCCCGACCGTCAAGCGTGTCGCCCAGGAGCTCGGCGGCAAGAGCCCGAACATCATTCTGCCATCGGCTGATCTCCAGAAGGCAGTCAGTGGCGGCATCATGCAGATGATGACGAACACGGGCCAATCCTGTAACGCGCCGTCCCGCATGTTCGTGCAAAAGGACCAGCAGGACCAGGCAATTGCCATCGCCAAGGCAACGACCGAATCGGTGAAAGTGATGATGCCGGCCGAAGCTTCGCCGGGTGCCATCGGTCCGATCTCGAACGGCAATCAGTACCAGAAGGTCCAAGACCTGATCCAGAAGGGCATCGAGGAAGGCGCCACGCTGGTCGCTGGCGGTCCGGGTCGTCCGGAAGGCTTCAACAAGGGCTATTTTGCCCGCCCGACCGTGTTTGCGAATGTCACCAATGACATGACCATCGCGCGCGAGGAAATCTTCGGACCTGTCCTTGTGATGATCCCGTACGAAGATGTCGACGATGCCGTCGAGATGGCAAACGACACGGTCTACGGCCTCGCAGGCTATGTGCAGGGCCCTGAAGAGGAAGCCCGCAAGGTGGCCAACCGCATCCGGGCTGGCCAGATTCAGGTCAATGGCGCGCGTCCGGACTTCACGGCACCTTTCGGCGGCTATGGCCAGTCCGGCAATGGTCGCGAATGGGGCGAGTATGGCTTTGAGGAATTCCTCGAAGTGAAGGCGGTCATTGGATACAAGGCTGCCTGATCGGCTGAGACGTTCAAAATTATCTGGGGCGGCCTGCGGGTCGCCCCTTTTGTTTGCGCAATTGATTTCGATCATGGGGCTCTCTGAATTGTGAAGCCAATTCAACTAGTGTTCAGCTCGCTTCATTCATACATTACTGGAAACACTGCTTTGGAGAGTGATCACCCATGCCCAGCTTCAAGCTAACAGGCGCTTTGGCGGCGCTCGCCGTACTCGGGGCCTGCGCCACGGCGACCCCATATCAGGCTGCGTTCGATGGCGAGCGTGGTTATTCGGAAATGAAGATCGAGGACAATCGGTTCCAGGTCGAATTTGCCGGTAACTCGCTGACCGACCGCAAGACGGTGGAGACCTATTTGCTCTATCGGGCGGCAGAACTGACCCGGCTCAACGGCTATGACCATTTCCGGGTCGTGCGCCGCGAGACGGATGCTGAGAGCCGGCTGGTCCCCGTCGGGGGCAGCACCTATTCTCCCTATTACAATCATTTCCATCTGGATTACGCCTATTATGGGCCACATGCCGCGTATTTCCGCGACCCCTTCTATCGGACCCGTTATTCCCCCTTTGGCTATTACGATCCGTTCTGGAATGGCCCCCCGGAATATCGTGAACGGACCAGCTATGTCGCCTCGGCAGAGATCCTGATGGGCAAAGGCGAAAAGCCAGCCGACGCAGCCTATTTCGATGCAGAGCAAGTGGTGTTCAATCTGGGCGCCAATATCATGCGGCCACAGCCCAAATAATTCGCGTCCTTGCGAATTCGCATTGCAGCCCCGCCCCTCGGCGGGGCTTTTTTATGGGTCTGCCACTGGCCATCAGGAGGGATGCGGCCCAGATAGGACCCTTGCGACTCAAATAGAGGTTCCCCCGCACAATGCCGGATTCCGAATTCCCCGCGACCCCACCGCGTATTCTTGAAGGAGCCCATGGCCGGCCTGTGCCCGGCCGGACGGAGATGGTGATCATGGTGGCGGCGCTGATGGCCCTCAACGCGCTGGCAATCGATATCATGCTGCCGGCGCTTGGGGAGATTGCGGAATCGATCGGCCTGACAGGCGCATCGCCGGAAGACTCCAATCGCCAGCAGATGATTGTCTTTGCCTACGTGCTGGGCTTTGGCGCGCCCCAACTTGTCTGGGGGCCGATATCCGACCGGTTCGGACGGCGCACGCCCCTGTTCGTCGGGTTGATCGGATACTCGCTGACGGCCCTCCTGTGCATCGCGATGAAGGATTTCCACGCATTGTTGGCCGCTCGCTTCCTGCAGGGCGTGTTCGCTTCGGGCGCCAGGCTCGTGGCGGTGTCCGTGGTGAGGGATTTGTATGCAGGGCGTCGTATGGCCGGCTTCATGTCGCTCGTCATGACCATCTTCATGGTCGTCCCGATGATAGCTCCGGCCATGGGGCAGATGATCTTGTTCGTCGCCCCCTGGGAGTGGATTTTTGGCGTGCTTGCGCTGTTCGGCACGGCGCTGCTGGCCTGGACCTGGTTGCGCCTGCCGGAAACCCTGCCGGAGGAAGCCCGTAATCCGCTCAATATCTCGTCTGCCGCCAGCAGCTACCTTGCGGTCGCCCGCAGCCGCATCACCTTTGGCTATATGTGTGCCTCTGGCGTCATCTTCGGGGCACTCTTTTCGTTCATTGGCTCGTCCGAACAGGTCTTCCGAGACGTGTTCAAACAGGAAGAAACCTTTGCCTTCTGGTTTGCGGGCGTAGCCGGCGCCCTGGCCTGCGCAAACTTCTTCAATTCCCGCATGGTGGAAAAGATCGGTATGCGCCGCATCAGCCATGCGGCCATGATCTTTTTCATCCTGATGTCCTCGGCTCTTGCGCTCGTCACGTATTTCTTCGGCGAGAGCCTGCTCTGGTTCTTCCCGATGTTCGCGCTGACCTTTGCCTGTTTTGGCCTGATGGGTGCGAATTTCTCGGCGCTCGCCATGGAGCCGCTGGGCAAGATTGCCGGCACCGCGTCGGCGGCGTATGGCTTTGCCACGACCACCGTTTCAAGCCTGCTGGGAATACTGATTGGCAGCTACTACAATGGGACAACGCTGCCGCTGATCATCGGCTTTGCCTGTCTCGGTGTAGGCGCGCTCATGATCGTGCTGATCACCGAGAAGGGCAGGCTGTTCAGTTCTCGCTGAGCTTGTTCTGGCGGCGCTGGCGGGCAGACGGTTCGCGGATACGGGACAGGGGCCGGACCTGGCTTTCGAGATGCTCGATGATCAGGCCGGCAATGTCCTTGCCGCTGGCGGATTCGATGCCTTCAAGCCCGGGGGACGAGTTGACCTCCAGAACCTTCGGGCCTTTCTCGGTCTGCAAGAGGTCAACGCCCGCCACGCGCAGGCCGAGCACCTTGGCCGCTTCGCGGGCCGTATCCCGCTCCAGCCGGGACAGCTTGATTGTGGAGGCCGTGCCGCCGCGATGGAGGTTTGAGCGGAACTCGCCTTTCTGGGCCTGGCGTTTCATCGCGCCGACCACCTTGTTGCCAATGACGAAGGCCCGCACGTCCGTCCCGGCCGCCTCCTCCACGAATTCCTGAACAAGGAAGTTCGCATCAAGGCCGCGGAACGCGTCGGTCAGGCTCTCGGCGGCTTTGCGAGTCTCGGCCAGGACAACGCCCTTGCCCTGTGTGGACGACAGGAGTTTCACGACGACCGGCGCGCCACCGGCGAGCGAGATCAGGTCCTTGGTGTCTTTCGGGCTGTGCGCGAAGGCTGTGACCGGCATGTCGATCTTGGCGCGCGCGAGCAATTGATGCGCCATCAGCTTGTCCCGGGAGTGGCCGATCGCGCTGGCACTGTTCAGGCAGAAGGCGCCGGTATTGGTGAACTGCCTGAGCACGGCGAGGCCGTAACCGGTAATGCCTGCCCCGATGCGCGGGATGACGGCATCATAGCGTGGCAGGGCCTTGCCATCATAATGGACTTGCGGATGGGTCGTGCCGATCTGCATGTAGCAGCGCGCCGTATCGATCGCCTCGATCACATGGCCGCGCTCCTGCGCCGCTTCGATCAGGCGCCGACTGGAATAATTCCGCGGCTCGCGGGTCAGCAGGGCAATGCGCAAGGGGCGCTTGACCGGGCGTTTCTTCGGCAATCCGGCATAGGCGGCAAAGTCGAGCTTCGGCTGCAGGAAGGACGCGTTTGCATTGACGATCATATCCGGCTGGATCGCGCCCCGGCCGAACAGCATGCGATAGGTCATGCTTTCGCGGTTTGTCAGGGTCAGCTGGATCGGCCAGCGCCGTCCTCCGATTTCCACATCGGTCTGGATGACATAGCGCAGTTCGGTTTCGCCATTGGAACTCGTCACATCGCGCCGGTCGACGACGGGGGCGGAACAGGTGATCTCGAGGCCTGGATCACTTGGGTCCGGTTGAATCAGGAAGCGCACCTGCGGTGCGTCGGCGGGCCCAAACGGCTCGATGACGCTGGCATGAAGCGCAGAGGTTCGCGCCCCCGTGTCGATCTTCGCCTTGATCGCAGGCAGACCGAGGTCTGGCAACGAAAGCCACTCTTCCCAGCCGAGTTGGAATGATTCTGACTGCGTCATCTTGAAAGCCTTCCTGCCAGTTCGCGCCCGATAAAGGTGAACCGGCAGGTATTCAATCATTTATGCGCAGGGCACTGCCGATCAGCCCTCGACCAGCCACGCTTTCTCGACGATCCCGACCACATCGCCCATGATTTCGGTGATCTTGAAATCCTTGGGCGTGTAGACGCGGGCGATGCCCATCTGGCGCAGGGCGCGGGCATCTTCCGGCGGAATGATGCCGCCGATGACGACGGGCACGTCCCCGAGGCCGACCGCGCGCAGCTCGGCAATCGTCTCGCGGACGAGGTCAAGGTGACTGCCGGAGAGGATGGACAGGCCGACGACATGGGCCTGGGCTTCCTTGGCCTGCGCGGCGATCTCGGACGGCGTGAAACGGATGCCTTCATAGACGACATTCATGCCGACCTCGCGGCCTCGCGCCGCGATCTGTTCGGCGCCGTTGGAATGGCCATCGAGGCCTGGCTTGCCGAGCACATAGGTCAGCTGGCGGCCAAGCGCTTCGGAAACGCGCTCAACTTCCTTTCGGACAGCGACCGCGTCCTCCTCGCCTTCGGTCTTGATAACCATGGCAACGCCCGTCGGTGCACGGAATTCGCCGAACACTTCCCGCATCGCGGTGCCCCATTCGCCGGTCGTAACGCCGGCCTTTGCGCAGGCAATCGAGGGCTCCATGATGTTGGTCCCGTCCTGGGCGGCTTGCTTCAGCGCGGCGAGCGCTTCGTCCACGGCGCTTGCGTCACGTTTGCTGCGCCATTCTTTCAGATCACGGACTTGAGCAGATTCTTCGGCCGGGTCGACAGTCTGGATGGATCCGTCGCCACCCGCCAGCGGGCTTTCCTCGGTTTCGGTGTAGCGGTTGACGCCGACCACAGTCAGGTCGCCGCTCTCGATCGCCTTGATACGTTTGATATGCGCGCCGACGAGGCTTTCCTTCATATAGTCGATGGATTGGGTGGCGCCGCCGCGCGCATCCAGGTCGGCCAGCGTGTCACGGGCCAACGCCTTCAGCTCCTCGGTCTTGGATTCGATGACATGGCTGCCGTCGAAGATGTCTTCATATTCCAGGAGGTCTGTTTCATAGGCAAGGATCTGCTGCAGGCGCAGCGACCATTGCTGGTCCCAGGGACGTGGCAGGCCGAGCGCCTCGTTCCAGGCCGGCAGTTGCAGCGCGCGGCAGCGGGCTTTCTTCGACAGGGTGACGGCCATCGCCTCGATCAGGATGCGGTAGACATTGTTTTCCGGCTGCGGCTCGGTCAGGCCCAGCGAGTTCACTTGAACACCATAGCGGAACAGCAAGGCCTTCGGGCTGGTCACGCCATAGCGCTCGCGGCCAATTTCTTCCCAAAGTTCCACAAAGGCACGCATCTTACAGAGTTCTGTTACGAAACGAACTCCAGCGTTCACGAAGAAGGAAATGCGACCGAAGACGGTTTCAAAGTCTGATTCTGGAACTTGTACGCCGGCCTTTACTGTGTCCAGAACGGAAATCGCCGTGGCCAGGGCATAGGCCAGCTCCTGTTCCGGTGTCGCGCCAGCTTCCTGCAAATGGTAGGAGCAGACATTCATCGGATTCCATTTCGGGACCTCGGTATAGCACCAGCTCACCATGTCCGAGATCAGGCGCAGGCTGGGTTCCGGCGGGAACACATAAGTACCGCGTGAAAGATACTCCTTCACGATGTCATTCTGGGTGGTGCCGCGCAGCTTCTTGCGATCATCGCCGCGCTCATCGGCCAGCGCCACATACAGGGCCAGCATCCAGGCGGCTGGCGCATTGATCGTCATCGAGGTGTTCATCTCTTCCAGCGGCAGCTGATCGAACAGGAGGCGCATGTCGCCGAGATGCTTGACGGGTACGCCCACTTTGCCAACTTCGCCCTTGGACAGGATGTGGTCGGCGTCATAGGCGGTCTGGGTCGGCAGGTCGAAGGCGATGGAGAGGCCGGTCTGGCCCTTGGCGAGGTTACCGCGATAGAGTTCGTTGGATTTGGTTGCCGTCGAATGCCCGGCATAGGTCCGGAAGATCCACGGGCGGTCCGGTGCGTGCTGGTATGCTTTATCCATGTCTGCCACGGAATTCTCCCCTTGTTATGTTGCGGCGCAGCATGCCGCGTGCAACGTCACAAGGCAAGCGCTGCTGCTTGCGTCAGGATGTCTGAACAACCAGATGTAGGCGAGAGGAGATTTCCGTGAACCAACCGACCAATGTGATCCAGACCGCCCTGCTTTTGCGGATCGTCGCCATTCTGGCGTTTCCGGTCGGCGTGGTGGTGGCGGCCCTGATGGAACGCAGCATCCTGATGGTCGCGGCCTTGGCTGCCGGCATGCTGCTGGTCAGCTGGGTTGAACGATTTCGGCTGCACCGATTGTCTGGGAATGAGGGATACCCCGCCATTCCCGGCTTGCTGCCGGGCTTTGCAGTCCGGGCGGGCTTTCTGGCGGGCCTGTTCATCGTCAGCCTTGGCGTGCTGGCGCTCTTTCGGGAGACCATTCTTGCGCGTGGGCTCGGCCTGGCCGATTTGGGGCTGTTCTCCGCCGTGACCGGCGTAGCGCTGCTGGCCAACGCGATCAGCGCGCGAATAGCGACCCGGGAAGTGTCCAGTGTGATGGCCCAGATGAATGCCAATTTCACGCCGCCGGGCGGCGCGGGGCCATCTGGCGAGGCTACGGGCGATATCATCGAAGGCGAGGTCATCGACCGCGACTAAACTTCGCGGCATGTCCGTTACCGCAAACATTCATGAATGCCTTGCACCTGCATGCAGTTTCGTAGGGGCCGCAAATCCGCTATAGGGCACCGCCGCTCACGGAGTTTTTTGAAGATGTCTGACATGATCGGCCTGATGGCCGCAGCTCTCACGACCCTGTCTTTCCTGCCTCAGGCCTTGCTGGTCATTCGTACCGGCAAGACGGATGGCATTTCGCTGGTCATGTACATCATGTTCACCACCGGCGTTGCGGGCTGGCTCGTCTATGGCATCCTGACCGAATCCCTGCCGATCATCGTGGCCAATATGGTGACCCTGTTGCTGGCCAGCGTGATCCTGTGTCTGAAAGTGCGCAATACGCTTCAGGCGAGGGCCCAGGGGGCAGCCGTCGCCACATCCGCGCCAATCGCTTCATAGTAAAGCCGCTGGACCTGGCGCGTGACCGGGCCGGGCTTGCCGTCCCCGACAGGCCGGTCTTCCAGCTGGATGACCGGCGCAATCATCGCGCCTGCGGATGTCGTGAAGATTTCTTTTGCCGCATAGGCGTCGTCCGGCGTGAACGGACGCTCCTCGACAGGTAGGCCGCGCTCCCGCAGACGCGCAATCACATGGCCGCGTGTGATCCCGGGCAGGATATCGCTGGACAGATTACGGGTGATGATCCGGTCATCCTCGGTCACGATCCATGTATTCGCCGAGGCGGCTTCGGTGACATAGCCGTCTTCCACCATGAAGGCGGTCTTGGCCCCAGCCTCGCGCGCGCTCCGATAGGCGAGGGCCTGCGACAGCAATTGCGTTGTCTTGATATCCCGGCGGCGCCAGCGAATGTCATTCAGGAAGATCGCCTTGATGCCATGTTCGGCGACCTCGTTGATCAGGGGGCGATGGTCGGCAAACAGGAAGATGGTCGGCGTGAATATCTCCGGCCCGGCGAAATCCCGGCTGTCATAGGTGCCGGCAGAAACCTCCAGATAGATCAGCCCTTCGGACAGCTGATTGCGGGAAATCAGCTGGGTATGAATATCGGTCCACATGGCCGGATCATGCGGATTGGGGATCGAAATTGCTTCCAGCGTGTTGCCGAGGCGCGACATATGGCCGTCAAAATCGATGAGCTTCCCCCCGTAAATGGCGGTCACTTCATAGGCAGCGTGCGAAAACAGGAATCCCCGGTCCAGCGGGGAAATCAGCGCATCCTTCCGCCGGGTGAAGGCTCCGTTCAGATAAACCGTTTCGCCAATTGGCATGATTGCAACGCCCCTTTTTCAAAATTTGTGCAGCGCAACAAAATTCTTGCAAGCTCCTCGCTCAGCGGCCAAGGTGGCGGGAACCGGATGATTTGTGAAGCCACGAATAATTGTGCGCCAGACCATCCTGGAAACGCAATCAAGGAGGAGGGCCCCCCTGCCATGGCAAGGGAGACGAAAGATATTTACGAGCTCGGCGAGATCCCGCCGGAGTTCCACGTGCCGAAGATGATGCACGCCTGGGCGATCCGCCGGGACCGCCACGGACGGCCGTCAACGGCGATGCAACTGGAACAGGTTCCAGTGCCGGAAATCGATTCCGACGAAGTGCTGGTCCTCGTGATGGCCGCCGGCGTGAATTATAACGGCATCTGGGCGGCGCTCGGCGAACCGATGTCGGTGTTCGACGTTCACAAGCAGGATTTCCATGTCGCAGGCTCGGATGCGTCCGGCATCGTCTGGGCCGTTGGCCGCAAGGTGACACGCGTGAAGCCCGGCGACGAAGTGGTCATCCACTGTAACCAGGATGATGGCGACGACGAGGAATGCAATGGCGGCGATCCGATGTTCTCGCCCAGCCAGCGCATCTGGGGCTATGAGACGCCGGACGGCTCGTTCGCGCAATTCTGCCGCGTCCAGGCCCGTCAGTGCATGCCACGCCCGAAACACCTGACTTGGGAAGAGAGCGCCTGCTACACGCTGACGCTGGCCACAGCCTACCGGATGCTGTTCGGCCACCGCCCGCACATCGTGAAGCCGGCAGATAACGTGCTTGTCTGGGGCGCCTCGGGCGGCCTTGGCAGTTTCGGCGTCCAGCTTTGCGCGGTTACGGGGGCGAATGCGATCGGCATTGTCGGGAGTGATGACAAGAAGGAGCATGTGCTCAGTCTTGGCGCCAAGGGCGTGCTCAACCGCAAGGACTTCAATTGCTGGGGCCAGCTGCCGACCGTGAACGGCCCGGAATTCAAGGACTACATGAAAGAGAGCCGCAAATTCGGCAAGGCGATCTGGGAACTCACCGACAAGAAGGATGTGGACATCGTGTTCGAACATCCGGGCGAGTCGACCTTCCCGGTCTCTGTCTTTGTCGTGAAGCGCGGCGGCATGGTCGTTATCTGCGCCGGCACGACCGGCTTCAACCTGACCATGGATGCGCGCTTCCTCTGGATGCGGCAGAAACGGGTGCAGGGCAGCCATTTCGCAAACCTGAAACAGGCAAGCGCCGCCAACCAGTTGGTCATCAACCGGCGCATTGATCCGGGCATGTCCGAAGTCTTCCCGTGGGAAGACATTCCGGCTGCGCACGACAAGATGCTGGATAACAAGCACCTGCCCGGAAACATGGCTGTTCTGGTGACTTCGCCGAAGCCCGGGCTCCGGACAGTTGAAGATGTTCTGGCGGTAAACGGCCAAGCCTAGTAACAGGCCGTATGGCCAGACCGGACGCTGATTCGTTTGCCCGTGAATGGGTAGCAGCCTGGAATGATCACGACCTCGACGGTGTGCTTTCGCACTATGCCGACGGGGTCGTGTTCCATTCGCCGCGCATTGCGCAGGTGCTGGAGACGAAAGAAGACTTTCTCACCGGCAAGGCAGCGCTGCGCGAATACTGGCATGCGGCGCTTGCGGGCGCGAATGACCTGTTCTTCGAACTGGATGATGTGCTGGCCGGATCGGATGCGATCACGCTGCTCTACACCAATCACAGGGGCCAGTCGGCTGCCGAGACCTTCATCTTTGATGAGGATGGCGAGATCTGTATCGCCATCGCGACGTATCGCTAGAGTTCGTCCATGCCGCCCGGATTGCGCCGGCGCCGGATCAGCCACATGACCCCGCGAAGATCGGACAGGGCGTCCGCCAGCCGGCCGAAATTCGTGTAGTTTGATGTGCCGGTGCGCCGCTCGCGATGGTTCACATCGCGATATTCCACATCAAACCCGTCGGCCCGCATGAGGGCAGGGACGTAGCGATGGATGTGGTCGAAATAGGGGAGTTGCAGGAACGCGTCGCGGTAGAGCGCTTTCACGCCGCAGCCGGCATCGTCGCAATCATCTTTCAGCATGCGCTTGCGGATGTTGTTGGCAAACGTGCTGCCGAAGCGTTTCCAGGCCGTATCCTTGCGCTTGGTCCGGCGGCCCATCACCATTTTGAGCGATTCCGGCGCATCTGCCCGGGTCAGCTGGCGGTAAAGGTCCGGCAAATCGGCGGGATCATTCTGTCCGTCGCCATCCAGCGTGCCGATCACCGGCGCACGGGCGGCCAGGATGCCGGAGCGGATGGCGCGGCTCTGCCCGGCATTCTTCCGGTGCCCGACCACGCGCAGCATGGGAAAGCGTGATTTCAGCTCGATCAGGCGCGCGCGCGTGTCATCGGTTGAGGCATCGTCGACGAAGACCATCTCGAACGCACGCCCGTCGAGCGCGCGATGGATTTCGGTGATCAGGGATTCGACATTGCCGGACTCATTGTGAACCGGCACGACAACGGAAAATTCAAGCGACTGGGCCACGGCTGGCACCTTTCAGGCAAGGGGACTCGCGCACGCGCGAGGCAGGTTTCGGACGCTCATACAAAGCGTTTTCCCGCAAGGCGAGCCCTGCGGCGCATTTGTCACTCACTGAAACTCAGCGCAAAACCCTGAAGACGCGCCGACATGAACGAGGTAAACGGCTTTCATGACTTTGCTTGATCGACTTTCCACTGGCTGGAAACCCTGGTTCGTCCTGTTCATCCTGACTTTCGGCGCTGCGGCGCCCGGTGTGTTCAACCTGCCCGCTCTCGACAGGGATGAAAGCCGGTTCGCTCAGGCCTCCAAGGAAATGCTCGAGGAAAAGGATTATATCCGCATCCAGTATCAGGATGAGCTGCGCAACAAGAAGCCGGCAGGCATCCATTGGCTGCAAGCCGCCTCGACGGCCGTGTTCACCGGGCCGGAAGCCAAGCAGATCTGGACCTATCGGGTCCCGAGTTGGCTCGGCGCGGCCTTTGGCACGCTTGCCTGTTTCTGGGCCGGGCTGGTTCTTGTCGGGCGGCGAGCGAGCTTTGTCGGCTCGGCCCTCTTTGGCGCGACGCTGCTGCTGACGTCGGAAGCTCATATTTCCAAGACCGATGGCATGCTGGTCTTCCTGACCACGCTCAGCATCGGCGCGCTTGCCCGGCTCTATATGCGCCGTGATCAGTCAAAGAAGATGGCGCTGCTGTTCTGGTTCTGCATGGGTACCAGTTTCCTCATCAAGGGACCGGTCACGCCCATGGTGGCGGCCTATGCCGGTATTGGGGCATGGGTCTGGACAAAAGCGACCGACGGCAAGGGGGGCGATTGGTGGCGCGTCCTGCTCTGGTGGCCGGGGCCAGCCATTTTTGTCGCCATGGTGCTGCCCTGGTTCCTGTGGATTCAGGCCGCGACTGACGGGCAATATATCAAGGGCGCGGTCGGCAAGGATTTGAAAGACAAGTTCACCGGCGCGTCAGAGGGCCATGGCGGCTGGCCATTCTACCATCTGACCCATATCCCGGTCTGGTTCTTCCCTGCGAGCTTGTTCATCATTCCCGGCTTCATGGCTGCGTGGAAAACGCTGAAACCCATCAAGCCGCAAGGCGTGGCGTGGTTGAAGCATGTCACCCTGGTCGGGGCTGCACTGTTCGCCGTATTGCTGGCGCTGAGTTATCTCTTGCCCTACCTGCCGCGCCCGGAAGGGACGGGGCTGGTGCCACGGTCCCTGAACACACTCGCCACCCTGAAACCCTTGCCGGCCTGGCCGGCCCTGCTTCTGGTCTTCTTTTGGTGGTCTTCCGGCCGTGACAAATGGATGAGCACGCATCCGGTCGGGGAATTCGTCATTCCGGAAGAAACGCGCGCAATCCGCATGATCGTTGCATGGGCCGTGCTGACCTACGCCTTCTTCGAACTCATGCCGACCCTGCTCAGCCACTATATCCTGCCAGCCTATCCGGCCCTCGGCCTGCTGGCGGGCTATGCCTCGACCCAGATGATGGAGGGCAAGCTCTGGCCGGTCACGCGTTGGCTCTCGCTCATCCTGTTTGCGCTGGGCGCGATCCTTCTGCTCACCGCCTCCTTCCCGGGCGTGACGACCTATTTCATGGCGGAGACGGCGGGCGACTTCTCAACCGCAGTACCAGAGGACGTTCTCAATTCCTGGGCGGAGTATCGCAGCTTCCCGCTCTGGCTCTGGTGGATAGGCTTCGGTCTCTGCGGTGTCGCCATCATTGAGTTCAGTCGGCGCCATGAGTGCAACGCCGCCATGTTTGCCATCTATGCGGCCGTCGCAATCGGCTGGCATATCCGCATCTTCATGCTGCCGAGCCAGGTCTGGGTGCAGCCGACCGAAACGGCGCGGCTAGCGCTGGAGGATGTCTGCGGTGTGCCGGGCGAGGCGTGTGACTGGCAGCCGCCGGAACGCATCCTGGCGCTTGGCTATGCCGAGCCCTCCTATGTGCTGACCCTCGGCACGCAGAATCTCCACCCGCCGGAAACTCCGCTCGACCTGCCTCAGGATCCGGCCGCTTATCCGGTCGTCTATCTCGTCAATTTCGAGGATCGCAAAGCCGAGCCGCCGATCGAAGACGAGATCCGCCATTTGCGCGCGCAGGCCGACCAGATGCGCCTCTGCGTCACCGAGACCGAGCCTTATTACGCGCTGAACTATTCGAATGGGGACCCGGTCAATTTCCGGGCCCTCCGCTTCGATTATGGCGACTGTCCCGGCTAGGGCCTAGAATTCGTAACCGATCCGCATGCCATAGGTGCGCGGGTCGGAGCGGAACGTATCATAGCCGATGAAGCCATAGCCGGAGACGGCATAATCTTCATCGGTCAAATTCCGTCCCCAGACGGTCAGGCTGAGGCCGGTATCCGTGAACACGAAATTGGCCTCGGCCTGCAGTGTGGTGAAACCGTCCTGCATCCGGCTGTCCAGGCCCTCTGGGTCGAGATAATAATCACCGCGATACTTGGCATGTGCGGCAAGGCTGGCCTCGACCGTGTCGGTCAGCGCGAACTCATAGCGTCCGCCGAAGGTCGCAGAAAGATCCGGCGCGAAGGGGAGGGGGTTGCCGTCAAATGTGTCGGCATTGCCGCCGATGTCGGAGGATTGGTCGATCTCGGTTTCCAGAAGCGTCAATCCGCCATCCAGAGAGAATTGCTCCGTCGCCTGCCATGCGAAATCGGCCTCCACCCCGTATGAAATGGCTTCATCGAGATTGGACAGAGAATTGGAGGTGATTCTTGACCCGTCCGGCAACGGAAAGTTCACGAAGATGCGGGCTTGCGGGTCCTGATAGTCCTGCACAAAGGCGGCGACACTGTAAGCGAACGCATCGTCCAACTGGCCCTTGTAGCCCGCTTCATAGGCTGTCACCGTTTCCGCATCGAACAGGCCAGCCTCCGCAAAATGGGTCGCATTGTTCTGGACTTCGCCATTGAAGCCCCCGGACTTGTAGCTGTTGGACACAGATACATAGGCGCTGCCCTGACCGAGCTGATAGGAAAGCGCCGCATTGCCGGAGAGACGCGTGTCCTCGATCTCGTTCGAGCCTGCCGCAAGGCCGAGACCACCGACATTGTTATAGCCGATTGTGCCATCCTCGAAGAGGTGACGGCCGCTGCCCATGCCTTCGATGCGCTCATGCGTCACCCGCGCGCCAAGCGTGGCGGTGAGGCGGTCGGACAGGTCGAACTCATTGTAGGTGAAGGCTGCCAGAGCCGACCGGTCCTGGCGAATGTCTGTCACCAGGGTCATGGCGCGTGTATCGGAGACCGGGGCAGGTCCTGCGCGGCTTGCGGCGCCGACATAGGGGCAAGCGCCGAGCAGCGTGTCAGCATCGAGGTCTCCGCACCAGATCGTATAGGTCTGGCTGAAATCTTCCAGCGAGCCCGAGACGCCGATCAGCGTGGTGCCACCCTCCCAGTCTGTCTGCAGCCGGAATTCCTGCGAATACTGACGAAAATCACGGATGTAGGCGAGGTTGGCGTTGAAATTCGGATTGTCGAACAAGGCGACAGCCCCATCGAAATCAAACCCATACCCCTGGTTGTACCCCTCAAAGGCCGTCAAGGATGTAAGCGTCCACCGCCCCAGCGCGCGCTCATATTCTGCCGAGACGCCATAGAATTCATTGTCGGTGTCCTGAACACCATCACTGCCGACCGCAATCTCATGATCGCCGTGATCAAGCGTGTCATTGCGTGGTGCGGCATTGACGCCATTGTCTTCCTCATAATGCGTCCGCACCAAAAGGGAGCCGCCAAGTGCCTCTTCCCAGTTCAGGCCAAGCCGCAGGCCAAACTCGTCGCGTACGCCGCCTGCATCCTCTGGCCCGGCTACATTGTCGAGCGCCGCATCGCGCGACAGGTACCGCCCGGCGAGACGATAGCTGAAGCCATTATCGTAGTGCTCGCCATACGCGCCATCGAGGTCCACGCGGTTCAGGTTGCCATATCCTGCGCGCACATAGCGGCGCTGGTCCTCGCCCGGACGGACGGAAATGAAATTGATCGCGCCGCCCGACGCATTACGCCCATAGAGCGTGCCTTGCGGACCTTTCAGAACTTCCACGCGGTCCAGATCGTACAGCATCAGGCCAGTCTGGACGTTGGTCGCCAGATAAACGCCATCGGCATAGACCGCAGCCGCCGTCGGCGTCAGGGCCTGGTGGTCCACCGCACCGACGCCGCGAATCTGGAAGGCGACCTGCGTGCCGTTTGCGACAGCGGCCTCAACCCCGGTTAGCAGGTCAGTCATGTCCTCGGCGCTGACATAGGCATCAGCCAGCGACAGGTCGCTGGACTCGATCACGGTGACGGACATCGGAATGTCTGTCAGAGGCGCGGCGCTGGGGGTGGCGGTGGTGACGATCGTGTCCAGCCGGCTCACCGGGTCATCGGACTGGGCCGTGGCTGGGAGGGCAAAAGCGAGGAGGGCGAGCGGGGCGACTGAGCACTGAAACTTTTTCATGCCCGGCGCTTACCAGTCGCTCAGAATGAGACGCAACTGCATTTAGCTCATGGCAGGCCTGCGTGCGCGCGAGCGACGCTTTCCGGCAACACTGTTGCCGGACTGGGTTTAACGTGGGGCCCGTTTTGCAAGAATACGTTGCAGGGTGCGGCGGTGCATGTTCAGGCGGCGCGCCGTTTCCGAGACGTTGTGATTGCACAGCTCGTAGACGCGCTGGATATGTTCCCAGCGTACCCGGTCTGCCGACATCGGATTCTCTGGCGGGGCGGGCTTTTCGTCCGGTGAGGCGGCGAGGGCGCGGATAATGTCTTCCACGTCGGCCGGCTTCGACAGATAATCCACGGCGCCGGCTTTCACGGCGGCGACAGCGGTCGCAATCGCGCCATATCCGGTGAGAATCACCGCGCGGGCGTCAGGCCGGTGCTTGTGCAGCACTTCCACCACATCCAGCCCGCTGCCATCTTCCAGGCGCAGGTCCAGAACGGCAAAGGCCGGGGGATTGAGGCGGGCGATATCCTTGCCTTCGGAGACGGTCGAGACGGCAGAAACAACGAAACCGCGCTGGGCGAGCGCCCGCGCCATGCGTTGCACGAACGGACCATCATCATCCATTACGAGGCACGAACGGTCCTCAACATCCTTGAGGCTATCGTGCAAATTCACATTAATGGGCCGTTCCATCGTCATATCCTTGGTACAATAACCGTCATATAGGTCCGAACCGGCCTTTAATCCAAGTCAGGCGCCTGCAAAATGCTCAGTGGCCATAGGGTCTGGACGACCGCGCCCTTCTTGGGTGGAGTGCGGTTACGGGTTGCGATACGGCCCCCGGTCCGTTCAATCAGGGTTTTGGCAATGAAGAAGCCAAGGCCCATATCGCCGCCGCCCAGATGCGCTTCGCCGCGTTGGGAAACATAGGGTTCGCCCAGTTTTGGCAGCACTTCGGCGGCAAAGCCCGGCCCGTCATCGCTGATCGTGATCATGATCTGGTCCGCCGTCCAGGTGGCGACCACGTTGACGCGGGTATCGGCAAAGCTGACCGCATTCTCGATAAAGGCGCCCAGCGCATGCAGCACTTCCGGGCTGCGCTTCAGGATCGGCGCGCGCGGGGCGCCACCTTCGCCCGGTTCGGCCCGGACGCCCACATCCACGCCCAGTCCCTTGAACGGCGCCGCCGCCTCGGCGACCAGGGAATCGAGTGGAATCTGCGCGTGGACAATGTCCGTCGCCTCGCGGGCCTCGCGGATCGTGGCAAGGATGGCGCGGCACCGGTCGGCCTGTTCGGCGATCAGGGTAATGTCCTCGGCGCGCGGATCATCCTCGGTCAAATCCACCTGCAACTCCTTGGCGACGAGGTGGATGGTGGCGAGCGGCGTGCCGAGTTCATGCGTGGTCATGGCGGACATTGCACCGAGCGCGGAGAGGCGCTGCTCGCGCGCCATCACGACGCCGGCTGCATCCAGGGCGCGCACCAGCCGGGCCTCGTCCTGACTGACCCGTGCCGCCGACAGGGCGAAGAACACGACACCCACCGCTAGCGCCGCGAACTGGCCGAGCTGGAACAGGGGCGGCAAGGTGATCGAGGAATTCGCCACGCCCCAGGGCAGGGGCAGGTGGATCAGCGGCATCAGCGCCGCGAGCAGCAGGGCGAGCAGGGCGATCAGGGTTGCGCGGAAGGGGCTGAGACTGAGGGCGGCCACTGTGACAGGCGCGACCAGCAGCAGCAGGAACGGGTTAGACAATCCGCCGGTCGCCGCAATCAGCGCCGCCAGTTGCACCGTGTCGAAGGCCAGTTGCAGCGTCGCTTCCCAGCCGCGCGTCAGACGCTGGCTCTGAAAAGCGAATGACAGGAAAACGTTCAGCCAGGCCGACGCCGCAATGATCGACAGGCAAAGCGCCAGCGGCATGTCGAAACCAAGACCGAACGCCACGAACAAGACGGCTGCCGTCTGTCCGGCCACGGCCAGCCAGCGCAGCGTGATGAAGGTGCGCAGGCGCGTGCGCCCGAGGGCGGATTGCGCCGACCCCAGCCCTTCCGGGGGAAGGGTGAAGATCGCATCGTCGAGATCTATGTGTCCGTCGCGGGCCAAATCATCCATCCGCGCCTTATGCGGCAGCGTGACGCTTGCGCCAAGCACCGCTTGCGGCGCATATCGCGGTCATGATGATCAGATCGATTGCAACTTCGTCTGCGCTGCTGGCAGCGGCGCTTCTGTCCGGCTGTTCCCCCGCATCGGCGCCGGAAGCAGATTCTGCAGGCGCGCCAAAATCCGGCGGCGTTCAGGCCAGCTGTCTCAGCCGTGCCTATCCCGAGATTGGCGGGCCGATCTCGCTTGTGTCGGATTCCGGTGAGCGCGTGACGGAGGAAAATTTCAAGGGCCATCCGACCCTGATCTATTTCGGCTTCACCTATTGCCCGGATGTCTGCCCGATGACGCTGGTCAATGTCGAACGCGCCTATGAGATGTTGCCGGAAGGCGTCGCGCCCCCGCAGACCCTGCTGATCTCGGTCGATCCGGAGCGGGACACGCCTGAGGTGCTGGCCAGCTATGTGAAGGCGCCGCGCTTTCCGAAAAATCTGGTAGGTCTCACCGGCTCGCCGGAAGAGGTGCGCGCGGCCGCCGACGAGTTCCTGTCGGACTATTCCCGCGTCGAACAATCAGAGAGCCAGTCCGAATATACGATGGACCATACCTCGCTCCTCTATCTGATGGACGAGGAGTGGCAGCTGAAAACCTTCTTCACTCATGAAGACACCGCCGAAACCATCTCGGCCTGTCTCGGAGAAATCCTGCAGGAATAGGAAAAGGGCCCGACTTTCCAGCCGGGCCCTGACCTCATCAGCCGAGCAGGCTCGCCGCGAAGAAGGCGAAGAACCCGCCCACCAGAAATGCGACGACGCTGACCCACCAGACGATCCAGCTGAGCTGGCGCGCCCGCGTACACGCCCGCGCCTTCACCGGATCAATCGGGCAGGGCAGGGACCTTGCATGCCATTGCCAGGCCCCGGCCAGCGCGATCATGACGGCCGCGATGCTGAACACCAGCGTCTTGTTCCTGCCGAGCCAGGTGATTTGCGGCACGGCCTCGATCAGTCCGGCCATCACGGCGCCGGCGCCGATGCTGACCAGCAATGCCGGAAGGGCACAACAGATCAGTGTGCCGGTCGAGGTGAACAGCGACAGGAAAGCCGGCAGCGTGCTCGGCGATCTAACGTCTTCGCTCATGCGCCCTCTCCCCGGTCAATGCTGACCAGCGAGTAACCGGATTTGCGGATCAGCGTGCCGATGGTCTCGTCATCCAGAGTGGCACCGGCCTTCAGGCCAAGCACGATCTCGCCTGAGTCGAGGTCGACGTTGACGCTTTCGACGGCGTCCTGCTTCTTGAAGACCTTGCGGACAGCCTGCGCACAGAAATCGCAGACGAGGCCGTTCACCTTGGCGGTGACGGTCTGGGCGGAAGCGGCCGGGTCGGCATCGGTATTGGGCTCAGCAACCATGTCGGCATGCGCCGAATGATCCATCTTCGAATGGTCCATGTGATGTTCCGCCATGGCCGGAGCGGCAAGCAGGCTGAGGGCGGCGGAGACGAAAGCGGTTTTGATCAGTTTCATGAGTAATATCCTTTGGAAATCAGAACCGGATGATCCAGTTCGCAAGCAGTTCTTCGGTTTCCAGCGTGTAGCCAAGCTCGACCATCTGGACGCCCTTGAAGAACCGGACGAGGGGGGTTGTGGTGACGGGCTCATCGCCCTCGGGATGGTTGTCCACCTGCAGCATCAGCCATGTGTGGAGGTCGCCGTAATCGCCGATATATGGGGCAACGCCGACGCGGCCGCTGTGGCGGACGCTCTTGTTGCCCGCATAGTCGGTGGCCCGGGCCTCATAGGAGGCGAACCAGCGGCGGGTCTCCCAGTCGGCGGCGAACCCGGCAAAGCCGGACAATTCAGCCGACGCATCCCCAAAGGGATCCGCCTGGCCGACACCCAGCTTCAGATAAGTGTTTGCCTGGCTTGAGGGGCCATTCCAGCGTTTCAGCAGCCGGTTGTATTGCAGGCCGGTGAACTGGACGTCTTCGGCCCAGTTGCGCTCGGCATAGAACCCGATCGAGTCCGATGCGGTGGGCGAATAATGCGCATGCAGCGAGGAGGAATCCCCATTGTTCATCTGCATGACCGTCCAGCCGCCTGGGTAGGAGACGGGACGGGCCTCTGCCATGGGAGCGAGTGCTGCCCATGTGAGACAGGCCGCGAAAGGCGCGGCGCGGGAAAGGAAGGACAAGGCCTTCTCCTTTATTCCGGGTTGATCCTAAAATTATGCGAGGATCATCAGGCCCGGGGAGGAGGCGGCTCCGGAACGGATGCGACCGAAACAGGGGAGGCATCCAGGGGAATATTGAACAGCGGCGGGTAAAGGTCGCTATGGCCTTCAGGGGCAGCGGCACTCGGTAGCGCCGCTACAATGGCCGGGCAACAGCATGCCGTGTCGTGGGAAGACCCGTCCTCATCCGCCGGGTGCGAGGAGTCCATCGCCCCCATGCCCATGTCGCAGTCGGCATCCATGGCCGGCATGACATGCGCCATCTGGCGTGCATCGGACGCAGGACAGCTCCCTTGCGCGGCGCTGGCCGTGCCGGATGCGATCAGCAACAGGCTGAGGCAGAGAAGGGCGATCCTGTGGAACATCAGTCGATACGTATTCCGTAATGACGCCGCCCCGTCAAATGACCTTTCAGTGAGCTATTGTGCGACCCAGCCGCCGTCCATGGAAAGGTCGGCGCCATTGATCTGGTCGGCATCCGGCGAGCAGAGGAAGGCGACAAAGCCGCCAATCTGCTCCGCCGTGACGAATTCCTTCGTGGGCTGGGCGGCCAGCAGCACGTTTTTCACAACTTCGTCGCGGGTCATGCCGCGCGCCTTGGCGGTGTCGCCGATCTGGCCATCGACCAGAGGCGTGTGAACATAGCCGGGGCACACCAGGTTACACCGTACGCCGTGTTCCGCACCCTCCAGCGCCGTCACCTTGGTCAGGCCGGACAGGCCATGCTTGGCGGCGACATAGGCGGATTTGAACGGCGACGCGACCTTGGCGTGGGCGCTGCCTGTATTGATGATGCGGCCCCAACCCTTTGCCTTCATCGGTCCGATGGCGAGGCGGGTCGTGTGGAAAGCCGCTGACAGGTTCAGCGCCATGATCAGATCCCACTTGGCCACAGGGAAATCTTCCAGCGGGGAAACGAATTGCGTTCCGGCATTGTTGACCAGGATGTCCGCGCCACCGAATTCGGCGGTCACATAGGCCATCATTTCCTCAATGGCCTCCGGCTTGGTCAGGTCAGCGCTGGAATAGCCGACCTGTACGCCGTGTTCCTGTTCCATCTCGACCTGGAGCACCTTGATCTCATCGGCATCGCCAAACCCGTTCAGCACGACATTGCAGCCTGCACCCGCAAGCCGGTCCGCAATGGCCTTCCCGATCCCGCTGGTAGAGCCGGTAACGAGGGCGGTTTTCCCCTTGATCATGAATATGTCTCCTTGAGGCTGTGGCGTGCTATGGGTAGGGATAGGTTTGGCCCAGATAGGGCTGATTTGTAACCGAGGAAATAGCGAGCGTTTATGGGCGGTGAAACTCTTGCCTTTGTCGAGGCATTCCCACGCTTTCTCATCTGGACCGCGGCGGCTGGCGCGATGCTGGCCATTGCCAGCACCATATACGTGCTCCTGACTCCGTGGAAGGAGTTGGCGCTGGTCAAGGAAGGCAATTCGGCGGCGGGCTTCGCGCTAGCCGGCGCGATCGTCGGTCTTGCCATCCCGATTGCCTCCTGCCTCGCCTCAAGTGTCACGCTGATCGACCTCGCCATCTGGGGGATCGTCTCCCTGTTGATCCAGCTTCTGGTCTATCGCCTGGTCGATGTCTTGCTGACCGATATTCCCAAACGGATCGAGAAGGAGGAGGCCGGCGCCGCCGTGGTCCTTGTCTCCGCCAAGCTGGCATCCGCGATGATTATTGCAGCGGGTCTCTGGGACCCGGTCCTGCAAAGGTTCTGACGGAGGTGCACCGGCTGTGATGCGTTCGTTTGACTGGGTGATCTACGCATTGGTTCTGGGCGTTGTCGTCTGGACCATGTTCTCGCAGGATCCGAAGGCTGACGCGCCGGAGCCGCCCCCGAGCGTTCTTGAATCCGAAGGCCCGACGCTGCCGCCGCCCTCGCCGCTGGATGAGCAGGTGCTGGTCCAGGTCAGCGAGCCCAAGGATGGCATCGGCACGGCCTTTGCCGTCAACAAGAATGGCCAATGGGTCACGGCCCGGCACGTGGTCGATGGATGCAATTCCGTCGGCCTGCTGGTGGCGCCCGGCCAATATGTGCCGGTTGATAGCATCGTGGTGGATCCGGACCATGACCTTGCCCTCCTGTCGACGGGGCGCAGCCCGAATTCGGTCAAGCTGGACCTGAACTCTCCCCTCCGCATCGGCACGCCGGGTTATCATGTCGGCTATCCGCAGGGGCGGCCGGGCGAGGTGGCCACGAAGCTCATGTCCCGCTCGAAACTGATCACGCGTGGCCGCCGCGAAGGCGCCGAACCGATCCTCGCCTGGGCCGAAATTGGCCGGACACGCGGTCTGTCCGGGTCCTTGGGCGGCATTTCCGGGGGGCCGGTTTTCGATGCCTGGGGCACGGTCCGGGGTGTGATCGTGGCGGAAAGCCCGCGCCGGGGCCGTATCTATACCGCCGCGCCGACCTCTCTTGATGCCTTCCTGACCAGCCTCAGCGTCGAACGCGAGGATGGCCCGACCGAGACCTTTGCCGAGGAGACCTACGGCCCGATGTCTGACAATGCCCGCCGCCGCCTGCAGGTCGTGAAAGTCGCCTGCCGGGTGACGCCATGACGAGTTTCGCCTCCCGTCTGATCGCCGGTGCCCGCCAGCTTGGCCCGCTCTGCGTCGGGATCGACCCGCATCCCGGCCGCATCCCGGATCTGTTCGGCGGCGATACGCCGGACGGTCTTGCGGCTTGGGGCGAAGCCGTCGTGGCCGCTGCCGCGGATCGCGCCTGCGTGGTGAAGCCACAAGTGGGCCTGTTCGAGCGCCACGGGCCAGAGGGCATGCGCGCCCTGCAACGTGTGTGCGAAGCGTCGAAAGACGCGGGCCTTCTCGTCATTGCAGACGCCAAGCGGGGCGATATCGGCACGACAGCCAAGGGCTATGCGGCGGCCTATCTGTCAGACGCCGCGCCTTTCCCGTCGGGCGCCGTGACGGTGAACCCCTATATGGGGCTCGACACGCTGGAGCCATTCCTTGAGCAGGCCGAGGCGAACGGGAAGGGGGTCGTGGTGCTCGCCCGCACGTCCAATCCCGGTTCAGCCGATTTCCAGGCAAGGGACCTGGAGGGCGCGCCGCTCTATGCGCGCGTCGTGGAAGCGCTGGCTCCGGCCATCGCGCGTCTCAAGGGGACCGAAGACTGGTCCAGCCTGATGCTTGTCGCTGGCGCAACCGGGCCGGATGAGGCGCGTCGGCTGAGGCAGCTCGCCCCGGACGCGCTCTTCCTCGTGCCGGGCTATGGCGCGCAAGGCGGCGGCGCAGAGGATGCGCTGGCCGGGTTCAAATCGGTTGGAAACCGCCTCGAAGGCGGCGTTGTGAATGCGTCCCGCTCGGTCACATTCCCGGCTGGGTCTGACACGGCAGCGAGCAAGGCGGAGTGGCGCGCCCTGATCGAAGCGGCGATTGATGCAGCGCAGGCCGACCTTTCGGCCCATGCCGGTCAGGCCCGCGTGGCGCCCGCCTGACCCAAAGACAGGTCTCGACAATCGGCCTGCCTTCTCTACTCTTCGCCTCGAGCACGGCATCAGACCGTTTGCAGAAACAGACCGGGGAGAGAAACGGCCATGGCGAACTGGCAGTCCACCTTGATTGCGGGAGCATCCTTCGCAATCCTTGCCGCCTGCGGGCAGGCAAAAACCGCAGACACGGAACCCGCAGCGGAGCTGGAAGCCTTCGCGGCTGTCGACACCAACCGCATCAGCACGGCGAGCGCCGGTGACGAGTGGCTCACCTATGGCGGCACCTATGACGAGCAGCGCCATTCCAGCCTGATCGAGGTCAACACGGAAACGGTCTCGGACCTTGGTGTTGCGTGGACGTATGATCTTGCGACCAATCGTGGTGTGGAATCGACGCCCATTGTCGTGGACGGCGTGATGTACGTGACCTCTGCCTGGTCGCTGGTCTATGCGCTCGACGCCAAGACCGGCGAGGAATTGTGGGTCTATGATCCGGATGTCGACCGCGCCGTCGGCGTGAAGGCCTGTTGCGATGTCGTGAACCGCGGCGTGGCCGTCTATGACGGCAAGGTGTTTGTCGGCGTGATTGATGGCCGACTGGAAGCGCTTGACGCCGAGACGGGCGAAGTCGTCTGGAGCAAGATCACCGTCGACCAGTCGAAGCCCTACACAATCACCGGCGCGCCGCGCGTGGTGAATGGCAAGGTGCTGATCGGCAATGGCGGCGCAGAGCTGGGCGTGCGCGGCTATCTCACCGCCTATGATACCACCACCGGCGACAAGGTCTGGCGCTTCTACACTGTGCCGAACCCGGAGAAACAACCGGACGGCGAGATATCCGACGCCGCCTTTGAAGACATCGGCAATGTGACCTGGGGCGATGAAGGCGCCTGGGTCACAGATGGCGGTGGCGGCACGGTCTGGGATTCCATTGTCTATGATGACGTCAATGACCAGATCATCTTCGGCGTCGGCAATGGTTCACCCTGGAACCGCGAGTTCCGCGATCCCTCCGGCGGCGACAATCTCTTCCTGTCCTCCATCGTCGCGGTTGATGCAGCCACGGGCACGTACAAATGGCATTTCCAGACCACACCGGGAGACAATTGGGACTATACCGCCACGCAGACCATCATCCTGGCAGACCTGCCAGTCGGGGAAGATGGCGAAAGCCGCCGCGTGGCCATGCAGGCCCCGAAGAACGGTTTCTTCTACGTGCTGGATGCTGAAACCGGCGCGTTCCTGTCCGGCGATGCATTCGTGCCAATGAACTGGGCCGAGGGCCTCGATGAAAATGGTCGTCCGATCGAAATCGCCGATGCGCGTTATGGTGCTGTCCCTTATGAGCAGCTGCCAGGCCCCCTCGGCGCCCATAACTGGCACCCGATGGCCTTCAACCCGGATCTGAACCTCGCCTACATTCCGGCGCAGGAGATCCCCCAGTCCTATGCCCGCGATTCGCGGTTCGAGACCCAGCCGGTCGGCTGGAATACCGGCGCAGACTTCGCCGCTGGCGTGCCACCGATCGCGCCGCCGGAAGTTGCCAAATTCCTGCGCTCGACCCTGAAGGGCCGCCTGATTGCCTGGGACCCGATTGCCCGCGAAGCCCGCTGGACGGTCGAGCATGACAATGCCTGGAATGGCGGCGTCCTCTCCACGGCGGGCGGTCTCGTCTTCCAAGGCAAGCTGAATGGTGATTTCGCTGCCTATGATGCGGCGACCGGCGACAAGCTCTGGAGCCATGACCTGAAATCCGGCGGCGCGTCCGGTCCGGGCACGTTCATGATTGAGGGCGAGCAATACGTCACCATCACGACCGGATGGGGCAGTGCCTTTGGCCTCTCGGCTGGCTTTGCCTATGACGAGACGGTTCCGTCCACGGTTGGCAAAGTGGTTACCTTCAAGCTGGGCGGCACGGGCGAAATCGCCGATCCGGACTTCCCGATGATCGACAAGACGCCGAAGGGCGAAGCGTTCGGGGATGAGGCCCTGATTGCCGAAGGTGCCGTCCACTATGCGCGTAACTGCACCGTCTGCCACGGTCCGCTGGCGGTCAGCTCCGGCGTGCTTCCGGACCTGCGCTGGTCCGCCATCTCCGGGCATGCCGAATCCTTCAAGGGCGTCGTGATCGATGGCAACCTTGCCGCCAATGGCATGGTGTCGTTCGCCGACCATCTGACCCCGGAAGAGGTGGAATCGATCCGCGCCTATGTTCTGGCGCAGGCCTATGCCGCCGTGCCGGCAGACGCTGGCGGCAACTGATCGTATTGTGAGTAGCGCGGCCTGTCGGGCCGCGCTACATACACAGTCATGCACATCCTGCTTCTCATTCTGGGTATCCTGACGACGATCGGCATCTGGTCGTGGCGGATCCAGATGGCGCGCCGTGGCGCGAAGGTCGCGATGGACACGGCCCGCACGATTGCCAATGCGCCGCGCCGCTTTACCTTCAGGTACAAGGCCGGACGGGGTGGCATCGGCCTGATCGAGGATCCGCGCGAAGCCGCGGCCATCATGATGATGGAAGTCGCCCGGGGCCGGGAAGGGCCCCTGACCGAGCGACAGGCCCGCATCATCGACGATGAGATCATGCGCAATTTCAACTTCACCCAGGCCGAGGCTGATGAATTGTCCGCCCATGCTGCATGGGTCACCAATTCCGCGCCGGACCCGCAGGCCGCCATGCGCAAGCTGAGCCAGTTGGTGGTCAGCGCGCCGCAGCTCGGCCCGAAGGAGATCGTCGATCTTGATGCCATGCTGGTCGCGGTGTCTGAGGCCGAGGGTGTGCCGACGCGTGAACAGCTCGCCCTGCTGCAGGTGTTCAGAGATAAGGCAGGCCTGAAGACCTGAAGTCCCAACAGCTGAACAGCGCTTGCGCCCCCCACTGGCGCGCAATAGGGATTGTGGTCATGTCAGAGTCACTTCCCAGTGAATACCGCGCCAAGGTTCGCAATGAATCCTGGACAAATTTTTCGGTTCTCCGCCATGGTCGGTTTGACGGCATGCTCGTCACCTCCAAGAATTCCGGTACGCACTGGCTGAAATACATGCTGGCGGTCGCTCTTGCGGAGACCCACGGTCTTCCCCACCCGACCTATTTTTCAGAGAACGCCGTACGCCCCTACATTGGTTGGCCGAAGGACGATGCAACCTATGCGGAGTTGCCGTCTCTCGCTTTCAGCCACACCATTCCGCACCAGCTGGCAGAATGGGGCTGGGCGCGCAGCCTGGCCGGCTTGCCACCCTATGTGCTCGCCGTGCGCCATCCCATGGCTATTCTCGCCAGCCATCACGCCAAATGGGAGTATGACATTAAGGTCGATTGGCTGACCTATCTGAAGGGCGCTCCCTGCGGCTCGAAATACCGCTGTGACCTCTACTGGCTCGCGCGCTTCTGGAATCGCTGGGGCGATATCCGCGCCCGTCATGGCGACACGATCCATGTCGTCCAATATGAGCAAACGCAAAGAGACCCCCGCGCCGTGCTGCAAGCCGTGTCAGACCATTGGTCCCTTGATCTGACACCCGAGGCCATTGAGGTCGCGCTTGCTGCTGGCACCAAGGAAGCCATGGCGCAAAAGATTGATCCGGATGCGGAGCCGAACGTCCTGCAGGATCGCAAGACGCCACTCTCGGAACTGTTCACCGGTGAGGCGATGGATATCTATACGGATCATATCCGGACCCTGTTCCGGCATGATCTCGACTATGATCTGCTCAGCCTTCCGGCTTGAGATAGCCGCTTGAGCGCCCATCAGCCGTATATTTGATCCACCACGGCTCGGCCTCAGCCTGTTTCTCCAATTCGAGAAAGAGCGGGTCTTCCAGAATAGCGGCAGAATACTCTGCGGCCGCACCGCTCAGCGGCAGGCCATAGGTGCGAAAGCGCGTGACCACCGGCGTATAGAATGCGTCCGCCGCGCTCCATTTGCCGAACAGGAACGGGCCGCCCTCGCCATGCTCGGCGCGCAACTCGTCCCACATCGTCTGGATACGGGCAATATCAGCCTCAAGCGCTTCGGTCATTTCCGGCGCGGGCTCGCGGCCGCGAATGTCCATTGGGCATGCCTTGCGCAGCGCGGGGAAACCCGCATGCATCTCGCTTGTCACGGCGCGCGCAATGGCGCGCTTGACCGCGTCTTCCGGCCAGACATCTCCGGCCGGGGCCCAGTCCGCAATCCATTCGGTAATCGCCAGGCTTTCCCAGACCGTGACATCGTCCCAGATCAGCAGCGGCACCTTCGCCGTCGGGCTGATCTCCTTCAGCTTGGCTGACGTGTCCGGAAAGTCGAGCGGTACGATCACTTCCTCGACGGGCAAATTTACCCGCCGCGCCACGAGCAATGGCCGGATCGACCAGCTGGAATAGTTCAGATTTCCGAGGACGAACTGTCTCATGCCCGCTTGCCTTCTCCAATCAGCCATTTCGTCTCGCGGACGTCGACGCGCGCGAACACGCCGGCCTTGGCATAGGGGTCCTCTGCCGCGAGCGCTTGGGCCGAAGCGAGGTCTTCTGCTTCAACCAGGAACAGAGAGCCGATCATGGCGCCGTCTTCCGACAGGAGCGGCCCGGCCATGCGCAGCCTGTCTCCCAGTCCTGCAGCCCATTCGAGGTGGGCAGGCCGCGTGGCGGCGCGCAATTCGGCCCCATCAGTTTCATTGTCGAGATTGTGAAAGCAGAAAAGAGGCATGCGCGGCGGCTCCGGGTCAGGTCTGTGTCTTCCGTTCCTATGCCACACTGCCACCTACGTGCCCATACTCCCAAAAAGAGGAACCCACGGGCTGAATGAATCGTTGATCCTTCAGTAACAGGGAGTAAGGTGGCGTCATGAATGATATAACAGACACCCGCCAGCAGATTCTGGAAGCCGCAATGGAACGCATCGTTCACTACGGCTATTCCAAGACCACGATGTCGGAGATCGCCAAGGACTGCAACATGTCCGCCGGCAATATCTACCGCTTCTTTGCCTCCAAGCTCGACATTGCAGAGGCCATTGGCCGGAAGTTCAACTCGGAACTCTACGAAACCTATGCGGGCATATGCCGGAAACCGAATACGGCTGCAGACCGTCTGCGCCAATTCTTCGAGTTCAGCATGGAGCGCACCTATGAGGCGCTGGAAGAGAAGGACAAGCTTGTAGAGCTGGCCGAGACGCTGGCCGATGAGCGGCCCTTGTTCATGAATGAACAGCTGGCGCAGGAGCGCGTCTACCTCGTCCAGATCCTCGAAAACGGCATTGAAGCGGGGGAATTCCGTCCACTCGACCGCAAGGAAGAGGTGGCCGAGATGATCCAGGCCTCGATGATGAAGTTCCGCTTCCCCCAGATGTTCTCGCATCTGACCTTGCCGAAACTGAAGCGCGAACTGGCGGGTGTGATGGATCTGGTTCTGGCCGGATTGTCCGTCGGGGCGACCGTGCCGGAGCGGCATATAGATTAATTACTGAACGATTTTAAAATTATTCATTGATTAGTGTTCACGTGCTTGCTATATGGCAATCACAGGCAGCGATGGTTGTTGCCTGAAACGCTGAAAGACCAGATCAATGACCCTGTCCAAGACCGAAGCTCGCCAGTCCCTGGCCGCCTTGCTTGCGGCGCTCCCGATGGCAATCGCCATCCTGGCGGCGACCTATTCGCTTGCTGAATTTGCAGTATAGAAGTGCGGCCTGATCAGGCCTTGGCGCCCCGGCGGCCCGTTGTGTAGACGGGCGCTGAGTTCGCCGCCGCTTCATCAAGCGGCCAGCGGGGTCTCGCCCCGGTGCCAAGGTCCCCGGCCTCGCCTTCGACGAGGCCCGCTGCCAGTCTTTCCGCTCCGGCCAGAGCGATCATGGCGGCATTATCCGTACAATGTCTCAACGGCGGCGCAATCAGGCGTGCACCTGCGCCTTTGGCCACGTCGTCAAGCGCGGCCCGGATGGCCTTGTTGGCCGCGACGCCGCCCGCCACGACAAACCGCTTCGTGCCATCCCTCCCCGGATCAAATGCCTCCAGCGCCAGCGCGGCCTTAGTCGCAAGGATGTCGGTGACCGCAGTCTGGAAACTCGCGCAGAGATCCTTCATCCGGTCCTCATTCATCGTGTCCTCGGCCGCTGCGCGCGCAACAGCCGTCTTCAGCCCGGCAAAACTCATGTCGAGGCCCGGCCGGTTCAGCAGCGGGCGGGGCAGGGCAAACGCCTCCGGGTTACCGCCCTCTGCGAGGCGCTCGACCGCAGGTCCGCCCGGAAATCCGAGGCCCAGTGTCTTGGCCGTCTTGTCGAAGGCTTCGCCCACCGCATCATCAATCGTCGAGCCGAGCCGGCGATAGTCTCCGAGGCCGCGCACTTCCAGGAACTGGCAATGCCCGCCCGAAACCAGCAGCAGCAAATAGGGGAAGGGGCAATCATTGCCGAGCCGTGGGCTCAGCGCATGGCCTTCGAGATGGTTTACCGCCACGAAGGGCTTGCCCGCCGCCTGCGCGATCGCCTTGCCGGTCATCATGCCGACCAGCACGCCGCCAATCAGGCCAGGGCCGGCTGTGGCCGCGACCCCGTCGAGCTCTGAATAGGAAATCCCCGCTTCATGCATCGCGGCCATCACGGTCAGATCGGCCAGTTCCGCATGCGCGCGCGCGGCAATTTCCGGCACCACGCCCAAATAGGGCGCATGCTCGTCCAACTGCGTGCGGATCACGTCGGAGACCAGCTCGGCGCGCCCATCCTGCAGGCGCAGCACGGCGGCGGCGGTCTCGTCGCAGCTCGTCTCGATGCCCAGAAGTGTCAGCGTTTGGCTCATAGGGGGCATGTAAGCCCCCACGCAGGATTTGGAAAGCTTGCCCCGCAGGCCCTATACTCAATCAAAAACAATGGGAGAAACGATCTTGGCGACACCTTTCCGGTGGAATGTCGCCCGGCGGGAACAGCTGGGCGGCCTCATCAGCGGTCTCGCGCCCGGCGCGCCGCTCAACGACATGTTCCTCGAATCCCTGCGCTCGACGGCGGCGCGGGTGCTGGCCCATGCCAATACCTCAGACCTCGCCTTCATCGGCCGGACGCCGGAAAGCCTCTACGATTACCTGTCCGGATGCCTCGAAGGCCTGCGCGATGTGCCCAGTCTTCACCTGGTCCAGTATTCCCTGCGCAATGCCGGGTCGATCAATCAGATTCCCGAGCCTGCTCTTGCGGGATTGTTCGACTATCTCAATTCCGAAGGTCTTGGCTCCAAGGCCATCGCCTCGGCTCCGCGCCCGATTGCCCTTGTCGATTTCGTGGCGACGGGCGGAACGATGGAGAGCGTGATCCGCCTCATGAAACTGCAGGCCGAGCGGGAAGGGGAGGACTGGACCGCTGTCCAGCGCCGCCTGCGGATCATCGCCCTGCGCGTGCGGACCAAGAACGCGCCCAACACATGGCGCTGGCAACAGCATCAGGATTGGCTGCATTTCATTCCGGACACGATCATCCGAAATGTCTCGGCCCCGGCGGCGTTTCTCTACTATCTCGGCAATGACCAGCCCAAGGTGACGGCCTCCTTCCATCCGGGCCGCTGGGCCGAAGAGACCGGCGCCGCGCGCCGCCCCAGTCGCGACCAGCAGGCCGCGCTCGATTTCGCGGTCCAGCTCTATGACCTCGGCCGTACGCGGGAAGAACGCCAAACCCTTGCCCGCCGCATTGCCCGGCATCACAAGATGCGCCAGCGCGCCACGCGGGGGCTGGTCCTCAAACTACGCGGCGGATGAGCTTGCCACGCCGGGCGGTCGCCCGGTAGGATTGCTTATGACTCAGACCGCCCTCATCATTGCCTCGCTCGAACGCTTCGGCGAGCTCTGTGGCGATCCCGTGTCGCGCATTTACACGCGTTTGTTCGCCCAGCATCCCGAATATGAAGACCTGTTTGCCATGGACACAGATGGCGGTGTGCGTGGCTCCATGCTGGCAACCTGTTTTGACTGCATCATTGGCATCGCCGAAGGCAGCGACCTGCCGAGGTACGAACTTCAGGCTGCCCGCATGACGCATGAGGGCTATGGCGTTTCGGAAACCCAGCTTGATGCAGTATTCATTGCTATCCGCGATACGTGCCGCGAGGCCCTTGCTGAAGCGTGGACCCCCGCGATCGAGGAAAGCTGGATCGAATTGCTGGCGCGGCTGGCAACCATCGGCCTGCAGGAGGTCTGACTGCCCTGAGCCATCCAGTGCGGGGCCGGGATGTAAATTCGCTTCCCCACCCCATATAGATGCTACGAACACATCCGTGGAAGCGAACCCCATCATGTTTTCCAGCCCTGTCGCATAGGCAGGGGTGGCAGAGCTGTTGAGGAGGCGTCACGCGCCTGCCACATGACACAGCATTGCGAGCCCCTTCCGGGCAGCTTCGCCACGGGCATCTTTCTTGTGCTCCGCACCGGGAACATTTTGATGACAAAGATGAGTAGAATATCCGTCGGCCAGATGCTTGGCGGACTGGCTGTATGGGGTGTGTTGGGGCTTGCTCCGATTGCGCAGGCTCAAACGACCATCCCCGATAATGCCAGTGAAAGATCTTATGCGGATGGCTGGGCCTGCAATGCCGGGTTCAGGGCAGAGGGCGATGAATGCAAAAAGATCCCCGTGCCGGACCATGCCTATGCCACCGACTCCGCTTACGGGCGCGGCTGGGAATGTCATTACGGTTTCGCCCGGAAAGATGCGGTTTGCACCCCCATCACGGTGCCGACGAACGCGTATCTCGATTCCTTCGGGACAAGCTGGTCCTGCGCCCGGGGCTATGATTCAGACGGGTCTATTTGCGCCAAGATAACCGTGCCGGCGAACGCCCACCTGACGGACACCGAATATGGGTCAGGTTGGGAATGTGAACACGGATACGCAGAGAGCAGGGACGCATGTGAGAAGATCAAGGTGCCCGAACATGGCTACCTCTCCAGCAGCGCCTATGGCGAGCGGTGGAAATGTGAACGTGGATATCAGAAGTCCGGAGCCAATTGCGTACCTGTGGTGATGCCGACGAATGCGCATCTCAACTATGCGGGGGATGGCTGGGCCTGCAATCGCCCCTACGAGCAACTGGGCACGATCTGCGAGATACCAGCAAGATAGACTGGAAAACAGGTTAGTTTTCTGAACGCTGTAGCCCGCGCACCTTGTAATTGGTGCATAAAAATCCGTAGGGAAACTATATTATTTCTGGCCTGATGTATGTTCGCTTGAGTCCCCCCATATTAGGGAGACGGAACATCATTTCCGTGAAAACCGAAAGACAATATCATGTCCGACCATAAGAACGAAAAGAACCAGGACAAATCCGTCAAGAGCGCCGAGGCTCCGAAAGCACCTCAGCAGCAAGCTCCCGCGGCTGGCAAATCCCAGCCGAGTGCTCCGAATGCCAATCCAGCCAAGAAATAGGACTGGACCGCTTGATGGCGTCCACCGGGCGGCCTGAGAGCGGTAGTGATTCAGCTCCGGGGCCGGAAATGGCCCCGGAGATGGTTATTCTTCCCTGACTGAAAACTCAGAAGATTGATTAAAGCGTGATCCGAATCCTCGGGCACGTTTCCATGCGCTTCAAATAGGGAGACAACTTAATGGTCAATCGCATTACCAAGAACATGGTCACCTTTCGCAATCCCTTCTGCCTGGGCGAGTTGGATGGCGAATACCCTGCTGGCGACTACACGGTCGAGACCGAAGAGGAACCGATCGACGGCGTGGCATTCCGGGCGTTTCGCCGCATTTGTACGACCCTCATCATCCGGCCGCCATCCGGCAAGACGGGAACTACGCGATTTATTCCGATCGACCCGGCAGATCTGGAATCCGCAATAGCGAATGATTACCGCGACATCGCGCGTGCCGAGAATGAAGGCATGCAAAAAGGCGGCCTCTAACCCGCTTCACTGCGAAGGTCTGTCATGATTGAGCTGTCGTTTTCCAGCACGCTGCCGTGAAGACAATCTCGTCCCCTTCGACAAAGTCCATCAGCGCGCCCCGGACCGCTTCGATCACCTTGTCGCGGGTTTCCTCGTCCACGCCCTGTGCCATCGCATAGCCGACCGGCCCCATCAGAGAGACATAGACGTCCAGAGTCGAGAGGGGAAAGCGGCAGGGCACGTCGATCTTTTCGCTCGCAACATCGCTCCAGCCTGCCTCTGACAGGATGCGCTCCACCCGCGCCGCATCCGCAAAGCCGAACTGCCCGCGCGCATTCGGCTCCCGCTCCGGCAGGCCGGGCAGCAGGGGACGGGCGGCGGTCTCGGCGGCGGTCATGAACGGGTTCTCCTCCGGTCCGCGCCAGCTGAACATGGTCAGGGTCGTGCCCGGCTGCGCGGCGCGGTTCAGATTGCGGAACGCGGCGACCGAGTCTTCAAAGAACATCACGCCGAACCGGGACGTGATCATGTCGAACCGTCCAGCCTCGAAAGGATGGGTCTGCGCGTCGGCGACGATGAACTCCGCCGTCGATCCGGTCTCGGCTGCGCGTTTCCTCGCATGGGTGATCATGGTTTCGGAGATATCGAGGCCGAGACAGTCCGCCTCCGGCCCCAGCGCCTCCGCCATGGCCAGCGTCGTCGCCCCTGTGCCGCAGCCGATGTCCAGCACAGACGTCGCGCCTGCCGCCGTCACGGTCTGAACGAGAATGTCCGCGAAGGGCTGGAACGCCGTATCCAGCAGGGTCTGGGCCCGCACCCAGGCCTTGCCGCCCACGCCGTTCCACATCTCTTCCTGATCCTTGTTTGCCATACTCACCGTGTCGCGCTCCTTGTCTTTGCGATCTTGTGGAGGCATCCTGCCACTTCAAGTCGACTTGAGGTCAAGAGTGTATCATGGAAATTTCCGATGTTGCCAAACAATCCGGGATACCGGCTTCGACCCTGCGCTATTATGAAGAGCGCGGCCTGATCCGCTCGACGGGGCGGCGCGGCCTCAGGCGGCTGTTTGATGCGGATGTGCTGGAGCGTTTGGGCCTTATCTCGCTCGGCCGCGCGGCGGGCTTCGCGCTGGACGAGATTGCCGCGATGATGTCCCCGGAAGGTCCGCGCATCGAACGCGCCGCTCTCATCGCCAAGGCCGACGAACTGGACGAGAAGATCCGTCAAATGACGATCATGCGCGACGGCCTGCATCATGCCGCCAATTGCCGCGCCCCCAGCCACATGGAATGCCCCACCTTCCGCCGCATCCTCCGCGCCGCAATGACGGGACGGATTTCGGTGAGCAATAGAAGGTCGATAGAACGCTGAACGCCAGTTACTACTTTATTTTCAACCTAGAGAAAATGGGGGGCTGCATGGCGCAATATGCGGCGACTCGATGTATTGGGGGCTAGTAACCATTCGATCCTGTTAGGATGTACACACACATGAGTGAAAGAAAAAAAGTTCCGTCCTCCACGAGGACCCAAGTTATGGTGGCCAATCGCAATGCATGTTGCGTTTGCCAGTCGCCTCGTGTCCAAATCCACCACATTGATGGGGACCCAGCAAACAACAAGAAAGAAAACCTAGCTGTTCTTTGTCTCGACCATCACGCTTTGGCAAGCATGATAGTTGGAATGTCAGCAAAGCTAAGGCCTAACGAGGTCGTTCAGTATAAGGAGGCCTGGGAGTCAAGATGTCGCTCGGATACCATGGCCTTGGCGAGGGACAGGCTGTCCTATTACGTGACATTATATAAAAATCCTCCCCGAATAAGAGAAGTATTCCTTCAGTTGTCAGAGGAAGGTCGACATCGTTCAGTTGAAATTGTGGCTCGGTTGCTTTCAGAGGAGGAAAGCTTCAAGGAGGCGGACCCAGGGTTCGAATGGCAAACTCTTCCGAGGAAAAATAAGTGGACTGCTCTCAATCTCGGCGCAGCGTGGCATGGAGAAATTTGGCCTGAATGGTTGCCGCGAGTCGGAGGTCATGAGGAGGACCCTGACTTCCCTGTAGACGGTTCTCCGCCATATGGTTTGCATGTGTTTCACAATTTCGATGCTTATTGCCAGATAATGGTTCAAGTGCTTGCAGTGGCCACACCTCCTGTCCCACTCGAAGAAATTCTAAGCTCTGATGGAGTTGAAGTAATGCAAAGCTTTGAGGGGACATTGATCTCCTTCGAGCTTGAAGTTCGGGGAGAGGGAGTGACAACTCCACGAGGATGGCGAGAGTCCCGGACTTCGAAGCTCCAAGCAACAAAGAGAGTTAAGGGAAGTGCGGTAGAAATACAGATGGCATTGCGGACAATGTACGTTTTCTCCGACACTGCCGCTGAAAACCTTCGTCATTGCCGAGTTCGCGGAGTAGGTATTCTAGGAAGTGTCGATCGCGAAGAATGGGGAGTATGCCGGATAAAGGTAGTTCCGCTTCTTCTAGGTATGGGTGGTCGGGGACAAGCTGATTCGTCTGGCTTCGGCTGGAAGCCTGAGCACTATCCAGTGCTACCAGACTAATCCCCATCCATCCGCAAGGCTGCCACGAAAGCTTCCTGCGGAATCTCGACCTTGCCGAACTGGCGCATGCGTTTCTTGCCGGCGGCCTGCTTGTCGAGCAGTTTGCGTTTCCGGCTGGCATCGCCGCCATAGCATTTCGCCGTCACGTCTTTCCTCATGGCACTGAGGGTCTCGCGCGCGATCACTTTGCCGCCAATTGCCGCCTGGATCGGGATCTTGAACATCTGGCGGGGGATGAGGTCTTTCAGACGTTCGCACATCTGACGACCCCGACCTTCGGCGCGGTCGCGGTGGACCAGCATGGCGAGCGCATCGACCGGCTCGTCATTGACCAGGATCTGCAGCTTGACGAGGTTCTCGGCGCGGTGGCCGACAATCTCATAGTCAAAGCTCGCATAGCCCCGGCTGATCGATTTCAGACGATCATAGAAGTCGAACACGACTTCGTTGAGCGGCAGTTCGTATTTCACCATCGCCCGTCCGCCAACGTATGACAGTTCGGTCTGGATACCGCGCCGGTCCTGGCAGAGCTTCAGGATGCCGCCAAGATATTCGTCCGGCGTGTAGATCGTCGCATTGATCCACGGCTCGCGGATTTCGGCAACGCGCACAACATCGGGCATGTCGGCCGGGTTATGCAATTCGATTTCCGACCCGTCCGTCATCGTCATTTCATAGACAACGCTCGGGGCGGTCGCGATCAGGTCGAGGTCAAACTCACGGCTGAGCCGTTCCTGGATGATTTCGAGATGCAACAGGCCGAGGAAACCGCAGCGGAAGCCCATGCCGAGGGCGGCAGATGTTTCCATCTCCCACGTAAAGCTCGCATCATTCAGGCGCAGCTTGCCCATCGCCGCGCGCAAATCGTCAAAGTCGCCGGCATCCATCGGGAACAGGCCACAGAACACAACCGGCTGAACGTCCTTATAGCCTGCCAGAGGCTTGTCGCAGGGGCGCTTTTCTTCCGTGATCGTATCACCGACGGCGGTTTCGCCAACTTCCTTGATCGAGGCGACAAGGAAGCCGACCTCGCCCGGCCCGAGGGCATCGGTTTCGGTAATCTTCGGATTGAACGTACCGACCTTGTCCACTTCATAGACTGCGCCGGTGCGCATCATCTTGATCTTTGCCTTCTTCTTCAGAACGCCATCATGAATGCGCACGATCACCACCACGCCAAGATACGGGTCGTAATAGGCATCTACCAGCGCAGCTTTCAGCGGCGCATCGACCTCGCCGGTTTTCGGGGCGGGCAGGCGCGTCACGATGGCTTCCAGCGTTTCGGCGATGCCGAGGCCGGTCTTGGCAGACGTCTCGATGGCATCAGAAGCATCAAGGCCGATCACATCCTCGATCTGGGCTTTCACGCGCTCCACATCGGCAGCGGGAAGGTCAACCTTGTTCAGGACGGGCACGATCTCATGGTTCTGGTCGATTGCCTGATAGACGTTTGCCAGCGTCTGCGCCTCGACGCCCTGCGAGGCGTCCACGACCAGCAGCGAACCTTCACAGGCTGCAAGGCACCGGCTGACTTCATAGGCAAAGTCGACATGGCCCGGCGTATCCATCAGGTTCAGCGTATAGGTCTCGCCATCCTGGGCCGTGTATTCTAGACGGACGGTCTGGGCCTTGATGGTGATGCCGCGCTCTTTCTCGATATCCATCGAGTCGAGCACCTGTTCCTTCATCTCGCGGTCGGTCAGGCCGCCGCAGGTCTGGATCAGGCGGTCGGCCAGCGTCGACTTGCCATGGTCGATATGGGCGATGATGGAAAAATTCCGGATTTTGTCGCGTGGTGTCATGGGCGGGATATAACCGCGCTTTGGCCTCGCGGGAAGCGTTCTCGTTCAGGCGGGGCCCGGTTCTGGCGCCGTCAGGTGCAGAATGTCGCGGTTTTCCATTAAAATCAGGAAACTCCGGAACGAACGGGCAGGCCTTCCATTGATTCTGCGTATCATGAACACGCACTCAGGAAAGATTTCCCCATGAGCATCACGACCCTCCAGGACCTTTATATCGATCAGCTGCAGGATCTCTACAGCGCCAATCGCCAATCCCTCAAGGTAACCGAAAAACTCGCCGAAAAGGCCCACAATCCGAAGCTGCAGGACGCGCTGAAACGCGGCGTCAGTGGCATCAATGACGGGATCAACGCCGTCGAAGGGCTGATCCGCAAGCACAAGGCCGATCCGCGCGGGGAATTCTGCCAGGGTATGGAAGGTCTCGTCAAAGAGGCCAAGGCCCATGCCATTGACGCCGAGATCGAGGATCACGACGTGCGCGACGCCTCCATCATTTCGCAATACCAGCGCATGACCCATTACGCGCTGGCCGGCTACGGCACCGTGCTGGCTTTCGCCCGCCGTCTTCAGCTGACAGACGACGCTGAACAATTGCAGACCTGTCTCGACAACACCTATTCCGGTGACCGCGAGATGTCGCAACTGGCCGAAGGCGAAGTGAACCGCGAAGCGGCCTGATCCCAAGCCTCAACCATCACGCCACACACGGAGGCCGGCTGCCCCATAACTCCGGCCGGCCGCCGGGGTGGGAGCCCGGTCTGGCATTTGCCAGGCCGGGTTTGCCCTGCCTGGCTTAGTTACCCGCCGGTGCCCGGCACGGTGATATGCGCCGGGGCGCCGGGCCCGAAATCCATGCCGAGGAAAATCCAGCCCATCATCAGCACGACACCAGTCAGCAGCATCCAGGCCGAATAGGGGATCATCATCGCTGTCAGGCTGCCCAGGCCGAAATCATCCTGCCAGCGCCGCGCGAACACCAGGATCAGCGGGAAGTAGACCATCAGCGGCGTGATGATATTGGTTGCGCCATCCCCGACGCGATAGGCTGCCGTTGCGCCTTCCGGGCTGATCCCCAGCAGCATCAGCATCGGCACCAGCACAGGCGCCAGCAGCGCCCATTTCGCGCTCGCCGAGCCGACAAACAGGTTCAGCAGCGCGGAGAACAATACGATCAGGCCCAGCACGAGGGGCAGCGGCAGGCCGCTGTTCTGGATCGCATCGGCGCCATGCACGGCCGAGATCAGGCCAAGGTTCGACCAGCCGAACATCGCCACGAAATGCGCCGCCGCAAAGGCCAGCACGAGATAATAGCCCATATCCTTCATCGCCTCGGCCATCATGTTCACAAGATCGCGGTGATTGTTGATCGTGTTGGCCGCCGCGCCATAGGCCCAGCCTGCGGCGAGGAACAGGACGAGGAACCCTGCCACGAGGGAACGGAAGAATGGCCCGGCCTTCTGGTACCACGGGTCGCCCTCGGTGCCAGGCCCATCAGCCAGCAGCGGCGTGCCCGGCCCGAACGTCATCAACGCCCACAGCGCGCACACGCCCAGCACAGCCAGCCCTGCCATGCGCAGGCCCTTTTGCTGGTTCCGCGTCAGGGGCTTGTCCTCATCGCCCGCCTGCACGGCGGCCTCCGGCCCCGGAATCCATGTGCCGAGGCGGGGCTCGATGATCTTGTCGGTCACATACCAGATGACCGGCAGGTAGATCACCAGCAGCGCGATGATGAAATAGGTGTTGCCGGCAATGTTCATGGCCCAGCCGGCGTCGATATTGCTCGCGCCATAGGCTGCCTCGGTGATGCCGAACAGCAGCGCATCCAATTGGCCCGGCGAGATATTGGCGGAAAACCCGCCCGACACGCCCGCAAACGCCGCCGCGATCCCGGCCAGCGGATGGCGCCCGGCCGAGGCGAACAATATGCCCGCCAGCGGGATCATCACGACATAGCCGGCATCGGCGGCATGGTTCGACAGCATCGCCACCAGCGCCACCAGCGGCGTCAGCAGGAATTTCGGTGCATTGCGCACCGCCGCGCGGATCGCGCTGGAAAACAGGCCCGACCGCTCGGCCACACCCGCGCCCAGCATCACGACCAGAACATAGCCGAGGGGATGGAAGTGGGTGAACGTCTTCGGCATCTCCACCCAGAGGCGCTGGATATTCTCGGCCGAGAACAGGCTCGCCGATTCGATCACCAGCGGCGTGCCCGCCTCGGTTATTTGGGTCGGGTGCGGCGCCGTGAGGCTGGCCCAGGCGGCGATCTGCGAGATCACCATCAGGGCGATAATCAAATAGAAGAACAGGAAGACCGGGTCCGGCAGGCGGTTGCCTGTCTTCTCCACCCATCCCAGAAATCCCTTGTTGACTGCTGTCTCGGCCATGCCGCTCCCCCTCAGTGTCCTCACCAAAGGCGACACCTTATTGCCAATCGCCGCGCTGGCAATATTCGGCCCGGATCGGGGCGCAGTCCCGCGACAGCCCGCGCTCTGGTTCCCCCCGGTCAAATGCGGTAATCAGGGGTCATCGTCACAAGACCGGTCCTGCCCATGCCAGATACACAACACGCCGCGCCCAAGACGGGCATCACCGAGGAGGGCTACCTCACCGACAGCTGGTATCTGGCCGCTCCGTCGACCGAACTGGCCCCGGGCAAGCAGCATCGCATCATGGTGCTGGGCGAGCCGGTCGTGGTCGGCCGCACCCCGGCAGGGGAGGCGTTCGCCCTGCGCGACATCTGCCCCCACCGCCTCGTGCCGCTGTCTGCGGGCCAGCAACTGGAGACGGATGGCGAGTGGACGCTGCAATGCCCGTATCATGGCTGGCGCTTCGGCACGGATGGCGGCTGCAAGCTGATGCCGTCCCTCACCGATGACAGCCCCTATGACCCGTCCAAGGTGAAAGTGCGCCGCTATCCGGTGCATGAGGCCAATGGCGCAGTCTATCTCTATGTCGCTCACAATCCCCGCGCGGACACGCCCCCCATTGTGCCGCCGCCGGAATTCGGCCCGCTGCCGGACAAGCCCGGCTTTGTCATCCATGACGTGTTCAACGCGCATATGGATGATGCCGTGGTCGGCCTGATGGACCCGGCCCATGTGCCCTTCGTGCACAATCAATGGTGGTGGCGTCCGCCCTCGGTCGGCCTGAAGCTGAAAGAGAAGCCCTTCATCCCGACGGAGCGCGGCTGGGCGATTGACCGCCATCCGCCCAGCTCGAACTCGAAACTCTATCGCTGGGTCTTCGGCGATGATGTGGAGACCGAGATCCGGTTCCAGCTGCCCGGCTATCGCTGGGAAATCATCTCGAATGACAAAGCCCGCCTGCTGACGCTCACCTGCCTGACGCCGGAAGCCCCGAAACGTACACGGATCACCCAGTTCACCTGGTGGACCGGCGCGCCGCTGCTCCACCTCGCCGTGCCCATCGCCAAACCGATGGCCCGCAAATTCCTCCGCCAGGATGGCGACATGGTCGACCTCCAGAACCAGGGTATGGCCCACCAGAAAGCCATGATGTGGATCGACGACATCGACATCCAGGCCAAATGGTACCAACGGCTAAAACGTGAGTGGACGGAGAGTCGGACGGAAGGGCGCGAGTTTGCGAACCCGATCGAGGCGCGCGTGTTGAGGTGGATGAGTTAGGAGGCAACATTGGGAGAGTCTAAAAGTCGCAAACAAGCGATTCTTACTAGTTTTCCACGTTGTTATTATTGCGGAAAGTCCGGCTCGCAGACTGTGGACCATGTGCCCGCGCGGGCTTTCTTCAGAGGCAAAGTAGGGCCGGAAGGATTTGAATACGGCGCTTGTTTCGCATGCAATTCAATGACTCGATATGTTGAGCAGGCGGTGAGCTTCTACATTACCCTGTTAGACCATGGGTATGCAGATGGTGATCATGCCGAACGGGAAGGAAAAATGATCGGCCTCTGGAACAACTTTCCTGAGCTACTTCCACTTGCAAATGTTTCGGCCAATGAAAAACGCCGGGCTTTTGAGCATCATGACCCTGCTTTTCGGATTTCCGAGACATTTGCAGAAGAGCCAATTTTGCGGTTGCCAGATGCAATGACATGGGCATTTGAAACATTCGCCTTCAAACTGACCGCTTCGCTGTACCAGCGGCACTTTGGTTCACCACTTGAAGATGCCTCGCTCGTGCGCAGTGATTGGTTTAATTTTACTACGAAGAAACGACGCGATATCATAGAAAGTGCGAACAAAAATTTGCCCGGATTGGACGTGGGACGAAGGGTAAATACCTCGATAGGAGATCAGTTTATCTATAGATATGGTGCCAACGTTCCCGCGAAGTTATTTGCTTTTGTGGCCCAGCTAAGAAAAAGCGCTTTAGTGGTAGGCGTTGTAGGTCCTCAGCGCGGTGGTGACGGTTATTCCGATTTGAAAACTGCCGGAGAAATCCGAGTAGAGACTATATCTCGGCTGAATACAAACCCCAAAGGGTGGATACACTCCAGTATTACATAGCGGAATACACCTTGTGATTCAGCATGGCGGGTCGCGACCCGCCCTACGCATTTCCTCTCCTCCTGGCGTCACCCCCGACGCGCAGCGTCTGGGGGCCTATCCCTGAATGCGGCAACCGGGCGCGCCCGTCGCGGGGGCGTGCGCGTTTGTCCGCACAACACATGACGTTCTCTGTAATATCGTTCAGAGATGGGTTCCCAGATGGCCTGCGGCCATCGGGAATGACGCAATTTTTGTTCTTGTGTAGGGAGGTTCGGGAAGGGAGCTGGGCATGGCCAATGAGGACCGCATAATTGCCGTCTACATGATGGCCAATCGCAAGCAGGGCGCGCTCTATACCGGGATCACGTCCCACCTTGTCCAGCGCGTCTGGCAACACCGCGAAGGCGTGTTCCGGGGCTTTTCCAAGACGCATGGCTGCCGAATACTTGTCTGGTACGAACTGCATGATGAGATCAGCACAGCGATTGCGCGTGAGAAATCCCTCAAATCCTATCGGCGAAAGAACAAGATCAATCTGATCACGGAGCGCAATCCGTATTGGAAAGATTTGTGGTTCGAGATCACGGGGTAGGGAGCGGTCTGCACTCCTGGCGTCACCCCCGACCGCATTGGCGGTCTGGGGGCCCATCACGGGACGACGCCATATGAGCGAGGGGCATTGCACGCCCGCAATCCCTTCACCGCGCAGGACGTTCCGGGGGCATCTTTCAGAGATGGGTCCCCAGACGCTGCGCGTCGGGGATGACGCGTGAGGAAAGACGGTTTCCTCTCCCCGACTCTCCGGCGGATGCCGGAATCTCGCGCGGCTGGCTCCGCGTAGTTTCTGCAAGAGACCCCGGCATCCGCCGGGGATACGGTTTGTGGGAGAGAGATCGCTCTTCCCCCCGCAGGCCCCTGCGAAGGCAGGGGCCCATCTCCGGATGTTTCCTCCCGTGCATGAGGGAGCAGCAGGAGATGGATACCTGCCTTCGCAGGTA
>TARA_R110000868_G_scaffold58122_2_pt1 | contig 103962 bp, 98 predicted proteins | sample TARA_R110000868 | Tara Oceans TARA_R110000868 (sample SAMEA4397489) | marine metagenome | biome: Polar Biome; feature: [SRF] surface water layer (ENVO:00010504); material: water (ENVO:00002006), including particulate matter (ENVO:01000060) such as... | depth 5 m
GTGCCGCCGACAAGGCCAAACAGACCAACGATCTGGTTGTCAGCCTGTCGCAATCGGCAAACCGCATCGGTGAAGTGATCGCATTGATTACCGATATCGCCGAGCAGACCAACCTTCTGGCACTGAACGCAACCATCGAGGCCGCACGTGCCGGTGACGCTGGCAAAGGCTTTGCCGTTGTTGCCGCCGAGGTCAAGAACCTTGCCAATCAGACGGAAAAAGCGACCGAGGAAATTTCCGGTCAGATTTCCGGCATCCAGAAAGCAACAGGAGCATCGGTCACCGCGATCGAGGATATCGGCAAGATCATTGAAAACATCAATGAAATTGCTACCACAATCTCGGCTGCGGTCGAGGAACAGGGTGCGGCAACCGACGAAATCACCCGCAACGTTCGCGGGGCTGCCGATCGAACCCGGGCGGTGTCGTCATCGATCAATGATGTGGCCAGTGAAACCGGTAAAACCGGTCAGTTGTCAGGTGAAGTCCTGACAACGGCACAGGATGCATCGCACAAGGTCGAAGCATTGCGATCCCGGATCGGTGGAATTCTGGAAGACCTGCGTCAACAGGCTCGCGATCGCGCGGCCTGATTACCCCTGACAAAATGCCAAAAGGCCCGTCAATTGGCGGGCCTTTTCGTTTTCCGGCCCCTTCATTAACAAGAACCGGCAATCCAAATTTCGATAATCAGGCGCTAGGCCAGCTGCCTTTAAGACGGCCACCGATACGAACCGGTTCGATCCGTTTGGCCAGACCAGTGGCATCATCGGTTTCGACAAAAACACCACAGACGGTTGCGGTCCCTTCGGCAGGTTCAAACCGGCCCGCAGGCATTTTTGTCAGGAATTTACGGATCGAATTTTCTTTTTTCATCCCGATGACAGAATCGAAATCACCACACATACCGACATCGGTCTGATAGCCTGTTCCACCCGGCAAAATTTGGGCATCCGCCGTTGGCACATGAGTATGCGTGCCGACAACAAGCGAAGCCCGACCATCACAATGATGGCCAAACGCCATCTTTTCCGATGTGGTTTCAGCGTGAAAATCAATGATCATGGCATCGACGTTCTTGCCAAGCCTGTACTTGGAAAACAGCTTGTTCGCCCCCTGAAACGGGCAGGCAAGCGGATCCATATACAGACGCCCCATCATGTTAACGACGCAGACTTTCTTGCCCGAACGGGTTTTGAAAACATAATCGCCCTTGCCCGGCGTGCCATCGGGGAAGTTCCATGGACGCAGCAATTTTTCGTCTTCATCGATATAGGCGATGATTTCGCGCTGATCCCAAATATGATTGCCGGTGGTCAGAACATCCGCCCCGGCATCATAGAATTCCTTGCAGATTTTGGCGGTAACACCAAAACCATGCGCCGAGTTTTCCACATTCACCACAGCGATATCGACCGAAAGACGATCACGCAGCATCGGTAAAGTATCGAGTGCTGCCTTGCGACCGGATTGGCCAAGGACGTCGCCGAGATGGAGTAAGCGCATTGTAATTCCTGTTCCGCGTCATGCCCGAAATCCAGACATGACTTTAAACGATGGTCCCTGCAGACGCACCGCATAATGCATTACGTAAAATCGAAGGGATATTCAATAAATCAAGTGGGAGCCACCACTGCCGTTGGCCATGTTGTAATTCCTCGTGACCTGCGTGTGCAGGTGGGCACCGTATAACGAGACCACGGCCTCGCCAGGGACAGCTCCCTAGAGAAATGAGCATCGGCCCCGGGAATTAGCGAACCTGACGAACAGGGCAGCCCCCGAATGTGCCGCTGCACCCGATCATCGCGAACGACGCATCGAAAACAGTCAGCATCCGGAACTTAGTCCTGAGAAAGCTTTTGCGCAATAGCTTCGATACGGTTAGCCATGCTTTCCATGTTTTCTGCCAACAAATCACCCTCGGCGGCGGCAATACTGCCCGGTTCGGGCGTGGTTTCCACCACGGCTGGCGTCTGACCTTTACCCTGTTTTTCATGCATGTCACTGAGTTCATCAGCAATCAAAAGACTGGTCATCACCAAAAGTCGCTGTTCACCGATCTGGCCGACCGCCCCGGCGATCTCACGCACCCGTTCATCAACATATTGCGCCAGATTTGTCAGACGCTCTTCCTGACCATCGTCACAAGCGACGTCATAGCTGCGCCCGTTAATTCGTACTGAAACCTGTGCCATGGGATTTATGCCTGCTTTTGTTCGCGATCATCTTCAAGAACCAAACGCAATTGCCCGACCGCGCCATCAAGGCGGGCGGATACAGTCTGGGTCGTCGAGGCGAGCTTATCATAATCCTGACGCAAGGCGGCCAATTGCCCCCGCAGGGCATCGACTTCGTCGGATGCGGCGGACTGATTTCCGCTTTCCTGCACCAAACGCGACTCCACAACGGCTTCAAGGCTGTTAATGGCCGCTTTCAGTCGTTCACTCGCTTCTAGCAAACGCGACATATTCAATATCCAGCTTTGTTAAATTACCCAATTGGCACGAGCATAAACCCCGTACCCGATCACAAGATGGGTGATCCTGCCAACCGACTTTGTCACGAAAAAGGCCGATTTATAGCGGATCAAAACACCATCGTCCGATAGATCACCCGGCACAATGGATCCCCGAAACCCGTTTGGAAACCCGCATCATGACAAGAAAGGCACCTATTTGCCGCCCCCTTGGACCGATCCGATACCAGACGTGCAGCACCGTCTGGCAACATAGGGGCTGACATCCCAATGCGTCAACATGCACCGATACCCTACAAGGTGTTTGTCGATTACGTTAACTGCAATTGCAGCAACCGGCGCAATTTTTCGACAGAAGCGGTTGACGAATACCCCTTGTTGCGGGCATGTTCCGCGCGAATTCCGTTTATATGAAATACCCGTCTTAAAAGTGTTTTCATCGCCCGACCGCGAAACCCCCAGGAACCGCATCACATGACGACGCAAGCAGAACACAACCGCATGGCCAATGCCATCCGCTTCCTTTCGGCCGACGCAGTCGAAAAAGCCAATTCCGGACATCCCGGCATGCCGATGGGCATGGCAGACGTCGCGACTGTTCTTTACTCCAAATTCTTGAAATTCGATCCGAAGCACCCGAACTGGCCGGACCGCGACCGTTTTATCCTGTCCGCAGGTCACGGTTCGATGTTGCTTTATTCGCTTTTGCACCTGACCGGTTACGAAGATTTCGATCTGGATCAGATCAAGAATTTCCGTCAGATGGGTTCGCGCACGGCAGGCCATCCGGAATATGGCCACGGCCAGGGTATCGAAACCACCACCGGCCCGCTGGGTCAGGGTATTGCGACCTCGGTCGGTTTCGCACTGGGCGAACGCATCATGAATGCGCGCTTTGGCGATGATGTTGTCGATCACTTTACCTATGTGATTGCGGGTGATGGCTGCCTGATGGAAGGTATTTCCCAGGAAGCCATTTCGATGGCTGGCCACTTGAAACTGTCGAAACTGATCGTCCTGTTTGACGACAACGGCATTTCGATTGATGGTCCGACCTCGCTTTCGACCTCGGAAGACCACAAAAAACGTTTCGAGGCCGCTGGCTGGGACGTTCAGGAAATTGACGGTCACGATCCAGTTGCGATCGAAGCCGCAATCGCCAAGGCAAAAACCACCAAAACCCCGTCGATGATCGCCTGCAAAACCGAAATCGGTTTTGGCGCCCCGACCAAGGGTGGTACCTCGGCAACGCATGGTTCGCCACTTGGCGCGGCTGAGCTGGCCGGTGCGCGTGAAAAACTCGGCTGGACAGCAGCGCCGTTTGAAATCCCGGCTGATGTGAAAGACGCATGGAAAGCTGCCGGTTCGCGCAGCCAAGCTGATTTCAGCGCATGGGGTTCGCGTTTCGAAGGTCTTGAAGCATCGCTGAAAGACGAATTCGAACGTCGTATTGAAGGCAAACTGCCGGAAAACTGGATCGACGCGTTCACCGACTATAAAAAGCAGATCACAGCCGACCTGCCGAAAATCGCGACTCGCAAAGCATCCCAGAACGTTCTGGAAGTCCTGACCAAGGCAATTCCGGAAATGATCGGCGGCTCTGCTGATTTGACCGGGTCGAACAACACCAAAACCGCCGTACAGGCTCCGATCACCGCCGAAGGCGGTTATAAAGGGGCCTATATCTATTACGGCATCCGTGAACATGGCATGGCTGCTGCAATGAATGGTTTGGCGCTGCATGGCGGTATTCTGCCATACGGCGGCACGTTCCTGGTGTTTACCGATTATTGCCGCCCGGCTATTCGCCTTTCAGCCCTGATGAACCAGCGCGTTGTCTATGTCATGACCCACGATTCCATCGGTCTTGGCGAAGACGGCCCGACCCATCAGCCGGTCGAACATGTCGCCGCCCTGCGTGCGATGCCAAATGTCACCGTGATCCGCCCCGCCGATGCGGTTGAAACCGCCGAAGCATGGGCCATGGCCATCACCAATGAAACCGGCCCGACCGTTTTGGCACTAACCCGTCAGAACCTGCCAACACTTCGTACCGAATATCGCGATGACAACCTTGTCGCACGCGGTGGCTATGTGATTTCCGATTGCGATGGTGATCGTCAGGTCACCCTGATCGCGACCGGTTCCGAAGTCGAAATTGCGGTTGATGCGCAGGCCAAACTCAAAGCCCAAGGCATCAATGCGGTTGTTGTTTCCCTGCCAAGCTGGGAACTGTTCGACGCACAATCGCCGGAATATCGCAAAGAAGTCCTTGGCAGCGTCCCGCGTATCGCCATCGAGGCCCTTTCGGTCTTTGGCTGGGAAAAATACGTTGGCGACACCGGCAAGGTGATCGGCATGCACGGCTTTGGTGCATCGGCCCCTGCCCCTGTCCTTTACGAGCATTTCGGCATTACCGCCGAGGCGCTGGTCAAAGCGGCCAAAGAACTCGTTTAATTCAAAGGGCCGGATCAGCGATTTACTGATCTGGCCTTTTTTCCTTTGGGTTTGAACCCTAAGTCGTGATTGATACACTCATGGTAGCAATCACTATAATTTTGGAGGAATGAATGGCTATTCGCGTAGCGATTAATGGTTTTGGCCGTATTGGCCGTCTGGTTCTGCGTTCCATCGTTGAAAGCGGTCGCACCGATGTTGAAGTCGTTGCCATCAACGACCTTGGTGATGTCAATACCAATGCACATCTTCTGAAATACGATTCCGTACACGGTGTTCTGGCCAACGACGTCAAAGCCGAAGGCAATGACCTTGTGATCGACGGCAAAGCCATCAAGGTGTGCTCGGAACGTGATCCGGCGAACCTTCCCTGGGCCGAACTGAAAGTTGATATCGCATTTGAATGCACCGGTATCTTCCTTGACGAAGCCGGCGCTGGTAAACACCTGACCGCGGGCGCAAAACGCGTTCTGATTTCCGCCCCGGCCAAAGGCGATATCAAAACTGTTGTTTACGGTGTCAACAGCGACAGCCTGACCGCATCGGACATCATCGTTTCAAACGCTTCCTGCACCACCAACTGCCTTGCGCCGGTTGCAGATGTTCTGAACAAGACCGTTGGCATCACCAAGGGCTTCATGACCACCGTTCACGCCTTTACTGGCGATCAGAACACGGTCGATAGCCTGCACAAGGATATGCGCCGTGCGCGTGCGGCATCGCTTTCGATGATCCCGACCTCGACCGGTGCTGCCAAGGCTGTTGGTCTGGTTTTGCCGGAACTGAACGGCAAACTTGATGGCACCTCGGTCCGCGTTCCGACCCCGAATGTCTCGATGATCGATCTGACCTTTGTTGCCGGTCGCGATACCACGGTTGATGAAATCAATGCTGCGATCAAAACCGCTGCCAATGGCCCGCTTAAAGGCGTTCTGGGCGTCAATGAAGCGCCGCTGGTTTCGATTGATTTCAATCACAACCCGAACAGCTCGACCTTTGATGCGACCCAGACCCAGGTTATCGGTGGCAACTTTGTTCGCATCCTGTCTTGGTATGACAACGAATGGGGCTTTTCTAACCGTATGAGCGACACCGCTGTCGCCATGGCGAAGTTCCTTTAATCTTCCGACAGATGATCTGATTGGAAATGCCCGAAGTCGTAACTGCTTCGGGCATTTTCGTTTCTGCCCACCCGCCCGAAAGGACCCCGCCCATGAGCCTGTTGTTTAAAGAACTCGACTATCGGCCGACGGCAATGGGGGTTCTCAGCCTGCGCAGGCGGCGTGAATTGACCCTTGATATCGATGTCTATGAAATCAAGCTTGATGACGAATATCTGATGTCGAGCCTGTTTACAGATGCCGAAATTGCGCTGGCCGATCTTGGCCTTGCCGAACTTTCAGGCGACAATCTTGACGTCGTGGTCGGCGGGCTTGGTCTTGGCTACACCGCCAAGGCGGCCCTTGATAATCCGGCGGTTGGCAAACTGGCCGTCATTGATACCCTGGCCGAAGTCATTGAATGGCATCAAAACGGATTGCTGCCCCTTGGACCACAGCTTTCAGGTGATCCGCGCTGTTCACTCGTGCATGGCGACTTTTTTGCTGCATCGCTTGCGCAAACGCTTGGTATGGACCCGGCCCGGCCCGATACCCGCCACGATGCAATCCTGCTTGATATTGATCATTCCCCGGCAAATGTCCTGCATCCCGATCATGCACGGCTTTATACCGAAGATGGCCTAAAACAACTTGCAAGCCATCTGACCCCGGGGGGGATTTTTGCCCTGTGGTCAACCGAACTGCCTGACCCGGCGTTCGAGGCCAAGCTCGCAACGGCCTTTGCCACCTATCGGTCCGATGTTATTACCTTTAAGCATCCGGTTCTGGAACGCGAAGATATCAATACGGTTTATGTCGCTCGCAAAGCCGCATAAGCGGAACGGATTATACATCACAGATCATCGCACTTGTATGCGGTACCCATCATGATAATTTTTGCAAAATGATGTCAGACAACCATTTGTTTATCCGCATTCACGGCATGGCCGGGGGGCAATCGGCCTGCCGGGTCATCGAGAATGGAAAAATCAAATTCCTGTCGCCAGAAAACGCCGGAATTGCACTGGGTGCACAGTGGTTTGCAACGATCCTGACCAATTTGCGCAAAGCTTTTCCAACGTGCGATATCCACGGCACCCTTGATTGCCGGGGGCGCCTTTCCTCTGCACTGGCGGCAATGGAAACCGGCATTGATGCCGTTCTGATCGACGCCGGTTCGCATGATTTGATGGCACAGATCGAAAGCCTTGGCGCGAAATCGGGATGCACGGTTATGCGCGCCCTGCCCGCAACAGAACATGTTTATAAAACCGGCGATGATTACCTGCCAGCACCGGAACTAGATCGGCGGTTGGCGGCATTTTTGGCTCGGTGATTGCCAAAAGCGTGACCAAGGGTTACATGATACGCAGTTTTTGATCAGGAATAACCATTGTGAACGCTGACGACCAAACTGGCCTTTATCTTTTGACCCCGCCGAAAATCGATCTGGCTGTGTTTTCAGACCGCTTGAAATCCGTACTCGATACCGGGGCGATTGATTGTTTGCAGCTGCGCCTGAAAGACATTTCCGATGACGATGTCCGCAAAGCAATTGATGCAATCCTGCCGCTTTGCTCGGATCGCGATATTCCGCTGATCCTGAATGACCGTCCCGATATTGCAAAAAAATCGGGCTGCGACGGGGTTCACATTGGTGAAGACGACACCGGTTACGACGAAGCCCGCGCCATCATGGGCGACGAGCATATCGTTGGCGTATCTTGCTATGACAGTCGCCATCGCGCGATGGAACTGGGCGAAAAGGGTGCTGATTACGTTGCTTTCGGTGCGTTCTATCCAACCCAAACCAAAGAAGCCAAAACCAGCGTCACCCCGGAAATTCTTGAAATCTGGACGACCTTTACCACCGTTCCCTGTGTTGCCATTGGTGGCATCACCGCCGAAAACCTTGGCCCGATCGTAGCCGCAGGTGCCGATTTCATTGCGATAACCGCCGGTGTCTGGAACCATCCCGATGGTCCGGAAGCCGGGGCCAAAGCAATCAAACTCGCAATTGCAACGGCCTTTGACGATCTGTAAGCGATCGCGTCTTTTGGCACCTTAACGGCTTTTTTTTTGGACAATTTGACACCAGCCATGCGCGAATGACGGTTTGCCATGCGCGCAAATCCTGATCAATCTGCTTGCAGCAAATTCACCAAACTGGTAGTTAGGCGCGACTTTAATGGGGCATGTACCCTGCTTACATCGTGAATCTGTGATCTGAAAGAACGGTTGGTGCCATGAAAATCAACGGCAACGAAATCCGTCCGGGTAACCTTATCGAACATAAAGGTGCCCTGTGGCGTGCGGTAAAATGCCAGGCTGTGAAGCCGGGTAAAGGCGGTGCGTTTAACCAGGTTGAGCTCAAAGACATTCGTAGCGGCACCAAGCTGAACGAACGTTTCCGTGCAACGGAAACCGTCGAACGCGTTCGTCTGGAACAGAAAGAATACAGCTATCTGTTTGCCGATGGTGACATGATCACCTTCATGGACAGCGAAACCTATGACCAGATCACAGTTAATTCCGAACTTGTTGGCGAACCGGCTGTATATCTTCAGGATGGCATGGTTGTTACAATCGAATCTTTCGACGACGAACCGCTTGCGGTGACGCTTCCGGAACAGGTTGTTTTCCAGATCGTCGAAGCCGATGCCGTCGTCAAAGGTCAAACCCAATCTTCTTCGTTCAAGCCAGCCGTTCTTGAGAATGGCGTTCGCGTTATGGTGCCGCCGCATATTGAATCCGGTACGCGCATCGTCGTGAACACCGTCGAAGGCACCTATGTCGAGCGCGCCAAAGATTAATCTGGCCGACACTTTTCACTTTTAAACACCGGGAGACGAACCGTGCGTGGTGCCGCCCGTCGTTCAGCAAATATCAATGTCATGTTCAAGGCCGTCGAAAAGGCAGCCTATGGACTTAAACGCGACTTCGGTGAAGTCGAAAACCTTCAGGTCTCGATGAAAGGCCCGGCAGATTTCGTATCGTCGGCCGATCTGCGAGCAGAAAAACGCCTGCGCGAAGAACTTGAACGTGCGCGTCCGGGCTATGGTTTCCTTCTGGAAGAAGGCGGCGAAATCAAGGGCTCCGATCCGGAGCATCGCTGGATCATCGATCCGCTTGATGGCACCACCAACTTCCTGCACGGCATTCCGCATTTTGCGATTTCCGTGGCCCTGCAAAAGGGTGACGAAATCATCGCTGGCATCATTTATGATGTCGCCAAAGATGAGTTCTTCTGGGCTGAGAAAGGCGTTGGCGCCTATCTTGATAACCGTCGCCTGCGCGTTTCGGGCCGTCGCCGCCTAAGCGAATGCGTTCTGGCCTGTGGTGTGCCCCATATCGGACATGGCGATCACGCCGTATTCGAAAAGCAACTGCATTCCATCATGGATCGTTGTGCCGGTGTTCGCCGTATGGGTGCCGCATCGCTTGATCTGGCCTATGTTGCGGCCGGTCGCTTTGATGGTTACTGGGAATCGCATATCAATTCATGGGACATTGCAGCAGGCCTGCTTATGATCACCGAGGCCGGTGGTTATGTCCGTGACGCCAAAGGTGGCACCAACATGCTTGGCACCGGAAGCGTCGTTGCCGCCAACGACTATATCCAACCGGTTCTGGCCAAAGCACTGAAAAAGGCTGTTACCGAGTAAGTATCAGCTTTTGTTACCGTTTTTTTAAAAGGGCATCCCTGCATTGGCACGGATGCCCTTTTTACATTCAGGCTCACAGACAAGGTCAAAGCGGTTGTTCATTATGTTGCTCTAAGCTATGGTGCTTGGGGTCTTCTGATCAAAATATCGGGCCTGACCAACAGGGATGGCACAATGAACAAAGAACACTGTGCCAAAAGATCGACACAAAACTGTGCATTATAAAATAACGTGTTCAAACACAGGGTATTAAGGGGCCTGCGATTTGATGATGGGGTATTCCAAGATTTCGGTGCTGGCATTAATGACAGCACTGGGTGGCAACCTGATTGCCAGCGGCAGCGCATCTGCGCAGCAATACACCCCCGTTTCTGTCAATGACAGCGTTCAGGTAAACTGGGACGTTGCGGATGGATTTGGCGGGCAGCCAACCGTACCTAACTATCTTTCACCCTCGGTTTCGCGTGATCATATTTCGGTGCCCGGCAGCGATCTGATCTTTCCGCAAACCCGTCCGCATTCCGAATTCCTTGCCGCAGATCGCTTTGCGCAGAATGTCGGTGGCACGTCTTATGATGACGGATTTGAAACCGTGGTAATTGACGGTTCGGGCGAAAATGGTATCCCGTCCCAATCACAGTTCTATGGCGTTCCGGGTATTGCAACCGCACAGCCGTTTGATGATGGCGCAAACCAGATCATCACCCTGCATCAACCAACACCAACTGCTGCACCTCGGGCCAAGCCAACCAAACAGGCCGCTCCGGCTGCGCAAATTGCAACATCCCAAAACACCGGCAATGCGCCGATGCCTCTTGCCAAACCCGCGCCGAAACCGGCTGCTGAATTGGCCGAAGCACCAATGGCCGAACCGGCTCCGGCCGCCCCAAAGGTAGAAACCAAACCGGCACCGGTAGAACCACCAAAGGCACCGCCACTTCCGGCCAAGGAAACCAAACCGGCACCGCCGCCCCCGGCACCAACCCAGGTAATTCCGAATAAATCGAACGTGCCCGTGGCACCAAGCCCGGCACCCGATACCACCACATCGCCGCAAAAGATGCTTGAACAGCAATCGAACGCGGTACCAGCTGCCCCGGCACCTGTTGCTCCGGCACCAAAACCGGTGGCTGAAACCGCATCGGTTCCGCCTGCGACCAAGGACCCGGTTACATCTGTCCCATCGGGCAGTGGCGAATACAGTCTGGCATTTGGTTCGGGCAGTTTCGAATTGAACAACGCAGCCCGCAGCCAGCTTGACAACATCGTCAAAGCTATGGGCAGCGATGACAGCCTGCGCATTCAGCTTCAGGCCTATGCCGAAGGCGATTCAAACAACGCCAGCAAGGCACGCCGACTTTCGCTTTCGCGTGCATTGCAGGTCCGTTCCTATCTAATCGATAAAGGTGTGCGGTCCACCCGCATTGATGTCCGGGCGCTGGGCGCGAATGTGCAGTCCGGTCCGGCTGACCGTGTCGATATCAAAACCGTTCAACGCTAGGATTAATCCGTCATGAGCAATAATTCGGCCAATGGCATGGCAAACCTTCCTGCCATTACCAAACCGGGAAGCTATCTGACGCGTATGGCGATTTTTACCGCCATCATTGTTGGTGTTGGCGCATTGCTGTTTCCGGCGTTGTCTGATGCGTTCATGGCCAATGCCGTCCTGAACGGTCTGATCCTTGGCGTGTTTGTGGTTGGCGTGATTTATACTTTCCGTATGGTTGCAGCCCTATCGTCGGAAGTCACCTGGATCGAGGATTTCCGACGTAATCGTCCGGGCCTGACATCACAGGTTCCGCCGAAACTTCTGTTGCCGATGGCACGCATGATGGCCGAACAGCGTCGTGACCGCCCGCAACTGTCGACCATGGCGACCCGTACCATTCTGGATTCGATCCGGTCACGTCTGGATGAAAGCCGCGAATTATCGCGCTATGTCGTCGGGCTTCTGGTTTTCCTTGGCCTGCTTGGTACCTTCTGGGGGCTGCTTCAGACCGTAAACTCGGTCGCCAATGTGATTGGTGACGTCAATGTCGGGTCGGGCCAGAACATCGATCTGTGGTTCAACGAACTGAAACAAGGTCTGGCAGAACCGCTTGGCGGCATGGGAACGGCGTTTTCGTCATCCCTGTTCGGTCTTGCCGGGTCGCTATCTCTTGGCCTGATTGATATGCAGGCCGGTCAGGCACAGAACCGGTTCTTTAACGAACTTGAAGAATGGCTTTCTGGCTTTACCCGCCTGTCATCGGGTGGTCCGATTTCGGATGGCGAACAATCGGTTCCGGCTTATCTTTCGGCTCTGATCGAACAGATGGCGGACAATATGGAAGGGTTGCAAAACTCGATCCAGCGATCCGAAACATCCCAGATCAAATCACACAACACTCTGATTGATCTTGCGGACAAGCTTTCGACCCTGACCGATCAGATGAAGGCCGAACAGCAATTGATGGTCAAGCTGGCGGAAAATCAGATGCATCTGAAGCCAGTACTTGATCAGCTTTCCGATTCGATGAAAATCGGCAGCTTTGGCATTGATGACAATACACGTGCCCATATCCGGTCACTTGACAACACCCTTGGCCGGGTTGGCGAAGAATTGACACTGGGCCGCCAACAATCGACCCAGGAAATCAGAAGCGAAATCAAGCTTCTGGCCCGGACCATCGCCGCGATCGCCGAGGAGGGCTGATCGTATGTCCGGGTTGTCACGCCGCCGCAATCGCGACGTCAACACCTGGCCGGGCTTTGTAGATGCCTTGGCCACGCTGTTGATGGTGATCATTTTCCTGCTGATGATTTTTGTTGTCGCGCAGGTTTATCTGGGCGCAGCCCTTTCAGGTCGCGATCAGGCATTAAGCGATCTGACTGCACAGGTGAACGAGTTGACCAACCTTTTGTCGCTTGAACGCACTAACAATCAGCGCATGGAACTTGAACTGACCCAGCTGAGCACCGAGCTTTCCAACACCAGTGATCAGCGTGACGACCTGAAAAACCGGGCCGCCGCACTGGCAAGCCAGCTTGCAAATGCCGAAATGTCCACCGATGAGCTTGAGAAAAAGCTATTGGCAGCCGTCGCCTCGCTTGAGGACAAAGAAGCTGAGCTAAGTACTGCACGCGAAAAGGCCAATGATCAGATTGCCGATCAGGAAACCCGCATCAACGACCTTGCCGCCCTGCTGGCATCCCGCGCCGCCGAACTTGACGACGAGAAAAAGCTAAGTACCGAAGCACAGGCACAGGTCGCGGCCCTTAATCAGCAAATGCTCGCCCTGCGTCAGCAGCTTCAGAAAATCGAAGCCGCGCTTGAAGCATCCGAACGCGAAAATTCTGACAAACAGGCCCAGATCGTCAATCTTGGTCAACGCCTGAACGCAGCACTGGCGACCAAGGTTGCCGAATTGCAGCGTTATCGGTCGGAATTCTTTGGCCGGCTTCGCGAAGTTCTGGGTGATCGTCAGGATATCCGGGTCGTCGGGGACCGCTTTGTCTTCCAATCCGAAGTTCTGTTTGGCTCTGGCTCGTCTGATCTTGGCCTTGAAGGACAGGAACAATTGGCCAAGCTTGGCGATACGCTTACGACCATTGCATCGGAAATTCCCGATGACATTGATTGGGTGATGCGTGTTGATGGCCATACCGACAAGGTGCCAATCCGCAATCTGAAATTCGCCTCGAACTGGGAACTGTCATCGGCACGTGCAATTTCGGTTGTCAAATTCCTGATCGAACGTGGAGTCCCGCCAAATCGATTGGTTGCCGCTGGCTTTGGCGAATACCAGCCACTTGATAACCGCGACGACGAAATCGCGTACCGCCGCAACCGCCGTATCGAATTCAAGATTACCGAACGATAAGTTCCAGAAAAACACACCAAAGAGCTCCGAATTATCGGGGCTCTTTTTTTTGCCAAAAATACCATTTAAGGTAGAATAAAAATATCACACTGTGCGGCACTTTTAGTAAATTCGATTTTCAGGCCAAGGGGATATTTCTTGATTAAACACATTATCGTTGCAAGTTTTCTTACCGTGCTTGCTGGCTGCGTATCTGATCAGGGGCTAACCGATGCAGGGGGGCGGTCTCTGAGCCTAGATTCAGGCGGAAGCATCCAGCCATCGGAAAGCCGCTTCAATACGTTCCTGTTTCTTGAGCCGTCTATTGCCTACACAACAGAATCGTTTGAACGGGACAACGGTCGCGGCCATATCGAAGAAGTTTATACAAAACGCCGAGGAACCTTTTTCACGATTGAGTTCGTCAATACAGCATGGTTTTCAATGTCGACTGAAAACAGAATGCTCGATCAGGCAGAATTCCGAAAACTGGCAAACAACTTTTACATTCCGGAAAGCAGTTATGTAAAAATTGATCAGATATCTCCGCGTATCAAAGGCTGGGTTGCGACAACGGGGAAATGTTCTGTCGGACAGTTTGCCAAGCGCTTCAAGGTCATGACAGCTTATGACAACGACCGTGGTAATGCCGATGCCGTCATCCGTTTTGGCAGTTGTGCGCACCTTGTCGCAACGCCACAGGAAATTGCCCAGCGCATCGATCTTATTACCGAGACTGAAGAACAACAACTTGCACTTACATATCAATCTATAGGCAAGCTTAACGCGCCCAAAGCGCAAGGTAACAGCACAACACCGACAGAACCCGAAATCTTTACCGGCCAGTGGGAAGGCGTTTCCAACACCCTGACCGGCAAGACCATGCAAAAAGGAGCCGCACAATACAGCTTTGATTTTGATATTGCCGAACAAAAAACATCCTGCGCGGGGACGGCCGTAACATCCAAAAGTTCTCGCCTGACCGGCACATGGCAGCTCAGTTGCGAAAATGGCCTTTCGGCAAAAGGGATCTGGAATGGTAAAATCGATCAACCAATTAGCGGCGAGGGATATGATAAAAACAAGCACGTGATCACATTCACGCTTGCACCCGCAACCTGATCATTAGCGAACTCAACATCTTCACCCCGTTGCACTTTTAGCTGCGGGGTATTTTTGTTTTTACTGGTTTTGCTCGCTAAGCTCTGCGAACTTTGACGCATTGCCTCGCATCCTTTGCATCTCCATTCACACGTTCCACGGAGTTCCCATGCTGCGCGATATCTCAGCCCAAAACCTGTTCATGGGTATCCTTGCGGCCTTTGTCGGGTCGGCCAGTTCTTTTGCTGTGGTTCTTCAAGGGTTAAGTGCCGTTGGTGCAACACCGGATCAGGCAGCATCGGGATTGATGGCCCTATCGGTTGCAATGGGACTTTGTTCGATTTTGCTGTCGCTGCGCACACGTATGCCAATCAGCATTGCATGGTCCACCCCCGGTGCGGCATTGCTGGCAACGTCCGGTGCAATCGAAGGTGGGTTTCCCGTTGCCGTCGGAGCCTTTATCATCTGTGCAATACTGATCATTATCTGCGGCATATGGAAACCACTTGGTCGTGCCGTTGCCGCCATCCCCGCACCCTTGGCCAATGCGATGCTGGCCGGTGTGTTGCTTGGCCTGTGTCTGGCCCCGATCAAGGCAGTGGCATTTGATCCATTGCTTGGCCTGCCAATTGTCATCGCCTGGCTGGTGGTCGGGCGGATTAATCGGCTTTTTGCCGTGCCCGCCGCCCTTTTGGCGTTCATCATTGTGATGGTGATCGGGGTCGAGTTTCCCGACAATGCGTTTTCAAGCCTAAGCGCTTCAATCATTCCACCGGTCGAATTCGTCATCCCGCAATTCACATTCGCCGGACTGGTTGGTATTGGCCTGCCATTGTTTATCGTCACCATGGCATCCCAGAATATCCCCGGAACAGCTGTCCTGCGGGCCAATAATTATGACACGCCCCCCGGCCCGCTTTTTGCCGTGACCGGCGTATTTTCACTGCTGGCAGCACCGTTCGGGGGACATGCGGTCAACCTTGCCGCCATCATCGCAGCCCTTTGTGCAGGGGAAGACGCCCATCCCGATCCGAAAAAGCGTTACTGGGCTGCGGCCTTTGGCGGTGTGTTTTACATCCTGTTTGGATTGCTGGCCGGGCTTGTAACCGCCTTTGTCAGTCTGGCCCCCTCAATCCTGATCGAAGCCGTCGCCGGACTTGCCCTGATCGGTGCATTTTCGGGCTCGGTCGTTGCCGCCTTCAAGGACGAAACCGCCCGCGAAGCCGCTGCTGTGACCTTCCTTGTCACCGCAGCCGGATTGTCATTTTTTGGCATCTCAGGTGCATTTTGGGGTCTTTTGGCCGGAATGGCAGTCTATTTTCTATCGCGCGGGTCCAACAGAAAATAGCGTCAAAAAAACCAAAGCCAAAGAGGACCCGCAGCACCTAGTCGACCTATTTCACCTGTTTGCGTGTCCTCGTCACCGGATGGAAACTGTCCAACGAGGATAACTGCTCCATCGCTTCGTATTGCGACAAAAAGACACGTCCGGACAGATCGTCTAGAAAATGCCCCTGTTTCAAGCGGTCCATGACCGGGCCTTTGACCTCGGACAGATGAAGTTTGATCCCCATTTCATGAAGACGATGATTAATCGCCTCAAGTGATTCAAGCGCGCTTAGATCAATCTCGTTGATCGCTGAACACATCATGATGACATGCTTGATCTCGCAGACCGACACCACCCGTCCAAAGACGTAATCTTCAAGATAACGGGCATTTGCGAAATACAGGCTTTCATCAATCCGGATGGTCAGAACGGCTGGATCGGTGATCACTTTGTGGCGGTTGATATTGCGAAAATGCTGGGTGTTTGGTACCAGCCCGACCTCGGCGATATGCGGGCGCGATGTTCGAAACAGGAACAACCCAATCGACAGGATCACACCAGCCGAAACACCAACTTCCACCCCAAGGCAAAGGGTCAGCAAAATAGTTGCCAACACGGCAATAAAATCAGCCTTGGAATAATCCCAGCTGGTCCGCAAAATCTTGAAATCTACCAACGATAGTACTGCAACGATAATGGTGGCCGCCAGCGTCGCATTTGGAAGAAAATAAACAAGCGGTGTCAGGGCAAGGGCGGCAATCGCCAACCCAACGGCGGTAAAGGCACCGGCCGCCGGGGTTTCCGCACCGGCATCGTAATTCACAACAGACCGGGCAAAGCCCCCGGTTACCGGATAACCACCGGTAAATGCCGCCCCGATATTGGCAGCCCCCAAACCGATCAGTTCTTGATCCGGGTTGACCCGCTGGCGACGTTTGGCGGCAAGGGTCTGTGCAACAGAAATCGATTCCACAAAACCAATCACCGAAATCAAAATAGCCGGGATCAGCAATTCCTTAAGCAATCCGGGCGAAAAATCCGGCATGGTTAGTGGCGGCAAGCTTTGTGGTACTGCGCCAACAATTTTCACCCCTGATCCGGCCAGATCAAGTCTCCAAACCGCAAAAGTGGTCGCCATCACGGCAACAACCGGCCCGGCCTTGGTCAAGACATCCGCCATCCGTGGGCCAAGTCCCATTTTACGTAATGCCGGTTTCAGCCCCTTTCGCACCCAGAACAAAAACCCGGTCGCCAAAACACCAATAGTCAGGGTCACCGGATTGGTTTCAGGCAGATGTGTTACCAGCGATACGACAATATCAAAAAGATTATGACCCGATGCATCAATGCCAAGAATATGCTTAAGCTGGCTGGCGGCGATGATAATGCCCGATGCAGTGATAAAACCGGCAATTACCGGATGCGATAGGAAATTGGCCAGAAAACCAAGCTTGAACACCCCCATCAGCAATAAAATAGCCCCGGACATGGCCGCCAATGTTAGGGCTGCCAGCGCATAGCCCATCGTGCCGGTTTCGGCAATATTGCCAATGGCCGCCGCCGTCATCAGCGATACAACCGCCACCGGCCCGACCGCAAGAGCGCGGCTGGTTCCGAAAATGGCATAAAGAATAATCGGTGCGATCGAAGCATATAACCCCGCCTCGGGTGGCAAGCCCGCCAAAAGGGCATAGGCCAATGATTGCGGGATCAGCATGATTGTCACAATCACCGCCGCGATCAAATCGTTTGTCAAGGCATCCCGGTTATAGGATTTACCCCAATCAAGAATGGGAATGTATTTCATCATCAAGATCGGAACCTTTGCAAACTTTCGTCAGGATAAGGTGCAAAGCGAAAACCAAGTCTCTCGCTTTGCACTTGCATAAAATCACAGTTTTGCGGGACTAAACCTTGCGGCTGGCGGTCACTTTTTCCGGTGACGCCAACCATTCCTTACCGCGCAACATGGCCTTCCAATAAATCGGCGGCAGCAGTTTTTCCTTAAGCAGCCACGCCAGACGCGATGGCTTGGTGCCATCGATCAGCCATGTCGGGAAGGACGGTTTAAGCGCCCCGCCATAACCAAATTCGGCAAGAACGATCTTGCCGCGTTCTACGGTTAACGGGCACGATCCATATCCGTCATATTGCGCGACCGGTGACTTGCCTTCGATATCGGCAATCAAATTGGCCGCAACGACCGGTGCCTGCATGCGGGCCGCCGCCGCAGTTTTGGCATTGGGCGCATTCATCACATCACCAAGCGACCAAATGTTGGTATGCGTCTTATGGCGCAGTGATGATTGATCAACATCAATCCACCCCCCCGCATCGGCAAGTGGGGAAACGCGGATGAAATCGGGCGCTGTTTGCGGCGGACAGACATGGATCATGTCAAAGTCTGTAGAAATCCGGCGCACTTCCTTTTCCGGTTCAATCACGTCGAACCAGGCCTTTTTCGCCGGTCCGTCAATCGCCACCAGATTGTGGAAGAAGTTCAGTTTGGCGCCGTAACGCTCGACATAGCTTTCAAGGGCGGGAACATAATCCTTAACCCCGAACAACACGCCACCGGCATTGTAAAAACCGATATCCATCTGATCGAGAACGCCCTGACGACGCCAATGATCAGCAGAAAGATACATCGCCTTTTGCGGCGCACCGGCACATTTGATCGGCATCGGCGGCTGGGTAAACACGGCCTTGCCTTCGCGCATCCCCCTGACCAGTTCCCAGGTATATGGCGCAAGGTCATATCGATAATTCGACGTCACACCATTGCGGCCCAGCGTATCCACCAGCCCATCGACCTTGTGCCAATCAAGCTTAAGCCCCGGACACACAATCAGGCGTTTGTATTTAACAACCCGACAGCCATCAAGAATGACAGCATCATCGCCCGGCTCAAACGCCGCCACGGCGGATTTGATCCAGGTGACACCTTTGGGGATCAGCGACCCCATCGTTTTTGCCGTCGTACTGGCATCAAAAATCCCGCCGCCAACCATCGTCCAGCCCGGTTGGTAATAGTGGATATCCGCCGGATCAATCAGGGCAATCTCCAGATCGCTACGCCGGGTCTTAAGGCTGGAGGCCACAGCAATCCCGGCGGCCCCACCACCCACAATGACAATATCATAGGTCGCATCGGCCAGATCGGTCGGGGTTTTACCCCCGTTGACAATACGGCGCACCACACCGGCCATGTCATAACCGGCACTTTTGGTCGCCCGCAGGATTTCGCTGGTGTCAAGAATTGATGCCTGACTAAGCGACCACAGGGTCGCCGACCGCGTACCGGTCCGGCAATAGCCGAAAACCGGTTTGGGCAATTCATCAAGTGCGCGGCCAAAATCGGCAGCATCTTCATCACGGACCTTGCCCGCAACAATCGGGATATAGCGCGTTGCCAGTCCTGCGGCTTCGGCCTCGGCTTTGATCTCATCAAAGGACGGCTGATCTGCGCCCTCGCCATCCGGCCGATTACAAATCACGGAACGAAAGCCAAGCCGCTTGATTTCGGCAACATCTGCGATTGCAATCTGCGGGCTGACCGAAAGTGCTTCTGAAATTTTTCTGGATTCCATTTGACTGCTCCGATCACAAGCTATCGACGGGGACTTTGAGCATCTTGCGCCCAAACGGATCTTTGGGCACATCACCGGCGCGCATATTGACTTGCAATGACGGGATGATCAGACGCGGCATATCCAATTGCGCATCCCGTTCTGTGCGAAACGCGATGAAATCGTCGCGGGTCTTGCCTTGGCCCACATGGATGTTGAACTTCTTTTCATCTCCGACCGTGGTTTCCCAACGGATATCACGACCATTTGGGCCATAATCGTGGCACATGAAAAGCCGCATATCATCGGGAAGTGCCAGCACTTTTTGAATGCTGTCATAAAGCGTCCCGGCGTCCCCGCCGGGGAAATCGGCACGTGCCGAACCACCATCAGGCATGAACAAGGTATCACCGGTAAAGGCCGCATTACCCATGACATGCACCATACAAGCCGGTGTATGCCCCGGCGTATAGATCGCAACACAGGTCATCGTCCCAACCTGATAGGTATCGCCATCTTCAAACAGCGCATCAAACTGGCTGCCATCACGCTGGAACTCGGTACCCTCGTTGAAAATCTTGCCAAAGGTATCCTGAACAACCTTGATCTTGCTGCCAATCCCCAGCTTGCCGCCCAGCTTTTCCTTGATATAGGGGGCCGCCGACAAATGATCGGCATGAACATGGGTTTCAATAATCCATTCAAGATCAAGCTTGGACTTTTCGACATAGGCAATGATCTCGTCAGCATGCGTATAGCTGATCCGCCCGGCGGCATAGTCAATATCCATCACGGAATCAATGACGGCGCACGACGCACTCTGCGGGTCTTTGACCACATAACTGATGGTATTCGTCATCGGATCGAAGAACGCTTTCACATCGGGTTTTACATTCATATCAATCGGGTAACTGGGCATGCTTTCCTCCTGATTGCGGGGGTTCCCGCCTTATTGTTGTTCCGATCTGTCCGCGTGGTTCGATATTGCAAGGATCAATTACACTCATCCAGCACACGAAATTCGCGGGATCGACTTGGCATTTCGCCCCGCGCAGTACATTTTTCCGGGACGGCAATCGATATCTGATCTGGAATTGTACCAATTAAGGAAACTAGGTTCGGTGACCTTGTCACCAAACATCGTCCGCAACATTAAAATATTCTAATTATTTAATTAATTAAATCAAAAAGACCGCAAACCTGCCAAAATCGGGGGCATTGGTCCAATCAACCAAACAAGACTTTATAACCGACGATGTTTCAGCCCGTCGCCAGCTTGACCAAAGGATCTCGTTCCAAAATCTGAATTATCCCGCGCGATTGCATGATCCAGTTGCGGCGTTGAAATTCCTGCAATTGCCGCGAAACAACTTCGCGTGCGGTTCCCAACTCTGTCGCCAGTTTCCGATGTGTGGCAGCAATGCGTCCATCCACGTCGGCAAGCTCCAACAGTTTTTGCGCCAATCTGATGTCCATACGCCGAAAGGCAATTTCGTCGATCACCAGAAACAAATCGGTAATCCGCTTGGAATAAGCCGTAAAGACAAACCGCCTGAAATCTACAGATTCTGCAACAAGCCTGTCGAAAATCTCACGCGGGATCGCCGCTGCCCGCACGGCAGTTTCAGCAATGCCTTCGGCAGAATAATCTTCATACGCCAAAAGACAGGCCGTAGTCAGAACGCAGCTTTCCCCGGCGTGAACCCGATACAGCACGATCTCTCGGCCGGAATCCGATGTCTGCTGAACGCGCACGGTGCCATCAATCAGCAACAACAAGTTTGCCGGTGGTTTTCCCGGACCGAAAATTACCGTCCCCTCGGGAACAGTGACCACCGTACTGCCCGAAATCAGATGGTCGCGAACTGGTGCCGGAAGCTGGGACAATCCCGGAAACTGATCAACCCAAGACACAATGACACCCCCTTGATGACCCGCCATATCCGGACTGTGGCAACACATCGGATTGACGCGATCTTAATTACATTTTTTTCAATGTAATTGAATCCGCTCACGTTCGGGAATGCAAGCCCGTATTTCGGCCAAGCCCATCCACAGTTTACTGTAATCTGCCGTTATCAGTTGGTATGAGACCAGTGCTAGGGTCAGGGATGGTAAGGTTCCCCTGCGGGTCAAGTTCCCAAAACGGGTTAAAGGCAACTTCCCAAGCATGCCCGTCCGGGTCACGGAAATAGCCAGAATACCCGCCCCAGAAAACCTTTTCGGCCGATTTTTGAATTACCGCCCCGGCTTTCTCGGCCTCGGCCATCACCGCGTCAACTTCGATCTCGCTGCGCGCGTTAAACGCCAATGTCAATCCGGCGAAACAGGCCCCTGTGTCATCATCAAACCGGCCATCCTTAACCAGATCATCCCGGCCAAACAGACCAAGCGCCAAGCCATTGGACAGTTGATAGAAAACCACCTGCCCTTCGACCAACTGAGTTACTTTCCAGCCCAGACCATCTTCGTAAAAACGCCGTGCCCGATCAAGATCTGCCACGCCCAGCGTAATCAAAGATACGCGTTGATCCATTTTAGTCTCCTGCGCATTGCGCACCCAAAACCCGGAACAAAGATAGCACCCATTTTTACAGGCGCCGAGACCAGACTCGGATGACGCGGCAATTTCGCACCGCAGCAGACACGCAATTATATTGCGCGCAAATCGGTACCGGAATAAGTAAATAACAAGTTGACCCAACGTCAACCAGCGCAATCAGGCGTTTTACACATTGCACTGCGAGTTGATTTGAAAAAAGGTCAGTATTCATTACCATTATTATGTCAGCTCGCAGTCGGTTCCGATCAATCTTCCCGATCAGACACGCCATCCAGACTGCCAATGACAAAACAAAGAATTTTACGGGCCATACCAAAAACCTGCGCGTAAACTAAGACCCATAAAAGCAGTGCAGACGGCCCATACGACCCCGCAATCAGAGAGAGATCCCGAGGGAGACTTGGTCATGGCACAATTGGCGGCAATTAGCCTTGATGACAAATATTCACTTGAAGAAGGCCGGGTCTATATGACCGGCATTCAGGCGTTGGTTCGATTGCCCCTGATGCAGCGACAACTTGATGCGCGCGCGGGGCTAAATACAGCAGGCTGTATTTCCGGTTATCGCGGATCGCCACTGGGCGGGCTTGATCAACAGCTTTGGCGCGCTCAAAAATTCCTGACCAAACAACAGATCGAATTCCAGCCGGGCGTTAACGAAGACCTTGCTGCCACCGTTGTCTGGGGCAGCCAGCAGGTCAATATGTACAAGGATGCCAAATATGATGGCGTTTTTGGCATGTGGTACGGCAAAGGCCCCGGTGTTGACCGGTCGGGCGATGTTTTCAAACATGCCAACCATGCCGGAACGTCCGAACATGGCGGGGTTCTGGTTCTGGCCGGGGATGACCACAGTTGCAAATCATCCACCCTGCCCCATCAGACCGAATATGCCTTTATCGATGCCCAAATTCCGGTTCTGAACCCGTCGGGTGTTCAGGATATCCTTGATTTCGGTATCCATGGCTGGGCCATGAGCCGCTATTCCGGGTGCTGGGTCGCGATGAAAACCATCGCTGAAACGGTGGAAAGTTCGGCGGCTGCCGATGTGGCGCCCGATCGTATCATCCCGATCATTCCCGATAATTTCGCCATGCCCGAGGGTGGCTTGCATATCCGTTGGCCTGATACGCCAAAGGAACAAGAACACCGCCTGATGAAATACAAGCTCTATGCCGCGCTGGCATATGCACGCGTAAACAAACTGAACAAAACCGTCATCGACAGCCCCAATCCCCGCCTTGGTATCATCACCACTGGCAAGGCCTATCTGGATGTCATGCAGGCATTTGACGACCTTGGCATTTCCGAGTCCGACGCCGCCAAGATCGGTATCCGTGTGCTTAAGGTTGGTATGAGCTGGCCGTTGAACCGCGACGATGTGCGCGAATTCGCCATGGGGCTCGAGGAAATCATCGTCGTCGAAGAAAAGCGCGCGGTGATGGAAAATCAGGTCAAGGAACAGCTTTATAATTGGCGCGAAGATGTCCGCCCGCAAGTAATCGGCAAGTTCGACGAAAAAGGCGAATGGATCCTGCCATCGATGGACGAATTAACCCCGGCGCGGATTGCCGTGGTTCTGGCCGCCCGCATCAAACGGTTTTATGACAGTCCTAAAATCCATGAACGCATCGAGTGGCTGGCGCAAAAGGAACTTGAAATCGCCGAACCGCGCCCCGATGCAGCCCGAATTCCATGGTTCTGCCCGGGATGCCCGCATAACAGTTCAACCAAGGTGCCCGACGGCAGCCGCGCAATGGCCGGTATCGGATGCCATTACATGGTCAACTGGATGGATCGATCCACCGAAACATTCACCCATATGGGCGGCGAAGGTGCAACCTGGATCGGTCAGGCCCCCTTCACCAATGAAAAGCACGTTTTCCAAAACCTTGGCGATGGCACCTATTACCATTCCGGATCGCTAGCCGTGCGTGCCGCCGTCGCCGCCGGTGTCAACATCACCTATAAAATCCTGTTTAACGATGCGGTCGCCATGACCGGCGGACAGCCAGTTGACGGCCCGCTGACCGTGCCGCAAATCACCCGCCAGATGGCCGATGAAGGGGTTAAACGCATCGTCGTCCTGTCGGACGAACCCGACAAATATCCGATTGATGCGCATTTTGCCAATGGGGTTGATATCCGCCATCGCGACGAACTCGACAACACCCAAAAAGAACTGCGCGAAATCGAAGGCGTCACCATCCTGATCTTTGATCAAACCTGTGCGGCTGAAAAACGCCGCCGTCGCAAACGTAAATTGATGGTTGATCCGGCCAAACGGGTCTTCATCAATGACCTGGTATGCGAAGGTTGCGGCGATTGTGGTGAAAAATCCAACTGTCTGGCAATTATCCCGGTCGAAACCGAATTTGGCCGCAAACGCGCGATTGACCAATCCGCATGTAACAAGGATTTCTCGTGCCTGAACGGTTTTTGCCCAAGCTTTGTGACCATCGAAGGTGGCGCATTGCGCAAACCCGAAGCCGCTGCAAAAAGCGATAAAAGCGACAATGCAATCTTTGCCAGCCTGCCGCGCCCAACACTTCCCGATATTACCGAACCTTGGTCGGTTCTGATTACCGGGGTTGGCGGCACGGGTGTCGTCACCATCGGTGCGTTACTTGGCATGGCCGCCCATATCGAAGGCAAAGGTATTGTCGGGCTTGATATGGCGGGCTTGGCCCAAAAAGGCGGCGCCGTGGTTAGCCATATCCGGTTTGCCGATCAACAGGACAAACTGCATGCCGCCCGCATTCCCGCTGGCGAAGCCAATGTGGTTCTGGGCTGTGATCTTTTGGTTGCGGCAAGTTACGAAGGCTTGGCCAAAATGCGCCGTAACTTTACCCAGGCCGTGATCAACACCCATGAAACCGTCACCGGTGCCTTTACCCGCAATCCCGATTTCGAATTGAAATCAAACGAACATATGAAAGTTATTTCCGATACCTGTGGCGCGGATGCAGTCAATTTTGTTGAAGGCAGCGATATCGCAACCCGCCTGATGGGCAATTCAATCGCCACCAACCTGTTCATGCTGGGCGTTGCATGGCAGCGCGGCCTGATCCCCGTCACAGAAGAAGCCCTGATGCAGACCATTGACCTGAACGGTGTCGCGATTGATATGAACAAGCAGTCCTTCCATTGGGGACGCCTGTTTGCCCATGATCCAAAACGTGTTTTTGATGTGATCGGCCCGAACGAGGCCCAAGCCCACCCGATTGCAACCACGCTTTCTGACATCATTGCCAAGCGCAAGGACTTCCTGACCAACTACCAGAACGCAGCCTATGCCAACCGATATGAAGCCTTGGTCAATCAGGTTGCAAGTGCTGAAAAACGCCTTAACGATGGTGATGATCTGGCGCGAACAGTAGCGAAATATTACTTCAAACTGATGGCCTATAAGGACGAATACGAAGTTGCCCGCCTTTATACCGATCCGGCTTTCATCGCCAAGGTCGCCAAGAACTTTACCGGCGATTACAAGATCAAATTCCATCTGGCCCCCCCGGCCTTTGCCGACAGGGATCTTGAAACCGGTCATCTGAAAAAACAGGTCTTTGGCCCCTGGATGATGCGTGCGTTTGGTGTCTTGGCGAAGCTGAAATTCCTGCGCGGCACCGCGATGGACCCGTTTGGTCGCACCCACGAACGCAAAATGGAACGCCAGTTGATTGCAGAATATGAAACACTGGTGGGCGAAATATTAAGCGGGCTTAACCAAGACAATGCCCGGATTGCCAATGCCTTGTTGTCCCTGCCCGAAAAGATCCGCGGTTACGGACACATCAAAGAAGCCAATATCGACAAGGTTAAAAAGCGCGAATCCGAACTTCTTGACCAATTCCGCAGCCCACCAGAACACCTTAAAGCCGCAGAATAATCGGAAAAATGTTCCTGAAACATGAAAGGGGCCGCATCATGCGGCCCCTTTAAACTACTTACAAACCAAGCCTAGCTCATGCCCAGTGCGCGTTTGTAGACTTCAAGGATTTCTTCCTGTTCGGTGCGTTCGTGGTCTTCCATTTTGCGCAGACGAACAATCTGGCGCAGGATTTTCACGTCATAGCCAAGGGCCTTGGCCTCACCATAGACTTCCTTGATATCAGCCATCAGGTTGGCTTTTTCTTCTTCAAGGCGTTCGATACGTTCAACATAGCTCGCAAGCTGATCGGCTGCGATTCCACCGACTTCGGTCATTTTTGGTATTCTCCGATCATGTTTGCGCAGCGGAAACCGGTGCGCGGAATATCAATGCGGCGCGACGATACTCAATGCGCTTTGCCATGACAAGACCCGTTAGAGCGCCGATTTTTCACCCGGCACGGTTTGCGCGATCAGATGGTCGGCCACCGCAACCAAGGCATCCCTCGGGCTTGCACCATTTTCCACCGCATTGGCAAAGACTTCGCGCTGTTGGCGGGCACTCGTGCCCCGCGTAATGATCCTGCGCGCATGTTCGATTTCCGCCACACAGCCGAAATATTCGGCATCGGGACGGATCAATTCAATAATTTCTTCAAGCAGATCGGCATAAGGAACGATTTCCCCCAAACCAAAATCGATCAGCCCGGTCTTTTCACCCGGATCACTGCCATATCGGCACGCCCGCCAGCGGTTTTCCCGCACCAGCATATTGGCATAAATGCGCCAGCGCTGATTATTGCGGCGCAGGCGATATAACATCCGCATCAGGCACCGGGTAATGGATGCCACACAAATTGCATCTTCGACATCGGTGCAAACATCGGCAATCCGCATTTCAAGCGTCGGCCAGCGATCACTGGGCCGCAAATCCCACCAAAGCTTGGTACCGTCTTCGATCACGCCCGCCTGGATCAACATATCAACATGGCGACGATATTCCGCCCAAGACCCAAATATTTCCGGCAGGCCGGTACGCGGCAAATTGTCAAACACCGAAAGCCGGAATGTCTGAAGCCCGGTATCACGGCCACGCCAAAACGGTGAACTGGTCGTCAGTGCCAGAAGATGGGGCAAAAAGTAACTGGCCTGCGCCATCAATTCAATCCGAAGGTCGTCATCCTCGATCCCGACATGAACATGCATGCCACAAATCAATAACCGGTCCACCACCGTGCGCAAATCACGCGCGATAGTGCTATAGCGTTCACCTTCAGTATGTTTCTGACTGTCCCATTGCGCAAACGGATGGGTCGATGCCGCAAGCAACGCCATATCATAACGTCCGGCAATATTGGCAAGCGTATTGCGCATATGGGTCAATTGCTGGCGGGCGTCATCGGCACTGTGGCAAACCCGTGTCCCGGTTTCGATCTGGCACCGCATGAATTCGCTTGAAACCTGACCGCCCAGCTCGACCTTACAATCCGCAAGGAAACCCGCCGCCGGGTCCGTCGCAAGATCGCGGCTTTCGCGGTCAACCAGCCAGAATTCTTCTTCAATCCCGATGGAAAAACCTGGTTCACGCGAAAGAAGCACCGCCAAATCAGTCTCTCCTGATTTTATAAAGGTTCGGGTCGGCAAGAATGTCGGCAAAGGCATCGCCAAGGATTTTTGCCCATTTTTCACATCCCGCATCAGTATCAATCAGATCCTGACGAATTTCAATCGACACACAAGGCAAACCAGCCGCTTCGCCGTGATGATCAATGGTATAATCGGCCATATGCTGCCCGGAATAGGGTTCGTTATCACCAATCGTCAAATCCAGGTTCTGTTCGCGCAACTTGGCCAGTAACGGTACCGGAATACGATCATCCTGATCCCACAAAATGCCGATTTCCCAAGGGCGTTCATACCCTTGAAAAACCGGGGTAAAGCTGTGGATCGCCAGCAATGCAGGCACAATCTTGTGGGCATGAAAATTGGCAATGCGTTCTTCTATCGCCCAGTGATAGGGCAGGAAAATCTCGCGGATACGTTTCATACGCTCGATCGGGGAAACATTCCTGTTGCCCGGCACCACCGTCTGATCGGCGATTTCGGGCATGCCGGTCGGGTCCCAAAGCTGGCGGTTGCAATCAATCACCAATCGTGAATACCCGCCCAGAACAGCCGGACAATCAAACCGATCAACCAGAATTTCGGTCACCTTGCGCGCGCCGATATCCCAACCGATATGGCGTTTGCGTTCTTCCTCGGGCAGGCCCAGCGTACCAAGGCTTTTGGGAATTTCGCGCGAAGCATGATCGCAGACAAAAAACGAATGCCCCTTGCCGTTTTCATTCAAAACCTCAAACGGTGCGGGATCATTATGGTCCAGCAGCGACCCGGTATGGTGGCTCACGCGAATTCTCCTGAGATTGGGGCGATATGATCATTTAAGCTCTAAAACCGGCGGCGCACCGGCAACATAGGCTCCTGTTGAACTAACAACTTATTGCCAAACTGACAAGCACAGCCAAAGCCCGGGGCACAAGAATTGAACGGACACTTTGCAGGAAGCCCCAACATCCCGTAAAGTGGTATGACCAATAATAATCAAACGCATTTTCCGGTCGTGAAATATGGCCACAGGAGTGTCAAAAACATGCAGCCTGCCAAACCTGTACCGTCTTCGGACGCAGTCGATGCAAACCGCCCAAAACGGATTGCCGATCAGGTTGCCGACAAGCTGCTCGACATGATCACGGCTGGCGTATTCCTGCCCGGTGATCGCCTGCCCGGTGAACGCCAGCTGGCCGAGGACATGAAAGTCAGCCGCGTATCAATCCGTGCGGCCTTGCAAAAACTTAAAACACGTGGATATTTGCGCGCTGTACAGGGTGGCGGGACAGAGGTTTTATCCTCGACCGGGATCGAAATGGACACCGCCATGACCGATCTGGTGCGCGATTCACTCAACAATCTGCGCGATCTTCAGGAAATCCGCTGCACGCTGGAAACCTGGGCCGCCAGACGCGCCGCAATCAATGCCAGCGATGAAGATATCGAACTTCTGCGCATTGCCTATCGTCAGGCACATGACCCAAGGCGCGCGCCGAAATACCGTGCCGATGATGACCATCGCCTGCATATGATGATCGGGCGCGCCAGCGGATCGATCATCTATTACCACGTCATGAAAATGCTTCATGATGTCTTGCAGGCCGCCCTGACCGAAATCCGGTTCAATAATCTGTCCGGCCCGTCATTTGACCGGATGGTACAGGAACATCATTACGCGATTGTCGAAGCCATTGCCGCGCGCGACCCGGATGCTTCGGAAAAGGCAATGTCGGAACATCTGCAGGCGGTCATCAAATATTTCACACTTTCCGCCGTCAACAAACCAAACTGAGCCGAAAATCGGCCTTCTGCACGCAAAAAGAACGACAACAATAAACAACCACAAGAAACACGACCATTCAGGGGAAATCGAACATGACGACGTCGCGCGAAAAGCTTTTGCTTTTGATGGACGCAGCCCTTAAAGCCGCCGATCCAGCCATTCAAATCCCGCGCAACCTGCCCGCCAAGCCAAAGGGTAAAACCATTGTCATTGGTGCGGGTAAGGCATCGGCCAATATGGCGCACGCCTTTGAACAGGCATGGGAGGGCGAGATTTCCGGCCTTGTCGTCACCCGCTATGGTCATGCTGTCGCCTGCGATAAAATCGAAATTGTCGAAGCATCCCACCCCGTCCCCGATGCCGCTGGCCAAAAGGCCGCTGAACGTATCCTTGAAATCGTTACATCGGCCGGTCCCGACGATCTTGTGGTTTGCATGATTTCAGGCGGCGGATCGGCGCTTTTGGCCCTGCCCGGTCCGGGTTTGACCCTTGGCGACAAACAAACCATCAACAAGGCGTTGCTTCACAGTGGTGCGACCATTTCCGAAATGAATTGCGTGCGCAAACATCTATCGGCCATCAAGGGCGGGCGTCTGGCCCTGGCAAGTGCGCCTGCGCGCATGGTGACCTATCTGGTTTCAGATGTGCCGGGCGATGATCCGGCAATCATCGCATCGGGGCCAACGGTGTCTGATCCAACAACCGGTCAAGACGCGCTTGAAATCATCCGCCGTTACCGCATCGAACTGCCACCTGCGGCAAGTGAATTGCTAAGCAACCCGGCACATGAAACGGTCAAACCGGGTGATCCGTGCTTTGCCGGTCATGAAACCGTGATGCTGTCACGCCCGCAAGACAGCCTCGAAGCTGCGGCAAAAATCGCCCGCGAATTGGGCCTTAACCCGGTCATTCTTGGCGACGCCATCGAAGGTGAATCGCGCGAGGTCGCCATCGTCCATGCCGGGATTGCCCAACAAGTCGCCCATCACGGACAACCCGCCCCCAAACCCTGCGTTCTGTTATCGGGCGGCGAAACCACCGTCACAGTGCGCGCCAAGGGCGGTCGCGGCGGACGTAACAGCGAGTTTTTGTTATCGCTGCTGATCCAGTTCCGCGATCAATCCGGCTTTAGCGCCTTGGCCATTGATACCGATGGCATTGATGGCAGCGAAGATAACGCCGGTGCGATCATTGACCCGACAAGCTGGGGCAAGGCGATTGCCGCCGGGGTCGATTTGCGGGAATTTTTGGCTCATAACGACGCCTATAGCGCGTTTGCCAAGATCGATGACTTGCTGATTACGGGCCCGACATTGACCAATGTAAACGACTTCCGGGCTATCCTGATCGAATAGATCAGGGTCACCCCGTAAAAAGACGCGTCTGATATAGGGTCAGGTCGGCTTTGGCATCCATGGGCGGATCCATTCCAGCCCGGCATTGGTATCGCCATGCGGTTTGTATTCACAGCCGATCCACCCCTCATACCCGACCCGGTCCAGCATATAAAACAGGAACGGATAATTCAGTTCGCCGCTGTCAGGTTCATGGCGGCCGGGCACACCCGCAATCTGAATATGGGCGGTTTGGTCCAGATGTTTATCAAGCCGTGCGGCAATATTTCCGCCGACAATCTGGGAATGGTAAATATCAAATTGCAGCGCCAGACTGGAATGATCAAGCTGTTGCAAAATAACCGCCGCCTGTTCAATCGAATTCAGCAAATATCCCGGCATATCAATCGGGTTGATCGGTTCCAGCAGGATTTTCACCCCGGCCTGCTCGGCCAGATCGGCGGCATAAAGCAGGTTATCGCAATAAAGCCTCGCCAATTCACCGGCATTTTCACCCTTGCCCGTCACGCCCGACATGCAATGGATCATCTTGCAATCGGTTGCGGCGGCATAATCAAGTGACTGAACCACGGAATCGCGAAATTCATCCTCTCGCCCCGGACGACAGGCAAGACCACGGTCGCCCTTGTCCCAATCGCCCAAAGGCATATTAAACAGAACCTGTTCCAAACCATTATCAACCAACAACGATTTGACACTCGCCATCGGTAAATCATAGGCACCAATATATTCCACCGCGCCAAACCCGGCGGCGGCCGCCGCCTCAAACCGTTTTTCAAACGGCAAATCGGCAAACAAAAAGGATAAATTGGCACTAAAACGGGGCATGGGGCACCTGATCGGCAAAAGGTAAAAGATAACGGGGTGGAAGATGATTACCATCCCCATGGTTTATCAACCGCCCCCCCGCGTCAATGACAAACCCCACCCCTGTCATCAGGCTGATTGGGTATTGGTAATTTCAGAGGCCAACCATGCGCCAAAAGCCTCGACCTCGGCAAGGTTCGAACTCTTGCCGGTATGGATCAAATGATAATGGTGGCCTTCGATCACCGGACCGAAGGGCTGTACCAACACGCCGCTTTCAAGTTCGGACTGCACCATTTCCGAACTGGCCAGAACAACGCCCTGCCCGGCAATTGCCGCCTGAATGGCATGGGTATCGTCACTAAAACTTAGCCCCGCGGCCAGATCAATACCGTCCACGCCGGCCAATTTGCACCAGCGTGACCAGGTTGGCGTCACATCATCAGGGCGCAACCATTCCAGATGCAAAAGCGCATGATTGCGCAAATCACCCGGATGTCGAATGTTTAGCATCGGGCTGCATACCGGGGCAAACCGATCCGCAAACAGGGTTTGCACCACCATCCCCGGAAACGGCCCGCGCCCGTATCGAACCGCAGCATCGGCCATGCCGGATTTAAGATCGACCGCCTCTGCCGACGTATGCAACCGCATGTGAATGTCAGGATGGGCCGCCTGAAAACCGGCAAGACGCGGCAACAACCATTTCGCCGCAAAAGATGCCAGAACCGACACCGTCAGGCCGCGTTGGGATTTACGCGCCCGAACCCTGTCAATCACCGCACTAAAACCGGCAAACCCGTCACGCAATGTCGGATAAAGTTCCTGCCCGGCCGGGGTCAATGTCACCTGCCGTGGTTTCCGGTCAAACAAACGCACACCAAGCGTATCTTCCAAAAGCCGCACCTGATGACTGATCGCAGTTGGCGTTACCGCAAGTTCGGATGCCGCGCGCTTGAAACTAAGATGGCGGGCCGCAGCCTCGAAGGCGCGCAGGGTGGCAAGCGGGGGCAATGACATATAGGTGATCTCAATTCATCTATTGGCTGAGGTATTCGACTTTGATCCAAGCCTGTATCCACGTCAAGTATGGGGCAACCAAAACACAACAGATGATCTGAGATCATCAAATGACATCACAGGAGCCTCAGATGAAAACGATCCTGCATATCGACAGCAGCGCCCGCCCCGGTCGGTCCGACACGCAAGCCCACGGTTCCCATTCCCGCCGACTGAGTGCAAAATTTGTCGAAAGCTGGTTGGCGACACGCCCGAATGACACTGTGATTTATCGCGATGTTGGCACCAATCCCCCAACACCAGTCACCGGTGACTGGATCCATGCGGCCTTCACCAAACCGGATGATCGCGAAGACTGGATGCATCAGGTTTTGACTGAAAGCGATGAACTGGTTGATGAATTGCTGCGTGCGGACGTGATCGTTGCCGGTGTGCCAATGTATAATTTCGGCATGCCCGCCCAGATGAAAGCATGGATTGAAAACATTGTCCGGGTCGGCAAGACATTTGGCTTTGACCGATCACGCGATGGCCTACCTTATTGGCCGATGGTTACCGGTGAAAAATCCATCGTGGTTTTATCTGCGCGTGGCGATTTTGGATATGATCCGGGCGGGCGCGTCGCACATTTGAACCATGTCGAAAACGGCGTTTTCGCCCCGCTGGAATATATCGGCATCACCGATCAACACCGTGCCGCCATCGAATATGACGAATTCGGCGATGATCGCACGGCACAATCAATTACCGATGCCGAGGCAAAGGTTGCCAATATCATCACCGAATTGCTGATCCGACACGCAGACACATCAACCGTCGCAGGCGCAGCCTGAAATGCACTAAGCACCTTGGAAAAGCACCACCGGGCAATTGACGCATAATATCGTCAATTAACCGGTGGTGTAACCGGATCGGCTGTTTCACCCGGCATCTGCCCCGTGATCAGGCGCGCACCCTTCTTGCGGAATAAATAGCTCCAGACCCATTGCACCATCACAAGGGCGGGGGCGCGCAACCCGATCAGGAAATAGATATGCGCAAGCCCCCAGAACCACCACGCCAACCAGCCGCGCAACTTGAACCCGTTAAAATCAATCACGGCCCGATGCCGGCCAATCGTCGCAAGGTTCCCGGCATGGCGATACGCAAACGGCTTCGTTTTACGGCCCGCCATATGATCCAGAATACGGGCACCAACATATTTGCCTTGCTGTTTGGCTGCGGGCGCGATGCCCGGCACCGTCAAACCATCGCGCCATGGCACATGGGCGGCATCACCAATCACAAAGACATCGTCATGGCCCGGAATGGACAAATCGGCATTGACCATCACCCGCCCGCCGCGATCCGTCTCGTGACCAGTCCAGTCGCCCAAATGATCAACACGCACACCGGCCCCCCAGATCACATTGGCACTTGGAATGAATTCATCGCCAATTTGCGCGCCCATCGCGGTAATATCGGAAACCTGCTGATGGGTTCGGACTTCCACCCCGATATTTTCCAATGATTTTTGCGTGTAATCGGACAAATCTTCGGGAAATGCGGCCAACAATCGCGGGCCACCTTCGGCCAAAATGATACGGGCATCACGTGGATCAATGCGGCGAAAATCATGCGACAACGCCTGCTTGGCCAATTCGGCAATTGCGCCTGCCATCTCGACACCGGTCGGGCCACCGCCAACCACGATGAAATTCAACAACCGTCGCCGTTCATCTGGGTCTTCGCTATTTTCAGCCTGTTCAAACGCCAAAAGCAGTCTTTTGCGGATATCCGTTGCCTCGGTAATATTTTTAAGGCCCGGCGCCACCTTTGCCCAATGATCATTGCCGAAATAGGATGTCACCGCCCCGGTCGCGATGACCAGATAATCAAAACCAAGGTCGCGATCCCCGGCGATAACACGCCGCCCGGCCAAATCAAGGCCGGTCACCTCGCCCATAAAGACCGACACATTGGCATAACTACTGAAAATACTGCGGATCGGCCAGGCAATTTCGGCAGGTGACAGATCCGCCGTCGCAACCTGATAAAGCAGCGGCTGAAACAGATGGTGATTACGCCGGTCGATCAGAACGACCTCGACCTCTTTGCCAGCCAGTTTTTTGGCCGTACTGATGCCACCAAACCCCGCACCGACAATCACCACACGTTTTCTGTCTGTCATGCTGGTCGTCCTCCTGCTTTATGTTGATCCGACCCTGCCCTCAGCTAGTCAGAAACACCTGAAATCGCAAGGAACGCATCTGGAACAATTGCTTAGGGATTATGTTCAGGTTCTCAGACACCGCGACTGCCGTCACGATGACATACAGTACCGCCCGCTTGGAACGCGCGACAAGCCAAAGCGTTCCGGCTATAACCATCGAATTGATTTCAACGTTCCAATATAATGCCACCGACGAGGCCCCCATGACCGAAACATTCCAGCTTCATCCCCAATTGGCCGCCGATACAACCATCGTTACCGATGGCCCGTTGTCCCACGTTCTGTTGATGAATGATGCGCGCTATCCTTGGCTGATCCTCGTGCCAAAACGTGCCAATCTGGTCGATTACGATGATCTGAGTGCCGATGAACGCAAAATCCTTGGTGATGAATGTGCTGCTGTATCATCGGCCCTGAAACGTCGGTTCAAGGCCCATAAAACCAATGTTGCCATGCTGGGCAATATGGTTCCGCAATTACATTGCCACGTTGTTGCGCGCTTTACCGATGACGCGGCATGGCCCGGTCCGATCTGGGGTGTTGGCACCGCTGAACCCTATGACGAAGACGCCGGTCAGGAACGTCTGGCGATCTTGCGTGCAGACCTGATTTCAGCGTTCAAACACCTGTGATCAGACACCTTGGCCGACCTTGACGCATATCAAGGCAGGTGACTTTGGAATAATGCAAAAGACGGACAGAACAAAATTTTCGGGATGTCCGTCATGCAACTCGCCCTTTACGAAAAATACGATCTGCGGCTGCCGCGCTATACAAGCTATCCCACAGCACCGCATTTCAACACCGCCGTAAACGGCAAGGTTTTCGAAGGCTGGCTGGGCGACCTTGATCCCGCGCAACCGCTATCGCTGTATCTGCATATTCCATGGTGTCAGGAAATGTGCTGGTTCTGCGGTTGCAACACCAAAATCACCAAACAATATGAGCCCGTGGGAAAATTCGTCCATGCCCTGCGCATGGAAATCGCAAGCCTTCTATCAAAGCTTGATCCCGCCCATCGGTTCAAAGTTTCCCATATCCATTTTGGCGGTGGCAGCCCTACGGCCCTTACCGCCGATGATCTGCGCGCCATCATGGGCGATCTGACGGATCGTCTTGATATCCTTGATGACGCCGAAGTCGCCCTTGAAATGGACCCGCGCACCGCGACCCCGGACTTTATCGATGCGATGGCCGAATGCGGCTTTACCCGTGCCAGCATCGGCATTCAGGATTTCAACCCGTTTGTCCAACGTGCGGTCAACCGCGTGCAATCCTTTGAATTGGTAAAAGGCGTTATTGAACATCTGCGCTGGCACAAAATCTCCGGCATCAATGTTGATTTGATGTATGGCCTGCCGTTTCAGACCGTCGCCAGCATCATCGAAACCGTTGACCAGACCGTAACTTTGAACCCCGACCGGTTATCGGTATTTGGCTACGCCCATGTGCCATGGATGAAAAAGCATCAGAACCTGATCCCGACCGAGGCCCTGCCCGATACGGCTGCGCGCTGGGCGCAATACGAAACCATCCAGAACCGCCTGACCAGCCACGGCTATACCGCCATCGGCCTTGATCATTTCGCACGCGATGACGACGACATGGCCATCGCGCTTCAAAACGGCCTGTTGCACCGGAATTTTCAGGGATACACCACCGACCGCGCCGAAGCCCTGATCGGGTTTGGCCCGTCGGCGATTTCATCCCTGCCACAGGGCTATGCCCAAAATGACCCCGCCCTTGCCCGTTGGCAGCGCGCGGTTGAAGCCGGGACATGTGCCATTGAAAAGGGTGTGGCGGTTAACCCCGAAGATCGCCTGCGCCGCGACATCATCAACGAATTAATGTGCAGCCTGACGGTTGATCTGGGCTCAATCTGTGCCGATCACGGCATTTCGGCCGACCGTTTTGCCCCGGAACTTGATCGCATTCGCGCCATGACCAATGATGGCATCGTCGAAGTTAACGGCACAAACATCACGTTAACCAATAGTGGCCGACCCTTGGTTCGGGCAGTATGTGCCGCGTTTGACACCTATCTTGATCATGCCCATGGACGCCATTCTCAGGCGGTCTAAACATCTGATCAAAATACGAAAGTATCGACGGGTCGGAAATCCCGACCCGTCGCATTTGAATCAAAAACAGACATCTTTTCTGCGCAGCCATATAACTTCAAGCAACTGCCCTGATAACCGCGGTCAGCACCGATAGCTCCGCATCCGGCCTAATCAGGCCGATTTGCGCACCGTCAAAATAACAATCCCGGTAATCACAACCAATCCGCCCGCCATTTGGGCCGGACTGATCATTTGGTCCAGCACCACCCAGCCAAACAGCAAGGTGGCAATTGGTTCCATGTTCATCACCGACGCATTTCGCGCCATATTAAGGCGCGGCACCGAGATAAACAGGACCGAAAAAGCACCACCATACAGCAGCACCAATGCACCAAGCCCGAACCAGCCAGGCATGGCAGACGGTAATGCCATCCCGCCCGGCACCAGCTCGGCAAAACCGGCAATGATCATGGATACGAAAACGATCAGCATGGTGAACATGCTGCGCACAGATCCGCGCATAACCGAAAGTTTGTGATCAGTCACCCAAAGGGCCACGGCAAAGGACGTTGCCGCCCCCATCGCAAAGCCGATCCCCTGCCACCAGTTCGTACCGATATCGCCATCCATTGCCAAAACGCCGGGCACATCAAGCGCCAGGACAAGTCCGGATAGAATGAACAACATCAACGCCGCCGATTTCAATGTCGGTCGCGCCCCTCCCAAACCCCAGGTCAATAACGCCAGAATGATCGGGAAACTGTTTGCTGTCAAAAGGGCAAGAGCAACCGGAATGCGCGCCACCGCCGAATAAAGGCACAGGCTTTGAATAGTGACCAGAATCCCCAGCAGCACTTGCCATTTACGACTTCCGGCCGGAAGTCGGATCGTTTGGCGTTGCCAAATGACAAGCGCAATCAGGATTGCCAGCGCCACGCCCGAACGGCACAGGATCGCCAAAAGCAATCCGGTGCCGTTTTCAAACGCCAACCGCGCGGCCACATGGTTCCCCGCAAAGGAACAGGCAACTGTAACAAGGATCAAAACCGCAATCTGGCGTGGGAAATGTGCAGGAGCAACAGCAGGTTGGTCAGTCGAAATAGACATATCAAAACCGGTTTTGTGGAATGAACGATCAGAAAACGCCAGAAAGACAATAAAAACAAGCCTTTCAGGGCCGGGGCGCAGCATACAGCACAGCCGATGCAACGCCCCCGATTTCCTTTTATGCGGCCTGCGGGACGGCGATTGACCGGCGATCAAGCACACCGCTGATCATGGTCAAACCAACCGCCAAGGCAACAAGAAGGGCCGCAACCCAAGGCGTTGCCGACAGGCCAAGCGACGATGAAACCACCAATCCACCAACCCATGCACCAATCGCAATGCCAAGATTAAATGCCGCAATGTTAAGCGCCGATGCCACATCCACCCCGCCCGGGCGATGCAATTTCGCCAATTGCACGACATAAAGCTGAAGCCCCGGCACATTGGCAAATTGCAGGAAGCCAAGGACGGCCAGCGTCATCACCGCAAGGATTGGCGAGACAGCCGTAAAGGTAAAGATAAGCAGCGTGATCGCCTGCAAGACAAACAGCACGGTCAATGCCCGCACCGGATTGCCGTCGGCAATTCTGCCCCCGACAAGGTTCCCCGCCGCAATCGCCAAACCATAAAATACAAGGATCAGGCTGACAGCGGATTCACTAAACCCGGTAATGTCCTGCAAAACGGCTGACAGATACGTAAAGGTGACAAACGTACCGCCATATCCAAACGCCGTCATGCCAAAGACCAACAACAAACGGCCACTGCCCAGCACCCGCACCTGATCAAGCAGGCGTGCCGGTTCGGAACGGCTTAAATTCGATGGCAACAAAACCGCAATAGCACCAAAGGCAATCACGCCAAGCATCGCCACGCCCCAGAACGTCGCCCGCCAGCCAAACATCTGGCCAATGAATGTGCCCAACGGCACACCGGTCACAATCGCAACTGTCAATCCCATGAACATCATGGCAATTGCCGATGCCCGGCGGTTTTCCGGCACCAGATCAGCCGCAATTGTCGCCCCGATCGAGAAAAACACACCATGGGCAAAGGCCGAAATCACCCGTGCAACCAGTAACATTTCATAAGTCGGGCTGAGTGCTGCGGCACTGTTACCGATCACAAACAACCCCATCAGGCCCAGCATCAAAGTCTTGCGATGCATCCGCCCGGTAAGGGCGGTTAAAACCGGCGCGCCAAATGTCACCCCAAGGGCGTAAACACTAACAATCAGCCCCGCCATCGGCAGACTGACAGAAAGATCATTTGCCACAGTCGGCAACAAACCGACGACAACAAACTCCGTCGTGCCGATCGCATAGGCCGCGATCGTCAACGCAAATAAAGCAAGCGGCATTTCAATTCTCCGGCCCGCAAGCCAACGGGCTACGGGCAATAAAGGTTGGGGCCATTGACCCCGTTGATTGCCGCCCACTATGCCGATGGAAAGCTTGCACGATAATCCAGATTGCGCGACAAATGCTTTTGAATTGAATTCAAAGCCGGAGGATCAGTTGGACAATCGTGCAGGGGAAATGGACGCCTTCATCCGCGTAGCCGAACTCAAAAGCTTTTCCGCCGCCGGGCGGAAACTGCATTTGTCGCCATCCGCTGTTAGCAAGCTGGTCACCCGGATCGAAGACCGATTGGCGACCCGGCTTTTGGTGCGATCCACCCGTGGTCTGCAATTAACCCCCGAAGGCGAAATGTATCTGCTACGTGCCCAGCGCGTACTTGATGAAATCGATGATGCCGAACGTGCGGTTGCCAGCGGTGGCAAAGCCGCCCCGCGCGGGCGATTGCGCGTCAACGCATCGATTGCGTTCGGGATCATGTATGTCCAACCGCTCATCCCGGCTTTTCTGGAACGCTATCCCGAGGTCGAGCTTGATTTTTCCCTGACCGACGGGATCATCGATTTGCTTGAAGAACGGGCCGATATAGCCATCCGATCCGGATCACTGCCCGATTCATCACTTAAGGCGCGCAAACTGATCAAAAGCAACCGCATGATCGTTGCCGCCCCTGACTATGTTGCAAAACATGGCCTGCCGACACATCCCGATCAAATGGCTGACCATAATTGCCTGCAGTTCAACTTTCCGATGCCGATGAATGAATGGCCGTTTCGCAACCCCGAAACCGGCGAACGGTTTGGTCGCACCGTATCTGGCAATTTTCAATGTGATAACGGCCCAACAATGCGCCGCCTGTGTCTTTCGGGGCTTGGCATGGCACGGCTTGGCCGGTTTCATGTTCTGGCCGATATCAAGGCCGGGGCACTGGTTGAAATCCTGCCCGACTGGAACCCGCTGGATGAACAACTGATCCACGCCATGTTCGCCGGTCACGAACATCTTGCCGCACGTATTCGTGCCTTCATTGATTTTCTGGTCGATCACATTGATCCACTGGGCAACGGGATCAGAATGCCGCAATAACCCTATCAGGAAAGTAGATTACGAAACCGGGGAACTCAGCAATTCCAAACACCGCTGCGCAACCATCCGGGCTGGTTGCAATGACGGATGTTTGAATGGAACAATTTCCGTCTTGGCCAAAAGCGGCCTTGCGTAATCGCCATCATAAAGCGCCTGATGCAGGCGTTGATGACGCTGGCTTGCCAGCCCGTCCGGGGCATAGATATAAACTCCGCCCGGTGCGGCGGCGGCCTCGCAACACATCGAAACGGAATCGGCCGTCACGATGATCATGTCGGCAAGCGCCAGATAACCAAAATACGGATTTTCCGCATCCGAGCTCCAGTCATGCAGATGATAAGCAACACCTGAACTGCCAAGCATTTGCGCAATGATTTCTTCGTTCTGCGGCCCGGTCCGGCGGCTTGTCGTCACCAAAAGACTGCCATCGACGGCCTTGGTCGCCTCAATCGCGCGCCCGGTAACCTCACTCGCCATATCGGCGGTGAAGACTGCGTTTTTGGTGTTTCCACCAATGATCAGGGCAACACGCGGCGACGGCAATCCCTTGAAATGCGGACGCCAGTTATCGGCCTCGATCAAAAGACGGGTTTCTGTTACCCGATGCGGCGCGCCGGGAATTTCCAGAATATTGTCGCGCGGTGGCATCCGATCATGTGCCGGAACGGCAATCAGGTCAAACGCCCTCTCGCCGCCATCAGGTCGCATAATCTGGCACAATCGTGTGTGGCCCTGGCTTTGCTTTTTGATCCAGCGCGCAACCGGTGCCGTCCGCCGCCCCGCCGCAATCACAAGATCGGGCCAGGGCGCGACAAGACGGGTACGTGATGCAACATCAACACCCAAAAGGCTTGCCCGGCGAAGGGCATTGGGCAATCTGGCAAATTTGGTATAGCCGACATCAACCCGTTTAAACGGCTGCGCCAATGCTTCGGCCACGCCGATGGCCTGATTAACGTTACCGGCCCGGTCATCGGCCAGAACCCAGATCAGATGTGCATCATCGTCGCTCATGTAGGATTGCATCCTTGTCGGACTATTGGGGCTGAACATGCTGCGCGAAACTTTAAACCGTCATTTCCGGGAAAATGGTTGTCGCAATGTCCATTTCCTGATTGGTACAGACAGTCCGCGCTTTTATCAAGCACCTGACAGGGACAACGCTTTTTCGACTATGCTTTGTTACCGTTATGTCATCATAATGGGCCGATATAATTTAAAAAAATGGTCTGACAGGAAATGCTCAAGACATCAATATCGGCAAAACGCAGTGCCCGGCTGGTTCTGGCCGGAATGCTGATATTGTTGCCTGTGACCGTATGGTTGACGACCGAATTATGGCGCGAAACCCGTCTGGTCGAAATCACCGAGGACGGCCGCAACAAGCTGGAACTGTATCAATCAAACCTTCAGGGTGCGATCAAGGAACATGAATACCTGCCAATCACGCTTGCCAGTGACAAACGCATCCTTGATCTGGCCCAGCGCGCCAGCCCCGCAGACGCCGCTGCGGTCAATATTTATCTGGAAAAACTCGCCGACGATAGCGGCGCATCCGATATCTATTTCATGGATCGCAACGGCACGACCATCGCGGCAAGCAACTGGAACAGCGACGCATCCTTTGTCGGACGCAATTTTGCCTTTCGCCCCTATTTCAAACAGGCCGAGGCCGGACTGACCGGACATTACTTTGCCTTTGGCATCACATCGAATGTCCCGGGGTATTATATTTCGCATCCGGTGCGCCCGAACGGGGACGATTTCGAAGGTGCGATGGTGGTTAAAACCCATCTGGAAACACTGGTTCAACGCTGGGCACGCGGCAACGAGAACGTTCTGGTCACCGATGAAAACGGCATTGTGATCATCACATCACGCCCGGAATGGCGTTTTCGCGATCTGGCGGGAATCCCGCCATCAATCCGGCCTGAATTGATGGCATCGCGCAAATATGGCAACTACCCGCTTGACCCGATGCCGGTTCATCAAGGCGCCTGGCCCGATGATGATACCCTTGGCATCCTGTCACTGGCGTCAAGCGAAACCGCACCATCCGAGGGGCTGATTTCAGATGCGCCCGCGAACAAAAACGCCAAACACACCGAAAAAACCAAAAGCAATCCCAAACCCTATCTCGTCACCCGAAGCACCCTGCCCCGTCAGGGCTGGAAGATTTACCTTCTGACGGACAAGGCCGTGTTGGATCAATCGATCCTGACGGCGGGATTTATTGGCGGGGCGATGCATATCATCGTCATGGGGACGATCTTTGTCTTGTTGCAACGCCGCCGTGCCATGCTGGAACAAATTGAAATCCGCGACTGGTCACAACGCGAACTGGAACGCCAGGTCCGCCTGCGCACCGCCGATTTAATGAGCACCAACCTTCGTCTTGCCGAAGAAATCAGCGAACGCCGCCGCACCGAAGACGCCCTGCGTACGGCACAGGCCGAACTGGTACAAGCAGGCAAGCTTGCCGCTCTTGGCCAAATGTCGGCCGGTATTGCCCATGAAATCAACCAACCTCTGACCGCCATTCGAAGCTATGCCGACAATGCCCTGAAATTCATTTCGCGCGGCAATAACGAAACCGCCAGCCGCAATCTGGGTCGGATTTCCGAACTGACCGAACGCATGGGACGGATCACCAACCATCTGAAAACCTTTGCGCGTCGCCCCAAACACGATACCCACCCGGTCGACATCACCGAACCGCTGCAAAAGGTCATCGACCTTTTGCGCGAAACAGGCCGCGCCGGTCTTGCCGAACTTGATTATCAAGCCGTTGGAAACCTGCCGCTGGTCACGGCCGAGGAAAACCAACTTGAACAGGTATTCTTAAATATCCTGAGCAACGCAGCCGATGCCTGCCGCGACGAGGAATGCCCGACAGTCGGTATCGCAATTGCCGAAAAGGGAAACCGCATTCTGGTAAAAATATCGGATAACGGGCCCGGCATCCTGCCCGAAAACCTGCCGCAACTTTTCGATCCTTTCTTTACGACCAAACCGTTTGGGGACGGGCTTGGGCTGGGTCTTTCGATCTGTTACGGCATCATGCGCAGTTTTGGCGGCACAATACGTGCGGAAAACCGCCCGGCGGGCGGCGCCTGCTTTACGATCGAACTACGATGTGCGCAACGGACCGGCGGCAAAACGCCTACATCGATCTCGACGGCGCCTGATACGCCTGATACAACGGGCACCGAAACCACCGCAATCGCAAGCGGGGAACGGATCTGACGGCACATCGCATGATTGCCCCCTGATCCGCACAAGGATCAAAAGGGGAAGCTCGTTGAACAACTCAGGCCATTGCGTTCTTTTTGTCGATGACGATGAAGATGTGCGGGAAGCCGCACAACAAACGCTGGAACTTGCCGATATCATCGTCGAATGCCACAGCGAAGCCGGATCGGCACTTGACCGCATCCGTCGTGGATGGCCGGGCGTGCTTGTTTCCGATATCCGGATGCCGCGCATGGATGGCATGGAATTGTTATCACAAGTCCGTAAAATCGAACCGGAAATGCCAGTCATCCTTGTTACCGGTCATGGGGATGTTGCCACCGCCGTCCGGGCAATGCGCGACGGCGCCTTTGATTTCATCGAAAAACCCTTTTCGCCCGATCATTTTGTCGATGTTGCTCGCCGTGCCATGGCGCACCGGCAGCTAATCCTTGAAAACCGGACCTTAAAGGCCGAACTTGCCCGCCACAGCAAGGAAGTCTCTGGCCTGATCGGGCGCACCCCGGCGATGGAAAAGCTGCGCACCCTGATCGGCAACATCGCCGCAACCGATGCACATGTCCTGATCAATGGCGAAACCGGTTCAGGCAAAGAAGTCGTTGCCCGCACCCTGCATGAAGCATCCGGTCGCAAGGGCCCGTTTGTTGCCGTCAATTGCGGCGCCATGCCCGAAAATCTGATTGAATCCGAACTCTTCGGCCACGAAGCCGGTGCCTTCACGGGCGCAGAAAACAAACGTATCGGCAAGTTCGAATTCGCCGACAAGGGCACCATGTTCCTTGATGAAATTGAAAGCATGCCGCTATCGCTTCAGGTGAAATTGCTCCGTGTCTTGCAAGAACGCGCACTGGAACGGCTTGGCTCGAACAAATTACAGCCTATTGATTTACGCGTTGTTGCCGCGACCAAGGTCGACCTGCGCGATGCATCATCGCGCGGTGCCTTCCGCGAAGATCTGTATTACCGTTTAAATGTCGTGCAATTGCATATCCCGCCACTGCGCGATCGCAAGGATGACATCCCGCTTTTGTTCCAGCATTTCATGAAACAGGCCCAGGAACGGTTCGGTCGCGAATTCGCCCCGCTCAATGGTAGCGAAATCGCCCGCCTGACCGGCCATGACTGGCCGGGCAATGTTCGTGAACTTCGCAATGCCGCCGAACGCCGGGTTTTGGGGCTTGATCCCTTTGCCGGGGACAGTGCGCAAACCATCGAACATGTGGCGTCCCTGCCCCAACAGGTCGAAGCCTTCGAAAAGGGCATCATCAACGAAGCCCTGCGCCAACATGGCGGTCATGTAACGGCGACCGTCAACGCGCTCGGCGTTCCGCGAAAAACATTTTACGACAAACTGGCCAAATACGGCATCGTCCCGGCCGAATTTCGCAGCAAGACCGATAGCTAGCGCTATTAACCGCCCGACCGTGATCACGGCTATCATGAAATACGTGACCGTCGGCTCTAATATCTGGTCTGCTTGCTGGTCTGGCGTCTACTCTGGCCTCGGTGCTGGCCTGTGCCCGTTCCTTTTACTTGGTCACCGCCCCGAAGTTCGCAGCACCCGATGTTAATCCCGGCCCAGGCTCAGGCAACGCGCGACAACAATGCCCGGTTTCTGGCCCCCTTGGCATGAATATCACGCCCTTGACCGCTGATTATTTCCCGCATTGGTCATACCACGATAGCAGCAGAAACAGCACAGACGCCGCAATAGATGAAAATAATTGAATTTTCAACTTGAGATATTGTGCGGAAGACCGCACATTCGCAGGGAAGGTTGTGCGGTAAAGATAACAAAAATAAGAGCTTACGCTGCACCGCACCATGCTAATGAAAACTGCAAACTGCTGATATTCCTTATAGTAATAGCAGCTATGCAGAACTGGCCCGGCAATTGCAGTGTTGCACCCCAGCGCCAAACGGCGACGAAAATGACGCCGATAACTGGCGCGCTACCGGGAAACCGCACAAAGCTTATAGGGAGACTCTTGATGCGTCCAATTACCAAAAAACTTCTTGCTGCCAGCGTTGCAATGGCCGCAGTTCTTGGAATGACCAATGCCGCTTCGGCGCAGGTTGTTGTCAAATACGCACACGTTGTTGCTCCGAACACCCCAAAGGGCCAGGGCGCTGAATTCTTCAAGAAGCGCGCCGAAGAACTTCTGGGCGACAAAGTTCAGGTCGAAATCTATCCGAACTCGCAGCTGTTTGATGATGACAAAGTTCTGGCCGCTATCCTGCGTGGCGATGTCCAGTTCGGCGCACCGTCGCTTGCCAAATTCGGCAAATGGACCAAAAAACTTCAGATTTATGATCTTCCGTTCCTGTTCAAGGACATGGACGCCGTTTCCTGCTTCCAGAATGGGGACAGTGGTCAGGAACTTCTGAATTCCATGAATGGCAAAGGTCTGACTGGTGTTGGTTACTGGCATAACGGCCTGAAACAGCTTTCAGCCAACAAGCCGCTGCGTATGCCTACTGATGCTGCGGGCCTGAAATTCCGTATTCAGTCGTCGGATGTGATCGCAGCCCAGTTCGAAGCTGTTAACGCCGTTCCGCAGAAAATGGCCTTCGCCGAAACCTATTCCGCTCTTCAGACCGGCGTTGTTGACGGTCAGGAAAACACCTGGTCGAACATCTATTCGAAGAAATTCTTCGAAGTTCAGGATTACATCACCGAGTCCAACCATGGCCTGCTCGACTATATGGTCGTGACCTCGACCAAATGGTGGGAAGGTCTTGATCCGGAAATCCGTGATGGCCTGGCACAGGCTATGAAAGAATCCACCGATTACGCAAACGACCTTGCTGCCGACCTGATCTCTGAACAGCGCCAGGCCGTGATCGATTCCGGTGAAACTGAAATCCTGCAACTGTCGGGCGACGAATTCAAAGCTTGGCAGGGTGCAATGAAACCGGTTTGGGATCAGTTCTCGGGTGAAATCGGTCAGAACCTGATCGATGCTGCCGCGGCCTGCAACTCGTAATCACGTCTGACGTTATTTCCTGGAAAAGGACCGTTCCAAGATGATCTCAACGGTCGTTAACCGGCTGGAGGAGGGCATTATTGCCCTCCTGCTCGCCGCTATGACAACGCTAACCTTCATCAATGTGGTCATGCGTTATATCTTCAATTCCGGCCTGACCTGGGCACTGGAAACCACCGAATTTATTTTCGCCTGGCTGATCTTGTTTGGCATGTCATACGGCGTAAAGATCGGGTCGCATATCGGGGTTGATGCCCTTGTGCGCCTGTTCCCCAACAAGGTACAGCGCGCTATTGGCCTTCTCGTGGTTTGTTCCGGGTTGCTTTATTCCTACTGGCTCATTCGGGGTGGCTGGGAACTGGTGACTTTCAACCACATGCTGGAAATGGAAGCCGAAGACAGCCCGGTCATGCTGTGGTTCGTTTATCTGATCATGCCGGTTGGCGGTGCCCTTTTGGCATTCCGTTTGGCACAGGTCGGCTGGCGTATCATCACGGGCCAACAAACTGGCTTTAATTTGGCCGACGAAGCCCGCGAAGCCATAGACCAGCTGGCGCATACGAATACCCCAGACGGCGAAAACGCCGCCCCCACCAACAAACAACAGACGTCGTAAGCGCCGCAGGGGAACACTAGATTATGACGATTGCATTTCTGTTCATTCTGCTGTTCGGGATGATGGCGCTGGGCGCACCAATTGCGATTTCGCTGGGTGTCTCATCGCTGGCCACGATCCTTTTATTCGGGACCGACAGCCTGCCGACATTAACTGAAAAACTGTTCGGCGGGATGGAACATTACACCCTTCTGGCCATTCCGTATTTCATTCTGGCATCGGCCTTTTTATCGACCGGCGGTGTGGCGCGACGCCTGATCCGCTTTGCTGTTGATACAGTTGGCTGGTTCCCGGGCGGCCTTGCCATGGCATCGGTTCTGGCCTGTATGCTGTTTGCGGCGGTATCGGGTTCCAGCCCGGCAACCGTTGTTGCCATTGGTTCAATCGTGATTGCCGGTATGGTCAAATCAGGCTACCCGCAAAGCTTTGCCGCCGGTGTGATTTGTAACGCCGGAACATTAGGCATCCTGATCCCGCCATCGATTGTGATGGTGGTCTATGCCGCCGCGACCGAGGTTTCCGTTGGCCGTATGTTCCTGGCCGGGGTGATACCGGGCCTTATGATCGGTGTTATGCTGATGACCGCGATCTATATCGTGGCCCGCATCAAAAACCTGCCAAGCCAACCAAAACCGTCGCTTGGTGAATGGTCAAGTGCGCTGCTGTCGGCATCGGGTGGCCTGTTGCTGGTGGCACTGATCATGGGCGGTATCTATGGCGGGGTCTTCACCCCGACCGAAGCCGCCGCCGTCGCCGCATTTTATGCCATGTTTGTTGCCGTGTTGTTTTACCGCGATATGGGCCCGATCAAGGATCAGTCCTGGATTCCGGCAACCGGCAATCCCGGCATTGGTGGTCTGATCGCCTATAACGTTCCGAAAATGGTCAAGGCGCTGGCGCTGGTACCCTTTGACAAAGACGTCCGTCACGTCCTGCTTGAGGCAGGCAAAGTCACGATCATGCTGATGTTCATCATTGCCAATGCAATGCTGTTCGCCCATGTCCTGACCACCGAACGCATTCCTCATACCATTGCAGAAACCATCACCGGATGGGGCCTGCCGGCATGGGGCTTCCTGATTGTGGTGAACATTGTTCTGCTGATTGCCGGTAACTTTATGGAACCGTCCGCAATCCTTTTGATCATGGCCCCGATCCTGTTCCCGATTGCCATGAAGCTTGGCATCGATCCGATCCATCTTGGCATCATCATGGTCGTCAACATGGAAATCGGCATGATCACGCCACCGGTTGGATTGAACCTGTTTGTCACATCGGGGATAACAGGGATGCCGTTGCTTAAGGTCGTCAAAGCCGCCTTCCCATGGCTTCTGATCTTGCTGGTCTTCCTGGTGATTATTACCTATATCCCGGCGATTTCCACCTGGCTGCCCAACAGCCTGATGGGCCCGGAAAGGATCCTGAACCGCTAGGCTCAGATTTCCAAAACCTGATCAATTCCAGACCGACAAAAACGGCACCCCATCGCGGGTGCCGTTTTCTTTTGGTTCTTCAAATGGTTACACGCATGGCTGATATTCGATCCCATATATCCGTCACGCTGGAAAAAACAGAATTTCCGTGAATAATAGAACAACTTGAATCGTTTCAGACAGCAATCCGCCCGGCCCGTTACAAGCCCGCGCCCCAGCAATGGCGTGGCGATCCAATTGCCGCCACTACCATGCAATGACCCGAACAGAACACTCCGCCCTATCCGACCTTATAGACAAAGGCAGTGATGCCCCCCATTCTGTCATTGCGTAATTGGTGCCTTAAAAAGGCAGCGGGGAAAAGACAACGGAAAACCGGACAGATCGCACCCCACCTGCCACCCAAAGAAACGGAACGAAAGTTTATGGCAAATATCGATGCCAGCGCCCCGATCAATACACAGCGTCTTGCAATCCTGCTTGCCGCATTGATCGCAACCGCGCCCTTTGCAATTGACACCTATCTGCCTGCCATCCCGGCCATGGCAGCCGATTTTGGTGCCCCCACCCACAATGTCGAAGTTTCCATCAGCACCTTCCTGATCGGCTTTGCATTGGGCCAATTGATTGGCGGGCCACTTTCGGATCGTGTCGGGCGGCGCCCCATCGCCCTGATCGGATTGGTGATCTATATTATCTGCAGTGCGATCATCATCGGCGTCGACAGTGCGATATCGCTTAACGTCATGCGCTTTATTCAGGCCATTGGCGGCGGGTTTGCCCTGGTGATTGTCGGGGCATCGGTCCGTGATCTGTTTGATGGCAAAGAGGCCGCGCGCATGTTTGCCCTGATTGCGGTGATCATGATGATTGCGCCACTGGTCGCGCCTACCGTCGGATCGGCGTTATTGGTCTATTTCCAGTGGCAGGCGATTTTCGTCCTGCTGGTGATCTATGGCAGCATCATGCTGGTGGTGGTTTGGTTCAAACTGCCTGAAACAACCAAACTGCGCCCGCGTTATGCCGGCCCGGCACGCCGTATCTGGTGGACCTATCTGGAAGTTTTCAAAACCCGCAAGGCGGTTGGCTTCATGCTGGCCCACACCGGGGCCAGCGCGGTAATGTTCAGTTTCCTGACCGACAGCCCGTTTATGTATATCGACTTTTTCGGCGTTTCGCCCAGCCAGTTCCCTTATCTGTTTGGCGCCAATGTTGTGGTCATTGTCATTTGTAACCGGCTGAACAATCCAATGCTGAAACGCATGGAATGCCATCAAATTCTGGCGATTGGTACGGGCATTCAACTGGCAGCGGTGATCGGGCTGTTTATCGCGGTCAACCTGTTTGAACCATCACTTTATGCCGTGGTGCCGCTGGTGATGGTCGCCGTTGGCATGATCGGCCTGACCGCGCCCAACGCCACCGCATCCTTTATGCAATTTTTCCCGCATATCGGGGGGACCGCAACGGCATTGATGGGTACCATCCAATTCGCAACCGGTGCGATGGCGGGTATGATCATTGGTCAGGTCCATGATGGCAGCCTTCTGCCCGTCACGGCATCAATGCTGGCATTTGGTATTTTCGCCAATATTATGGTTCACTTCGTAGCCGAGGCAAAGCAGATCGAACAACCCGCCCCCGCGCACTATGACGATGACAGCAACGACAACCGCAACAACAACAGTGACACCGTCACGACCCGTGCCGATTAACCCCCGCCAAACAGGAGCCCCACCAAAATGGCAAAGATGAATTTCAATGATTACGGCCGCGCGATGGCCCGCTACAATACTTGGCAGAACGGTGTTTTGTTCGGCCTTTGCGAACAGATTGGCGATACGGAACGTCGCCATGACCGTGGCATGTTTTTCGGGTCAATCCACGGAACGCTGAACCATCTGCTTTATATCGATCTGCGCATCTTGGGCATCCTTCAAACCGGGCAGGCGGAACCCTATGATGCATGCACCATCGTTGCCGATGATTTCGAAACGCTGGTGAAAATGCGCGCTGAAACCGACATCGCAATTGCCACCTTTGTCGATGACAATGATCATAGCTGGCAGGATGAAATCCGCGAATTGACAGGGCTTGATGGCATCACACGTAAATTGCCCCGCCAGCTGTTTTTAATGCAGCTGTTCAATCATCAAACCCATCACAGATCACAAATCACCAGCGAACTGCACAAAATGGGCCTTGATTACGGCATTACGGATGTCCCGCTGACGCCAGATTTGCCAATCTGATCCGAAAGGGTTACGGGGGATTGCCCCTATTTCCCCTGAAACACCGCTTTGCGCTTTTCCAAAAAGGCGGTGTAGCCTTCCTTGAAATCGGCACTATCGAATGCGCGATATCCTTCGTCGAATTCCTTGGCTCCGATTGAACCACCTTCTTTCAGGCGATTAATCAATTTCTTATGCAGGCGTTGGGTGATCGGTGCCCCGCCTGCAATGCGGTTTGCGGTCGTTTTAATTTCGGCCTCGAACGCATCAAGCGGAACATGGCGGGCGATAAAGCCGATTTCTCGCGCCCGCTCGGGACCAAAAACCTGTCCTTCCAGCAGAATTTCAAACAAGGCCGCCTCACCCAAAAGATCCAGCATGATCTGCAATTCCGGGTATCCCAACGTCGCGCCAAGCTTCATCGGCGGTACAGCAAATTTCGCATTATCGGCCGCAATCCGTAAATCACAGGCCGCTGCCAACACAAATGACGCCCCGATACACGGCCCGTCAATTGCGGCAATCACCGGATGCTGGCAAACCTCGATCGCCTGCAATGCCTCGGCGTGCAACATGCCGTAATCGCGGGCCTTGGCAAAACCGTCGCGTTCGCGCACGAATTCATGAATATCGGCACCAGCCCCAAAACCAACCCCGCCGCCACCGCGAATAACCACGCACCGAAGCGCATTATCCCGGCCAAGATCATCGGCAATCCGCGCCAATTCGCCCCACATCGGTTTGGTCAGGGCGTTTTTGCGTTCCGGCTGGGAAATGGTGATGGTCGCAATGCCGCCATCGATATCAACGACAAGTCCGGTTTCCAGCGACATGGCGATACCTTTCAGCTTAATTCGGTAAAGCTATACCTATTAAACCCAAAACCGGATTTTGCCAAGCTCGGACAAAGGCTTGGCGGTAAATGAAATCCGGAACGCCGGTAATTTTTCAATGAAAACAACCCGCAAACTATGATCGCGTAGCAGCCAGCGAAAGTTCGGCTCGAAGTCGCCCCACCGCCTTTTCAATATCAGGTTCATAATGCACCAGGGGCGGTTTGATGCCATGGGCGAACAATTCACGCCGGACATCATGCGATGTTCCGGTCAAGATTACCCGCACCCCGCGCCCATCGGCCTTTGACGCCAGACTGGCAAGGGTATTTGCCGCCGTTGAATCCAGAAAGGGTACGGCAGCAAAATCAACAATCAGGGCACGATGGGTATCCGCAATCCGATCCAGAACCGATCCGATGGATGCCGCCGCCCCGAAAAAGAACACACCCGAAATCCTGTAAACCATAATATCGGGGTCGGTCACCGGCCCGATATCTGATGCTGCGGCCGCCCTGCCCGTAACATCCGCCTGATCCTCGGCCACAAACGGCGTATGGGTGGCAATCGCGGTGGTTTTTGACATGCGCTGAATGAACAAAACCGACCCCAGCGCAAAACCAACCACAATCGCCTCAAGCAAATCGCGAAAGATCGTCAAAAGGAAGGTCGCCATCAAAACCGCCGCATCCCCGCGCGAGGCTCGCATCAATGTGGCAAAGGCATGCTTTTCAATCATGTTCCACGCCACAACTGCCAACACCCCGGCTAGACAAGCCAGCGGGATAAAGCTTGCCAATGGTGCGGCAATCAAAATGAATGCCAACAGAAACAGCGCATGAAGAATGCCTGCAACCGGCCCATGGGCGCCGGCGCGAATATTGGTCGCAGTGCGTGCAATCGTGCCGGTAACGCAAATACCGCCAAATAACCCCGATGCCATATTGGCAACCCCTTGGGCCACCAATTCGCAATTGGACCGATGCCGTCGCCCGGTCATACCATCGGCAACAACCGCGGATAAAAGCGATTCAATCGCGCCCAATAACGCAAAGGCAATCGCATTGGGCAAAACCGCCTGAACTTTGGTCATCGTGAATGCGGGCAGGGTCGGCATTGGAAAACTGCTGGGAATTCCGCCAAACACGCTGCCAATGGTTGATACCGGCAACCCGAACAATGCGGTCACCACCGCCGTTCCGGCCACGGCTATCAACATCCCCGGCCAATGCGGGCGAACCCGTTTAAGCCCGACAATCACAAGGATCGTCACCCCTGATAGCATCATCGTTATCGGATCACCCCCCGGCAGAGCGGCCCAGATCATCGGAATTTTTTCCAGAATTGGCCCCGGTTCCGGCCCCGATAATGTCAGTCCCAACAAATCCTTGATCTGACTGGAAAAAATGACCACGGCAATACCAGCGGTAAAACCGACAGTCACCGGATAAGGAATGAACTTGATATAAGTACCAAGCTTAAGCCCACCGATAGCCATCAGGATCAAACCCGATATCATCGTTGCAATGATCAACCCGTCCAGCCCATGCGCCTGCACCGTTCCCGCGACCAGAACGATAAACGCCCCCGCCGGGCCACCAATCTGAAACCGGCTGCCGCCCAAAAGCGATACCAAAATACCGCCAATGACAGCGGTATACAGCCCCTGCGCTGGCGACACCCCCGATGCAATCGCAATCGCCATGGATAATGGCAGAGCAACAATCGCCACGGTCAATCCGGCAATCGCATCCGCACGCAATTGTGCAAGTCCGTATCCCTCGCGCAATACCGTGACCAGTTTCGGGGTAAACAATTCGACATATCCGGGTTCGGATACTCGATTGATTTCACTCGTTGCAGTTTTCATTATTTCCGGCGGCCTCGTGACAAGGCGGCGGGATCGTCGGCATCAGTCGGCGGTCGCCGTCGCAAAATTATGTTGCGGTCCTAATCCTTCACCCGGTCCGGTCGATCCGGTCGGTAAAGATAACAGGGATTACAGGAACGGTTTCACATCGGATTCCTTCAAACGCACACCACGCCCGATGGCGACGCTGGGCACGTTATCACCAATCAGTTCAATCCCCGCCCGGTCAAGCGCCTCGACCACTTTGGCAAGGGTATCGATCACGCCGCGCACATTGCCTTTGCTGGCTTCCATCCGTTGAATGGTTGGCACAGAAACCCCGGACATTTCCGCCAGTGTTTTCTGATCAATGCCCAGCAACGCACGCGCTGCCCGCATTTGTCCTGCGGTGATCATCAAAAAGATCCTTTATGTGAAGATATCCAAACCCTAATAAAACACATCTAAACATGCAACAATGATATTTCAGATATCAATTATGCCATTTGAAATCGGCCTTCTGGTGCAATTGCATTCCCCATCATCACGATAAAATCAGGGCTAATATCCCCGAACAGCCAATCCTGACCAAACGGACAGCGGCTTTTCTTTGCGCTTTGTGCCCAAAAACGCTAAGAGGTGGCCAAATATTCGATCCGGAAAAGGGTATAGCCGCCATGACCAACGAGATTTCGACCACGCATTGTTCTTATGCTGCCAAAACCGTCGCAAAGATCCTGCTCGATATCGGGGCCGTGAATTTCCGCCCGCAAGAGGCCTATATCCTGACCTCAGGCTGGGCAAGCCCGGTCTATATCGATTGCCGCAAACTGATTTCCTTCCCGCGTGCACGCCGCAAGGTCATGGAACTCGCCGCCCGTCAGGTTTCTGACAAAGCCGGCTACGAAGCCTTTGACGCGGTTGCAGGTGGTGAAACCGCTGGCATCCCCTATTCCGCATGGCTGGCCGATGTTTTGGACCTGCCGATGCAATATGTCCGCAAAAAGCCCAAGGGCTTTGGCCGCAAGGCTCGGATCGAGGGTGACATCCACGAAGGCCAACGCGTTCTTCTGGTCGAAGACCTTGCCACCGACGGTGCCTCAAAGGTCAATTTCGTCAATGCCATCCGCGACGCCGGTGCCGAATGCAAACATGCCTTTGTTGTCTTTTTCTATGGTGTGTTCCCCAATGCGCTTGAAGAACTGAAAAAAGATGATATCGAGCTGCATTATCTGGCAACCTGGGCCGATATTCTGGCCGTTGCCGAAGAAGGAAAATACTTCCCCAAAGAAGCCATCGAAGGCGTGCGGTCATTCCTGAACGACCCGATTGCATGGTCCAAGGCCAATGGCGGCAAGCACGACTAGCTCTTTGCCCGTGAACAAATTTCAGACGCCCGCCGGGAAACCGGCGGGCGTTTTGCGTTCCGCCAACTCTCATCCGACCTTATTGTAGGCATCGCCAGCAACAAGAAGAAAACAGCAAAGACAAATCATGCTGATCCGAAACACTGCTGCCCTACTTGTGTGGTTATCGCAGCGGGTCGGAGCCATACTTTCCGCCTGCTTTCTGCAAGGAAACTTGCCGCAAACAAAGATTATGCTTTCGACCAGAACATATCCCTTCCTACCCTTAAGTAGAAATTCAACACGCCCCCATTAAGGGCAGGTTCTCCGGATTAAATTCAATCCAAGGTTGATAGATCTCTTCTTCTTAGTTTAAAATTCTTGCCACGTTTCTCGTACATTATCAGTAGGCAGGAAAATGAAACTCTTACGGAGAAATTATCAAGGCGCTGTTGTCACAGGCACGTCCATGATTGCCGCGGGGATTTTGGCACTGTTACCGACAATAATCCTGGCCACAGATACCCATGCAGCAACGAACGGGCGCATTGCAGAAAACCCTGCAGAAGCGGCCCTGACAGATCGTGACGGCAATCCTTTACCTGATAGCGAAACAGTCCTAAAAAATTTAGCCACCATGCCCGCCACCCGGGGTCCTGGGAACCAGATATATTACAATTTAAATGTCACCTTCACTGAAGGCAAAATCTATAACCCCACGACGGACCAATATGACGCGGTGAAATTGCGCTCGCTTGTCGGGGACGTCACCAGCGAAAAAACGCCCTTTGTGGGACCTGAAGTCAATATTTGGCCTGGCGAAACATTCCGCCTGACATTGAACAATCAATTACCCGATGACCCTAGCTGCTATAATGACGAACAACCCCCCAATATGAACATGTCCCCCAACACGCCGCATTGTTTCAACGGCACCAACATGCATACCCATGGCTTATGGATCAGCCCAACGGGCAATAGCGACAATGTCCTTTTGAAGATCGATCCATCCGTTTCATTTCAATACGAATATAACATTCCGACCGACCACCCGGCCGGAACATTCTGGTATCATCCCCATCTGCATGGATCGACCGCGCTTCAGGTATCAAGTGGCATGAGCGGCGCCTTGATCATTCATGGCAATCGTTTGCCCGAGAAAAAGGGTGAAGCCGTCAAAACCGGCGATATCGACACGCTTTTGCGAAATGAAGACGGAACGCCCTTTAAAGAACGTGTCGTCCTGTTCCAGCAAAACACCTATGCCTGCCTTCAAAATGAAAATGACACAGATCCCCAATCCATCTGGAACTGCAAGCAAGGCCAAACCGGCGAGATCGAAAATTACAGCCTGCAATTTGGTCCGGGCACATGGAATTCTTCTGGCCGTTACACCATGATCAACGGCAAAGTCATCCCCTATTTCAAAGACATTCAAACTGGCGATGTCGAACGGTGGCGCTTCATCCATGCCGGGGTCAGGGACACGATCAATCTGCGCTTTCAAAAACTCGCGACCGATGCCTCAGAAGAAGAAATCGAAAAAGCCTATAAAGCAGCTATATCGGCCGACGAAAAGCAGGCTTTAGTCGATAAATATTGCAGCGGCACAATTGTCGAACAAACCTTGATCGCAACCGATGGCCTGACACGCGCCCAGGCGTCCTTCCAGGATGAAACCGTTTTTCAACCTGGCTATCGCGAAGACATGCTGTTGTCTTTTACCGAGCCAGGAAACTATTGCATGATCGATTACAAACTGAACACAGGCCAAACCATCAATGAACAGCAACATAAGGCAGAGATTCTTGCACTTGTCATGGTATCAGGCGAACCGGCACAACACGGATCGCGACGCATCATTTCAGACAAGTTGATTGTCGCTGCTGAAAATTTCATGCCGGCCAACTTACAATCGACCATCGCACAAGATCTGAAAGACAATTTAAAATTATCATCCTTCGTTCCCCACCCAACAATCAAGGATGACGAGATAAAAGGCGAAAGAACCATTGCCTTTAACATTGATACAAGCACGACCCCTGCAAAATTCCAGATCGGCGAACTGGACCTGAAACCTGGCAATCAACCCTATTCCATCAAAAATGCGGCTTCTTATCAAAGTGACGTCATCAATCAGAAACTGGCCTTAAATAACGTCGAAGAATGGAAGATCGGCTCTACCCTTGCCGGGCACCCGTTCCACATCCACGTCAATCCATTTCAAATCGTTTCAGTCCTTGATGAAAAAGGCAAAGACGTCACGCAAGACAAAGACAGCCAATATTACGGCTATGCCGGTGTATGGCGCGATACCATCTTTGTCCAACAAGATTACCTGATCACCATGCGTACCCGCTACCAACGCTATATCGGAGAATTCGTCCTGCATTGTCACATCCTTGATCACGAAGATCAGGGCATGATGCAAAATGTTGGCATTTATCTGACAAATGGGCGCGGCAATATATCGACTGGCGGGCATCATTAACCCTCTACGGGGAAAGCCTTCCAAGGAACAGAAAAACCACAGGCGCTCTTCATGGCATCTGTGGTTTTTTGCTTAAACCAGCCTGTTTGAACATCAAAAGCAGGCCGTTTTCATAAGATGTGCCCCTCAGGCACAAATCATATCGTGCCTGAAAACGACCCTTGAAAATCCCGACGGGCGTTTAAGACACCGGAAACTGTCACGTGCCCTTTTCTGGACATGACCCGCAACAAGGTCCAATATATTCCCAAGCAAAAGCAAGGCCGTACGATAAACGGCCAGATCAAAACACGGGAACGGCCAGATGCATCATCCGCGTCAAGGCCCAAGGAGCAAGTCATGATGATCCAAAGCACTGCTGCTCTAACCGGTCTGGTTATGGCGGCCGGCCTGCTTTCTGGCTGTGTACAGCCGATGACCGCACAAGACAGTCAACCGGCCGCTGTCGGCGATATCTTAACGCCATGGGGCACATCGATCCCATCATCCAATCCCCAGACGGCAGCAACGCCTTCGAAAACTGGCGCAGGCGCAGGCACGCCCGCAAGCCCCCCCACTGATGACAATTTTGTCATGGCCCCCGACGCAAAAAAAGCGGCCATCACCGATATGCAACGCCAACAGGTTGACGAAGCCCGCATCGCACTTGGCATCCTTGACCGTATGGCACAACGTTGCGTCCAACAACGTGACGAAGCCGCCTGCAATACGCTTCAAGCCAACTGGGCAGACCTGTCCCAACAGCTCCATAAAAGCCTTGCGATCATTTCGGGTGACACGGCCATGGGGATGAATTCAAACAGCATGCCGATCATGGGCGATCCAACAACAATGGGCACCCCGCAAATCACATCGCCCGCCCTCCCTGCAACCGGCGCCCCCGCATCAACCCTGCCGATGAAAACCATGCCTGATAACGGCTCGCCAACCATGGAAAAACTCATTCCAATGACCCAGCCCACCGTTGACGGTTAGGGACAAATATCTGGCGTTCGCATTCTCGCGCCAAAGAACCGAAACAAACTTGGCATCCACACCTCATGCCATTTGAGATAGAACAAAGACCACCACCGCCAATCGCATTAGAGTGCTTCTCATAACCACGCGGTCACCTTGATTTAAGGCGACCTTACTCGGAATAGGAGACTGGCAGATGTATCGGGATATCCTTGTTCACGTTGATAATTCAGCCCCTTGTGCGGAACGACTTTCGGTCGCACTGAAAGTTGCCAAGGCGCACAAAGCGCATCTGACGGGGCTGTTTCTTCTGCCCTATGCTGAAATTCCGCGTTTCATGGAAGTTCAGATTTCTCAGGAAATCATCAATCAGCAACGCGCTGCCATGGCCGAATCCGGCAAAGCCGCCGAGCAAGAATTTATCAAAGCCTGCGAAGCCGCCGGTGTTGCCTATAGCTGGCAGCAAACGCCATGTTCGGCTGCTGAAATTGCCGATACTGTCGCAATGTATGCCCGCCACCACGATCTGACCGTTCTGGGCCAATATGACCCCGACAGCCCCGATCCCGCATCGACCTCGGAAATGCCCGACAAAACCATCCTGACGGCGGGCACCCCGGTTCTGGTCGTGCCCTATGCCGGGCGTTTCGAAACCGTTGGCGATCGTGTCATGGTCGCGTGGAAACCTTACCGCGAAGCTGTGCGGGCGATGAATGACGGCATGGCCTTCCTTGAAAATGCCAAATCCGCCTTGGTCCTGTGTGCTGATCCGAACAAGGGCGCGCGCGATAGCATCCCGGTTCCCGGTGTTGATATTGGTGCACGTCTTGAACGCCATGGCATCAATGTCCGCAAGGAAAACATGAATGCAACGGGCATCAGCGTTGGCGACCTGCTTCTGTCGCGGGCTGCGGATGAAAGCATTGATCTGATCATCTGCGGCGCCTATGGCCGCCCGCGCCTGCGCGAATTGATGATGGGTGGTGTAACGCAACACCTTCTGCGCCACATGACCGTCCCGGTTCTGATGTCGCACTAGGCTTTGGGCAGCACCTTTACAAAGGCTGTGCCATAACCGCATACATAACAAACCGGTCGGAAATTTTCCGGCCGGTTTTATTTTTGCCATCCGGCAACAGGACTTACGCCCCAAAGCACGCCAACAAATGATTTCCAAGCCACAAATAGCTGACTAAAGTGCTTGAAATCATCAGGATCACACCTGCACGAAACAGAGGTTCGCCATGCCCATAAACGCCACCACCACCACCGCCCCGAACGCCAAAGGCAATTCTGCTGCCAGCCGCGATATCGCAAGCTACCTGCATCCCTATACCAATTTCGCGGCCCACGAAAAGAACGGCCCGCATATCATCACCAAGGGTCACGGCATCTATGTGACTGATGACAACGGCAAAAGCTTTATCGAAGGCATGGCCGGACTTTGGTGTGCGTCGCTTGGCTTTAACGAGAAACGCCTGGTTGCGGCCGCGACAAAACAGCTTGAAACCCTGCCCTATTACCATACCTTTGCCTCGCGCAGCACCAACCCGGCGATTGATCTGGCGGAAAAGCTGCTGGAACTCGTACCGGTACCGATGTCCAAGGTCTTCTTTGCCAATAGCGGCTCTGAAGCGACCGATTCTGCGGTCAAGATGGTCTGGTATTATCACAATGCGATTGGCCTGCCCGAAAAGAAGAAAATCATCTCGCGCAAAAAGGGCTATCACGGGGTGACCGTTGCGGCGGCTTCGATGACCGGTCTTCCGGGCAACCACAAAATGTTCGACCTGCCGATTGACCGCATTCTTCACACCGAAACGCCGCATTATTGGCGCGAAGCCCAACCCGGCGAAGAAGAAGAGGATTTCGCCACCCGTCTGGCCGAACAGCTCGAAGACCTGATCCAGGCCGAAGGCCCCGAAACCATCGGGGCGTTTATCGCCGAGCCGATCATGGGTGCTGGTGGTGTCATTGTTCCGCCGCGCACCTATTTCGAAAAAATTCAGGCCGTTTTGGATCGCTACGATATCCTGTTTATTGCCGATGAAGTCATTTGTGGCTTTGGCCGTACCGGACGGATGTTTGCCACCGAAACCTTCCGCCTCAAACCCGATATGATCACCGTCGCCAAACAGCTATCATCGGCCTATCAGCCGATTTCGGCCCTGTTCATCAATGAAAAAATCTATCAGGCGGCTAAAAAGGCATCCGATGAAATCGGCACCTTTGGCCATGGCTTTACCTATTCCGGGCATCCGGTGGCGGCCGCTGTGGCACTTGAAACCCTGCGTATTTACGAAGAAGACGGCATCATCGAACATGTTCGCAATGTCATGTCGCCGTTCCAAAAACGCCTGAAAGACCTCAATAAATTCGACCATGTCGGCGAAACGCGCGGTCGCGGCCTTTTAGGTGCATTTGAACTTGTCGATGACAAATGCCTGAAAACCGCAATCGCGCCTGCCGGTTCGGCCGGCAAGGCCGTTTCTGAAAAATGCATGGAACACGGTGTGATCCTGCGCGCCCTTGGCGACACGGTCGCCTTCTGCCCGCCGCTGATCATTACCGAAGAACAGGTCCATGACATGTTCGACAAAGTCGAAGCCGCCCTTGGCGAATGGCATTCAAGCCTCGGCTGATCACCTATCGGCATCGGCAACAGCGTTTCATCTGGTTTCAACCAACAGATGAAACGCTGCTCAATCTTTGATTTAAATCCCTGAAAACAAATACTTGGCTCAAAAAACCCGCTATATTTTGAAAAATATAGCGGGTTGCTTAGCACCCGAAACAGGCAGATTGATCCGGTCGATAGTTTAAATCACATGTTTAAATCGATTTAATTATGTGCTGGAAACCCCTTCAAAACCTTGCAAAATGTCGCCAATCGCGCCAAATTGAAACCGAACCTTAAACGCGAAACAATACAAGCTCGCGAATAAGACCGAGATCGACACACAACAATATGGAACGCCTTCTTTGTCATCGTGGTTCGCGAAGAAGTTTAAAGTGAAACTGGAATCGCTTTAATTTTTTTGACAAGGGTCAATGCCAAACCGGGCGCCATGCCCGATAAGGATACGATCAAGACCCGGTCGAACGGGACCATGCTGATCCGGATATAACGTCATATCGGGATAAGACCAGAGCTTCGCATCAGGGATCCCGATCCCGCACGAAGAGACAGGCGAAAGACACAAAACATGAATTATAACACCTTCTTCAAAGACGCGTTGTCCGGCCTTAAGGCCGAAGGCCGTTATCGCGTGTTCGCCAATCTTGAACGTATCGTCGGCGAGTTTCCCAAGGCCCTTTATCATCCGGGCAATGGCGAAGCCGCGCGTAAGATTACTGTCTGGTGTTCAAACGACTATCTCGGCATGGGTCAGCACCCCAAGGTTCTTGAAGCCATGCAAAACGCCATCACGGGTCAGGGTGGCGGTGCCGGTGGCACACGCAATATTTCCGGCTCCAACCACCTGCATGTCGCGCTCGAGAATGAACTCGCCGATCTGCATGGCAAGGAAGCCGCCCTTTTGATGACATCGGGCTATGTCGCCAACTGGACGACATTATCGACCCTTGGGTCGAAACTGCCTGATTGCGTTATCATTTCCGATGAATTCAACCACAATTCCATGATCGAAGGCATGCGCCATTCCAAGGCGGAACGCCGCATCTGGAAACATAACGACGTCGAAGACCTTGAACGCGTCCTGCGTGATCTTGGCCCGGAACGCGCCAAGATCGTTGCGTTTGAATCAGTTTATTCGATGGATGGCGATATCGCCCCGATTGCCGAGATTCTTGACCTTTGCGAAAAATACAACGCGATTTCCTATCTCGACGAAGTCCATGCGGTTGGCATGTACGGTCCGCGTGGCGGTGGTGTTGCCGAACGCGACGGCGTGATGGATCGTGTTGACATCGTTCAGGGCACCTTGGCCAAGGCATTTGGCGTAATTGGCGGCTATGTCGCGGCCAAACATGAAATCGTCGATTTCGTCCGCAGTTTTGGCAACGGCTTTATCTTTACCAGTTCCCACCCGCCCAGCATTGCGGCCGGTGCGCTGGCATCGGTCCGCCACCTCAAAGACAGCAACGCCGAACGCGAGTCCCAAAAAGAACGCGCTGAAACGCTGCGCGAACGCATGCGTGATGCAGGCCTTCCGGTTATGGATGCGCCCAGTCACATCGTGCCCTTGATGGTTGGCGATGCCAGCATGTGCAAAGAAGCAAGCGACCGCCTGCTGTTTGATCACGACATCTATGTTCAGCCGATCAATTATCCAACCGTGCCGCGCGGTACCGAACGCCTGCGCTTTACGCCCGGCCCATTGCATAATGATGAACTGGTCGATCACCTGATCGACTCGCTTCTTGCCGTCTGGGGCCAGCTCGGCATTTCCAAGGCGGCCTAAGCCCCCTCATTTGGATGCGGTTCCGATTTTAAAACCGTCCAAGACCCAAAATACATGTCCAAAAATGTAAAACCGGCGCATTCCATGCGCCGGTTTTACATTCCCGACAATATGCACATTCAACTTTGTGGTCAGTGTGCTAAACTGACATTGCTATGTTGAACCATCGATTGAACGTTCGTTTTGTGATCAATGCGGGTTCCCTGCTCGCAGGAACTTCACCCCGAGTGGGGTGAGGAACGTATTCCTGTACCTGCACTCGGGGTTTTGAAGTCAAACCTTCAATGACCTTTGATGGACATCCTGCGGGATCGTCCGACAGGCAGGATCACAATGACAACGTTGAAAAACCATGCTTCGGGTGGCATCCCCCCGAACAGGAACAATCGCACCTCGCCGCTTGACCTTCGTATGCGCCATATCCACCGACCGCGCCAATTCAAGCGGTTGGAAGCTCTGCGCCCGATGACAAGCTGGCTGTGTTCACAGGATTTTACCCGGCTTGAGAAAATGCGCCATGAATCCCCCCCGCTTGACCTTTTGTTGGGGCGGCTTCTTTGCACAAAACTGGCCGATGCACGTCTGCTCGATAGCGCCGGTGCTCCCCATCCTTACGCAGCCTTTGGGGACAATATTTCCTATTCCCTGAATGATCAGTCGCCACAAACTGCGTTACTTGGCATTCCCGAAACCCAATATGGCGATCTCTCAAATGATCAAGACAATCATCATGCCAACACCAATACCGGCTCAGGCAATCAGGCATACCTTGACCTGCGCAGTTTTATTGGTCTGACCGTCATCGGGCTAAAACCGGGCCAACGCACCCGACTGCTTTCGGCCGATGGCACTGTCGGCACCCTGACCCTTCACAGTATCAACCGCGCCCAATTCCCGACAATCCGCGCTGTCTGCGACCTTCATCGTCCAGATGGCTCAAATCTTATCCAAAAGGACCTTTCATGATGCAAACCAGCACCACAACATTCCACGAAACCCAATCGCATGATCCGGCCGTTTTTATTGACCGGGCCATCGCCGAACAGCTTGAAAACCTCGCACGGGCCAATCTTGTCCGAAATCCGATTGTTGCCAACAGGTTGCTTGACGAAATCGACAGGGCGCTCATCGTCTGTCGGTCAGAACTGCCCCCCGATACCATAACCATCGGATCCGAAGTCACATTCCGCGACAACGCCACAGGGAACATGCAAACCGTGGCCCTTGTCATGCCGGCCGAAGCCGACATATCCGCCCGCCGCATTTCGATCATGACACCCGTCGGTGCCGCATTGATCGGAATTGCCAAGGGGGAAACCATCTGGTGGCAAACGCCCGATCATGAAGTTCGTGAATTGACGATCCACGATGTAGTCACCCCATAATTCTGCAGGGCCCCCGATGATCCCGCGGGATCATCGGTCAGATAGTGACCGTATAACCCGGTGATGCCAATGACAGTTTGTTTGCGCAATCGGATTTGTGATCTATATTTACCGGTGCCGGGATTTCTCCGGCACCGAACACTTGCAATTAATAACTGTTCGCGTTAACCTCGGTGTCTGCAACATGACAGGGACCGTTTATGTATTCGGATAGAACCTTGCTGCCCAAAGAATGTCTGCGCCTGTGCGCACTTGGAACCCTTGCCCTTTCCGACCAACCGATCAGCTATGCTGATCTGGCCAATTCAGTGCGCCATTTCACCGCCCATATCATGGGTCCGTCGCTTGATATGATGGGCAGTTCCCTGCAACTTCTTAAGCTTGAAGGGCTTGTCCGCGAAAACACCGAAAGCGGCACATTTTCCGATGCCCAGTTGTCTTTGACCAAGGCCGGGCATGACAAGTTTTTGGAACTGATGCAGGGCACATTGCGCGATACCTCCGGCGAGCTATCGCGCCTTGTCATGGCACTTAAAATGCGGTTCCTCCATTTGCTTGACGAAGAAACACGCTGCGACCAGATCGAAATCCTGCACGATGTTTGCGAACTCGAACTGGACCGCGTTCTTGCCCTGCGTGAAGAGCATTCAAACGAAGCCGCCCCGTTTACCGGATGGCTTGATATGGAAGCCCGTCGGCTAGAGCAAAAACGCGATTGGCTTAAAAGCCTGTTGGCCTAAGAAATTTTCCCGTTATAGTCGTGCGATGACCATCTGCAAGTAGCAGATGCCTTGTCACAGGATGGGACGGGACAAATATGCTTATTCGCGAAGAAAACGCGTCAGACATCCCGGCAATCCACGCATTGCTGGCCAGTGCTTTTGAAACAGCACCCCATAGCCAGCAAACTGAACATCTGATTGTTGATGCCCTGCGTGACACGGGCGCGCTTAGCCTGTCTCTTGTCGCGATTGAAGACAACGAACTTGTCGGCTGTGTTGCTTTTTCTCCGGTCCGGATTAATGGCCGGCAAACCGATTGGTTTGGCCTTGGCCCGGTGGCCGTTACCCCGGACAGACAAGGGTTGGGTATCGGATCGGAACTGATCCAGGCCGGTATCGCACGGCTGCGTGTCAATGATGCCGCCGGATGTGTCGTTTTGGGCGAACCCGATTATTACAGCCGGTTCGGCTTTGCGCCCCTGCCCGATCTGAAGCTGGATGGCGTTTCGCCAAAATATTTCATGGCCCGCCCGCTGATCGACGACATCCCGGTTGGAAATGTCGATTACGATCCTGCTTATTCCATTACCAACCGAACCTGAAAACAGCCGGAAAATCCCGGCTGTTTTTCGATTGATCGCCCCCGTCATGCAATGCGCATCAATAAAGATGCTGCCCGCCGGTGACAAAAATTTCCGTGCCGGTGACATAGCTGCTGTCCTCTCCGACCAGATAAAGTACTGCGGCGGCGACGTCCTCGGGGGTTCCCATGCGGTTCATCGGGATACGCGGTACCAATGCCTCGTATTCCGGCGAAATCATTGCTGTTTTGATTTCACCGGGCGCAACCGCATTGACGCGTACGCCAAGTTCGGCAAATTCCACCGCCATTTCACGCGTCAGGCCCGACAATGCGGCCTTTGACGTTGAATAGGCCGACCCGGCAAAGGGATGCACATAATGCCCCGCGATCGAGGTAATGTTGCAAATCGCCCCCTTGCCACGATGAAGCGCAGACGCAAATCCCCGCGACAACGTCAGGGGGGTAAAGAAGTTCAACTCAAACACATCGCGCCAGGCGGCAATATCACCGTTAAGGCAGCCCAAGCGTTCCTTATACGGGGTCTTGGGCGATACCCCGGCATTATTGACCAACGCATGCAACGGATCATCCCCCAGAACGTCATTGGCCTGTTTAATGAACCTGTCGACATCTTCGGGTTTTGAAAGATCGGCCGCAATATGAATGCCCTGTGCCGGGTCACGCGGGCAACTGGGTGGCGGGGCTTCACGTGAACAACAAATCACCCGCCAACCGCGCGCGGCAAAATAACCGACCGTCACATGGCCGATCCCGCGACTTGCGCCGGTCAGAACAATCGTTTTTGGGGCAGTGGCATTCATTTGGTGGCTCTTTCAAATCCCGCGCCACAGGGCGCGTTTGTCCGCATTTCATATTCTTATAGCATCGCATCCCGATGCAATGAAGGATCAGTCCCCATCGATGCAATGCCCCGCCAAGGATCTGCCCCTATATAGGACGCAGGTTTTACTATAACCAGTCAAACAGCTATGATCCTTATCAATTCCACACGCCCCAAGTCACAACAAGCAATCCACCGTAAGCCATTCAATGTGCAGCCGATACGACCTTAACAGCGATATTTATTCCCTGCAGACACGCTTTGCGCTTGATCTGTGCAATATCCTGCGCCCATTCCACCGCATGTCTGAACCCGATGTCGATGATGACGGCCGGGATGAGCCAGAAAGAAGCCGAGAAAACAGGGCTGAGAATAAAACTGACAAGGATAATGGCAATGAGGTTGGGCCAGACCTTGATGCGGCATTTGAAAGCCTGTCGGGTACCCGTCGCCCCACAGATCCGGTTATCGTGATACTTGCGGGCAATACGGCTGGCATCCGCAATTGGGGACTAACGATTTCAACCTTAAACGCACCGTTGATCAATGCCAGGGCCGAAACCCTTGATCAAAAACCGACATTTCGCCCACTTCTTGAACGGCGCTGCCTTGTTCCGGCGACGGGCTGGTACGAATGGCGCAAGGATGGCAGGGGGAAACACAAAACCGCAATCACCCTGCCCGGCCATCAGCCGTTTTTGTTTGCCGGATTGGAAAACGGATCCGAGGTCACAATCATCACCTGCCGACCGGCCAACGCGATTGCGCATATCCATGATCGGATGCCCGCCGTGATCGGGCTAAATCACATTGCTGGTTGGCTTAATCGCAACAATGGTTTTGCCGATGTACGGCACATGCTGGGCCCGGTGCCCGATCATGTTCTGAATTGGCATGAAGATGTACCCGGTATAGCCCAACCGGCAAAGCATGATGATGGCCAGATCGATCTTTTATGATCAATGGCAACAGCGTTTATGGCGCTGATCAGGCCTTATTCGACATCCATGTCATTGGTAATACAGGCCGCAGCACAGGGTGCTGCGCTGCAACCGCTAACAGTGCCATTGGCGATATCCGATAAACCGGCAACCACCGCACCAAGATCAGGCAAACCAATATTCTGGCGGGTTAATTCCTGGGCCAGATCCTCGGACATAGAGGCGAAATCAATGACATCGCGAAGTGATAACATGGGCTTTCCCCTGCCAGACGTTGTCTTCCACTATGCGAAACACCTCGTTAATCGGGGTTCCGTCTTTGTAAGATTTCGGTCACGGTGGCGGGTTTTCTTCGCATACGCAACAAAAAAGGCGCAGAAGACTGCGCCTTTTTTTGCTACATACAAATGGGTAGACCAAAAATCATCCGGATTTCAGGCTGTTACCCACCCAAAAGGTTAATGCATTATCCATAACGGTAAGTCGCATTTTGCCAGCATATCCTGCGTCACACCACCAAGGATCATTTCTTTGAACCGTGAATGGCTGTAGGCGCCCAGAACGATGCAATCGGCACCAACCTTATCTGCTTCGGATATCAACGCACTAGCAACATTTGACTGATCGGGAAGTTCAGATACCTTGGCCTCGACTCCGTGCCACAGGAATTGTTCGGCCAATGCCTTGGCGCAAGCCCGGCCATGCGGAACATCACCGACACTGATAATCGTGACTTCCTTTGCCGTCCGCAAAAGCGGCATCGCCGATGTTACGGCACGTGCGGATTCAACACCGCCATTCCACGCGATGACGACTTTTTCGCCAATGGTTTCCGGCGTTTTTTCCGGCGCGACCATCAACGGACGGCCCGTTTCCATCAAAGCAGCATCAAAGGTCAGCGATGCCGCAGCTTCACGCGGGTCACGCCCGATCACCACCAGATCGAACAACCGGCCCCGTCGGGCAACTGTTTCATCTTCGCGGCCGCTCTCGCGGCGCCAGGCACAGGTCGGCTGAAGATCGGACATCGGTGCCCCGGCCTCGGCCACAGCAGCCCCATCACGTGCCGCGTCATAGGCCGCACGACCACGCGTTTCACGGCGCACGGTTTCGGCTTCGGCCGCGCGCATCATTTCTTCAATAATAAGTCCGGACATGCCTTCGCCAACAATCGGAATGGCATCCTGCGGCTCAGCAGCAACAAACAGTGCCTCAAGATGAGCATCAAACCGTTTGGCCGCTCGAAACGCCAAATCCAACACACGCTGATCAATGTTGGAACCCGCCACTGGGGCCAGAATTGTTCTTATGGCCATCACACTCACTCCCGAAATTGATGTCTAGGGTCTGAACCTACGAATTCGATTTTCGACAAGGCGTCAAACAGGAACAGCCTGCAACCATCCAATGCATCTTTCCTTGTTCAAGATCAAAACTTTTACAAAATCCCCCGTATGTTCAACACAATCAGGTGATTAGGGTTCAAGCTCATTCACATGACCGCACCGGCAACCATAACGAATTGCTTATGTGGCGACAAAAAGCAGTGTAACATCAAACCAATGCGTTTCAGAACTCCGATAATTCATATAATTTGTCCGACTTGTCGGTTATAGAACGTCAAAAAAATGCCGAACCGACGATTAGAGTGGATGCCCCTGGATGAATTATAAAAACCTGCATGAAAATGCGCGCGAAGCAGCCGAATTTCTCAAAACACTGGGGAACGAGTGGCGCCTGATGATTTTATGTTCGCTGGGATCGGCCGAAAAATCGGTCAGCACCCTTGAAGGCGAACTTGGCATCAAGCAATCTGCCCTGTCACAACATCTGGCCCGCCTGCGCCGCGATGGACTGGTGAAAACCCGCCGGGAATCGCAAACCATCTATTATTCGCTGGCCGACCCTGAAATCATGAAGGTCATTGCCGTACTGCAGGAAGTTTTCTGCCCGCCCGAACCGAAATAAATCTGTTCTGCCCCCTCCTCGGACAACACAAGGAGGAACACGGGACAAGACGGCATAAAAAACGCGCGAACCATAATCAGGGCCGCGCGTTTTATTTTGATCGATCCATAATGCCGCAATCGTTGCAATTGCGGGCATCACAAGAACCTATGGAAACAGTTTCTGAACGTTCCAGCCCACATCATTTGCGTCGCGGGTATAAAGCTGACGGTCATGCAGGCGGAATTTTCCCTCGGCCCAAAATTCAATCCGGTCCGGGACAAGCCGGAACCCGCCCCAATGTTCCGGGCGCGGCACCTTGCCCAAACCAAATTTGGCGGTAAATTCGGCAACCCGTTTTTCCAGATCGAACCGGCCGGTCATCGCGCACGACTGGATCGATGCCCAGGCGCCAAGTTGGCTGCCACGCGGGCGCGATGCAAAATATTCATCAGATTCCGCCGCATCAACCCTGGTCACCGCGCCTTCGATCCGCACGCATTTTTCAAGCGACTTCCAATGAAAGCACAGGGCGGCAAAACTGTTTTCGCCAAGCTGACTGCCCTTGCGGCTTTCATAATTGGTATAAAATACAAACCCGCGTTGATCGAATTCCTTAAGCAGGACGATACGCGCCGATGGTCGCCCCTGCGCATCGGCTGTGGCCAGCGTCATCGCATCAGGATATGGTTTTTCCTTGTTTTTCGCGTCGTTAAACCACACGTCAAACAAATCGAATGGTACGGCATGGGCTTCATGCCCCATTTTTGGCGTATTTTTTTCGTCCATTGGGGTCTGGATTCCTTTGATAGTTCAAAATCCGCACCAAATTTGAAAGATACGGGTTTTGCATTTACGTGAGATGGCGCAAAAAGATCGGTCCGTAAATACAGAACATATCGGTTGGGACAGGAAAGACAAGGTAGGCAGAAAAATATGAAATTTCGTCATATCATTATCCCCGTCATGATGACGGCATTCATCGCCGGTTGCGCCCAGGATCAGGGCCAGAAACAAACCGCAGGCACCCTTTTGGGCGCGGTTGGCGGTGCTGTTGCCGGCGCACAGTTCGGTAAAGGTTCCGGACAGCTTGTCGGCGTGGCATTGGGCACACTTGCCGGTGCCTTCATCGGCAGCGAAGTCGGTAAATCGCTTGATAATGCCGACCGTGCCATCATGGCACAAAGCACCCAGCGCACACTGGAAAGCGCCGCTACCGGCCAGACATCAAGCTGGAACAACCCTGATACCGGTGTCCGCGGTACGGTGACGCCAACACGCACCTATCAAAAACCGGAAACCCAGGAATATTGCCGCGAATATCAGCAAACCGTTGTAATCGGTGGCAAGGAAGAAGAGGCTTATGGCACCGCATGCCGTAAACCCGATGGCAGTTGGCAGGTCGTAAACTGACCCGACGAACATAAAATTCAAAGCGGCGCATTCCTTGCGAATAGCGCCGCTTTTTCATATCTGATGGATGTCAAAGACATTTGCTTGGACAAATGCCTATCTTGTCACCCTCAAGACGGGCTAATAATAGCTTTACACTTATTTCAAATCCAACCGGTCAGGCGATGCAGGATCCCTATAAAATATTGGGCGTTGCCAAAAACGCCCCCCAGGACGAGATCAAGAAGGTCTATCGCAAACTTGCGCGTGAACTTCACCCCGATGTCAATCCTGGCGACAGCAAAATTGAAGAACGGTTCAAAAAAATTTCTGCGGCCTATCACCTTTTGGGTGATCCGGAACGCCGCAAGAAATTCGATACCGGTCAAATCGATGCCGATGGTCGTGAAACCAGCCCGTTTGCGCGTGGTGGTGGTCATGCTGACGGCCGAGGCGGCGCACGCGCTTATGCCGGCGATGATCCGTTCGGTTTTTCCGGTGCCAATGCCGAAGACATCTTTGACGAAATTTTCGGCAAGGGCGGACGCGGTGGTAATCCCGGCGCTGGCTTTGGCGGCCACAGACGCCCGGAAAAGGTCAAAGGCCCGAATATTTCCTATGAACTCAGCCTTGATCTGGCCGAGGCCATTATCGGCGCCACCAAACGCATCAACCTTGCCAGTGGTAAAAGCCTGGAGGTCAGCATCCCCGCCGGAAGCGAGGATGGACAAACACTGCGCCTGAAAGGCCAGGGCATGACCGGGATGAATGGCGGCGACGCCGGGGACGCCCTGATCAAACTGCATATCCATCCCGACAAGGTCTTCCGGCGCGAAGGCAATGATCTGCATTGTGATCTGGCAATCAGCCTGGCCGAAGCCGTTCTTGGCGGCTCGATCGAGGTGCCGACGATCAACGGCAAGGTCAATATGAAGCTGCCCGCCAACGCCAATAGCGGCTCTAAACTGCGCCTGCGCGGCAAGGGCGCCCCCTATGACCGGGGTGACAAACGCGGCGATCAATATGTGCATCTGACGGTTAAATTGCCCGAAGAACGCGATGATGAACTGGTCGATTTCGTTCGCGAATGGTCGGAAAAACATCCCTACAAGGCGCGATAACCCCCGGGGCGTCGCGCCTTCCTTCTCGGCTTGACCAGCCTCAAGCCTCTGCCCCCGTAAAAGGGGCATTCTGCCTTTGCACGTTTTATCTGACAAAGGCAGGAATTATGCGACTAATTGCATTTGCTTCCCTACTGGCCAGTCTTGCTCTGATCGGGTTGGTGGCGTTTGGGGGAATATCGCGCCCAACGTTTGAGCTTTCATATACAGCCGATTGCAAAAATACGGCCCCTTGGCAAAGCAACCTTACGGCTGAGGGCTTCGACATTCGCGCAACACAGGTCGACAACCTGTCCCTTTCAGAACAACGCGCAATGATGATCGCCCCCGCACCAATGCGCGATTGCATGATGGGGCGTGTTGCTGGCTATCATGTGATTGGCGACATCCCGACCAACGACATCATCACGCTTTTGCGACGAAAACCCGCCGATGTCATTGCTCTTGCCCGTGACGATCAAACACGGGAAACAGTCGCAATCCATCACGACGGCTCTATCGAACGCCGCGAGGTCACGCAATGAGACACCTGTCAGGCTTACGGCTTGTTTTTGTCGGGATCGGGATGGCCGCCGTCGGTTTGTTATGGGGCAGTGCCGCAATGGTTTGGCTATCCCTGCCGGGGGGCTCGCCAACTTTCATGCCGCTGGAAAACCTTCTGCCTGCAGTGACGATAAGCCTTGCGATTTTTGGTGGACTAGGTTTTGGGGCCGCCGTCATGACGGAACGCTGGGAAAAGGAAGCTCTGCGTAATCAGGCCCCCGACTAAGCCTTCCCCCAAACAGGCTCCAAGGTGACCAACCGGTTTATTCTTTTTTACCCTGCCCAACCATGATGATGTCCTTATCCAATACCGCACCGGAAAACGCGTCAAACTGCCCGCCGATCTTTTTAAACACCGCAAGGCATTGCTCGATTTCCGCATCCGAAACATCGGCAAATATCTGGGCCCGCACGCCATGGATCACGGCCTGTATCTGACGCAGGGCCGGGGCAGCCTTATCCGTCAGATGAACGGTTTTTGCACGACGATCATCGGGAACCTCGCGCCGTTCGATCAATTTCTTTGACTCCAGCCAATCGAGTGTCCGCACAAGCGTTGGTCCCTGTACCCCTGCCATGCGGGCCAGTTCCTTTTGGGTCAAATCATGGTCTGCTGTGCTTAACCGAAACAGGATCATCCACCGCGCCTCGGTCAGGATAAAGGGCGATAAACGCCGATCAACCTCGGCACGCCATTGCCGCGCCAGCATCCCCAGCCAAAAACCGAATTGTTCACGGGCCGCATTGCTATCGTTTAAAACTGTCATGGGGAACACCTGCCGAAGGATTTTCAAGATATCACACAATACTTAGATAGCTCTCTATCTATCGTCAAGAAAAGCTATGGAAAATCACAGGTGACACCGCCAGCAAGGCATAGAATCTAAACATCCCCCGTATCACCTCAATCATGATGACGTCCAAAGCTTGCGCTATCTCGCAGGGATGGTTTTGCGTTACCATATAGAATTGAAAGATATTCCATCGGGCAATCGCATACAGGGGACATATGGAACAATTCTGGAATCCTGATCAGCTTGTGACCTGGTTTGAACAAACCATCATCTGGGTCGAAACCAATATCCTGCTGATCCCGATCCTGTTGCAGATTGCCGCCTGTATGGTCGCCGTTATCCCGGCCTATTTGTTGCGCGGGGTTGTCGCCCGTCAGCTTGCCCGCCTGCAAAACTGGCGGGCACTTTTACATTATGCCGGTTTCCGACGATTGATTGCGGTTTTGCCCAATCTTGCCTTTCCCGTCATTCTGGTCCTGCTGATCTGGTTGATTGATGCCATCGCCATACAGGCCGATTACCCGCACAATGTTCTGCGATTGGTCGCCAGTCTTTTAAATGCCTGGATCGTCATCCGGCTGGGCACGACGATGGTCAATGATCCGGTCTGGGCGCGCAGCATCGCGATCATGGCCTGGGGGCTTGCCGCGTTAAACATTGTCGGCTGGCTGGAACCCACCATTGAATTGCTTGATAGCCTTGCCCTGCATATCGGGCAGTTTCGGGTATCGGTCTTTGGCATCATCAAGGCGATGCTGTCGCTTGCGATCCTTTTGTGGGTGGCATCCTTTGCCTCGCGCTTGTTTGAACAGCGCATCCAAAAAGTCCACCGCCTGACCCCTTCAATTCAGGTTTTGATGGCCAAGCTGTTAAAACTTGTTCTGCTGTCGATTGCGGTTTTGTTTGCGCTCTCGACCATCGGTGTCGATCTGACCGCGCTTGCCGTCTTTGGTGGTGCCATCGGTGTTGGTATCGGTCTTGGCTTGCAACGGATTGTCGCCAACCTGATCAGTGGCGTTATCCTGTTGCTTGATCGGTCAATCAAACCCGGCGATGTGATTGCGGTTGGTGAAACATTTGGCTGGATCCAGTCATTGGGGGCGCGATACACCGCAGTTCGCACGCGTGATGGCACCGATTTCCTGATCCCGAACGAAGATTTAATCACCACCCAGGTTGAAAATTGGAGCCACACAGACGTTAAACTGCGTCTTAAAGTGCCGGTTGGCATTGCCTATCACTGTGATCCGCATTTCGCGATCGCGCTTTGTAACGAGGCCGCTGCAAAAGCCACCCGCGTTTTGGAAAATCCCGGCCCCAATACCCTGCTACGCGGCTTTGGCGACAATTCGGTCGATCTTGAAATCCGGTTCTGGATCAATGACCCGCAAAACGGGCGCGGCAACATCATCAGCGAAGTCTTGCTTAATGTCTGGGACAGCTTCAAGGAACACGATATCGAACTGCCCTTCCCGCAGCGCGACCTTCATTTACGCAGCACGGATGGCCCGGTTCAGATTGAACTGACCCGCAAAGACACAGGCATCAACAAAGAGAAAGAAAAAGAAAAAGAAAAAGAGAAAAACAAAGACAACGCCAAAGCCCCCCAGCCCGATACCCCGTAACGCCGCCACGGTATAAATTTCGTTCAGGTTGCTGTCAGTTTGCCCTGTCAGAATGCGCCATCGTCGCAGTCAAGGGCCACATAGGCATGCTTTACCCAAATAATACCGCCCCCGGCCATCCCGCCGCCACCCTCCGCCTTCAAAGCCAAGGCCCCACCAAAGATGGCCTTTCAACTTTGCCCCTGCATGTCACCACCGCGCATAAACGGCGGCATGAAAATGTCGCTTGATGGCAAAACGGTTTACCTGACCGGGGCGACCGGCGGCATCGGGGTCCCCTTGCTTTGCCTGTTGATGGCACGCGGCGCCAAGGTCAGCACCTATGATCGCGGCACACAGGGCGATCTGATGGAACATATCGACACCACATGTAAATCATTGCGTGAAAACACGCCCGATATCCTGATCAACATGGCCGGAACCACCGATTTCAATCATGCCGAACATCAGGATTACGACGCACTTTTAACCCTTAACCTGCTGGTGCCGATGCGCCTGACACAGGCCGTTCTGCCCGAAATGCGCAAGCGCAATCGTGGCCAGATCGTCAATATCGGCTGCATGACCGGTTTGATCGCGCCCCCCCATCTGACCGGCTATGTCGCGGCCAAATCCGGGCTAAAAGGTTTCAGCGACGCCCTGCGCCGTGAATTGACCGGCACGCAGATTACCATCAGTCACATCGCCCCGCGGGCGGTGCATACACCGCTTAACAATGGTAAGGCCGGTATTTTGAACCGGCGCAAAGACATTGCCGAAGACAACCCGCTGCATGTCGCCCTTCGCATCCTCAAAGCCATCGACAGCCACGAAACCGATGTTCGGATCGGCTGGCCCGAACGGTTTTGTGCCCTGATCAACGCCCTTCTGCCGACAATGATTGACAGGGTCTTGCGCAAAAACGCCGCCATTGGCGATGAAATCCTCAGATCGGAAAACAATATGGCGGCACTGGCGCTGGCCCCTTCGGTTTCTATACCGGCCCAAGCCCATGCTTTGGATCAAGTTCAGACCACAACAAATCCTGCCATAAGTCCCGGCAAGATGAACCGGCAGGCCTGAAAGCCGCCCGTTCTGGCCCTAATCAATGGTTTGCGCCATATCCTTTGGCCCGATCTCGTTTGGTTTTTCCTGATGTGCATCGGGTTTTACGATTTCAGGCACCTGATCATCGGGCTTTGGCAGATCAAGCAAGGCGGCAATATCGATATCAAGAACCGATTGCCGTTTCTTTTCAAGCTCCACCAACCGATCCCGCACCGCGCCAGGCCAGCCCCCATCGGCATTAACCAAAAGCAACCGGTCATAATCCAAAAACAGCCCAATCCGCGTCATCAACTGCACCAGCGTAATCCGCGACAAATCGCCCGACAAAAGCCAACGATGGCTTTCCGACCGGTCAATCAGCTTTTCCCGACGAAGGGCCGCCAGCGCCCAGTTAAGGTCGCGCCCCCCCAGTTTCAGTTCCTTCATCAACATGCGATAAGTCGGCGGTTTGGATGCGTCCTGGAAACGGTGCTGCAAATATTCCAACACGCGCAGAACCGCGATGATCCGCTCCATCTGGCCGGGAATTGCACCACGCGGATCGGGGATCAGACCGGCGGATCGCGCCGCCCGCCATTCAGACCGGCCAGCCGCAACCTGCGCGCCAAGCAAGATCACAATCCAGGTGACATACATCCACAAAAGGAAAATCGGGACGATGGCCACCGCACCATAAAGCGTCTGATAGGTCGGGAAATTGGTAACGTAAAAGGCAAATCCCTTTTTCAGCGCCTCAAACAGGGCCGCAGCAACCAGACCACCGACAAAACCATCGATAATGTCGACCGACCGGTTCGGCATGCCGATAAACAACAGGGAAAACGCAATCGCCGATAGCAGGAACGGCGCCAAAAAGGTCAATTGCCCGATCTGCGCACCAAGGGCCTCGCCCCCGACCAGATGGCGCATGGCAAAGATATAAGACGCCAGCGACAAACTAAGCCCCAACAACATTGGTCCGACCGTTAACATGGTCCAGAACACGACAAGCCGCGATAAAAGTTTGCGCGGGCTGGTAACGCGGAAAACCTCGTTCATTGCGCTTTCGATGGCGCCCAGCAACATCACCGCCGTCAGGCCCAGAACAATGGTGCCAACGGCCGTCATTTGACCGGTATTTTTTAAAAAATTGCCCAGATAGTCGGTGACCTGCGCCCCGGTTTCCGGCAGGAAATTGTTTAACACAACCCCCATGATCTGGTCTTGCCACTGATCAAAAACCGGAAAGGCCGACAGAACTGTCAGCGCAATCGCCAGAAACGGCACCATCGCTAACAATGTCGTATATGATAATCCCGCCGCCCGCTGGACCGACTTGTCATACACAAACCGCATGGCTGCATAGCGCCAAAAACCAGTCCGATCGTTGAGTATTTGCCCAAATGGAACCATTAAACACTTATCCCTACGCATTTTCCGGTTATAGTGTCGTCAATTAATCAGGATAGCGTGACGACACAAGATAAAACAGGCCAGATTGACCTTGGCCCGGCTTTGTGTAGGATGCGCCCAATGTCTAATGCCTTCTGTGACGGTAGCAGCTTTATTCCGCGCGGCAACCGTACCAGAGAGAGAGATCGTGGGAACGAGAGGGAAAATGAGCTTTTCCGCTGAAAATATTTCCGGCCTGATGGCCGGCAAACGAGGCCTGGTTATGGGCGTCGCCAATGATAAATCCATTGCCTGGGGTATTGCGCGTACTGTGGCTGCGGCCGGCGCCGAGGTTGCCTTCACCTATCAGGGCGAAGCACTTGAAAAACGTGTTCGTCCCCTGGCGGAGTCCGTTGGCAGTGATACTGTCCTGCCGTGTGACGTCACCGACGCCGCCAGCATGGATGCCGTATTTGAAACCCTGAAAGAAAAATGGGGCAAGATCGACTTCGTCGTTCACGCCATCGGTTTCTCCGACAAAAACGAATTGCGCGGGCGCTATGTCGATACTTCGCCAGAAAACTTCGCAATGTCGATGAACATATCGGTCTATTCCTTTACCGCGATCGCCCAGCGCGCGGAAAAGCTGATGACCGATGGGGGCTCGATGCTGACCCTGTCCTATTACGGGGCGGAAAAAGTCATGCCGCATTACAATGTAATGGGCGTTGCCAAAGCAGCCCTTGAAGCCAGCGTAAAATATCTTGCCAATGACCTTGGCCCGGATCGTATTCGTGTCAACGCCATTTCGGCTGGCCCAATGAGAACCCTTGCCGCGTCCGGCATTGGCGATTTTCGCTATATCCTTAAATGGAACGAGTTCAATTCGCCGATGCGCCGCAACGTCACGCTTGATGAAGTGGGTGGTTCGGCGCTGTACTTCCTGTCGGATCTGTCGACCGGTGTCACCGGTGAAACCCATCACGTTGATTGCGGGTATCACACGGTTGGCATGAAACAGGCCGACGCACCTGACATTAATGTTCAGAAATCCTGATCTGAACCTGATATGACGATACGGGCTGTCTTGCTGGCAGCCCGTTTTGCCTTGAAACACCTGACTTCTGGATATCTGAAATGGCTGGCAACAGTTTTGGCTCCCTGTTTCGCTTCACCACCTTTGGCGAAAGCCACGGCCCGGCTATTGGCTGTGTCGTTGACGGGGTGCCGCCGCTTCTGGACCTGACCGAAGCCGACATTCAGCAGTTTCTTGAAAAACGCAAACCGGGCCAGTCGCGCTTTACCACCCAGCGCCGCGAACCCGATCAGGTTAAAATCCTGTCTGGCGTGTTCGAGGGCAAAACCACCGGCACGCCGATTGGCCTGATGATCGAAAATGTCGATCAGCGGTCCAAGGATTACGGCGAGATTAAAAACCAGTTCCGCCCGGGCCATGCCGATTACACCTATTGGGAAAAATACGGCATTCGCGATTACCGTGGTGGCGGGCGTTCTTCGGCACGCGAAACCGCGATGCGGGTGGCCGCCGGTGCCATTGCGCGCAAGATTTTGGGCGATGACATCAAAATCCGGGGTGCGCTGGTCAAAATGGGCACCAAGGAAATCAATCGCGATAACTGGGACTGGGACGAGGTTGATAACAACCCGTTCTTCTGCCCCGATCCAGCCGCCGTCCCGGTCTTCGAAGAATACCTTGATGGCTTGCGCAAGGATGGCTCCAGCGTCGGTGCCGTGATCGAAGTCGTCTGTTCCGGCGTTCCGGTCGGGCTTGGTGATCCGGTTTATGACAAACTTGATGCCGATCTCGCCAAGGCGATGATGACCATCAATGCCGTCAAGGGTGTTGAAATCGGCAACGGGTTCGAAGCTGCCGAACTGACCGGCATCGAAAATGCCGATGAAATGCGCATGGGCGAAGACGGCAAACCGATCTTTGGCTCCAACCATGCTGGCGGCATTCTTGGCGGGATTTCATCCGGGCAGGATGTTGTCGTGCGCTTTGCCGTCAAACCGACCAGCTCGATCTTAACCCCGCGCAAAAGTGTCGATATCTTTGGCAAAGACGTCGATGTCGTCACCAAGGGCCGCCACGACCCCTGTGTTGGTATTCGCGGCGTCCCGGTTGGCGAGGCCATGGCCGCCATCGTTCTGGCCGATCATTTGCTGCGCCATCGCGGCCAGTGTGATGGCTGGAACCGCAACAAATAACCTTCTCCAACGCACCGTCAATTTAATCGGTTAACTTTGTCACAAGTCCGGTTTCGCATCGTCAACGGTGCATGAACCCGACATTGTACAAAGCCCTCATCATGCTGGCATCTGCGAACAAACCGGCCTCGGCGTCAAAGCCTGCCGTTCGGGATACTGGTTTGGGCAATCGCACCGTCCTTTATGCCGATGAACCGGTCGACTTGCCCGATTGGGGCATTGCGGCCCTGCCCGCCATGATCCTTGGTGCCGCACCGCAAAGCTGCCTGTTCGTCAAAGACCTTGTCATTGACCCGATGCCCGATGATGACGACGATACCAGCATGGACACAGGCGACGAAACCGCCCCGGCCACGCCATCGACCGTTTCCTTTTCTCTCACCGTCGACAGTGCACCCAAAAAATCCGAAAAACTGACCCAGCGCCAAATCACCTGGCAGCTTTCCATGCCGGTTTCGACATTCCGTCAGGTCACCACCAATGCCAACAGCACCCCCGTACGTGCGCCCGTAATCCGCACCCGGATGCTTTTGCGAAATGTCGAATGCGATGTCGAACTGGGCCTGCTTGAAATGTCCGGTATCTCCCAGCCGCTTCTGATCGGGCGCGATACTCTGGCTGATCGCTTCCTGATCAGGCCCGATCACGACAAATCCGGCCCGGCAAAACCGGCCCCCTCGGCAACGCTATCGACCGCCCCGGATACCAAGCCAGACACCAAACCCGAAGCCCCGACTGGAACGGCAACACCAGCCGATGCAGCACCGACAGCGACAGCAGTCCCGGCAACTGCAGCAGCTACGGATACCGCCACGACGGATGCCAACGGAACGGCGACACCTGCAACCGACGCGGCAGCGCCCACAAGCCCAGCCGATGCAACTGCAGCGCCAGCCGTCAATGATACCGCTGCGACCAGCGCCCCCACAGGCGCGACCGGCACAACCGAGGCAGCGACGGTGCCAGCACCGACAGCAGAACCAACCGCCGATGCCACCACGAGCACTGCGGCTGATGCTGATGCTGATGCCAATGCAGATACCACGACAGATACGACCACAGCACCAACGGCCGACACAGCCGCCCCCACCCAATCCCCGGACGCAACCCCGGCATCGGACACCGCAATCCCCCCGGCCACAACAACCGATCCGGCAACGCCCGCGACCGGCGGCACGTCTGAGGCGGATAGCAACACCACACAGTCCCCGGATACGGATGCCGAAAATAGTAATGCGGCGACGACCTCGGCGCCCGCACCGGATACGGACAACAAACCGGCATCAGATGCCCCCCCGGCAGAGCCCGCCACGCCGACAGAAACCACATCCGACACATCCAGCACCACAAACGATGCATCGTCATCCGATACTGCCGCCAGCGCCAGCGACACCGCGCCCGAAACCACATCAAACAGCGACACCGACAAAACCCCGGACGCCAAAGCACCCGATGACGCCAATAGCGCCGATAACGCTGGTGCAGCCACCGACACAACGCCAACCGACGCCGCAACCAAGTCCTGAGCCAACACCAGGCGCCCCGGCTCACCGCCCGCACGCTCAGATATTTTGCTTTCCCCCGGCTTCGGACCCGGGGCTTCCAAATCAACGACATGCCTCCCCAGAACCAACTGAACCGTCCGATGGGCGGTTCTTTTTTGCTTGTATTTAGGGGGTCAAGCCTATAATGTTAACAAAGTTAACATAAGAAAAACGAGATACGAGCTTATGGGGAAATACCACCACGGTGACGTCCGCAATGTTTTGTTGCAACAAGCTGAAAACATCCTGACCAAAGAAGGCCCAAGTGGTCTGTCACTGCGCCGTCTGGCACGCCTGACCGGAGTTTCAGAGGCCGCGCCCTATCGCCATTTTGACGGTAAGGATGGCATTTTGGCGGCAGTGGCAATTGATGCGCTGGAACGCTTTGCCGAAAGGCTGGAAAATGTTGCAGCACAGGTTGAAAACCACCAAGAACGCGTCATGGCGCTTGGCGCGGCCTATGTTCATTTTGCTGCCGACTTCCCACAGCATTTTCGCCTGATCTTTGGCCGGGAACGCCCGCCGCTTGATCAATATCCCGAATTGCGCGAGGCCGCCGACAATGCATTTGATGTCTTGCAACGCGCCGTCACCTCGGTTGATCGCAGCGCGGATATGACGCTTAACGAGGCCGCAACGGCCTATAACCGCGCACTTGCCGCATGGAGCCGCGCACATGGCATCGCCATGCTGGTGATTGACGGCATGATTGTGCCGCCCGCCGATCAGGATCTTGATGATTTTGTTCTGGGATTACTGGCCGAAGATTTGACCGCGCCTGAACACCATTAATTCAAACGCCTGACCCTCGGCAAAATCAAGAGACCCCGCACATGGAATACACCACCGTCAAATTCATTCACCTGCTGGGTGCTGTCTTGTTTCTGGGCAATATCATCGTAACGGCGGTGTGGAAAAGCCTTGCCGATCGTACCGGCAATCCGGTGATCATCGCCTTTGCCTGTCGGCTGGTGAATATCACCGATCTGGCCTTTACCGCACTGGGTGCTGCCTTGGTGGTGATTGGCGGCATTGGCCTGTTTCATGCCGGGGGCATCGCAATTTCCGATAGTCCGCATCTGACGATCGGCATCAGCCTGTTTGCCATGGCGGCGGTTTTATGGCTGACCGGCTTGCTGCCGTTACAGCTTTATATGTCAAAGCTGGCGGCCAAAACTGCTGCTGCGGGCCAAGCAACAATGCCTGAAACCTATGGCAAATGCGTCAAGCTTTGGACCGTGCTTGGCATTATCGCAACCGTGCTGCCACTGGGCACATTATGGTTCATGATTGCGCGCTAAACTGCTACTTTTCCTCCTGCCGCCTATAACGTTCGGCGACGCCTTGTTGCAATCAAAAGCGCAACAATCACCGATCCGCTGCCCATGATATGCCACTGGTTCAGCATCTCGCCCAGAATGACCGCGCCAAGGATCGATGCGACAAAGGGCTGCAACAGCAAAATCATCGATCCGGTTGCCTCGTCCACACGTTTCAGCCCAACCGAAACAAGCCCCTGCCCCAGCGCATGAACCAAAACCGCAAGTGCAAGCAACGAAAGCCAACCGGTCATATCGGGTGGCAAAACAAAATTGCCTTTGATCGCCATCATGATGCCAAGGGCAACCACGGTGGTCAGGGTGCTCCAAAACATGATCGAAGTCGCATTGTGATGGCGGCGCAACCGCGCAATCACAATTAGATACCCGGCATAGAAAAATGCCGCCAGAACCGCAAAGGCGTCACCCTGCATCGTTCCCGCCCCGGCATCGCTGGCGCGAAACAGGAAATAGCCCCCGATAATCGCAAACGGCACCCCGCACCAAAACATCACACCGGGCTTGCGTGCCACCCCGAACAGGCCCAGCAACCCGATAATCACCGGCGCCAGGTTATTAAGCAAAATGGCATTGCCGACCGTGGTCATTTCAATCGCCATATGACATGTCACCAGATCACCGGCAAACAAAAGACCGGCAAGGATCATCAGGCCCGCATCCCCCCTGCCGGTCAAAACACCGGCAAGGCGACCCACCCGGTTTGACAGGGGCGTAATCGGGCGATCAAGGGACCGGGATGATGATCCCGCCGGCATCAAAAAGACGACTGCGCCCAAAAGCGGGGCCGAAAGCGCAACACGCCAAAAAGCCGAGGCATCGGGCGAAACACCGCTAAACCGTACAAAGACCGGACCAAGCCCCATCAGAATTGCCGAGACCGCAAGGGCAACAACCGCCCAGATTGTGGACTGTACCAATGGTAAGACTCCGCTTTGGCCATGCCCCATTCCCGTGGTGGCGGAGGGAGCAACAGACGTACTTCCGGCTGAATGCATGGCTTGGGTCATGGTCGGGTCTTTCGAAACGGTGGCGATGTCGGCCCCGGGGGTCTCCCCGGTTTGTGCAAAACATGCCTTGGCTGATGCACTTATCTTGCAGCGATGCTATATCGAAGTGAAATTGCTTCGCCTTATCGTCGGGATAAATTGCGCTTATGGCCCTGCTTAATGTCGATATTGACCTGCTAAGAACCTTTCTGACCGTACTTGAAACGCAAAGTTTCACCAGAACGGCCGAACGGCTTTTGCGCACGCAACCTGCCATCAGCCAACAGATCAAAAAACTTGAAGAAACCGTCGGGGCACCGCTGATCACCCGTGATCGCCAACGCATCACCCCGACCACCACCGGCCTTGTCGTCAAATCCTATGCCGAGGGTATTATCGGCCTGAACGACAAAATGCTGGCCGATCTTCTGGATGCCGCACCTTCGGTTTTACGCATCGGATTGCCTGATGATTACGCGGCGGTCTATCTGCCGGAAATTCTGCGCGTGGCGGCATTGCGCCTGCCCGATACGGAAATAAGCTGCCATGCCGATCTCAGCCGCAACCTTGGCAAACGCGTTGCCAGTGGTGAACTTGATCTTGCGATCCTGACCGCCGATCTGGAAACACCGTCCCTTCATGTCATATCCGAACCGCTTGTCTGGGTGGCCGACCGGCAATTTGATCTTGATGCACGGCCCTTGCGTCTGTCGGTATTTCACGAAGGATGCGTCATCCGCAGTTCGGTCACCAAGATTTTAACCAGCCACAACATCCCGTTTCACATCAGCCACAGCAGCAATTCAAACTCGCTGATCATCACAGCGGTTGATGGCGGTCATGCCATTGGCGTCATGCCGCGCTGCACAGCACAACATGCCGGGCTGCATATTGTTGACGATGCGCAATTGCCTGCTTTGCCAAAGGTTGATGTTTCGCTTTTGGTACGTGATCAGGCCACACCGGCAATCCGCGAACTGGCAATTGGTGCCATTGCCGCCCTTGCACCAGCCGGAAGTGACGCCAGCGACCTTGGCAGGATGACCGCCGTTGCTTCCACGATGTGAAAAGACGTTTTATCAGGTTGATCCATCATCAACGTGCCCCCTAAGATGCCGCAGATTTTAACCCAGAGCATTTTGCCCTAAAACCTGCCGGAGCCCCTCCAATGCTGACAATCAAACGCCTGTCGATCGACGATGCCAAAATCCTGATCGAAGGCGCGCGCAACCGTGCAACCGAAATCGGCATTCCGATGTGTATCGCAATTACCGATGAATCCGGTGTTTTGATTGCATTTGAACGTATGGATGGCGGCAAGGTCACCAGCACGACCATTGCCCAGGACAAAGCCTTCACCGCCGCAGGTGCGCGCAAGGCCACCCACGAATACGCCGCCGTCGCCCAGCCGGGCATGGTCGCCTTTGGGATTGATTCCGAATGCAACGGCCGCTTGTCAATTGTGGCCGGTGGATTGCCGGTTTCGGTAGACGGGGATGTCGTCGGCGGCATCGGGGTCAGTTCCGGCACCCCGCCCCAGGATCAGGATTGCGCCCAGGCCGGGATCGATCATTTCCTGAAAGTGATTGGCAAATAAAACGCAAAACGCCCATCAAATGCGATGGGCGTTTTTTTTGAGCTCGAAAGTCACTCGCTGACAGTAAATCAGAGACCGCGTTCAGTTTCCATATTCATTCATCCAACCCTTTCGAACAGTGGATCTTTTAATATATACAATCATAATACCTGCAACATACTACAATTGCAAGTTGGTCGATATATGGACATCGTATTCGATATAATTGTCCCGGCTTTTGGATGGATCCAATCCAAGGCCCAATTGCTAACCTCTCAGGAAGCCATACTGCTTTCAGCACTCATGGCAACAGTCGGCTGGACTCGTTCAAATTCCTTAAGCCGCAAGCTTAATAGCAAACAGCATACAATGTCGGTTCTTCTCAAAGACGACAATTTACAGAAAGGCCTCACCGCTATCCGGCCGTTTGTAAAATCAAGTAAATATCCATCAGTAGAATCAGACGCATATACCGATTGGCAGTCCGGTTTAAGAAACTGCCTCAACTATTATGAATTTCTCTGTGCAGGTATTTTACGCAAAGATTTTGACGAGAAGCTTATCAAAACAACAGAACGCTATACCCTGCTTACGCTGCATCAATATGCAGCGAACTATATAGATGACCTTCGAAAGCAACGCCCTCAAGGTAACAATACCAAGGATCGGAATCAAATTTATCGCTCGATAGAAACAATTGCCGATCGATGGGAAAAGCCATGGATGCGTTTGCGCTGAACTACTCCGCCGGTTTCCGCCCACCGATCAAAAACTCAACATTGCCTTCCGGCCCGGTGATCGGGCTGGTCGCGATGCCCAGCACTTCCCATCCCATCAGGTTTTCCAGCCAATCGGAAATCGTATCACAAACTTCCTGATGCAGTTCCGGTTCGCGGACCACACCCTTTTTTCCGACACGTTCCTTACCGACCTCAAACTGCGGCTTGATCAGCGCGATCAACCAGCCGCCCGGCTTGACCAGTTCCATACTGGCCGGAAGTACGGTGCGAAGGCCGATAAAGCTGGCATCGCAAACGACGATATCAATTGGATCGGGAATTTGTTCGGCGGTGATATGGCGTGCATTGGTCTTTTCCATCACCACAACGCGGTCGTCATTGCGTAACTTCCAGTCAAGCTGCCCCTGCCCGACATCCACGGCAAAAACCTTGGCCGCACCGTTTTGCAACAATACATCGGTAAAACCCCCGGTCGAAGCCCCAACGTCAACACCGGTAAACCCGGTAACATCAAGCCCGAACTCGGCCAGACCTTTTTCAAGTTTAAGCCCGCCGCGCGATACCCATGGATGGGGTTGCCCGCGCAGTGTCAATGCGATGTCTTCCTTGCATTGCAGCCCCGACTTATCAAGCCGTTGCTCGCCGCTAAAGACATTGCCTGCCATGATGAAAGCCTGTGCCTTGGACCGGGTTTCCACCAATCCGCGTTCCACAAGCAATTGATCCAAACGTTTCTTTGCCATGCGCGTTTTTTAGCGCAAAGCCCGGCAAAGGTCACGCATGGTTTAAGAGAAATCATCGGGGAATTGTCGGAAAATTATCTGCTCAGCTTGCCAGTGGTTCCAGATAACCGCGCGGGACAATCGCCAAAAGATCATTCAGCGCCTCGCCCTGAACCGCAACGTGCTGATGCATCAACTTGCCCGCCCGTTCGGCATCACCGGTCGAAATTGCTTCAAGAATACCGGCATGTTCAGCGTTGGATTTCTTGACCCGGCCCGGCCGGTGCAATTGCAAACGGCGATACGGTGCCAAACGGTTGCGCACATTCTTGGTCTGACGTTCCAGAAAACTGTTGCGGCACCCGGCATAGATCACTTCGTGAAAATTAACATTGGCCTCGTAATAGGCATCAGCATCGGCATGCTCTTGAAGCTTATCACATTCACCACCAAGCGCCAGCAGCTTTTCAACATCAACACGCGCCATCCGGCGTGCGGCAAGGCGGGCACACATGGCTTCAAGTTCGGCCATGACTTCGAACATTTCAATCAGATCGGCCACCGTGATCGATGCCACAATGGTCCCGCGCCGGGGCATGGTCGCGACAAGTCCCGATCCGGCCAATGTTTGCAAGGCTTCGCGAACCGGTGTGCGGGAAACGCCAAACCGTTCGGAAAGGCTGCGCTCGTCCAGCTTGTCGCCGGGCTTTAAAACTCCGGTAACAATATCGCGTTCAAGTTTTTGAACCAGATCAGTGGCGAGCTTGCCGTTCCGTGCCATAAAAAGCCTCATCCTTGCGCTGCATTCGTGGTATACCAGAGCACACAAAATGGTACTTCGCAAAGCCTTTTATATGCTGCTCCGCGTCGTTTTCATACCGCACCGCAAAAGAAAAACATCAAAAAACGGCCGAATTGGCAGCAATCCTTGAAAGCGCATCTGTGGCACTGCAATAGACATTTCTGGTATACAAAAACTCGTGGACAGCATGCCAGAAATCTGTAACGCTTTTGATAGTACGAAATCCGAACCAATAAAAAGAAGCGCAAAACGCGCCACGAACGCATCCTTAAACGCATGCTTCATCCGGGAGGAAACGATGAAGATTTTTAAACGCACTCTGACGGCCTCTGTTGCCGCCATCACGATGTCTGTTGCCGCTTTTGGCATGGCTGCAAACGCCAATGCAGAAACGCTTAAACTGTCACACCAATGGTCGACTGGCGATATCCGCCACAAAGTCGCACAGATCCTTGCTGACGAAGTCAAAGCCGCCAATGTCGATCTGGAAATTCAGATCTTCCCGTCCGGTTCGCTGTTCAAAGCCAAAGAACAATGGACCCCGATGACCCGTGGGCAGCTTGACATGATTGTCTATCCGCTGGCCTATGCTGGTGGTCGTATTCCGGCTGCGAACCTGACCCTGATGCCGGCACTGGTCAAAAACCATGACCACGCCAACCGCATCAACAAATCCCCGTTCATGGACAAGATCGAAGAACTCCTGAACGCGGATGGTGTTGTCACAGTTGCCAAAGGCTGGCTGGCCGGTGGTTTTGCCTCGGCCAAGGGTTGCATCCGCAAGCCTGACGATGTCAAAGGCCTGCAAATTCGTGCCGCAGGGAAATCCTTTGAACAAATGCTCGAAGGTGCCGGTGCATCCATCGCTGCAATGCCAAGCTCGGAAATCTATCCGGCCATGCAGACCGGCGTTCTGGATGCGACAAACACCAGTTCGGCCAGCTTTGTTTCATATCGCATCTACGAACAGGTCAAATGCTATACCCCGGCGGGCGCAAATGCGCTGTGGTTCATGTATCAGCCGGTTCTGATGTCGAAAAAATCCTATGACAAGCTGAACGATGCCCAGAAAGCAGCCCTTGCTGCTGCTGCTGAAAAAGCCGAAGCCTATTACACGACCGAAGGCCGCAAGCAGGATTCAGACAGCGTCGATGTCTTCAAAAATGCCGGTGTTGAAATCGTCGATCTGACCGACGAAGACTTCAAAGCATGGCAGGACCTCGCGAAAAAGACGTCCTATGCCAAGTTCGTTGAAGAAACGCCGAATGGTCAGGAAATTCTTGATATGGCGCTTGCCGTCGAATGATCGGTTGCGGTGCCGGGAAGTAACCCCGGCACCGCCCAATTGACCCTTCGATCCCGTCACAGGAGCATTTTGCGTGTCCAACGCCATACCTCATTCTTCATTGCCAATTGATTTGCCCGATGAAATTCGGCAGTCCGCCAAGGCGTTGAAATCAGCCGCAGCGAATTTTCCGCCGCCCCCTGATGTTGAACCGATTGCCGACAATGGCACTGCCAAAAACAAACAGCCCGTCCCGCCAAAGGGCGCTGTCAGCTCCTTCATCGCAACCGTCCATTTCCTGTCAAAAATTTGCGGTGTGGTGGCAGCCTCGATGTTTGCAATCGCGATGTTCATCATCTGCCAACTGGTCTTCATGCGCTATGTGCTGAATGCATCGACCACTTGGCAAACCGAAGCCGTCATCTATCTTATGATTGGCGCGACTCTGGTCGGCCTGCCCTATGTCCAGATGATCCGCGGCCATGTGAATGTTGATCTTTTGCCGCTTTACCTGCGACGCGGCCCGCGCAAAGTGCTGGCAATCATTACCTTGCTATGTGGCATCGGCATCAGTGCCCTGTTTGGCTATTACGGCCTTGAACTGGTGATCGAAGCCTTCGAAGGCGGCTGGTTGTCTGAAACGATTTGGGCTGTTCCTTTGTGGAAACCCTTTTCCTCTTTGCCCATCGGGTTCGGATTGTTGTTCTTGCAGTTCTGTGCCGATTTGCTGGGGCTGTTAACACAGCGCACCACCCCGTTCGATATTTCCGAAGACACCTTTTAAGGAGGCCGCCCGATGGATCCCCTGTTGCTTGCGGCCATTGTCGGTATCGCGACCACCCTTGTTCTATTTTCCGGCATTCCGGTCGGTATCGGCCTGTTGCTGGTCAGTGTTGGCTTTATCCTGATTTTCGATGGCACCGGATCGCTTCCGTTGTTGCCCGAAATCCTGTTTGGCAAACTTGAAAGTTTCGAAGTCCTCGCCATCCCGATGTTTATCCTGATGGGCGCGGTTGTTGCCTCGTCGCGTGCAGGCGGTGATCTGTATTCTGTTCTGGATCGCTGGCTAACCCGCATTCCGGGCGGCTTGGTCATTTCCAACCTTGGCGCATGCGCCATCTTTTCCGCCCTGTCGGGATCGTCACCCGCAACCTGTGCCGCCATTGGCAAAATGGGCATCCCGGCCATGCGTGAACGCGGCTTCCCCGATACCGTGGCTGCCGGTTCAATCGCCGCTGGCGGGACACTTGGCATCCTGATCCCGCCAAGCATCACCATGATTGTCTATGGCATTTCAACCGAAACCTCGATTGGCCGCCTGTTTTTGGCCGGTCTGCTGCCGGGCTTGATGGTAACCGCCCTGTTTATGGCCTGGTCGCTTTATTCAACCTGGCGCCAGGGCCATGCCAGTGCGGCTCTTTCATCTGTGAATTACAGCTGGAAGGAAAAGTTTGAAATCCTGCCGCGCGTCCTGCCATTCCTAGTCATTATTGCTGCCGTTCTGTTTGCCCTTTACGGCGGGGTTGCAACCCCTTCGGAAACGGCCGGTGTTGGCGCGCTGTTCTGCCTGATCACGGCGATGATTGTCTATCGCATGTGGAAACCGGGGCAGCTTTGGAATGTCTTCCGCGACACGACCAAAGAATCGGTGATGATCTTGTTGATCATCGGGGCGGCTGGTCTGTTCAGCTATATGCTGTCATCGCTGTTTATCACCCAGTCGATTGCCCAGTGGATTTCAGCCCTTGAAGTCAATCGCTGGGTTCTGATGGGCTTCATCAATGTGTTCTTGCTGATCAGCGGCTTCTTCTTGCCGCCGGTTGCCGTCATCCTGATGAGCGCCCCGATCCTGTTGCCGGTGATCATCAATGCAGGCTTTGATCCGTACTGGTTCGCCGTCATCCTGACCATCAATATGGAAATCGGCCTGATCACGCCGCCGGTTGGATTGAACCTTTATGTCATTAACGGAATTGCACCTGATATCCGTCTGCAAACGATCCTCAAAGGGGCAATGCCCTATGTCCTGTGCATGATCGTTGCCATCGTGATCCTGTGCTTCATCCCGCAAATCGCCACCTGGCTTCCAGATGCGGTTATAGGAGGACGATAAAATGTCGGGAATTTCCGTCAGAAACTGGATTTCAAGCATTGCCGATCGTGGCCGGGAACTTCTTGAACTGCCACTGTCGACACCTCAGGATCCTTTCGCCCAACTAAAAGCCATGTGCAAGGACCTTGTCTCGCAAAAAGGCGAAGCCCGCGGCACGGCGGCGGCCCGCGAAGTGGTGCGGTTGTGGGAAACCCTGCCGGAAAAGGATCATCTGCGCTTTTTTGAAATGATGCAGAACGATTTCAGCGCCAATCACGCCACGGTCAAAAAAGCCGCCGACGCCTTTGTCGCGGATCCTAGCGAGGATAATCTGGCAGTTCTGACCAAGGCGTCCGAACCGGCCCGTCAGGAACTTTTACGCCGGATCAATATGGCACCGGGGGGCACACGCGCGATTGTTGATATGCGAGAAACCCTGATCGGCCTGCTTAAGGAAAACCGCCACCTTGAACCGCTGAATGCAGACATGCAGCACCTTCTGACCAGTTGGTTTAACCGTGGCTTCCTTGAACTGCGTCATATTGATTGGGATACCTCGGCGGCCATCCTTGAAAAACTGATCCGCTACGAAGCGGTTCATGAAATTCAAGGCTGGGATGATCTCCGCCGCCGTCTGGCAAAAGATCGCAAATGCTTTGCCTTTTTCCATCCGGCAATCCCCGATGATCCGCTGATTTTCGTCGAGGTCGCGCTGGTTCACGGTCTGTCTGATAGTGTTCAGGCCCTTTTGGCGCCGGCAATCGATGAAACCGCCCCGCAAAAGGCCAATACTGCGATCTTCTATTCGATCAGCAATTGCCAATCGGGGCTTAAGGGCATTTCGTTTGGTAACTTCCTGATCAAACAGGTGGTCGAGGAACTCAAACGCGAATTTCCGAAACTCAAACAATTCGCCACCCTGTCGCCCATTCCGGGCTTTATGGGATGGCTGCGCACCCGTCAGAAAAGCAAGGCCGAGGACGCCAAAACCGCCGCCAAGGTCCTTGCCGCCATGGATGACGACAGCTGGATCAATGACGCGGAAAAAGTCGCCGAACTTAAAAAACCGGCGATGATGCTATGTGCGCGATATCTTGCGACGTGTAAACGCGGCAAATCGCCGCTTGACCCCACCGCGCGATTCCATCTTGGCAATGGTGCACAGCTTGAACGCCTGAACTGGCTGGGCGATGTATCGTCCAAAGGGCTGCGTCAGGCGGGCGGGATGATGGTCAATTACGCCTATCACCTTGATGATATTGAACGAAACCACGAAGCGCTGATGAATGATGGCCAGATTGCCGTTTCAAAATCGGTCATGCAGCTTGCGGGAAACTAGGACAACACCATGTCGGATAATCTTTTCAACGAATTCACCACACGTTTCCCCGCCGACCGGTCGCGGACCTTCCTGATCGAACGTGACGGAACCGAACGCAGCTTTGCCTGGTTGCTGGATCGCACCGCACGCTATGCCAGCGTTCTGGCCGATCACGGCGTAATCAAGGGCGACCGCGTTGCCGCCCAGGTCGATAAATCGTCTGATGTGATTGCACTATATCTGGCCTGTTTGCAGCTTGGCGCCATTCACCTGCCGCTCAACACCGGCTATACCGGCGATGAAATTTCCTATTTCCTTGGCGATGCCGCGCCGCGGGTCTTTGTCTGCCGCCCGGCTCATATCTCGGCGGCCAAAACACTTGGCGATCAAAACAATGTCGGCGCGGTTCTGTCACTTGGCAGCAACGGCGATGGCAGCCTGAACGACCTTGCCGCCACAGCCACCCCGCATGGCAATGTTACCGATGTATCCAAAGATGACATCGCCGCCATTCTTTATACATCGGGCACCACAGGCCGGTCCAAGGGCGCGATGCTGACCCATGGCAATCTGGGGTCGAACGCACTGACCCTTCACAAGGCATGGGGATTTAAACCCGGCGATACATTGCTCCATGCCCTGCCATTGTTCCACACCCACGGTCTGTTTGTTGCGATCAACATCATGCTGGTCAATGGCGGCAAGGTCATCCTGCTGCCAAAATTCGATGCCGATGATGTGGTCGAACGCCTGCCGAACGCGACGGTTATGATGGGGGTTCCGACCTTCTATACCCGCCTGCTGGCGCATCCGAAATTTGACAAGGATCTGGTCGCAAACATGCGCCTGTTCGTGTCAGGATCTGCCCCGCTTCTGGCCGAAACCCATGATCAGTTCTTTGAACGCACCGGTCATAAAATCCTTGAACGCTATGGCATGACCGAAACCTGCATGAACACGTCCAACCCGCTTGATGGTGAACGCCGTCCGGGTGCGGTTGGCCCAACCCTTCCGGGGACCGAGGCGCGCGTTTGTGACAAGGATGGCAATATCCTTCCCGCCGGCGAAATTGGTGTGCTTGAAGTTCGCGGCCCGAACGTGTTCAAGGGCTATTGGCAGATGCCCGAAAAAACCGCATCTGAATTTCGCAAGGATGGCTTCTTTATCACCGGCGATCTTGCGACCATTGGCGACGACGGCTATGTCACAATTGTCGGGCGCGACAAGGATTTGATCATTTCCGGCGGTTTCAACGTCTACCCCAAAGAAGTCGAAGAAATCATCGGCGACTATGACGAAGTCGAAGAAGTCGCCATCTTTGGCCTGCCCCATCCTGACTTTGGCGAAGCCGTTGCCGGTGTGATTGTTGCGGCCAAGGGCAAAACCCCTGATGCCGAGGCCATCATTAAACGCACCCAGGACAAACTGGCGAAATTCAAGGTGCCGAAACGCATCTGGATGATTGACGAATTGCCCCGCAATACCATGGGCAAAGTCCAAAAGGCCCAACTTCGCAAAGACTACGCCGATACGTTTGCTCCCGTGTCTGACACATAGGCAAACGGCCAAATCTTTTCTGTTTCTCCTGTATCTCCCTGCTGTCTTGCAGACAGCCCAACTCTTTCACCGGCCGGGTAACTGGCCGGTGATTTTTTTGATCTGTTTGTTGCGCACAGGCGGGAACAAGACCATGTTCTGGGACACTTCCCATCCAAACCGAACACAAGCAGGACAAAAATGGAAAACCATCCCGATCACAAGGTCGCCTTTATCACCGGTGCTGCTCAGGGGCTGGGATTGGCCATCGCCCAGAACCTTTTGGGACGAGGCTGGAAAGTCACCCTGTTTGATCTGGACGCCGAGGCTGGCGACGAAGCCATCACCGCCCTGCCCCGCGATCAACAGGACCGCACCCTGTTTTTCCATGGCGATATCGCCAAAGAAGCCGATGTCACCGTCGCTATTCAGCAAACCGTGGATCGCTTTGGCCGGATCGACGGGCTGGTCAACAATGCCGGTATTGCCGATCCGCATTGCGGCCCGGTCGAACATCTCGACTGGGAAAACTGGCAGCGAGTAATCAATGTCAATCTCGGCGGGGCGTTTCTGGCAACCAAACACGCGACCCAGCATCTGCGCAAAACCCACGGCGCAATTGTCAATATCACCTCGACCCGCGCCTTTCAGTCCGAGGCCAATACCGAAGCCTATGCCGCGTCAAAGGGCGGCATGGTTGCTTTGACCCATGCGCTGGCCGTCAGCTTATCGGGGGATGTACGAGTTAATGCGATTGCCCCGGGCTGGATCGAAGTTGGCGATTGGCAAAAATCGGCCAAGCATGAAGCCCCGCAACACCGCGATATTGATCGCGCACAACACCCTGCAGGCCGTATCGGCACCCCCGAAGACATCGCTAAAATGACCGCCTTCCTGCTCGATGGTGAACAATCGGGCTTCATGACCGGCGAAACCATCCGCATTGATGGCGGCATGACCCATAAAATGATTTACGCCCAATAGATCCTGCCCCCCCATAAGAGCCCCCCAAAACGTAAAACGTCGCCCGATTGAGGCGACGTTTTACGTTTGATTTCACCGATTTGAAACATCCGCCCGCCTCAGGCGCGTGCCTTGGCCTCGGAAATTCCCAGTGCGCCCAGCGCGGTTTTTACAATGCTTTGCGCATCAAGACCGGCCTTGGCGTATTGAATGTCGGGTTTGTCATGATCAATCAGGGTGTCGGGCAATGTCATCGTCCGGACCTTAAGCCCGTGATCAAGCAATCCATTCCCGGCCATATGTTGCAGCACCAAAGCACCAAAGCCACCAATTGATCCTTCTTCGATCGTGATCAGGACTTCATGGTTGCGCGCCAGATCGGCAATCAACTGATGATCCAATGGCTTGGCAAAGCGCGCATCGGCCACCGTCGCCGGAAGGCCGCGTGCTGCAAGGTCTTCGGCTGCCAAAAGCGATTCCGCAAGCCGCGTACCGTATGAAAGTATGGCAATCTTGCCACCTTCGCGCAGGATGCGGCCCTTGCCGATTTCAAGAACCTGTCCCTCGGTCGGCATTTCAACGCCAACGCCCTCGCCGCGCGGATAACGAAACGCGCTGGGACGATCATCAATCGCCCAAGCAGTCGTTGTCATATGCACCAGTTCGGCTTCATCGGCCGCGGCCATCAAAACAAAATTCGGCAGGCAGCCAAGATAGGCAATGTCATAAGCCCCGGCATGGGTCGCGCCATCCGCGCCAACCAAACCGGCCCGATCCATGGCAAAACGTACCGGCAGTTTTTGAATGGCAACATCATGCACCACCTGATCATAGGCGCGCTGCAAGAAGGTCGAATAAAGCGTGCAAAACGGCTTGTATCCTTCGCACGCCATCCCGGCGGCAAAGGTCACGGCATGCTGTTCGGCAATGCCCACATCAAAGGCCCGATCCGGAAACGCTTCGGCAAAGATATTGACCCCGGTGCCCGATGGCATCGCCGCCGTGATCGCGGTGATTTTATCGTCCTTATGCGCCAGCTTGGTCAGCGTTTCACCGTAAACCTTGGTGTAGGACGGTGCATTCGGGGTCGGCTTGGCTTGTTTGCCGGTCACGACGTCGAATTTGGCGACACCGTGATATTTATCGGCGGCATGTTCGGCCGGGCCATAGCCCTTGCCCTTTTGCGTCACGACATGCACCAGGATCGGCCCATCGACATCCGCATCGCGCACATTTTTCAAAACCGGTAACAGATGGTCCATATTGTGACCATCAATCGGCCCGACATAGAAGAAACCCATTTCTTCAAACAGGGTCCCGCCGGTCATCATGCCACGGGTATATTCTTCAAGCTTGCGGGCGGCTTCTTCAATCTGGCGCGGCAAATGTTTGGTCAGGCCCTTGGCCGCATTGCGCAAGCCCTGATACCCCTTGCCCGAAATCAAACGCGACAGATACCCCGACATGGAACCCACCGGCGGGGCAATCGACATGTCGTTGTCATTCAAAATCACAATCAAACGCTGATCAGTCGCGGCGGCATTGTTCATCGCCTCATAGGCCATGCCCGCACTCATCGATCCATCGCCAATCACGGCAATCACGTTTTTGCGTTTATCATCAGATAATTTATTGGCAACCGCCATGCCAAGCCCAGCGGAAATAGACGTCGAACTATGCCCCGCGCCAAACGGGTCGTATTCGGACTCGGATCGTTTGGTAAAGCCCGACAATCCACCACCCTGGCGGATCGTACGGATGCGGTCGCGCCGCCCGGTCAAAATCTTGTGCGGATAACACTGATGCCCAACATCCCAGATCAGCCGATCATCGGGCGTATCAAACAGGTAATGAATGGCAACTGTCAGTTCAACAACGCCAAGCCCGGCCCCCAAATGCCCGCCGGTGACAGACACGGCATCAATCACCTCGGCGCGCAATTCGTCTGCGACCTGCTTCATCTGAGCGGGTTGCAATGCACGCAAATCAGCCGGGATTTTAATCGTGTCCAGAAGCGGGGTCTTGGAGCTCGTGTTCATACCGATCTCGATTTTCAGTTTTTATGTGGCGTTTTTTATATAGTCATCAAACCAACAGGGTGACGTTTCCAGCCCCCTATTGCAAGCAGCGTAAAATAAACAGCTTCGCCACAATTAGCGACCCTGAATTTCACCTGTTTTCATGTCGTTTAAGAACTTCAGGATCACCTGTTCGACGGTCCGATGAATTTCATGTCGTTCCCGCCCAAAATCCCGGCATAAATAACCAAAGTTTTCCGCAATATAGGGCGTGCACGTTGGCAAGAATGAATAATGCCCGGCCCCTTTGACTTTTACAAACTTTGCCCGCCCGCGCAAAAGATTACGAAAATGTGCGGCATTGGCCGCCTCGGGCAGGATTTCATCGGTATCGGCCTCGATAAACAGCATCGGCACCGACACGCCGTCAAATCCATCCGCCGTTGCCGCCACGCCAAAGGCCGGGGCCACGGCAATCACCGCTGAAACCCGATCATCGCGCGCACTCACCACCGGGCCACCATATCTGGCATGCAATTGCCCAACGATGTCATCACCGGGCACATGCTGGCAAATCACCCGGTCCAGATCGGCATTGATGTCGCAATAGCTTTGCCAAGCCGACGCATCAAATTGCCAGCCCGCCATTTTCAACACCGTCGCCCCGCCCGCCGAATGGCCCAGCGCATAAATCCGGTCGCGATCAATATGGGCGGCAACGTCTTCGTGACTTAACAGCAAATCAAGCGCCAGCGTCATTTCCTGCGGGCGGCGTTCGATGATGGTTAATTGCCGCGCATCGGACGGATCAAGGTAATTGTCGCCAACATGCTGGGGCGCGGCCACGATATAGCCCCGCCGCGCCAGATATTCCGCCAGCCAGAACTGATTGAACCGATGGCCTTCCGATCCGTGCGAAAACATCACCAACGGGTATGGCCTGTCCCCGGCAAAATCCCCGCCCCGTGCGGCCGTTGATGTTACGCCCATATGGCGCACCGGGCCTTCCTGCGCATGCGACGGATACCAGATCGCCAGAGGAAACGGGTCTTTGTCAAACAGCCGGTCGCGAAAACCGGCTGTATATCGGGCTTGTTCGCTCATGACAGGATGGATGTTTCCTAACGGCCGCGTGCGACCACAAAACGCGCAACCTCGCGAAGCGGTTCGGCCTCTGCGTCAAAGCATTTCAGATGGTTGATCGCCTGATCGCACAACATGGTCGCCTGCTCGCGCGCTTGTTCAAGGCCAAGCAGCTTCACAAAGGTCGATTTATCCTGATCGAAATCCTTGCCCGCTGTCTTGCCCAATTCCTCGCTGCTGCCTTCCACGTCAAGAAGGTCATCCTTGATCTGGAATGCCAGCCCCATATCGTGGGCATAGGACCGCAGTGCCATCCGCATGCTTTTCGGTGCCTTGCCCAAAATGGCCCCGGCTTCACAGGCAAAGGCAAACATCCGACCGGTTTTCAACAGATGCAAATGGGTCACCTGTGCCTGATCAAGGTCTTGACCTTCCCCGGCAAGGTCGATCATCTGCCCGCCGACCATGCCATAAGGCCCGGCCGCACGTGCCAGTGCGCGGACAAGATCGGTGCAAACCCGTGGATCGGGATGGGTGCCTTCATCGGCCAGCACTTCAAACGCCTGGGTCAAAAGCGCATCACCGGCCAAAATGGCGGTCGCCTCGTCAAACTGCTTGTGGCAGCTTGGTTTGCCGCGCCGCAGATCATCGTCATCCATCGCCGGAAGATCGTCATGGATCAACGAATAACTGTGCACCATTTCAACCGCAGCGGCGACTCGTAACGCACATTGGCGCGATACGCGAAACAACCCGGCCGAACTCAGCACCAAAAAGGGACGCAGGCGTTTGCCATCCCCCAGGGTCGAATAACGCATCGCCTGAAACAGGCGTTGCTCAATCTGGCCATCGGCGCGCGGCAATATGCCGTCAAGCGTCTCGCCAAGATCAGCAGAAGCAGTACTTAGCTCAGCAAGAAGATCGTAACTCACCATATTCTCCGCGGGAATTATTCGATTTCGGTGGGGGTGGCGTTCGGACGACCATCCGCATTAAGCGTGATTTTCTCGATACGCTCCTCGGCGGTACGCAATTTATCGGCACAATGGCGTTTCAGCGCCGCACCACGTTCATAGGATGCAATGGCATCATCAAGCCCCACCTGCCCCTGTTCCAACTGACGAACAAGTGCTTCAAGCTCTCCCAATGCCTCTTCAAAGCTGAGTTTGGCGATATCTTCGGGAAGGACGGTGGATGGGGTTGCCTCAGACATGTGTGCTCCATTGATTTGATTGGCGCGGAGTTTACGCTGACCATCTCAACAGGGCAACCGAACAGAACGGAAATTTGCATTTGCGAAATGCGATCCCGCCCCAGCCCACGGCCCCTGTCCCGGCATCGGGTCCAAACAACCTATGCCGTCATCAAAGTCCGAACATGGGTCACCACCGAACTTGCCAGCGACGGCAGGTCATAACCACCTTCAAGAACCGAAACGACCCGATTGTCGCATACATCGGCTGCAACCCTCAAAAGCTGCTCGGTCATCCAGCCAAAATCACTTTCAACAAAGCAAAGCCCGGCCAGCGGATCGTTGCGATGTGCATCAAACCCGGCAGAAATGATCAAAAGTTCCGGTTTGAAATTGGCAATACCGGGCAAAACAGTCTGTTCAAACGCCTGTTTCATTTCCGCGGTTTCCGCCCCGGCCGGAAGTCCGACATTCAGGATATTATTGGCACATCCCCGTTCATCGGGCGCCCCGGTTCCGGGATAAAGCGGCCATTGATGCGTCGAACAATAAAACAAATCCGGATCGTTAAAGAACAAATCCTGTGTGCCATTGCCGTGATGAACGTCAAAATCCATCACTGCAACCCGTTTGATGCCGTATTTATCGCGGGCATGGCGGGCACCGATGGCCGCATTGTTAAACAGGCAAAATCCCATCGCCCGATCATATTCCGCATGATGTCCGGGCGGACGCACACCGACAAAGGCATTGCGTTCATGGCCATCCATCACCGCATCAACGCCAACGCAAACCCCACCGGCGGCGCGCAATGCGGCCTCGCCCGATCCGGGTGAAACATAGGTATCGCCCTCAAGCTCCTTGATGCCCGATTTGGGAATGGCGGCCATCACACGATCAACATAGGCCGGATCATGCACCGCTTTGATCAGGGAAAGTTCGGCTTTGGCGGCCTCTTCGCGGTGCAAAAACATGAATTCCTCGGCCTCAAGCACCCTCTGGATCACTCGAAGACGGTCGGGCTGTTCCGGGTGCCCCGGCCCCGTGTCATGATTGATACAACTATGATGCGTGACAAATAACGTCGCCATGTTTTGCAGACACCTTCCCAAACAGACACAAGTTAAACACGGTTGATCTTTGCCGGTTGCCTTCCCATATGGGGGGCGCAACCAAAGTTATTATTATTCTATCGTGCCAGCCGAAGTTATCCGGCGCTTTGTCCTAGATCATCACAAATCAGGCAAAACCTGCAAGTTTTCCAGCAACAAATTGTCCTTCTGCACGAAACCGAACCGTTTTGAAGAAACAGGACGCCATTGGTGATTAAAATAACCGGGCCAAAATACAATGAATGATCAAGCTCCGCCCCTGTTTGAATGACCAAACTCAAACGATTGGGCACACTGTCTATTGTATACTGAGTATTACAGAACGAAATATCGCCATAATCTCTGCTCACAAGACAAAGACTGACTTGACACACCGTCATTATACTTGAGAATAGGAACTCTCCCATCCTCGAGATTGCATTGATGGGGTCGAGGCGATAAAAACCTCGTTGGTTGTAAAATGATCGGGGATACCCCATCGGAAATTATCACCCCCTAATACGGTAATTACCGATACCCCAGTTGGGACAATAGCCGAATACGGCTTGGCTAAAGGGAGCCAAATGGAACTAGACCATCTCGAAAAAAAGGCCGAGCAAGCAAGCGCGCTGCTTAAGGCCATGAGCAATCAGAGCAGACTGTTGATTCTTTGCCAACTTAACGAAGGCGAAAAATCGGTCGGTGAACTTGAACGGATCGTCGGACTGAGCCAGTCCGCCCTATCGCAGCATCTTGCACGGCTGCGCCGGGACAAACTGGTAAAGACCCGCCGCGAGGCACAGACGATCTATTATTCGCTGCAAGGCGAAGACGCACTCACCGTCATCAAGACCCTTTATGATCTGTATTGCTGCGACGAAGGCAATGCCGTCGCCGCCTAGATTTAAGGGAATTTCCCCCATAAAAAAGCCTGTCGGATGTGTCCGACAGGCTTTTTTGATATCAAATCACATATAATTTAACGATACGCCGCCCTGCTCACTCAGCAGACCAGCCCGTTAATCACCCGCATTCCGGTGCCGGAATCCGGGTCACTTTCTGAAGCACCCCGCGTACAGAAAAACTTCCGTAATTCATCCGCAATTCATGGGCCACACCATTATCGCCGAAATCCACCGCAATCTCGGTCGACGGGCCGTTTTCGGCCGCGCCCAGCGGATAATACGCCAGATTAAGGCTGTGGAACGGGCTTTTGGCGATTCCATCGGTGTCATTGGCGGTATTGATCGATTTTTTAGCCGCTGAAATCACCGCCGCGACCCGGTTGGTCGGGGTATCGCCACTGCCATCAAATACCAGGTCATTGGCAAATTTATCACCGTCCATCGCCCGTCTTAGCAACGTAACCGTATGCTGGGTCGGAAACATGGTATCAGCGGGCAATTCTTCGGTAACCTCGACCGGCACTTCATAGGTCACCAGAACCTTGTCCGCCTTGCGCACCGCGTCACCGACAACTTCATCAACCTGAACACCGTCAAGATAGTCCCGCATGCGGAACCGGTATTGCGATCCGTCAAAACTTTCCCACTGGGTCATCGAATAGGCGGAATTGATCGCGCCCCCTTCGGCCCCTTGCAAAACCATCAGGTGCTGCATCTCGGTGATCCAGCCATCGCAGACCTTTTCAAAGCGATAACCAAGCGCGCCGCGCACCCCGACAACAGAACTGCCAACTTCCGACGACGTCATCGAAAATCGATATTCCGCCAGATGAGGCACCAGTTCTTCTGTTGTTTCCGCAACCTTGTGCGTATATGCCGGATTTAATCCGGCCGGGTCGGATGATGCCAATGGCCTCACCTGCCCCGCCTGTGCTGTGCAGCCCGATAGGACAACACAAAATATCAGCGCCCCATAAATGGAACGCTGACGATTTTCCGAACGAACTCGATGATCTCGCAAATTTACTCTCCGGCAGTGTCGATCCCGACAATCCATGGATCCTTGACACCCTTTTTGGCAGCAAGATGGCGCAGATCCCTTGCATGCTCCTGCGACAGCGGACCAACAGCAACACGAAGATACGCTGTGCCCTTGACGGTCGCCCTGATCAGACGCGGTTGATATTCACTATAAATGTTTAAGGCCTTTTGCGCACGCACCTGATCGGCAAAGCTTGCCAGTACTACATAGTCACCGGGCAACGGCACTGCAACAAGGCTATCCTGTGCAAGATCAGCCGGTGCAACCACACTGGTCTCACCACTATCACTGCGGATTGCATCATCGGTCAGGGCTGCGGTACGGGTTTGCGTCACCAGTACCGTCGGCTCAACATGATCAACATACCCGACAATCGCGGCATCAGCTTCGGCCTGCGGGTCTGCCGGGCCCAAATCGCGGCGGGATATTTTGTCATATTCCGGGGCAAATTGTTCCTGGGCACTGGCAACTTCAAGCGGCTTTTCGTCAATCCCCGGGGTGGGCATCGAATTGCCCGCCGGGTTGGTTATCGACGGGGATATCTGATCTGATACCGGTTCTGATACCGGTTTGGCCATTGGCGGCAAATCGGTTCTGACAATAACCGACGATGTCCGGGCATCATTGGGCGGCTTCGACCACTTTTCCGCCGGGGCATTTACGGCATAAATCGCAGGCTGTGCTTCGCGGATGGTTTGTTTGACCGATGGTGCGCCCGGCTCGGCCAGCGCAACTGCATCTTCAATGATTTCTTCGTTTTCACGACAAACATCTTCTTCAAACAGCGGACGATGCAAGGCGCAATCCTGATCAGCAGCGATTGAAACCGCATGATCGGTGGTGCTTTTGCCCGTTGTGACATAGCTGATCAAATCCCCGGCAAGCTTGGCCACGGTCAATTCAACCGGACCACCACATGCGCCCAGCGCCAAGGGTGCAACCACCACAAGTATCTTTTTCAAAAGCCAGTCCCCCGCAGGATCAAATTCAGTACAAACTGATTCTACCGACTGACCTGTTAATAGAGAGTAACCACCTCCTTTCTCTTTGACACAATCACGCCCGACAAAAACGAGCAACGAGACAGATTCCTACCCTTAAAGATTGTATCAATTTGCAGAACATTATCGGAAAATCATCGTCGGAATACCTTTCATCAAACCAGCACGGGTGCCGATATGTGTACGAACTTTCAGGTTAATGTTCCAAAGCAGGGCTATATCAACGGGCGGTCAATGGAATTTGGGATAGAACTAGAATCCAAGTTCTTTTTCCGCAAAGCAGGTCACACCTACGACCAAAAAATATGGGGTCCGAAGTACGGTCTTTCATGGCAGGGAAAATATGGATTTGTTGCCATGAACGTCCTCAATTTGCCAATTGTCACCGACGGCATGAATACACAAGGATTATCCACTGGAAATCTCTGGCTTCCAGGTACCGAATACCAAACAATCACCGATCCTCAAAAAGGGCTGAGCATTGATAATTTTTCGGCCTGGATACTCAGTAATTTTGCAGATTGCGACGAGGTAAAGTCCGCCCTTAACGCCAAACAGGTGCAGGTTGGCACTTCAAAATTCCTGCAACACCTCTTGCCGCTTCATTTCCCGATACATGATGCCAAAGGCAACTGCATCGTCATTGAATTCATTAAGGGTGAAATGAAAATCCACGACAATCCGGTTGGCGTCCTCACCAATCAGCCGGAATTCCCCGATCAGCTGACAAACCTTCGAAACTACGTTGATCTTTCACCATGGAATAATCAAAGCACCACCTTCAACGGCTTCGAAGTAACCCAAACGGGCAATGGCACCGGTCTTTTGCATCTGCCGGGCGATCCAACACCCCCAAGCCGTTTTGTAAGAGCAACCGCACTCACAAGTTTCGCCGATCCGGTCGACACGCTTGACCAAGGCATTAACCTTGCCTTCCACGTTCTTAACGCTGTTGACATTCCCCGTGGACTGATTCGCAACAAAGGCGAACACGGCACGGAAAAAGACTACACACAATGGGTCGTCGTCAAGGATATGACACGCCGCATCTACTCGGCACGCTTTTATGCCTCTCTGCAGGTCCAATCTATTGATCTTGCAGCACTTGAAAAGAGCAAGGAACTCGACGCTCTTGATGGAAAACAGGTTGCTTTTCCTCTTTCACCAATTCCAAACCTGAATCCGGAATTATCCAAACTGGCAACCCCCACGCTCCACCTTGCCGACGTCGCGTCATAAGACCGAACGCGACCAACGGCTCCGCACCTAACAAAAACGGCCCGGAAATCTCCGGGCCGTTTTTGTTCTGTATCCTGCGTTCTGCTTTATACAGAAATCAGTCTTTTTTCGCTTTCGGCGGAAGCTGCACCCGCAGATGCAGTTCTTTAAGCTGTTTGTCATCAACACCGGACGGCGCGTTCATCATCAAATCCTGTGCCTGCTGGTTC
>TARA_R110000868_G_scaffold68388_2_pt1 | contig 103906 bp, 75 predicted proteins | sample TARA_R110000868 | Tara Oceans TARA_R110000868 (sample SAMEA4397489) | marine metagenome | biome: Polar Biome; feature: [SRF] surface water layer (ENVO:00010504); material: water (ENVO:00002006), including particulate matter (ENVO:01000060) such as... | depth 5 m
CGATGTACTCTGGCTGTAAGACGCGTGAGGTATGACAGTCAACGCGGTGCAAGCGTCAAGGCAGGTCGAAGATGAAAGATGCCTGGAGCCGATGTGCGTCTCCCATGGCACCGTTGACGTTCGTTCGCGTCCCATACAGATATTCCACACCGACCTTAACACGTTCCAGGGGACTCCAGATTAAATTGGCAGACAGATAGGTTGTCTGGTCGACGTCGTTGGGGTTTTGAAATGCGGTGGTACCGAGATCGTTTTGTGCATACGTAAAGTTGGAACTGAGAGATTCATTCCAGTTATGAGTCGCACCGATCATCCAGCCAAACATAGGCAGTAATCCGCCCTGGTCGACTGCGGTCGGCGCCGCATCCGGAAGATCACGATAGCTGCCGATTCCTTCGCCAAACAGGATTTGAGAATAAACCTTGGTCGTCTCTGTGATGAGGTATACGCCGGTGAAGTTCAGTCCCCACGCCGATTTTGTAATCACGGACTGTCCCGTTGGCTGAAAGCCGACAACACGAAACAGGCTGGCAACTTGTAACTGGGCTCGTTCGCGGTCCAGCCGTAAGTGTCCTACGAAGTCAGGTGACGGGCTCCGCGATTCGCCCGTAATGCCAGTAGGAGTATCGATGATAAATCGTGTATCCTCAACAGCGAGTGCCAGCTTCAGGTCCTCATGAAAGATCATTTGCGTCCAGCGGGCTTGAGCCTGTCGTCGATTGACGTTCGATACCGACCCTTCAAAATCGAGTGTGGCGGGCGCCGCAGCAACGTCAGTGAATGTGGTCCAGGTGCGACCAACCAGCAGAGATCCGACTTCGCCGAAGGCCTGTCGGAGTCGAAATTGATCGTCGTCGCTGAAGAAGTCGCCTTCCACATAAATTCGGATCACTCTGTCATCTGACAACCAGCGCGTGTCAAAACTCAGCCGCGATTGACGGGCGTGAAACCGTGAATTGGTACGCGGCGGAGCGTCGACGGGAATGCTGGTGGTCACAAAAGAATCCGTCGAGTCAATCGGATTAAAATCATAAATGAAATCGGCTTTCACAAAACCACCAATCTTCATGGCAACATTCGGGCCGAATACGATCAGTCCGCCTGCAAATGGCGGGGCCGAGTAGAGGTTCAGCCCGATATCAAATTGGCTCGAATCGGTAGAAAACGGGCTGGCGAAACGCGCTTCTTCACTGCTCGACAGGTCTGTGTATTCCGGTAGTGGCTGAACGATGGGATCAAGTGACGCCGTACCAGGTTCGGGAGGGACAAATGGGCCCGTAGCCTCATCAATGGTGGCGTAGCGCGTATCTGATGCTGTTTCTGGTCGAGAATCGCCAAAGTAAGTCTGCGTTTCCTGAGGATCACTCACTCTGATGCGCGCAGCAGTGGCCGCATTGGCCAGGGGCAAGTGGTCTTGCGTCCATCCCAGAGTGGGTGCCAACATGAAGATCAGGAACGTAAAAAGTCCTGGATTCGACTGCATGGAATTATTCGGCGACAAGGATTCAGATGAGATAAGAGAGGGATGCGAAGTCTAACAGACTCTGTTGATGCGAAAAACCTCAGTTTACAGGGATTATTCGGGTTAAAATCTCTCAACCACGATATGGGAAATTTCGCGTATCTATGACTGGAAAAAAGGGAGGAAAGTCTTTACTATACCTGCTTCCCTGTGGCAGGCTCTGATTTCGATGCAATAAAATCGACGTAAAAGCTTGTTTTAAAAAGGGATACGAAAACAACCAGGCCCAAGTGGCGGAATTGGCAGACGCGCTAGATTCAGGTTCTAGTATCTGTAATGGATGTGGAGGTTCGAATCCTCTCTTGGGCATTGAATAAAAAAGGACTCAGGGCAAATCAGCTCGGAGTCTTTTTTTATGCGCTATCAGATTCAGAGAGCTACTTGATCGTACGCCTGGAAAACAGAAACGGACCCGCAACCAGAATGGCGCGGGTCCGTTTTGCATGCATGATTTATTAAAAACCTCTGGTCGGGCAGAACCCGACCAGAGAGGGATGGTTTACTTTTTCATTTCGACCTAGCGATTGTGACGCCAGTTGTTTTTGTAGTCGTAACGATCGTGGTCATGTCGGTCGTGGCGATCATTGTCAAAACGATCGTGACGATCATTGTTGTACTTGTAGTTGGTTTTGTAGTTACTGTACTTGTTGTTGTAGTAAGACGAGGTGTAATTCGACACAGGGCGGTATGTGTTGAACAGCCCGGTGTAGGAACTGTTGTAACGATTCACAGCAGGATTGTAGGGAGTGAACAACGGCCGGCTATTCAGGTAGCTGCTGTTGTAGCTTGAATAGGAGTTGTTGTTCCAGTTTCGGCTGGCTGTGGAATTGTAACGTGTGTCATATTTTGAGTTGTAGTAGCTGCTGGTGCCGCAGAACGGAGTGGCAGCAAAGGAAGTGCTGCTGATCAAAGTAACGGCTGCCATAGCTGCGATTGCGAGTGTGAAGTTTTTCATCATTATCTCCTTTAATGGTTTTGAATTTTTTAAAGTGGCTTTTTTGTTTTCAAGTGATTCACTTGTTGTTGATGAAAGAGTACTAATGCAGCTACCGTGCCATAAAAATGCGGAAAGGTCCTAAGTCTATATCCAGTATAGACATAAAAAATATCAGTGTGTCGTGGTAATGATCTGGCGTGTTGTCAAAAGTGCAATATTGTAGAATTTATTACAATCAATATGACTACATGTGGTCGATGGGTGTGTTGTCGAAGTGATGTTGTGGGTAGGCTTTGCAGGGAAAATCAATAAGCGGGAGCAAGCCTGTAAGCCGGGTTATGTCGAGAGTGGCCATTTATCTGGGACCGCAGTTGCCTGCAGCCTCGCGCGACCGACCCGGAAGTCGTAACGGATCGGGCCGATCCGTGTTCTGGCGAACCAGAACTGCTCCCTGCTTGGTCTTGCACCCGGTGGGGTTTACCTAGCCAGACCGGTCACCCGGTCTGCTGGTGCGCTCTTACCGCACCGTTTCACCCTTACCTGGCCAGCGAACTGGCCCGGCGGTTTACTTTCTGTTGCACTTTCCCTGTCCTCGCGGACGGTGGGCGTTACCCACCACCGTGCCCTGTGGAGCCCGGACTTTCCTCCACGGATTCCGAAGAATCCGCAGCGACCACTCAGCCGACTCCCGCTATTGAATCTTCCAGTATAGAGCAAGTTGTCCCCCTGAACTATCCCCAAAATCTGACTTTTCTGAAGAGAAAGACTTTATAATGTGTGACCAGCAGTATAGATTAAAGTCATGCGGGCAATTCATGATCTTTTGGTAAACAATACATTATAGAGGCACCAGGAAGTCAGAATGTTAGGTGAACTGAACCCGTGTGGAGGCGGCGACCCGATTCCGCTGCTGTCTGAAGTGTTGTTGATAGGCCGCCGCAGTAAATGCGATATCACGCTGCAGTTTCCCAATATCTCATCGCATCACTGCCAGCTGGAATTCCTTAATGGCTACTGGCGCGTCCGTGATATGAACAGTCGCAACGGGATCAAAGTGAACGGCGACCGCTGTGATATGAAGTGGCTGCTGCCGGGAGATAAGCTCTCGATTGCCAAACACGATTATGAAATCAACTATACACCCCAGTCCGATGAACCGCCGCCGGAAGAAGAGGACCCGTTCGAAATGAGCCTGATGGAAAAAGCGGGACTTGTCAAACGGGAAAAACGTCCGGAACGCCCGATGGCACCATCGGCAAAGAAGCCTGCCAAGATCGAGCTTCCGGAAGACGAATCTCAGATGACCGATGATGAACTCGGTTTGAAGTTTCTCATTGATGGGGATGATGAGCAGGACGATTCCGCATGAATTATGATCAGCAGGCGATGGAACCAGAACTGTAGTGGCTAAGAAAAAAGGAAAAAAAATCCGGGTTGCGTTCAAAAAGAACCGGCAGAAAAAGGTTCGGAAGAATAAACTCGCCAGCCACCAGATGGACGAGCAGGTCGATTCACAGTACAGGGATACCAGCGAGCGACTGACGGGTAAAGGAGATCTCACCCGCCATCGCACCGTCATGGGGGTCGAGCATGAAACCGAAGATGGCACCGAGATCGTCATCGACATTGATGAGCAGAACTGCATTCCAGGCCGCGTGATTCGTTCGCAGGGCCTGAACTCGGTCGTACAGGTGGAAGATGGCAGCCGCTACGAATGTACCATCCGGCGGCTCGTCAGAACCATGTCCCGCGATGACCGTAATGCTGTCGTCGCGGGCGATCATGTGCTGATTCGCCCTGAAGGGGATGAGCACCAGGCGGTGATTGAACGCGTCGAACCCCGCCGCTCCTACCTTTCGCGAGGCAGTAAGCGCCGTGAACACATCCTCGTCAGCAACATCGACCAGGCGGTAATTGTGGTCTCCGCCGACGATCCGCCGCTCAAGCCCTCGCTGATCGACCGCTTCCTGATCAGTTCGGAAAAAGGTAACATTCACTCCATCATCTGTATTAACAAAATTGATCTGGTTGACCCGGTCGCCTTTCAGCCTTTGATCGGCGTGTATGCACAGATGGGTTATGATATCGTGTTGACCAGCGTCGTGGATGGAACCGGCATTCCGCGACTGCGGTCCCTGCTCAAAGGCAAACAGAGTGTCTTTTCCGGGCAGAGTGGCGTGGGAAAGTCATCGCTGCTGAATCAAATCGACGAACGGCTTTCGCTGGAGACGGCCGAGATCAGTCAGGAAAACCGCAAGGGGCGGCACACAACCCGTTCTGCATTGCTGCTCGAAATCGCCTCCGGTGGCTGGGTGGTCGATACTCCGGGAATTCGTCAGCTGGAGCTGTGGGATGTGATCCCTGAGGAAGTCGAAGGCTTTTTCCGCGACTTCATCCCGTTTGTGACCCAGTGCCGTTTTCCGGATTGCTCGCACACGCATGAAGCCGATTGCGGCGTGAAACGCGCCGTCGCCCATGATTTTATTTCCCGCCAGCGTTACCAGAGCTATTTGAAAATCATCGCCGGCGATGAACCGCGGCCCGTGTATCATCAGTAAGCTGCTGCCTGCGTTGCCCGGAAGACCTGCTGCGTTTCACTGGCATGTCAGTTGAACCTGACAGCGCTGTTACGTAGACTCATTTATAAGCTTCCTTAAATTATCGGGCCGTCCGCATTGTCGGCGATCTCCTGCCAGAAAAACCTGCATTGAAAGTTGATGCCATGAAACTGAAAACGCTCATCCCGCTCGGTGTGATCACACTCGTATTAACGGGGCTGTTCTTGAATCATCACGAAGCATCTCAGCCATTGGTGAAACTGCCGAAGAAAATTAAATATGTAAGATATGCACAAAATGTCAAGATATCAGATTTTGGCGTCGTCGGTGATGGCAAAACTGATGACACGGCTGCCATTCAGAAACTGGTTGATGAATCGGTCGGGGTACTTCGGTTTCCGACGGGCCAATATCGTTTCACGAAGCCGGTCGTGATTGATTTAGCCAAAGTCGGCCCGACTTCGATTTCCGGTGATGGAACAGCGACGATTCTAATGGAAGGCGAGGGGCCCGCGTTTCGATTTATCGGTACCCATAACGGAACGGCGAGCCCTAAAACGTTTCAGCCAGCAGTATGGGACAAGGAGCGGACGCCGATGGTGGACGGCATTGAAATTGTCGGTAAACACCCCAAGGCCATCGGCGTGGAGGCGATCAAAACGATGCAGCTGACGATCACGCGGCTTGTGGTGCGGAAGGCCCTGCATGGGATTCGCCTGCATGAGCGGAATCGCAACGTGTCCATCGATGACTGTCACCTTTACGAGAACGAGGGAGTCGGCATTTATCTCGATCAGCTGAACCTGCATCAGATCAACATTTCCGACTCGCATATCAGCTACAACAAGCAGGGCGGAATTGTGGTTCGCGAGAGTGAGATCCGCAATATTCAGATCGGCAACTGTGACATTGAAGGTAACATGGGAGAGGAAACAGAGCCCACGGCCAACATTCTGTTTGATATCTCGAAAGGCTCACTCCGTGAAGGAGCGATCTTTGGTTGTACCATTCAACACACGAATAACGCACCCGATTCCGCGAACGTGCGGTTTATCGGAAACGGTCCCGAAGACCCCCGCAAGGTAGGAAATTTCGCAATTGCCGACAATTCGATGAGTGATGTCGCCGTCAATATTCACCTCAAACATGCGCGGGGCGTCACAATCACCGGCAATACCCTCTGGCAGGCGTACGAACACAATCTGCTGGTAGAAGATTCGTCTCACATTGTGCTCGGCTCCAATCTGCTGGACCGCAACCCGGATTACCGGGCGAAAACCAAAGACGCGAACGTCTTCAAAGACTGCACCGACTGCACGCTTAATGCGCTGAATATCCTGGCGACCCGGAATGTTCCCGCCGGCCTGATCCTGGAGAACTGTGCGCGAATGAACATCACGAACTGTTCGATTCGTCAGTGTCAGAACGGCGGCATTCTGCTGTCAAACGTCAAGCAGTCCCGCATTTCCGACTGCCTGATCACCGAAGGCGAGAAAAACTTCGCAATCCGCGTTACCGGCGGCCAGCAGATTCAGATCACCGACAACCTGGTATCCGGCGACATCGACGTCGGTCCGGGAACGGAAGTTTCGAATACCATGACCGTGTATTAAGCGGCTGCCCCGGGTATGTTTCTTTGAGTTGCATCAGCACCGTCGGTCAAGCCGAGCGGTGGCACACGGACGTCTGATATGCTTGGGATTACAACCACATGACAGAGGTTTACCGTGTGCCACGGTCCGGCTCGTCCGGCCGTGCCGGGAAAGTACAGGACGTCTGCTTCTGGAACGAACCGGGCAGCTGCAACCTCCTGCTCGCTGCGCTCGGCCCGGTTACGTATCTTAGTTCGGTACGCTCTCCATGTTGCTGATCGCTTTCTCACGGACTCTGTCCCTCAGAGCTGGCGATATCTTTTCGTTTTACTTGGATTTTGCCAGAGGCGACCCGAGTTGCAACCGCCTCACGTTCTTTCTTGTGGATCCAAACTGCAAACTCTTTAGTGCCTTCTTCGCCAAGGTAATCGTCCATCATTCCAAAATAGTCGATGGGAATGAGGGAATTACTGACAAACTCATGTTTTGTACCGTCAGCGGTCTTAATTAAAAATGATCCTGTAGTCTTCACTAGCTCGAAAATTCTATCATCCAGATATTCCCGTGAGTATGAACGTAAGAAACGAAAACCAATCAGTTTTCTCATTTCCGTTTCACTTAGCACCTCAAGATTGTCAACGGCGTTTTTAACCGCATCTTCATAAGCCTGTATGAGTTCACTGTTCGATTCATCATAAAGATAGGCTTTGTCTTGAACCCATTCACCACAATCTGCACAGGCCCATATTGCACACCCTTTAATTATTTCAAAACATCCTATAAGGGCAATTTTATCTTGTAATTTGAGGGTATAAATTTCGTTATCCGATGGAGACCCATTAACTCCGGGGATAATCCGAGTTGAATCGCAATATTTACATTTATCTGGTTTGCCTTGTTTCGTTCTCATTGCTACTCACTCTACCCTAAGAAGCAAGCCGCACCTACTTCAGGGCAGATTGGAAACTTGAAACCTGGTTGTGCGATTACTCTGACAGTTTCCTGTTGTCTGTGACAACCCCGGATTACATCCGGGGCTTACCCTTTATTTTGCATGAGCTGTACGGTCTTAGACGCAGTTACTGCAGATTGGGAGACAACCGGAGCTAACGCTCTGCGGCTAATCAGTCCATTCTACGGTTAATAACACACCCACCACCCTTTTTGCTTTCGTGTGGTTTCGTGTTTTTCGTGGTAGAAAATATAGTGAGAAAAACTCACCTTCCTCACGCCACTGTTGTCGATCCACCGGGCAGGATGCCGGCCAGTAGATTGCCCGCCGTTCGTCCGGATTCGAATCGCATCAGGACAATCCGGATGGCAGCGGTGATGGGAACCGCCAGGATCGCGCCGATGGGCCCCCAGAGCAGCGTCCAGAACGACAGCGCCAGCAGGACGGTCACCGGGTGCAACTGCAGGCCTTCGCCCATCAGTTTCGGTTCAATGCCGTTCCCGATGGCCATTTGAATCCCGCCGGGAATCAGGATCACGCCGGCAATCGTCCACGGGCTGTCTGAGAACTGGGCAAACGCAACCGGGATCGGGAGCAAGGTTGCGATCACCGAACCGACAGATGGAATGAAGTTCAGCAGAAAGGTCAGGATGGCAAATACCAGAGCGAGTTCCAGCCCAAACAGTTTCAACGTCACGCCGACCAGGGTACCTGTGATCAATGACAAGACGAGCTTGGTCGAAATGTAGCTGCGAATCTTCTGCTCGATTTCAAAGTAGATTTCATTTTTGACAACGGCATTCGGGTCGCGTCCTGCCAGCAGAAAGATCACGAAGATGGCCACGAAAAAGGAGGTCGTGGTGAAGTTCAATGCTGACTGCATGGTGCTGACGGCAATCGATTTTAAAGAGTTTCGCATGTAGTCCATTGTCGCTTTTTTGAGCGTATCCAGGTCAATGCCCATTTTCTGGAACCAGCCGATTTCCGGCTTTTCGGCAGCCACTGCTTCCCCGTCATCAACGGTTACTTTGGGCGGCGCTTCGGGGGTGGCCTCTTTCTGATCGGGGGTCTCAGGCTGCGGTTCCTTTGTGTCTTCTTCCAGTTTGCGTACGGGCAGATCATCGGCTTCTTTGGCGGCTTCGAATACCGAATTGATAAAGATGCCGAACTTTTCGCTGTATTGGTTTTCCGCTTTGTAGATCACCTGCTGTGTCGAATAGATCAGGGTCATGCAGATCAAAAATCCGAAGGTGAGCACCAGCAGCAGGGTCAGAGAAATCGCGATGATTTGAGGCATTTTCCATTTCAGAACCAGCAGGTCGACGAGCGGCGTCACGATGGTCGCAATGAAAATGGCGATCACAAACGGGACCAGAACTGCCTGGGTTACATAAAAGACACCTGCCAGTGCAATGATGGACAGCAGCAACAGGCAGCCTGTGATGACCTTGGCTTGCTCATCCGATGGTTGCAGGGGAGTTGACATGAAAGATGCCCTTTGCGGATTGATACTTATTCTGTTCGTGACGTTCGGTCGGCGCGCCTGAGAACGTCGCTGACATCAAACGGAGTATGCGCACGATACTGGGAAACAGAGAAACTGCAAAGAGAAAAATCACATTTAGCGGCTGATTTGTCGTATGTATCTGATAAATTGCTGATCGAGCTGGTTCAGATCCTCCCCAAAGACCGACTGAAAGTCTTTGATTCGTTCTGCGGGAGTGGACCAGATTAAAGGCTGCCGGGCCGCGATCAGCCGCAGATATTCTTCATACTGCCGACGTTTGGTTTTGATCAGGAAGTAAGAGAAGGCCCACGCTTCCGCATAGGTATCGAGGATGGTCTCGGCATCCTGAAACCGCTGGTCCGAGGAAATCAGCGTCTGCAGCGAGTCGGCGGGTCTGCGGGAACGCGCGTAATCCTGAAACTGCCTCAGTCGCCAGGGATTCGGTTTGCCGACGGTGCGCCAGCCGGTCTTGCTTTTGAGATCGGGGGTTTCAAAAAACGTCGCCATGCCTTCGGTCAGCCAGAGCGGGTTGTCGGCGAAGCGGGTGTGCAGACCCACATTAAAGGCGATCTGGTGTGTGCATTCATGGATGACGGTGGCGACATTGAACGGCGACTTTCGCAGTTTGAACAGAATGTCGGAGTCGGTGTAGGCTGGGCGCTCATTCGGGGCCGCGGTCAGATCGTAGAGTACCATCCGGTTGGATTGAATTGAATAAAAGCCGTGCGTGGCAGCCGCACCGTCACCCAGGATCTGGCTCGCGTACTGTTCGAAGTTCGCGCGATCCTTGAAGATGACCGCGATTAAAGGCACTTCCGGCTCATGCAGTGGATGTGCTTTGTCATCCCAGTAATTATGCAGGACCATATAAAGACGTTCGAACAGATAGCCGCACCACTGCGAATAACGTTTGCCCGCCTGGCTGCAGATCGTAAAATGTTTGGTCTGCGTGACGGTGAAATCATCGCCGAATTCTTCCTTGAGCTGCTTTTCCAGTTCACCGGCTTCCAGGGGGGTGAACTCGCGGTCCAGAGAGCGTTTACTTTTGAGTTGTTCGGGCGTCGCCGTCAACAGTCGGCCGTCGCGGGTCAACATCACCACACCCCCATCCTGCGCCTGCAGAATCTGGGCAGCTTCGATCGTCTGTTCCCGTTTCTGATCGTCAGTAAACGTGAATTCAAACAGAGGCGGGGCTGTTTTTTCTGCTTGGCCGGGTTTCTGGGCAGAAACCAGGTTGCCATCAGAAAGGCAGCTTAGACTAAGGCAGAAGATCATCGTGCGCAGGAGAAATCTTCGACTTAACTGTGAATCGGGAATGTTTAAATCTCTCCAGGCCATCTCGGTCTTTCTGCGCAGGAAGGAACTTATAACTTCCAGAATAGGGGAGAGTGGAGTTGAAGTCGATCCCTATTTTTTCGCCAGCTTGTCTTTCCCGTCCTCATCGGTGATCGTCAGATAAATCACATTCGATGCGTAATTGGTGGTAATCGAGAAAGTGATTCCCACCCGTGCCATCGCAGCGAACGGGAAGCGTTTGACAGGTGTTGCTTTTTTAGAGGCTTCGATAATCAAAGTCCCTTCCAGTGTCTCGCCTGCCAGACGGGTTTTGCTTTTCTTGGAAAGTGTGACGCCGGGCGGTAACTGCTGCCCGAATTTCGAACTGAAATACTCGAAGGCGGTCGCCAGTACTATGGGATCTTTATAAGCTTCGCTGCGTTTAACCTTCACTTTAATCTCAGCAGATTCACCCGGTTTCAACACGATTTCGCTGGGAGTCGCGGTGACTTCCAGGATATCCAGCGGCTTCGTGACTCCCACAATCGACGTGTTGATCGGCCAGCGTGCCTGTCCGCCACCACGCGACTGAATTTCACAGGTGATGCGACCTGCGCGGACGATTTCCTGCTCTTTCCCATCGGGTCCTTTTACTTTGGCTTTGCCGGAGATGGTCACGAGGGACGCGTTGATGGGCGCATCTTTCGCTGCTTTCAAAATCAGTCCACAGTCATTGACGCCGGGCGGGAGCGTGACCGGTTCAAAGGTGACGCCCTTGGGCAGGCCTTCGATATTCATTTCAATCGGACCGTTAAAACCATTCAGTCGTTTGACGCGGGCGAACCACATCATGTTTGTCCCTGGTGCAATTTGTGCATAATAGAATTCGCCTCCGACCTGAAAATCAGGGCCGCTCAGTTCAGCCGTCAGATGATAGGCAAAACGATCGCCGCCCCGGTCGTGTAGATCACGGAGTGTGACGAAGTATTCGCCGTCGGCAGGCGCCAGAAAGTGAAAGTCGACGTCTTTCATCTGCAGTCCATCGTCGGCTTCAACATTCGCACCGCCGTTCACAAAGATCCGATTTGCTTTGCCTTTGGCGTCGAGAACTTCCATCACGCAGTCCAGAGGCAGATCAATGCGGTTCGACATCAACTGGAAAGAATAGTATTGCCCTTTTTTCGCTTTGAAGGAGAAGAACTGAGTCTGTTCGTCTTCCGTGATCTGACCACTGACTCCCATGGGGAACTTCAGCGGAAAGGCGGTTTTCATCGAAGTATTCGTATCAGCGGCAACCGCCTGGGGATGCTCACTGATCAGCGTCCAGACGGCGTTGGTCTTGCCGGCCGGTGTTTCAAAAGTTCGTTTGGCCCAGCCCGTCTCTTTGGCCTCTTTCGCAGAGAAGCTGGCTTTGGAATGGCCTTCTAATGCATAACCGTCGAGTGTGACTTCAGTCTCTTTTCCCTTCTGAACCGCCAGGGGCATGGTATGTGTTACGTAAGGACCGTCGCTGACTTCCACGCAGTAGGCATATTTTCCGGTTCCCACATAGCGGGTATCACGGATTTCAAAAACATACTCCCCATCGGCGGGCAGTTTGAAGGAAATCAGTGAATCAGATTTAATGAAGTTATCGTTCTGGGCAATAATCTGTTTCTGCGGACCATACAATGTCAGGATCGAGTCCATCAGGTACACGTTGGAGGTCTGCATGGTGTGAATGGCTTCCGTCACGCGCTGGGCATACACTTCCAGAGTAATCTGCTGCCCCTTTTTCCCTTTGAACTTAAAGCAGTCCATGTCTTCAGTCTTCTCAACGATACCACAGACGGTTGAGGGAACCGTGATTTCCTGCGCAGTATCAAACGTGTTGTTGTCTTTCTTTTCCTCTTCTTCGATGACAGGGTAGGGTGTGACCAGCAGATGCGTGACACTCGACACGGCCTGGTCGGTAGCGACGCGACATTCGTAAATCCGAGCGGCTTGATCTTTCGGGACTTCGATATCAAACGCGAAGGGAGTTCCCACCGACCCGCGACCACGCCGTGGTGCCGCTTTGGGCTTCGTCTCCGCAAAGGTCATCTTGATACCAGGCTGATCAAAAAAGACGGAATGGGTATTGTCCAGAGTGTAGCTGGAGTGCAGTTGAATCTTGCGCTTGTCTCCCTGCTGGACGGCCGCGGGTTTGAAGGTCACCAGTTGCCGGAAACCGATCTTCGCTGGCGGCGGTGTCTTCTTATCATCGGCGGCTTTGAGCCGCGCGGGAGTGATAACGAACAGGCTTATGGTCAGCAGTGAGTAAAGTATGCAGCGCATCGAACAGTCCTGGTTAGATCAAAAAGTATGCCTGAAAAACAGTAACGCCCCTTGGACTCATACGTTCCCAGGGGCCGTCACTGTTGGTTTTCGGGTGAGTGAAGCCGCTGGGAATTAACCCATCAGCTCAGGAATCGGTTGTCCGTCGCAGACGATCAGGGGACGACCATCTTCCGGTGAAACAAAGTAATGATCCAGGTTGACACCCAGTTTTGTGTAAATCGTCGCGGCGACATCGGCGGGATAATATTCTTTACCCACCGGACGTGAACCGGTGTCATCGGTGGCGCCGACAACTTGACCGGCGGGAGTGCCCGCTCCGATCATCATCATGGTAGAAGCGGTCGACCAGTGATCGCGACCGGCAGCCGAGTTGATAACCGGAGTCCGGCCGAAGTCGGTCAGCCAGACGACCAGGGTGTTGTTCAGCATGCCACGCTGCTTGAGGTCCAAGACGAGTGAGGTCAACGCCCGGTCAAACGGAGGCAGCGAACCACGCAGCGATTTGAAGTTATTGGTGTGGGTATCCCAGCCACCACTGCTGACGGTCACAAACCGCGAACCCGATTCAATCAGACGACGGGCCAGCAGACAGCTTTGTCCCAGGTAGTGACGACCGTAATCATCGCGTGTCTTGTCTGATTCCTGGCTCAAGTCAAACGCTTTCTGTGTATCAGCAGAAGTAATCATGCTGAATGCATTCTGATAATGCGCGTCAGATGCTTCAAATGCATTCTGGTTCAACTCAGCCTGACGCTGCAGCGTATCAATCGCCTGCAGAGCCTGTTGACGACGTTTCATGCGGTCAATAGTAATCCCCGATGGCGGAGAGATATCACGCACGGTAAAATTCTTTGCGTTGGGATCGCCGGGGATCTCAAACGGATTGTACTGCAGACCCAGGTAACCGCCCAGTCCGCCGTTAAAGCGACGGTCGACATGGTTACCAATCTGTATGTGAGGCGGAATGTTGGTTTTGAATCCTTTGGTCTTGGCAATGACCGCACCGTAGCAGGGGTATGTTACCGAAGGATTGAATTTGTGCCCTGAAAGCATGAAGGCGTCCGCAGTCGAGTGCGAACCGTTCTGCGGGTTCAGGTTCCGCATGATGGAAAACTCGTTCGCATGTTTCGCGAACAGCGGCAACTGATCGGTAAACTGATAACCGGGCAGGGCTGTACTGATGGCGGAAAAATCGCCACGGACGTCAGCCGATGCGTTCGGTTTGGGATCGAAGGTATCGTGGTGGCTGGTTCCGCCACGTGTCCAGATCAGAATACAGTTCGTATCATTGGAAGGATCTGTCAGCGCTGCAGACTCGCTTTCAGAAGCTTGAGCCTGACCACGCAGCAGGGAATCCAGGGTAATTCCAAACGCACTGAGCGCACCAACTTCCAACAGAAATTGACGTCGGCTTCCAGTTTCGCAGTTCGAAACCTTTTGCGGGAATAGTTTCAGCATCGGAAACTCCTTTAGTGTGGCAGGGTCCTGATATTGCAGGAATTAATGAGGGAGGGATGTTTTGTCAGGGTTGTTGGTTTCTTAAGTAACTATCATAATTGTAACCGTTTATGTAAGGTAGGCAAACATTAAATCGGCTTTCCGGTGGGAAATTAATAAGATGGAATTCGCCAATCAAAAAATTCACTCCTTGATCGCTTCAAAATTGAACGATAAAATGAAGTAAGCGGACGACTTCCCAGTACAGTAGTGTAAACATGACAGTTATTGTTTGCGTCCGCGCCTGCCTGAAAAAATGATGAAAACAGCGAGTTTTTTTTGCTTTCGCGTCATTTTATTAGTATATTTAAGTATAAATGGCGTTTTATGTTAAGCCATTAACTTCCCACCTGAAACCACACTCAACCTGCCACCCTGCCTGTAAAAGGTTTTCTGCGACTTCGTATTTTGTGCTGTGAGTCCGGTTCACTGCCTAAGGAATCTTCTCTGATGAAATGCGACCCGCTCAAGAAAGTTGATCTCATGTTCGACTGCAAACCATTTAAGAAAAGAAATCTGATGTCTCATCGAATCCTGCTGATCACAGCGTTTCTTGCTACGGTTCTGCTGCAGAACGTCGCTCCTGCTGCAGAGACAAAACTGCAGGTTGCGCCGCAACAGATCGTGCTCAACGGGCTGCTGGATTATTTTCAGATCCAGGTTCCCGTCGAAGAGAAGGGTAAGATCATTGGCGATCTGACGCATCAGTCTACTTTTACCAGCCTCACTCCCGATCTGCTGGAAGTGAATGCCGAAGGACTCGTACGTCCGCTGGCGTTTGGTAAGGGGAAGGTTCAGGTCGCTCATGCCGGGCAGAAATCAGAAATCAGCGTGGAAGTCAAACCCCGCGCGAATGGCAAGAATGCCAGCTTCGTCAAAGACGTGGTCCCCGTGTTGAACAAAGGGGGCTGCAGCCTGGGAGGCTGTCACGCCAGTCAGTTCGGTAAAGGGGGCTTCAAGCTCTCCCTGTTTGGTTATGCTCCCGAACAGGATTATCCGGAAATGGCCCGCGATGACCGCCAGCGCCGCGTTTCCATTCTGCAACCGGAAAACAGTCTGATTCTGCAGAAAGCCTCCATGCAAATTGCGCATGGCGGCGGTCGACGTTTTGCCAAAGACTCTTATGAATATCGTATTCTGGAAACCTGGATTTCCGAAGCGGTCACTGAAATCGATGACAAAGAACCAACGGTGGTCGGCATGCAGCTGACCCCCATGTCGCGGCGATATCAGCAGGGAGACATCCAGCAGCTCCGCGTCATCGCCGAATACAGTGATGGCACGAAACAGGATGTGACGGCACGGGCGCAGTATGACAGCCTGATTGAAAATATCGCGACGGTCACGCCGCGGGGAAAAGTCGAAATTGTCGGAGCCGGCCAGACTGCCATCATGGTACGTTACATGGGACAGGCAAAGATCTCGACCGTCATTTCACCCTATAAAAACGAAGTCGATCTGGCGGAATTCAAGCCGAATAATTTCATCGATGAACAGGTGAAGCAACGATTCAACGAACTGGGACTGGAACCTTCGCCGCTGTGCAGCGACGAAGTCTTCATCCGTCGTGCCTTTATCGACACGATTGGAACGCTGCCCAAACCGGAAAAAGTCAAAGCATTTCTGGCTTCAAAAGCCCCCGATAAACGCAGTCAGCTGATTGATGAATTACTCGGCCTGACCGGGGATCCGGCTCGTGACATTTATGTGGAACCCTGGAGTGCCTACTGGGGCATGAAGTGGGGCGACCTGCTGCGAAATAACCGCAATAAAGTGGGTGATGGCGGGATGTGGGCTTTCTCCAACTGGATTCGCCAGTCGCTGCGGGAAAATAAACCGGTCAACGAATTCGTCAACGAAATCATCACCGCGCAGGGATCTATTTATGAGAACGGTCCGGCCAACTATTTTAAAATCGCATCCAAACCGGAAGACCTGGCAGAAGCCACGTCTCAGATTTTCCTGGGAGTCCGTCTGCAGTGTGCCAAGTGCCATCACCACCCCTTCGAGGTCTACAGCCAGAAAGACTATTACAGCCTGGCTGCTTTCTTCACGCGGGTCGGTAATAAAGGGAGCGTCGATTTCGGGGCCCTGGGAGCGGATACGGTTGTCAAAGTGAAGAGCAGCGGATCGATCCGGCATCCACGCACGAAAAAAACAATGGAGCCCACACCGTTGATGGGTGAGCCCATCGATACCACTTCCTATCGGGATTTCCGACGTCCTCTGGCGCGCTGGATTACTTCTCCTGAAAATCGCCTGTTCTCCAAGAACATGGTCAACCGTTTCTGGTCTTATTACATGGGCACCGGCTTTATTGAACCCATTGATGACATGCGGGAAACCAACCCGGCTTCCAACCCGGAACTGCTGAATTCATTAGCCGATCATTTTGTCGATTCAGGCTATAACCTGAAAGAACTGATGCGGGTCATCATGAATTCCCGCACCTACCAGCTTTCGTCTGAACCGTTGCCGCAGAATGTGGCGAATACCCGTTTTTATACACACTACAACGTCAAGCGATTGCCGGCGGAAGTCATGCTGGATGCGCTGGATGATTTGACTGGAGCGCAGGAACGCTTCCGCGGTGTTCCCCAGGGAACCCGGGCGATTGAATTGCCGGACCCGAATTACAGTTCGTACTTCCTGGATACGCTGGGTCGTCCCAAGCGTGTGATTACCTGTGAATGCGAGCGCGCCAGTCAGCCGAACCTGGCACAGGTGCTGCAGGTGGCTAACGGCACGTTAATTAACACCAAGCTGGCGACGAAAAACGGACGGATCGAATCGCTGTTAAAAGCCAAGGCGCCCGATCATGAAGTCTTCACTGAAATGTACCTGGCCGCCTTCAGCCGTTATCCGACGAAACAGGAACTGGCCAACTGCGATCAGATCGTGAAGACCTCCAAAGATAAACGCGAAGGTTACCAGGATGTGATGTGGGCCATCAGCAACAGCCGCGAATTCCTGTTCAACCATTAACACAGGTTTCTGAAACAGACAAAAGCCCGTTTCCGGTACATGGAAACGGGTTGTTTTTTTATCTGCTATCAAGGCGACTTCTGTCGGATTTAAGGCTGCTTCTGCTTTTTATTTTTCTCTGCCTCTTCCTGTTTACGGTAATATTCGGAGAGGATTTTCCCTTCGTAGCGGGCGAACTCCCAGGCAGGCCAGCGCGGGGCTTCCGCCTGAACTTCATCAAAAATCGCCTGCATCTGCTGCTTCATCTTTTTCAGGATTTCCTGCTCGCTTTCTGCACGGTCGGTGGTCTCGGCGATATCGCTCTGGATGTGATACAGTTCGAATCCTTCCAGCTTTGCATTTTTGACGGCGTCAATTTCTTCGGTTGTGATTCCGCCCGACGGTTTGGGACTGGGCACATTCAACTTCGCCAGCAGCTTCCACTCGCCATCGCGGAGCGCGACTTTGGCATCGTTTTTGGCACGATTGAACTGCCAGTATAACGGCTTTTTCCGCAGGATTGGCTTTCCTTCCAGGAGCGGTAGTATATTCGTGCCATCCAGCACGCGATCGGTCGGGGCAGGAATGTCAGCGACTGCACACAGCGTCGGCAGGATATCCACGCCACATACGGGAACATCGCTGGTGGTTCCCGGCTGGACATGCTCGGGCCATTGCACAATACCCGGTACACGAATCCCCCCTTCATATGTCGCGCCTTTTTTATCGCGCAGTGGTCCGGAAGAACCGTGCGGGTGACGCCGGGTGATGGCCGGCCCGTTGTCGCTGGTGAAGATGATCAGTGTGTTCTCCCGCAGTTTCTGATCTTCCAGTGTTTTCAGGATGCGGCCAAAAGCGTCGTCCATCTGCGTGACGTTCCCGTGATGCGCGGGCAGTGTGGAACCTTCAGGCGCGGTATAAAGTTTGCGAAAACGTTCGGCACTGGCGATGGGTTCGTGGGGTTCATGAAAACAGACAAACATGAAAAACGGTTTTTCTTTATCGCGCAGCTGTGTCAGCCATTCTTCTGCTTCATTTGCCACCAGCTGCGACGCGAAACCCTGCAGCGGACCGACCGGTCTGGCGTTTCGTACGAAGTTAAACGGGTTCTCGTGAGTGGGCAGCGCATTGTTCTGCGTGGAGAACCAGTGATCGAATCCGTGATCGGAAGGCTGTGGCTGTCCCACCATGTTGAACATCCCATTGAGATGCCATTTGCCGACGTGGCAGGTCGCGTAACCCGCCTGCCGCAGTAATGTCGCGATGGTGATTTCACGTTTGCGGACATGCATCGGAGAGAGCATGGGAATCCAGTTGTAGATGCCAACGCGAAAGGGGGTGCGGCCCGTCATCAGGCCGGCTCGCGAAGGGGAACAGTTGGGATGTGCTGCATAACAGCTGGTCAGCTTCAGTCCTTCTTTGGCAAAGCGATCGATATTCGGACTTTGAATCACCGGATGACCATAACAGGCCAGATCGCCGTAGCCCAGGTCATCACAGAGCACCACCATGATATTAGGTCGCGCGGGAGACTTTACAGAAGCCGTTGGTTCTGCTGCGAGCGATTCGTTCGTGAACAAGATACTGATAACAATGATCAGCGCGAGGAAGAGGTTTCGCATTATGATTGCCTTTCTGAATCTGCCGTCTGCCACCATTGTCAGTGTGGCAGCATCGCAGCGGTTGAGATTGCTCGTCATTAATACTTAAAAGCAAAGTCATTCGAAATGCAATACAAGGCCTGTAAATACATGAAAACAGCCCCTTGCACAAAATGCATGCAAGGGGCTGAATCAGGTTTACACTTTTTAATTCAAACGCTCAGCTGGATGTTGAGGCCAGGCTGAGGCGAGCGATTATAATGTGTCCAGGTCTCTGCCATCAGCGGCAGTTCCGGCGTTGTTACCTTTGATTTCGCCTGTGGCAGGATTATAAATCCAGCCTACAGTTTCGGTTCCATCTTTGGCTGCTTCATCAGGTGCCGTACCGGCAACATCGGTGACGATCATGACTCCACGACCACCAGTGAACGGGTTGGGAGGAAGACTGCCAATCAGGTAGGGACCCAGTGGTTTCGTTCCGACGGCACCGGTGGTTCCATCTTTATCGCTGGAAAGCAGCAATGAATTACGGAAATCATCTGGATCGGTCGAACCGTCGCCAGGATATTTTCCATCATGCTGGAACTTGTAGACCTGAATCTGGCTTCGCAGAGTCTGCAGGTCCTGAACGAGAACTGATTCTTTGGCATCATCGTTAGTTGAAATAAACTGTGGTAAAACGGTTGCAGCCAGAATTCCAAGAATTACGACCACGATCATAACTTCAACGAGCGTAAAACCAGCCCGTCGATTCTGCTGTAGTGTTGCTTTAGTCATTGTCCTTCTCCGAGATTTACGAATGTGCGATTCACTTCGTGTTGATTTAAATGATTCGAGGTGTTCCTCATTGAGTTCGCGCTGGAACAGGTAACCCCGGTTTGTTACAGGATCAGATTTGTGCTGGAATAAAAACTAACTAACCCATCAGATCCTCTGTCATTGGCCCGATCAGAGGAGACACCGACTGAGTGGCCACCCAAAACTTATGTTTTTTATCAAGCGAGTCAATTGAATTTCAGAAGAATAAACGCCTGACGACGTGCTTTGTGAGGGTTACAGTGGTTGTATTGATTTGCGGGCAAAACCTTGTCCAAAATGCGGTGAAATCACTGATCAAGAGTGGATCATTCCTGACAGATATGTCGAAGGAGAGCGACGACTGATCAGTCGTTTGGAATCGATCGTGCGGGAAAGAAAGGTTGTGTGGCCGATGGAATTGATGTCGAACCTGTTCCGGATATTAGTGGTAGCTGTGCTTTTTCAACAGGTACTGCGAGCCGAGTTACCCGCGTTATGCGATCGAACAAACACATTTCAAGTTTCCTTGCCGGAGGGTTCTATCACAGGCGAATCCAGCCTGCGCGAACATACCATTGTCTGGCATCCTGAAAAGAAAAAATATTACTTGCTGGCAGACGTGATTCCGCTGGCCAGTGATGATCACCCCAATACCTATAATACGGAAATCCATTTGTTTTCGAGTCTGGATTTAGCTGACTGGCGCTACCATGGTGTGGCGATCAGAAAAGGAACTGCAGCAGACGACTTCGATCGCTATGGTGTGGCCAGTCCCGTTGCAGCCACACTGGTAAATGGCGTGATCTACTGCCCTTATAGTGCACGCAAAACCAGACAGTATACGGGGCGGAGTGCAGGCCTGGCCTGGTCGGGCGCTGATCCGGAACAGATTCCCTGGAACAAATCCGGTCAACCAGTTTCAGATCTGCCCGGTGAAGACGATGATGTCGCCCTCATATCGACTGCCGCGGATAACCGCTTTCACCTGTATCACCGTACGACTGGAGACGATGGGTATCAGATCGTATACCGTGCTTCAAAAAATCCGCGAGACAAAGCATCCTGGTCCCAGGCCATTCCCGTGGCGGCACCGCCTGAGATGGTCCGTGCCCAGGAACTGACAGGAGCGGCCTTTGTCGATGGGCTCTTTCACCTGTTTATAATTGAGCATTTTCAAAAAGGAAGTGCTCAGATCGCCCATGTCGTATCACTGCAGCCAGCTGGTCCATTTCGGGCGTTTCATAAAAATCAGCGATATCTCAAACCTGAAGATCAGCCACGCAACATCATCTACAGTGGGCATATTACACCTGTAGTCAGGCAGGGGAAATGGGACGCCTTTTTCTGGACGACCAGCCAGCAGGGAAAACGTTATGGTTTGACCGGGCATCCAGTACGACACAATCCATAGCAGGTCTCTCCTGGAAGAACTGTTGCCTGACATGAATACGAAAACAGACCGCCCGAGAGAATTCAGGCGGCCTGTTTCATTACTTCGGATCTCGCATTTAATGTACGCGTTGACCGGGGACTGCTCCTTCGTCCGGAGAGAGCAGAAAGACGTCTTTCCCACCCGGTCCAGAGGCCAGCACCATACCTTCACTCGTACCAAACCGCATTTTGCGGGGCTTGAGGTTGGCACAGCAGATCACCAGCCGACCGACCAGTTCTTCCGGGTTATACGCACTCTTGATGCCGGCAAATACATTGCGGCGTTCATCGCCTCCCAGGCTGAGCGTCAGCTGCAGCAGCTTATTGGCTTCGGGAACCGAGTTCGCTTCCACAATCCGGGCGACGCGCAGATCAACTTTGACGAAATCATCAATCGTGCATTCTTCCGACATCGGCTCCTGCTCAAGGGCCTCTCCGCTGTCGTTCCATTGTGAGGCTGCTGCTTCACTTTCCGCAGCGGCAACATCTTCTCTTGCTTCTTCAGTCATGGCTTGTACCTGTTTTTCTTCTATTCGTTTAAACATATGCTGGAATTTATTGACGGCCGTTCCCGCGAGGGGAGATTGTGCCTGATCCCAGTTTACAATCGGATCATTCAACAGTGCGCCGGTCTGCTCGGAGAGCTGCGGCAGAACCGGGGTCAGATAGATCACAATCTGCCGAAACAGATTGAGCGAGATCGTACAGATATTCTGCAGTTCTGCCTGTCGGCTCTCGTCCTTGCGGAGTTCCCACGGTTTCTGATCTTCAACATACTTGTTCGCCCGATCCGCCAGCGCGAGGATTTCTCGCATCGCGCCATTGTAATCACAGGCTTCATAAGCGGCGGCAATCGCATCGCTGCGGCTGGCGGCGTGCGCGAACAGACCGCCGTCCTCTGGATAGGCAGCAGACAGGCCCGTCTTCGCCACGAACTTTGCCGAGCGGCTCGCCAGGTTGACCACCTTGCCGACCAGATCGGAATTCACTTTCTGAATGAATTCATCCAGGTTCAGATCCAGGTCATCCAGTCTCGGTCCCAGTTTGGAAGCGTAATAGTAACGCAGGCAAGCGGGATCGAGGTGGTTCAGATAGGTCGCCGCTTTGACGAAGGTCCCTTTGGATTTGGACATTTTTTCGCCATCCACGGTCAGGAATCCGTGAATGTGGACTTTCTCAGGCAGATTGAAACCAGCTGTTTTCAGCATGGCGGGCCAGAACAGCGTATGAAAATAAGTAATGTCTTTGCCGATGAAGTGATGCACTTCGGTTTCCGGATTCTTCCACCATTGGTCGAAGTCTTCGCCGTGCTTTTCACACCACTCGAGTGTGGAGGCGATGTAACCGATGGGCGCGTCGAACCAGACGTACCAGTAATTACCGGGGCTGTCCGGAATTTCAAATCCGAAGTAAGGCGCGGGTCGGGAGATATCCCAGTCGCGCAGTGGATCACCCAGGAAATGTCCTTTCAGATAGTTGGCCACTTCGGACTGCAGATGTTCGCCTGACTGCGTCCATTCATCCAGGAAGCCGTGCAGGTCTTCAATGCGGACAAACAGATGGCTGGCGGTACGCAATTCAGGCGTGGTATTCGACAGCGTGCTGATCGGATCAGCCAGGTCGGCGGGTGTGTAGGTGCTGCCGCATTTATCGCAGTTGTCGCCGTACTGATCGGGGGCTTTACATTTGGGACAGGTCCCTTTGACAAAGCGATCGGCCAGAAATGTATTTTCCTGTACGTCGAACAGCTGAGTCACTTCTTTCTCAACGACCAGGTCAGCGGTGCGTAATGCTTCCCAGATTTCGTAACACAGCTTGCGATTCTGTTCGCTGTTGGTGCTGCCGTAATTATCGAATTCGATGTTGAAACCGGCGAAGTCAGTAATGTGTTTCTGCTGAACATCAGCGATCAGCGCTTCTTCCGATCGGCCTTCCTGGCGGGCGCGGATCATAATCGCTGTTCCATGCGTATCGTCAGCACAGAAGAAGCGGCAGGCGTGGCCGCGCAGTTTCTGGAACCGCACCCAGATGTCTGTCTGGATGTATTCCACAAGGTGGCCGATGTGAATATCACCGTTGGCATAAGGCAGAGCCGCGGTGACTAAGATGCGACGTTGGGTCATAATAATTCCGAAAATGGTTAATTCTGGTCTGGCGTCTGAACGAACGTGTTCTAATCAGACACGGAAAACGAGGCAGGGTTCTCCCGAATTGCCTGCAGATCAATGCTCGCAGATACGAAATTCGTGCCCGGTTGAGCTTTGATTGTTCAATGGGCGTTGATTGTACGCCCCACAGCCTGATCCCGCAATCCAGCCGAAAAACAGTGAAAATCAGCCGCTTATAGGTTCGCGCGGGTCATCATCAGCGGGCTGTCGGAAGAACACAGGGCTTTCACCAGATCCAGCTGGCTCACGATGCCCACCTGTTTGTCATTTTCGAAAATGGCTCCGTAAGCGGAAGAAGAGTTTCTCAAAATATAAAGAGACTCCAGCATACTGAAATCAGACTGCAGGCGTGGCATGTTATAGACGGCGGGAATAATGGGTGACGGCGAGGTGATCAGATCGACCAGCTTCAGGTAAGATGTCCATTCACTGGAATTGCCTCGGGCACGAATGGGGATGAATGAGAGCTGATTCCGTTGTGCCAGTTGAATAATGTCTCCCGCGTCTGTGGTGCGCGTGACTCCCGTAATCTGATTCTGTGGGATCATCAGCTTCTTCACAGACTGGGCTGCCGTATTGAACATGCCCCGCACCAGCTGCTTCTGGGAATTACTCAACAGGCCTTCCAGGTGCCCTTCTTCCAGAACTTTCACCAGGCGTTGTCGTCCCAGGACCAGCTGTGCCGGCTTATTGCGATCGGGCGAAAAGCGTTCCAGGTAACGTGTGATGGCGACCAGCGGGGTACTGATCAGCCAGAACGCCCGATAAAAGAAATCGAACCAGCGACTGTAGCGTTTCAATAACATGGAAGGCGAGCGGTAGTACAGATTTTTGGGTACCATTTCACCAAAGATAAAGATGATCGGCGTGAACAGAATCGTGGTCACGATTTCTGCAGAGCCTCCCGATTGCTGAAAGACTTCGGCGATACCGATTGAAATGGCGATGGTCGTCAGGTCATTGGCCAGGTTATTTCCGATCAAAGTGGTCGCGACAAAATAGCTTGGGTTTTGTGCATACCAGCAGAGCCGCTTGGCGATCGGATCTCCCTCGTTCGCATCGATATTCAACCGCAGAAAGCTGACGCGATAGAAGCCGGTTTCTGATCCACTGAACAGGGCCGATAGCCGCATGCCAATGGCAAACAAGGCCACTGCACCAAGAAGAGGAAGCCAGTTCAACTTAGAATACAACCTTCAGCAGGAATAGAAACACGAACACTTTTCGGACGGAGCACTCTCCGACTGTCGTGAATTCTCTTGAAACCACGCGCAACTTGCAAGAGGTGCTTCATGAACCGTCCTGAAAATCAGTTACTATTTTCCCGCTCACAGAATGCAGGGACTACCATTTTTGTGATTGATGACCTATGTTTTAGTAACAATACGGTTGCCCAGACTTCGCATTTTGACATGAGTGCCGCCAGAACGCCTGCCGCTCCGCCTCTGGCTCGATCAGGAAGTCACGCAGCTGTAAAGATACTGCCCTAAGTTGCTATTCAGTAAAGATTTAACCCGACTCTGTTCAAATAAGTGGATATTTATGAAAGTTCAACAGTTTCTGGAGCATCACGGAATTAAAGAGAATCCGTTCGGGCAGGAAGACGCGCAAAGCGATCACGTTTTCAAGGAATTCTGTCTCAACGGCACGCATCATCCGGTCTGGGACAAAATATTTTCCAATCCGACCAACCCGTCCACGTCGGTGGTGTTCGGCGAAAAAGGAGCCGGTAAAACCGCCATCCGCATGCAGATGATTGAGCAACTGCAAAAGCATAATACAAGCCATCCCGAAAATCGTGTACTGGTGATTGAATACGACGACTTCAATCCCTTTCTGGACTGTTTCCGCGAACGCTATTCAGGACGCAATCGCCGTCCCGAGCGACTGCTCTCTCACTGGCGGTTATGGGATCACATGGATGCCATTCTCTCACTCGGCGTGACACAATTGATCGGTGAGATGATTGAGCCAGACGAATCTGCTGATAACAACATCAAATCCGTTTCCAAAGCGCAGGTGGCGAATCTGACGCACCTGGAAAAACGCGATCTGCTGCTGCTGGCGGCGTTTTATGACAACAGCCTCGATATGCCAGCCGTTCAACGCTGGAATCGACTGCGGAAAAAATTGAAATTCTCCTGCTGGAAAACGGAATGGGAGCGGGCCCTGGGTTTTCTGGTGACGGTTGTCACGGTCGGCCTCGTTTTCTATCTGGGTAACTGGAAAGATTTCAGCAAGTGGTGGATCTGGCTGATCATGTTTGCCGGCTGGGCACCCTGGTTGTGGCGACAGACAACACTGCTCTGGAAAGCCTGGCGGGTGACGCGCGAAGTCCGCGTCTTCGATCATCTGCCCAACGCGCTGCGAAAAATTCTTTCGCGCATCGAACGGCGGGAACTGGCCGGCCAGCCGATCCCGTATCGGGACCGCAGCGATGACCGGTACGAACTGCTCACCAAATTTCAAACCATCCTCAAAAAAATGGGATTCACGAATATCGTGATTCTGGTAGACCGGGTCGATGAACCGCATCTGGTCAATGGCTCGGCGGAACGCATGCGGGACCTGCTCTGGCCCATGTTCGATAATAAACTGCTCAAACATCCGGGCATCGCGTTCAAGCTGCTGCTCCCCTCTGATGTGGTCTACTATCTGCAGCGCGAAGAAAAAGAATTCTACGAACGTTCGCGGCTGGATAAGCAGAACCTGGTGACATCTCTGGACTGGACCGGTGAGTCATTGTATGACGTCGCCTGCGATCGCGTGCGGGCCTGTGCCATAGAAGCCGGGTCCAATCTGTCCATTAAAGATCTGTTCGATGATTCAATCTCGGAACAGGAACTGATCGGTCAGTTTGCCCAACTGCGGGTGCCCCGACATTTATTCAAGTTTCTGTATCGGCTGATTGTGGATCACTGTAATCGTTATACCGTGGATAATCCCAACTGGAAAATCAACCGGGAAACGCAGCAGAAAGTGCTCAGCCTGTTTCAGCGGGACCTGGAAGCCTTTGACCGGGGCATGGGAACAGGTTGAAAATGGTCTGCGCATCCGGTAGCTTTAATGGATAACCAACCCCTTAAACAGCCCACCGGAATCAACTGAATGCAAACCAATCTCAATCGACGTGAAATGCTGGCGGCCGCCGGCGGTCTCCTGGCAGCAGGGATCGCTGCACCTGCAACCGCGACCGCGGGTACGAACCGCACGCGCACCGCTGCAGAACCATTTGGTTATTGTTTCAACACCAGCACCATCCGTGGTCAGAAACTGGGGATCGTCGAGCAGATCGATCTGACGTCCCAGGCCGGCTACGATTCGATTGAACCCTGGCTGCGCGACATCGACGAATATGTGAAAGCCGGCGGCTCGCTGTCAGACCTCAAGAAACGCATCGACGATGCCGGACTGACGGTGGAAAGTGCGATCGGCTTTGCCCAGTGGATTGTCGACGATGACGCTGCAAGAAAAGAGGGGCTGGAAGTTGCGAAGCGGGATATGGACACGCTCCGTCAGATTGGCGGCATCCGTATTGCGGCCCCTCCGACCGGCGCCACGAAACAGACCGATCTCAATCTGTTCAACGCTGCAAAACGGTATCGCGCGTTGCTGGAACTGGGCGACCAGATGGACGTGATTCCCCAGGTCGAAGTCTGGGGCTTCTCCAGTTCACTTTCGCGACTGGGAGAATCGATGTTCGTCGCCATCGAGAGCGGGCATCCCAAAGCGTGTCTGCTGCCTGACGTTTATCACATCTACAAAGGGGGGTCTGACTTCGCCGGGCTCGGTCTGCTCAGTCGTTCTGCCATCCAGGTCTTTCATGTAAATGACTATCCCGCCAATCCACCACGTGAGACCATCAACGATTCCCACCGCGTCTATCCCGGCGATGGGGTGGCCCCGTTGACTGAGATTTTCCGGATGATTCATCAGGCCGGTTTCCGCGGAACATTATCACTGGAACTGTTCAACCGCGATTACTGGCAGCAGGATCCGCTGGAAGTCGCGAAGACCGGACTGCAAAAGACAAAATCTGCCGTACTGCAGGCCGGACTCGATCAACCGGTCAAAGCGGACTGATTCGTGAAACGTATTGCCCTCCTGTTTGAGTTCGGCTCTTTGAACGGAGGCGAACATTCGATGCTGGCGGTACTCTCACGGGTGCATGGAAAGTCGTTCGAGTTTACGGCCTTCTGTCCTCCTGGAAGTCTGTTGCAGTCTGCGCTGGAACAGATCGGCATTGAATGTCATCCCGTTTTGTTTCACGATGCACACGGGCAGCGCCTGTCGCGGGAAGCGATTGGCGATCAACTCATACCTGTTCTGAAGTCTGGGGCCTTTGATCTGCTGCATGCCAACAGTCTCTCAATGTCGCGACTGACAGGGGCACTCGCCGCCCAGATACCGGTTCCCTGCTCCGGGCATCTGCGGGATATCATCAAACTGAGTCGTGCCGCAATTCACGATCTGAACCAGAATCAGCGGCTGGCGGCGGTGTCAGCAGCAACCCGTGACTTTCATATCAGTCGAGGCCTTGACCCTGACCGGGTCACCGTCTGCTATAACGGCGTCGATATCGAGCGTTTTCAACCACGACCGGCGACTGGCACGCTGAAACAGGAACTGGGACTCGCTCCAGAGACTCAACTCTGTCTGACCATCGGTCAAATTGGTTTACGCAAAGGCCAGGATGTGCTGGCGAATGCGGCCCGCTTGCTGGCAGAGCAGGGGGATCGGCACACGCATTTTCTACTGGTGGGAGAGCGCCATTCGCAAAAGCAGGAAAGCATCGATTTTGACCAGGCACTCGACGCCGCGTTTGAGCTACCTGGTTTAAAAGGTCGGCTGCACCGACTTGGGTATCGCGAAGAGATCAACTTCCTCATGAACGAAGCCGACCTGCTCGTGCATCCTGCGAAACAGGAACCCCTGGGAAGGGTACTGCTGGAAGCGATTGCCAGTGGCTTGCCGATTGTTGCGACCGAAGTGGGGGGGACACAGGAAATCGTGACGCACGACGTTTCTGCCTTGCTGGTTCCCCCGGGCAATGCTGAGTTTCTGGCAGACGCGATGGATCGGATGTTAAATGATCCTGGTCTCAGCCAGTCACTGGCACAGTCAGCGCGGTTGCAGTCTCTGGAACTGTTCACATGCAAACAGGCGGGTGAGCGTCTGAATGCGTTCTGGGATGCTTTGACTGGTTGAGTCTGAACGACCGATCTCAGGAGCGATCGTTAGGGTGGAATTCTTCCCAGCGTTTCCAGGCGTAATCCCATTCCATCCACAGTCGCAGCACGGACCAGAGGATCCGCATTTTGCTGAGTTGATCGGGAGGCAGCTTACCCTGCGATTCGACAGCATCCTGGGTGGCTGATGCCAGACCCCAGTGACTGGCCAGTTCCCGACAGAGATTGTCGGCGGTGAGATCAATTTCCGCTTCTTCTGAGACAAAGCCGGCAGCGTCCGCCATCACGAACAGTTCAAACAGCTGGCTGCGATAGGGATCCAGCTCCAGCGGTTTGGTTTCTGCTTCTGCTTCGCTGACTAACCTGGCCACCCGCTGGATGATATCATTGGCTAATTCCCGGGAGGCAGTAGAGACATTGTTTGCGGAGTCACGAGACATAGGACTGAAAATCACTCTCAAAATAGCAGGATGGATGGAACAGATAACAAAAACACACCCTGATCCAGGGGATCAAGGTGTGTTTAGAGAATATCGAATTTGTCACTGTTCAGCAACTACCACTTAGCTGCGAATCCCTTCGCGGGATTTATGGGAGCAGGAAGATCAGACCGGTTGCTGTAAGTCCTTCGGTAACTGCTGCTTTGGTATTCCAGGGGATTCCATTGATGCGTTTCGGAATATTAGGTTCACCCGGACGATAAAATCCCAGAGGATACATTTTTTTCCTCACGGGGTCGATGCTCATCTGGTAAGGCAATGCGAGCAACTGACCAGTGAACCGACCGACGGAGACAAATGGCTGTACCAGATCGCGGCGTGAGTAACCATAACGTTCCAGATTGGGGTCTTCAAAATAGAGTGGGTTATAATTGATGTCAGAAGCTTCCCAGGTATAAATGCTTTCGGTGAAGTTACGACCCGAGTAAGGTTCATGGCTCAATTGGAATTCGCGAGGGCAAGCCAGGATGTGTTCCCCCTGCTCATCGGTAGTTTTACAGGGTTTGCCGTCCGGTCGCGGGCACAGGTTGCGACAGGGTTCGTTTTTGGCAATTTCAGGATCAGGTTCGTAGTTGAAGAACGGGTTGATGCCGGCAATCTTCTTCAACATATGAGGCGTTTCGTCTTCCAGAAAATCTGGAGAATTGGGGTCCAGGCCAGGTACAGGATCGGCCGGTTCATATGTGTTTTGAGTATTGATGTAAGTCGAACCTGCAGTCTGAGTATCCGGGAAGACCGGTACAATCTGCTGTGGCTGACTGACAGGAGCCGGTCCTTTGAATTCCAGATTTTTTGCTGTTGTCGTCGGTCCAGACGGATTCTGTTCCAGGCCGATCGTTTTATAAGATTCTGCTCCGGGTGCGACAGGCGTGCTGAAGCTGGTTGCTGCCGGGGCTTTGTTAAGTGCACCGGTGGCAGCCGGTGTTTGCGGCATGTCATCGGGAATCTGGCGGAACTCGGGAACGAATTCCAGTTCATCACTGTTGCGACTGATTTTACGCTGCTCGCGACGATCTTTGCGTTCCTGTTTTTTCAGTTCGCGTTTGTTCTCTTTCGCCAGCGATTCCCAGCGTTGTTCGGGAGAACGGGTTTTGAGTTCTTCCCAGGTTTGCGCTGTCGAACTGGACTGGGACAGAAACGGATCGGTGGATGTCGCAGGCTCACCAGCAAATGAGTAAGGGCATGATCCCAGCGCGATCGTCACGGTCAACAGCCACCGCAGGCGGCGACTATTCCATGGGCGAATGCTCGGCTGTGTAATTTGGTGCTTCTTGAGTAACTGCAATATCATGCGGATGGTTCTCCCTGACCGTTGCTGCTGAAACCTGAATAAATCGAGCTTCGGTACGCATTTCCGCGATAGACTGGACACCCAGGTAACCCATGCCGGCCCGTAGTCCTCCTACAAGCTGATAGAGCAGATTCTGCAGCGGGCCTTTGTAGGGCACGCGACCTTCTACTCCTTCCGGAACGAGTTTTTTAGCTGTGTCCTTTCCATCTTGATTAATAGAACTTTGACGGTAACGTTCGCTACTGCCTTTAACCATCGCTCCCATTGACCCCATACCACGATAACGCTTGAAACTGCGTCCCTGGTAAAGAATCAATTCGCCCGGACTCTCATCCAGACCTGCGAGCAAACCTCCCAACATCACCGTATGGGCACCCGCTGCCAGTGCCTTGGCAATATCTCCACTGTATCGAATCCCTCCATCGGCGATGACCGGAATTCCCGACCCCTCCAATGCCTTGGCGGCATTTGAAATGGCTGTTAACTGCGGTACACCGACACCGGAAATAATTCGTGTCGTACAGATTGAACCAGGACCAATGCCGACCTTGACGGCATCTGCACCCGCATCTGCCAGGTCACGGGCACCCTGTTCTGTCGCCACATTACCGGCAACGACATCGATGTCCCATTGCTTTTTGATTTCTCTGACGGTCTCGATCACATTGCCTGAATGGCCGTGTGCACTGTCAACAACCAGGAGATCAACCCCTTTTTCAATCAGTAAAGCGGCTCGTTCATAATCGCGTACACCAACGGCAGCTCCCACTCGCAGCCGACCTCGTGAATCTTTAGAGGCCAGAGGGAACTGCATCGTCTTGTCGATGTCTTTAATTGTTATAAGCCCCTTCAGTTGATAATTTTCGTCAACCAGCAGAAGTTTCTCGACCTTATTTTCTAATAATATCCGCTGAGCCGCTTCAAGCGTTGTATCTTCTTTAGCCGTTACAAGCTTGTCTTTCGTCATAACCTCGGAAATAGACTTGTCTGGCGTGTCTAAAAATCGTAAGTCCCTACTCGTTAAAATCCCTACAAGCTTCCCATTTTTCGTGACGGGGACACCGCCGATATTCCTGCGTTTCATGATTTCGGCAGCTTCAGCGACCGTGGCTTCCGGCGGCAGGGTGACAGGATCGACGATAACCCCATGTTCACTCCGCTTGACCACGTCAACGAGCATCGCCTGCTGTTCGGCTGTCATATTCTTGTGAATGATGCCAATGCCCCCCTCCTGGGCCATCCCGATCGCCATGTCACTTTCGGTCACTGTATCCATGGGACTGCTGATGATCGGAACATTCAGAGGGATATTTCTGGTAAGCTGTGTGGCAACACTGACTTCCGATGGCATTATTTCACTGTATGCAGGTTGCAGTAAGACGTCATCAAATGTAATTCCCTGACAGATAATGCGATCTTCCATTGTTCCTCTCCTTAACACGACGCTTGAATATTTTTGCTGTTTATATGTAATTTAATTCAAAGTTATTTTTGATGAACGCATTTTAGGCACTGCCTGGAAGGCAGGCAATTTTTTTACCGTTTTGCCTGTTGTGCGATCTGTTCCTGAAACGAGTTAGCCAGTTCAATCAGTTCGGGCACATTCAGTTCTTCGGCCCGTGTTTTTTCTTTATCAATCCCATGGGATAACAGGATTGCGTCGACGTCCGCTTTGGGTAGCTGTTTGCTGTACATCCCCACGAGGGTACTCCGCATCAGTTTACGGCGATGCTGAAACACTCTGCGGAGAAAGTCCTGAAAGAAGACCCGGTCGACAATCTTCTGTTTGAGTGGCGGATTGGGTGTGAGCTGAACGATGGCCGAATCGACTCCGGGACGCGGCCAGAAGACCGTTGGCCCCAGTTTCTTCAGCAGCTTCACAAAACACTGTGACTGCAACCAGACCGACAGGGCACCGTAATTGGACGAGGTTGGCTTACAGGCCATCTTCAACCCGAGTTCGTACTGAATCGTCACAACCATGCGATTCCAGGGCAGATCGGAGGCCACGATATTCGAGATGATCGGCGTTGCCACATTGTAAGGCAGGTTTGCCACCAGCTTGAGCTGACTGCCCGGATGCGCTTCCAGTTGAGCGGCAATTTCATCGAGCACGATCGGGGACATATGGTTTTTATTTTTTAACGCATCACAGTTCAGCAGCGTGATGTTGTCGTATTTCTGTGTCGCTTCCTGTGCCAGGGTGTGCATGTTGCGGTCGTATTCCACCGTGATCACATGCGCTGCCTGTTGCGCCATGAAGGTGGTCATGCCTCCCGTGCCGGTTCCGACTTCAAGCACAATATCGTTGGGCTGGATATGGCCGTGTTCAACAACGTACTCGATGATATTCAGATCGATCAGAAAGTTCTGGCCCAGATCAGAGCGCGGGTTAAAGCCATGCCGCTCAAAGAGCTGCATTAAATAAGATCGAGTCTGCCTTTCATCTTCTTTCATTGAAACCATCTGATGTTATGGGAATCAGTTTCTGTACATACTTCCCGAGGATGTCCGTTTCGATATTCACGACGCTGCCCACCTGTTTCTGGCCCAGGGTGGTCACTTCCAGCGTATGCGGTATCAAAGCGATACTGAAGGCTGCCGGCTGGCATTCCACAACTGTCAGGCTGATCCCGTCAATCGTGACCGAACCTTTCGCAACCATCTGCAGTGCTAATGCTTCCGGTATATTGAACCACATCGTGATCCACTCCCCATCCCTGTCGATCGATTTGATCGTACCGACGCCATCCACGTGGCCCTGGACAAAATGCCCGCCGAGTCTGCCGTTGGCTGCCAGGGGACGCTCCAGGTTGACTTCGTCGCCCGGTGCCAGCAAACCCAGGTTGGTTTTGGCAAGGGTTTCCGCGCCCGCCTGAAATTTCAGGAAGCCGACTGCGATTTCAACGACCGTCAGGCAGCATCCGTTGATGGCCACACTGTCTCCCATGTGGGCATCATTCGTTATCCATTCCGGAATCGCAAGCGTTAAATCGATGGCGGAGCCGTCCTTCTCCAGAAGATGAACGGTACCTCGACCCTCGACCAGTCCCGTAAACATCGGCGACAGTACCTTCAAGGTTCGATTAAAGGGGGAGTTAAACGTGCCAGTTTCTCAAATTTGTTTCGATTTGTATAGTCGTCCAGAGACAACTTCTTCCCAAAAAGCACGAATTGGAGACGAAAACGCGAAATAACAGAACAGAACCGGGATGGCCAGCTCCTGAACCAGAAACACCAGCGCCATCGAAAAGACCAGTTGCAGCACATGGCGACGGCTGCGCTGACCTCTGAACAGTTGATTAAAAACATGCGAATAACGGATTCGCGAGACCATCAACGCCGCGACCGCCAGTGTGATCCAGGGGAGCGACCAGGCGACCGCAGGGATCAACCAGTCGGCAATCGACTTGGCCAGGGTATCGTGTTCTGTCTCCGCCAGTTTGTAGATTCCCCGCATCGCGATGAGAAACGAAGCCACAACTCCAGCTGCCGCGGGAGAAGGAAGACCGCTGAACCCTTCATGCGTATCTTCCTCTTCTGTTTCCACGTTGAAACGCGCCAGCCTCAGGATCGTACAAACGGCAAACAGCAGCGCAATGACCCATAACAGCCGGGGATGATAATCCGTGCGAAACTGGACCATCTGCAGCATCAGAAATGCCGGCGCCACTCCGAAACTGATGGCATCACACAGGCTGTCGAGCTGGGCACCAAATTCACTGGTCTGGTTGGCCCAGCGGGCGGCGCTCCCATCCAGCGCATCAAACAGCATCGCCACGAAAATCAAAACCGCGGCGATAAACAGGTGCTGATTTTCAAATGAATTATACAGGCCCGGTGAAGTTCCCAGCATGCGGGTCAGGCCACCACCATTGGCTGCCTGTCCCAGATATTCCGGACCGACCTTCGCCGCATAGGTAATCGCACCAAATCCGCAAGCCGCATTTCCCAGTGTCAGCAGCGTCGGGAGCACGGCGATCAGTTTACGCTTCTTTGTCATCATTGGATGCCTTCCCCATTGGTGTCACACTCTCTGCAGCATCCGTGTACTTTGCCAGAATCGTCGATCCTGCCAGCAGCTTATCACCTGGTTTGGTGAGGATTTCCAGGCCTGGTTCCCTGGGAAACACGATTACCGTCCTTGAGCCCAGTTTAATCATGCCAAACTGCTGGCCCTTTTCTAATTCATCGCCTGGTTTGATGCGGCAGACAATGCGGCGGGCAATCGCGCCGGTAATCTGCTGCACCAGCATCGGCCGGTTCGTGGGTGCCGGCATCTGCAGGTAAACTTCCAGACGCTCATTCTCGCGCGTGGATTCCGGTCGCAGTGCGTTCAGACATTTACCCGGTTTATAAGCGAGTTTGATAATTCTGCCGGCGACCGGCATGCGGTTGATGTGCACATTGAAGATCGACAGGAAAATGCCGATCTCAATCGCCGGGCCGCCTATGAATTCATGATGTTCGATTTCTTCGATCGTATCAAACGTGCCATCGGCGGGAGAAACGATGACGCCTTCGCCCGCCGGAATCGTGCGATTCGGATTGCGAAAGAACCAGACAATTTCCAGACCGAACAGAAGCAGAGTAAACGCCAGCAGCCAGCCGAAAATCGCGACCAGACCCGATGCCTGAAAGGACAGCAGCAGTCCTGCCGTCAACGCTGCACCGCCGAAGAACAGGGTGGAGAGCACGATCAGTTCTGCCAGTCCTTCCCGCGCAAACGGGAGCCGACTGCGATAGGCAAACGGATCGTCAGCTGCTTCCCAGTAATACCCCCCCTGATTTTCATGGTACTTCAGGTCGCGCGGATCGAGTACTTCATGCGGACAGGGATTGAAATCCCCCTTGCGACTGCTCTGCATCTTCTGCACGTAGCCGCGCCGAAATGTCTTCAGCCAGAACCGCCGCCAGCGTCCCCAGAGCATCTCCAGATTGATAATGATCCCGCCGCCCGGCTGAATCGTGGTCAACTGGGGGTCCATGGCTTCCACGTTCAGGAGGGGATAGGACGTGCCAGAAGTCTCTGGGTGATTGTGTTGTGAAGTTGAACTCATCGGAAAACGGTTTCGAACAAGACAGATGGTAAAGGCGTTTTAAATGAAGGTGACAGACTGCAATTCAGCCTGAGACCGGAACAGGACAGTCTAACAAGTCTCAGAGTGCCTGACGAGATTCGGGATTCCACCCTGCAGTGAATTATCTGTAATCCTCGATCCCAAATCCCCGAATCGAAAAAAACAGTCCATTCTGACAGCATTATCGCGGGATGGTGTTCAGTCGGAAAGCCATTCCATTCAAGGGTTTTCGTCATTCAGAGAGCCTTCCTGACCTGTGCGCGAACTCTCTGGACCTTGCAGCAGCGTAACCGCCCGGGTGCCTGAAAGATTCATACAATCTAAACCCAGTCATTTGAGCTGACACCCTGTTTCTGCTAAAAAGATGCTTCTCTGAGAGTCTTTGTATCGAACAATGTTGATGTGTCACACAATCAGCTGCTCGAGTTCATTTCATAGAAGTAATTGAGGAAACACAAACGATGAGTATTGCCATTAGTTCCGTTCATGCCCGTGAAATTCTAGACAGCCGCGGGAACCCCACTGTGGAAGTGGATATTGAACTGGAAGACGGAACTGTCGGACGCGCCGCTGTACCCAGTGGTGCCAGCACGGGGATGCATGAAGCCTGTGAACTGCGTGATGCAGACAAAAAAGATCGCTTTCTGGGCAAAGGGGTTCAGCAGGCTGTCGAAAATGTGAATACAGAAATCGCGGACGTTCTGGTCGATCTGGATGTCTGTGATCAATTACTGATTGACCGGGTCATGCTGGATCTGGATGGAACCGAAAACAAATCGCGCCTGGGTGCCAATGCGATCCTGGCCTGCTCGCTGGCAGCTGCCCATGCAGCAGCTCACGCTTCTGATCTGCCTCTGTTCCGTTACCTGGGGGGCGTCGGTGCCAACCGTCTGCCCGCTCCGATGATGAACATCATCAACGGTGGTGAGCACGCCAGCAACGGCATCGACCTGCAGGAATTCATGGTCATGCCTCTGGGCTTCGACAACTTCAGTGATTCTCTGCGTTGCGGTACCGAAATCTTCCATTCGCTGAAGAAAGTACTTTCTTCCAAAGGTTTGAGCACTGCCGTTGGTGACGAAGGGGGTTTTGCTCCCGATCTGCCCAACAGTGAAGACGCCATCGATGTGATTCTGACGGCGATTGAAAACGCAGGCTACAAAGCCGGCGATCAGGTGAAAATTGCATTGGATGCCGCTTCGACTGAATTCTATAACTCGGAAACCGGTATCTACACCGTCGAAGGACGCGAGTTCGATTCCGCCGGCATGGTCGACTTTCTGGCTGCCTGGGTTGATAAATATCCCATCTGCTCAATTGAAGACGGTCTGGCTGAAGATGACTGGGAAGGCTGGAAACTGCTGACCGACCGCGTCGGTGATAAAGTGCAGCTGGTGGGTGACGACCTGTTTGTAACCAATCCCAAACGTCTGCAGCGTGGGATCGATGAAGGTATTGCCAACAGCATCCTGGTGAAAGTGAACCAGATTGGTACGCTTTCTGAAACCATCGAAGCCGTTCAACTGGCTGGCCGCAACGGTTACACCGCCGTCATGAGCCATCGTTCCGGTGAAACAGAAGATACCACCATCGCCGACCTCGCCGTCGCGTTGTGCACCGGTCAGATCAAAACCGGTTCCGCCAGTCGAACTGACCGGATCTGCAAATACAATCAGCTGCTCCGGATCGAAGAAATCCTCGGTACCGAAGCTACCTTTGGTGGCACAATTTCCTGATCGCTGCCAGGTTCAGATCATGTAAAACTCCTCTCTGACTCAGTTCAGAGGGGAGTTTTTTTACGTCCGTATTTTTGAGCCCGATTAACCAATCGTCAGATTGGTAACAGGCTGAATAACCCGCACTGTTTCACAGCGTATGAAGAAGGCTGCCTGTCGCGGTCGATTTTGATTAAAGAGAATACTGGTGTCGTTTCCCGCTGTTTTCCACCTGTTCAAATCGGGCGTGTTTATTGTGTCAGTCAGTCAGAATCAGAATGAAGAATCCCGCATCGGCTGGATGATCTCGCTCACATTCTGGATCCTGTTATTTATTGCCGCCAGCCTGTTTGCGGCGGTAGTGCTGGCGCCCCGTTACCTGTCCTATCTGAATTTGCGTAATGAGTATCTGACCAACCAGGTTCAGCTGGTTTCGCTGGAAAATCAGGTGGAATACCTGAAAGAGATTGCCCATTCCCTGGAGAACGATCCGGAGTTCCGTTCCGAAGTCGCCCGCGTTGACTTTGATGCCACCAGTCCCGGGGAAGAACGCATTGCCGTCGAGCCGGACCATGCTTTGGATGTTCCCCAGTGGAATCCAAATCAGAAAGCTTCTGTCACCAGTCGTGCCTGGTATATTCCCATGCTGGGGGTGCTCAGCGAAAATCAGAATGTGCGGTCTTCTATCCTGTTGACGGCGGCGGTGATCATCGTATTAGCGTTTACATTTCTGCATGAGTCCCAGACGCCTCAACTGGAAACGGTCACCAGATCAACGCGAAATCTGTTCGCCGTGCTGCTTTCACGTTATCGAGTCAGTGAAGAAGACCCGGAATCAGAGTGCTGATCGTATCGGTTTTAACCATTGGTGAGGGTTGTGTTGCTCCGTCCGATTGTGTCAGGTGGTCTTTTATTTGTGGTCCTGAGTATTCTGCTCAACAACCTTGTTCTTCGGGTTGTGTCTGCAATAGCTGCCTGCAGGTGGGAATCTCACTCAAAGCTTCAGCTCGAAAACAAAATCATTCTGGCTGATGTAAGCTTCCAGACGATCTGATTAATAGTCACATTTGAGCCTGTGTTCAGGGCAGGTTTGAGGCAGCGTCTTCAGGTTCCTCGAGATCAAAACTGTTCAAGACAAGACGCGACTGTGAAATGGGACCTGCTTAGGAAGATTCATCAAAGAGGATAGCGCGGTATGAGCAAGGAGTTGAATAGTACGATCTCAATGGTAAGAGAGTTGAGATTAAGAAGCTGGGCACGAACACATTATGTCACAGCTGATCAGCGAAAAGAAACTTGGAATCCTGTCGTATTAGATGAAATGAAAATAAAGGATCAGGAAATGTCCGAATCAGAAGAGAACAGCGTGAACGTCCGTGTTTCGTCGATGTTCGTACCCCTGGCTCCCGCTGTCAGCAGACGCCTGGATGAAGCACACGTGGAAGCATCCGCGCCGCATATCATCAAAATGCATGATGTGGCCGCCCGTCGTCGTGACCATCTGGTTGAAGATCTGATGGCTGAATAATTTAATGTTTAGTCATACCAGGCCTGGTATGATCTGTTACTTTCTGGGGCCGACATAGTCGTTCACAAAGGCATCCAGAAGTAATACATCCAGGCGGTCCATCTGCTCTGACTGTTCATCGCCAGTCTGCAGAGGCGGCTCAGAGTCAGCCGCAGCGGTGATGCGAATTCGTTTCGGCTCGATCCCTTTCTGTATCAGATACAGCATCACGGCCCGTCCCCGCTGGTAGGTCAGAATCAGCTTGTCGTGAATCGGTGAGTCGGCTGGCAGCGGTTTAACAGATGTGTGGGACCGGAGTTCGATTTTGTTTGGTTTCCCCGCCAGTTCTGGAATCATCAGGTCCAGTTTTTCCCGGCGTCTGGCATCCAGGTCGATATCGGTCTGGTTGTAATACAGGGTTCGGCCCACTGGTACGGGCACCCCTTCGCGCGTCCGGTAGACCCGCACGTCCTTGCCTTCCAGGGAACGGGTTTTGATCCCCCCGCGACCACGGTCGGGGCTGTCTGTGTAGGCACCCAGCATGCTCATCTGGTCGACCAGCGAGTTCATGGGGAAATATTTTCCCGGCGGCGAGATCGGACCGGTCCGATACCCCGTGTATGACTGAATGGATTCCAGGATCGCCCGGTATTTTTCATCATTCACGATTTCACTCAAAGAAACCAGCATGATGAAGAAGGTGAGAAGCAGTGACATCATGTCACCATAGGTCACCACCCACTCCGGGACTCCTGGTGGGGCGTCGTCTTCCATGACAAGCTGCTCCTGGAGCGTTTTATAAAGTAGGTTAACAATCGGCAGATTCTGCCGCTCGGTTTTGAACAACAGGTTCTCCTGTTTACAGAATCGACAGAGAAGCCGGCGAAACTTACCCGGTTTTTCCCAAACCAGTTGACTTCAACCGGTTTTTTAACCCTGTTGAGAGTAAAGCCGGGACGACTGACTATCATTGTCACAGGCACAAAAAGTGCCTGAGTTCATTGACGAATACAATAAATATCTACAACATTAGGGTTTAAGCAGGAACGAGCAAGTCAGCGCAATCATGTCAGACGAAGTTCTGAGCTTCGGGTCAAAGAAAAGGAAGTGGTCAAAGGATGTCGAGCCCCCTCATCGTGCAGCAGTCCGAGTTTATCGCGTTATGTGATCAAATCCGGGACGCGGGCATCGTTGCATTCGATACCGAATTTGTGTCAGAGTTCACGTATCGGCCGGAACTCTCGCTGCTGCAGTTTGCCGTCAATGGCCAGGCTGTCGCCGTCGATCCTTATGAAATGGATGATTTATCCCCCTGGTGGGATATCATGACGGATGATGACACGATCATTGTCGTACATGGCGGTCGTGAAGAAGTTCGTTTCTGTCGACATTTTTCCGGGAAGAAGCCCCGGAAACTGGTCGACTTGCAGATCGCCGAAGGCCTGCGTTCGCGGAGTTTTCCCATTTCGTATACCGCACTGGTCGCACGTGTGCTGAATGAAAAAGCGGGGAGTAAAGAAACTCGTACCGACTGGCGTCGCCGACCACTGACCCAGCAGCAGATCAAATATGCACTCGATGATGTCAAGTTCGTGCTCAAGATCTGGAAAATACAGGAAAAGGAGTTGATCGACCTGGGAAGACTCGACTGGGCCGAAGCCGAGTTTCAACGGATGATTGATGAAGTGGATTCCGAATTCCATCGGGAAAACTGGCGGCGCGTTTCCGGATTGCATAAATTGAAACCGCGTGAACTGGCGATTGTACGTGAGCTGTTTGACTGGCGCGATGAGGTGGCTCAGGAAAAGAATCAGCCGGCACGCAGGATCCTCCGTGATGATCTGTTAATTGAACTTGCCCGCCGCAAACCAGCCACGCCTCAGGACCTGACGGCGACCCGGGATCTGAACCGTAAGAATATGTTCAAGCTGGCCCCCGAAGTCGTGCAGCGAATCGCGAAAGCACAACAGACACCCAACGATCAGCTGCCGCAGTTGATGGAAAATCCGAATACCCAACAAAACCAGGACGAACAGGTCATCGGTAAGCTGTTGGGAATTGCACTGGCGAATCGTTGTGCGGAGATGAATGTCTCACAAACGCTCGTAGGGACTTCAGCCGATTTGAGACACCTTGTTCGATACCATGTCTACAAAGAAATTTCTGACGAACGACCACGACTGATGGCAGGCTGGCGCGCAGAGGTCTGTGGCGATCTGTTAACGGATGTCCTTGATGGGAAAATTTCAATGCGGGTGGCTGATCCGGAATCCGACCATCCCCTGCATTTCGAACGACTCAGCTGAAAGCAAAAAATGCTCTCGGTGCAAGACAGGGAGGTTTTTGATGAAGTCTGTTGCAGGGTTGGCAGTATTACTGGTTTGGGCGGCAGTGAGTACGGCGGCAGAGCCGGCTCCCGAGGAAGACTATGAACTCATCTCCGGGATCTGGGTTCGCAATGATCACGACGCCAAAGGATCGCCGCTGCGTGTCGAACAGGAATTGACCCGCGATCTCTCAAAAGTCACCGTCTACGACAGGCTGGGACGACGCGTGCATCACCATCAGGCAAAGTACCGTCTGCAGCGCATGGACGATGCCAGTCTCTTTATCTATTACGATCTGGAAGTTCTGGAAGGCCCGAACAAAGGCAGGAAATCACCGGCACCGCAGTCTTTTATGTATCGCGTCAAGGACGACCGGTTTATCCAGGTCGAAGGCATCCTCAATGGTGACAAATTATCCCCAAAGTTGATGATCTGGTGGAAGAACCAGCCAGTCAATCCGCCGCGCGAAAGCTGAGGGAGTAACAAATCGTTACTCTAAACCTGCGATGATTTTGCCGGCCAGCGTTTTTCGGTCTTCCGGCTTTGTTGCGGTCATCAGGGATTCATAATCCTTTTGGACAGCGGAGGCTTTCTCAGGTGCCTGCTTCTGCAGTTCTTCAAAGTCGGCACGCAGCACATCCAGTCCACTGCCGCCTTCGCCGGTATCAACGACGACCTGCAGATTCGATTTGAAGGAAGCAATGATGGCTGCGGATGAAGGAACCTCTGGTTCTGCCTCGCCGGAACAGCCTGTCATCACAGGTAACATCAGCGCCAGACCCGTCAGGAGCGCAAAGAGCGATTTCATGTATCTTGCTTTCAATTATCAGGTAAGGGATCAGCCTTGTGTGGAAAAACAGCATGAGAGTCGAAACTCCCATGCTGCTCATTGAATCTTAAAACACTTTCAGGCAGTGCGCTCTAGATCGCATCACATTTAACCATAGCGTCTGTCAATCTAATATACTCGATCCAAATGGCCTTGGAGACGCTACAGTAAAACGGGACAAAGTCTAGAACTCGCCGAGAACGTTTCCGTCCTGAATCGCACCCAGATTCTGCCAGGTTGTGTTATCAATGTTGGCACTGATGAACCGGGTGGCACCATCGCCCATCAGGACATGCACACCACCGACGTGACGACTGCGGGCAGGGAACAGGCCAGGGGCGTCATTCGTTCCACAGCTGGAGCAGGTCACACAGTTCGGATATTCAGAGTTCGGGTTGAGCAGTGTGTTGAACACAGTCAGACCGCCGTTACCGTAAACCCAGTTGGAACCGGTATCGCCTCGAGGTGCGGGTGATGCGGGAGGCGAATTCTTTTTCGCCAGGCAGGAGGCACCCCAGTTTTTGACATCGTTGTAACTTGGGAAGGAACTGGCAGTGCTTCCTCTTGAACCACCGCGGATGGTATCACCTTCACCGATCAGGGAAGCATCGTTGTTACCGTCACCCTTCATCAGTTCGCCGGCTGCAATGATATTGGAACTGCCGTCCGTGAGATCACGGATGCGAATCGCTTTACGGTAGTTAAACATCCCCACCTGGTGCTGCAGGTTTGTGGGGCTCGTATTGGTTGAGGGAGCAAAGCCAAACCAGAAGATCGAGGGACCGGCACAGACGGCATAGTTGTTGCCTGGACCTAATCCATATCCGCCACCATTCTGAATGTTACTCAGATCTGAAGGACACAGAAAAGCAGGAATGACAGCACGTTTGACTGTATCATTGGGCGCCTGGTTAGGGGCCAGTGAGAAGTTGAACTGGTTGTAAACGTTTGCCTGGTCCAGGAAGGGGAGCAGCATGGTCTGGGCTGAGAACGAGAAGTACGAATAGTTTCCATAGCCGTAAGTAGAGTCGTTCTGTTTTTCAAAGTTTGCACGTGGGAAAATACCATGGGTTTCATGATAGTTGTGCATCGCCAACCCGAGCTGTTTCAGGTTGTTTTTACACGCACTGCGACGGGCAGCTTCACGGGCCTGCTGGACAGCAGGTAATAACAGGGCGATTAAAATTGCGATAATGGCAATCACAACCAGCAGTTCAATCAGGGTAAAACCCCGACGGCGACGAGACGTAATCTGAGCGTTCATGACAGGCTCTCTCCAGTTTGCAGGATAACTTGCAGGAAAATTTCGGGTCTTGTGAGCGGTCAAAACCCGGCAGGAAAAGTTAATAAAATAGGTTAATAAGTTCAGGGGGGATCCAGGTAGGAATCAGTTATACTGTTGCTCAACAAGTAATCTTAGCATCCGCATAGACCTGAGAACAGCAGTCAATTTCGAAATATGCTGACCCGCGTGGGGAACAGATTCTAGCAATTTCCGGGATTGCGAGAAATGAAATAATTAGGGTAGTTTATTAATGAGGGTCTCTGCCTCTTTCAGGCACCGTTCAAACTTTTGCTGTTCTCGGCTTTTCTCGACGCGTGCATTATCCAGCATGGGATACAGGTAGTCACGCGTGGCCCAGAGCAATAGTTGTTGCACCGGGAAATCTGAACAGGCAGTGGCTTCCAGTTTTTTGATGACGGGATCGATTCTGATGTGGACACTCTGCTTAAACGCCTCCCATTCCGCATTACTGGCTTTCTGTTGCTTTAGTGCCAGAAATTCCTGATGAACGGCTTTCACCTTTTTATATTCCAGATTTCGCCCTGCATTCACCAGCAGCGCATAAGCAGTAACCAGGGCCAGCACTGACAGCACAATCCCGAACGGAAATCGTTTCTTGCGGGCAGGGAGGGGAGATTCGGTATTCATAATCTGAACCGCGAAAAAAACTTAAGGGAGTGGGCTTCTTATGACATCCAGTCAAGGCAGTCCCGAACAGCGGAAGCTCGTATTGTCCTTACTTTTTATTGATCAGTCGTTGCGCTTCGTGCAGGCAATTTTCAAATTTTTCCTGATCTCGGGCTGATTCCGGCCCTGGATTATCCAGCATCTTGGGGAGATAATCCCGCCCGGCCCAGAGCAGTTGCTGCAAAGCAGGATAGTCTGAACCGGCAGTGCTTTCCAGATCTTTGATGACCGGATCCAGTTCGGTATTGGCTTTCTTTTTCAAGGCAGCGTATTCAGCAGGTCCTGCCTGCTTTGACTGTAAGGCCTTGTATTCCTGGTAGAAGGCCTGGAACTTGGCGAATTCCTCTTTTCCACTGGGGGAGAACAGATCACCCAGAGGGACAAAATACAGTATCGCCACTAAAGCAATGACGCCCCCCACTCCGCCTAAAATTTTAGGATCCATCAATGGTCCCAGCGCTTCCAGGGGATTGGAACGCTGCACTTGAATTTTCGGTTTCGCCCGCGCCACGGGTGGAACTGCAGCGGCTACAGGAGCTGCAGGCATTGGTGCCAACGCCGCAGCAGGAGCGGCAGTAACAGGTGCACCCGTTGTATTTGATTCGGTCTCAGTAGCCGCAGTATCTGCTTTTACTTCTGGTTCTGCTTGTTTCGGGTTCGGCTTTTTGAGCTGCAAGGCTTCGATCTGCCAGGCTTCAAACCACTCCCCTTTGCGGCCCAGCTTCAGCAGGTCGGTCGGTTCGACTCGATCCTGTTCGGCCCACATCTTGATCTTGTGCGCTTCAATCGGGCCGTAACCCATGCCACCCAGTTTGCAGTACCACTTTTGTTTGGAACGGACCTTCAGAATCGGTGGTGGAGGAGGCTCTGCCGGTTTCTCTGCTTCAACCACATTTTCTTCGGTTGTCGCAGTCTGTTCTGAAGCAGATTCACCCGACGTCGGAACCAGCTCTTCGACCGAATCCTCTTCCGAATCGATGACGTCCAGATCACTGCCGGAAGAACTCAAAAACACAACAGTACGCGCGGGCACCCACTCCGGCTCTGCGGAAGATTTCACTTCATCATTGGGCGCCAGCTCACCATCAAACAGCATCTTCATCAGGTCGTCAGCCGACATCGGACCCAGTTCATGATTCAGTACGCGACAGTACCATTGAATCTTCTGGTACTTGCTCCGCACGGCTTCCAGCGTAGCAAACCGGGGGAGCTGAGATTCCAGTTCGCTCGAGAGTTTGTCTTCTTCTTCGACAATGGAAAAACCATCCAGGTCAGGCATGTCGGGTTCTGACTCGATTCCAAACGAGGAATCCACAATGGAAAAATCATCCAGCGATGGCAGTTCACCACTGGAAGAGGAATCGAACAGGCCTCCCATGTCCTCGGCAGCAAACCAGTTTCCGGATTCACCGCTGCGGATTTCCATTTGAGGAGTCAATTCGCCCTGTTGTGCCATGGCAAATAATTCTTCAAATGAAATGGGACCTTCGGTTTCAGTTGAACGCTTAAAGTACCAGCTGTCGCGTGCCATTTTAATTTAACAATCTTCGTCCGCTTGAAATGAGAGGGTGTATTCAAATACAGGTAGGGATACGCGTTGACGGACGCGCCCTGCCTCTTATTTTAGCGGTCAGGGTAGGGCGCTTATCTATCGTTTTCCACCGTATTTTTCTAAAAACCGGTAAATACCAGCCAGAACCATGCGGATCGGTCTATTCAGACCGGGAAGCACCCTGATTCACCGGCCCTGGATTGCAGATTGCGTGCAAATGTCGTCTTCCGAGGCAACGAACGATCATATCGGCCCCCGTGAGATCAACGTTGAACCAGGCCTACGATTTCATTTCAGCCGCGTTTCGTTTCCAGGAAAGTGCGGACATGAAGAACAGAAACAGGACACAGAAACAACAGACGCCTGCAAACCAGTCACCGAACCGGGTGTAAAGACTGCTGCGATGATCCAGGGGAACCGAATCGACGATCACGGCATTCAACGATTTGTTCCAGCGTCCTGTTTTCGGATTCACCAGTGTGGTCCGTTTCTGGTTATCCCAGTCGAGGAATAAATCCGGCTCGCGAATCATGCCGTCACCATCGATGACTGCCGAGATCCCCGTGTTCACGGCGCGGACCATGGGAGTCCGGTTCTCCACACAACGGAACGCAGAAGTAATCAGGTGCTGATCCAGTTCGCTCGAACCATGAAACCACCCATCATTGGTCAGATTGACCAGGCAGTCGATGGGTCTGGCTGTTGCATCCGGAGTAGCCCCTGGTTTCAGCATGGAGCGAACCAGGTGCGGCACCGTATCCTCAAAACAGATCAGCGGTGCGAAGTTCCAGTCCTTGTATGCAAAGTTGGCAGCATGTTTGCCTGGTTCGATTCCAAACGAGGCACCATAGGGCGAGAAGATCTGCAGGAAAGGGAGTGTTTCTTTCAGAGGCATGTATTCACCAAACGGCACACGGTGAATTTTATTATAACGACCGTGGATGCCATAATCAGGTCGGACAAAAACCGCGGAGTTGTATTGCTCTATTTTTTCATCACCGGCGGCGATGACATCCATCCCGATCACCAGTGCCGCATTCGCTTCCTGGCTCATGTTTGCCAGGACCTTGCGAACCGAGGGATCTTTCCATTTCTCAAGTGGAACTTCCGGCGCGACCTCACCCAGTTCTTCAGCCGTTTTCCCATTGCTCTCCAGCAACGGCCAGCGGAACATTGTTTCCGGCCAGACAACCAGGTCTGGCTGATCACGAACGGCGGCGCCCATCAACTCGATATGTTTCAGGTAGATGGCACGCCATTCGTTCGGGTTATGTTTAACGGTAGATGGAAAATTCGCCTGAATTAAAGCGGTTCGCGGCCCATCCTGAAATTCGGCCTGCGAACGGCGGACATAACCATAGCCGAGGACCGCAAAGAACAGGCCCAGGCATAACGCAGTCTGCAGGATCTGCTTTCCGCCGATCTCATTCAGTTTCTGATCTTCTTCCGTCAGCTTCATCGGAAACAGTTTCAGGCGGATCAGCAGTGAATTGGGTAACAGGCAGGCAAAGCAGGCAGCCATCATGACCACGATAAAGCTGACGCCATAAGCGCCGGTGAGATCACTGATCTGAATCATTTCGATCCAGCGATATTGTGTGTGGCCGATATAGTACCAGGAGAACCCCGTCAGCAGATAAGCCCGGATGTATTCCAGGCCGACCCACACAACCGGCGCTGCGGCAGGCAGGGGAATGCGAAACTGATGGACGGCGATGCGCGACAGCATGACAAACAATGGGAAGTAACACGCCACATAAATCGCCAGTGCGATCCAGGCGACATACATCGTCGGGTGACCCAGTCGCATCCATTGAAAGGCTGCGACGGTAAACAGCAGACCGCCGGAATAAATGGCCGTGTACATCAAACGCGTTCTTCGCGGAATGCGCACCAGCAGCAGCAACGGGATCAGACAGACCCAGCCCAGCGGACCAAAGTCGACCGGAGTGAAACTGGCCCACATCAGAACGGCTGACAGCAATGAAACAAAAAACGCGCCCCGCGCCGGAGCCGGAGAGGTTCGCGCGGTGTTGATGATATTTTGTACGTCCTCACCCAGGGGCTGATTGTTTTGCTCTTTCGGTTGTGAGGGGAGTGGCTCAGACACAGGATGCGGTTCCAGCACAGGTTCATCAGAGGAAGATTGTTCGAAGGTTGAAGTCGTTAAACTCATGATTTCCATCCTTGGAATTCGGTGACTGCCAACGGGAGATTTCGAAATCCCCCGGCCAGGGAAACATCCTGTTCCCGCGAAACCGTTCCGGTTTTTTAGTTCATACTACGTGACTTACTACGTTTATTTCCTGATCCTGATGGGAGGCAATGACGTTAAATACCCAACGGATCGGTCTGATTGGCGTGGTTTTTAATGAAATCAGCGATTTAAGAGTAGATCAATCAGGGCGGAAAGTCTCGCTGCTACCATAAAAAGACGTCAACTTTCAATCCTGCCTGATAATGTTGATTTCCCGTGGGGAACAACGCCACCGCATTGGCTTTCACAGTGGAGTTTAAATCAGCAGAACCCATTGTTATCAAAGGGGATACAGTAGATTCTCCGGCTTCCCATTCCAGTCGCGCCGGCTGATAGGTGGGCCGGTTGCCGCTGGTGTGATAGTCGTTCTTGAGTCGCGCCTGCTGCACTTGAGGTCTGGGTGAAGGGAATCCCATAAATTGACGGATCGCGGTTCGGACGAATAATTCGAAGCAAACCATGCTGCTGACAGGGTTTCCGGGCAATCCAAAGATGTAACAGGGATCTCCGTCGGACCGTTCCAGAATACCAAACCAGAGTGGTTTTCCTGGTTTCAGGTTCACCATATGAAATACCTGTTTCACTCCCGCCTGCTCCAGTTCGGATGGAACCAGGTCCCGTTCGCCCGCGGAAACTCCTCCGGACAGTAGCAGAAAATCACTTTTCAAGCCTTCCTGTATTTTAGAACGCAGATGGTTCCGTTCATCGCGGGCAATGCCCAGTGGCTGCGGTTTTGCATCCGTCTGCAGTATCTGTGCGTGCAACATGACCTCATTGGAATTGCGGATCTGTCCCGGCTCTGGACTCTCTTCAGGAGCCACCAGTTCATCTCCTGTCGCCAGGATCGCGACAGTGGGGGCACGTCTTACCTTCACTGTCGGACTACCGGTCTCCGCCAGCGCACCGATCTCCTGCGGTCGCAGTAAAGTGCCAGCGGCAAGGACAGGCGCACCCGCTTCGAGTACCGACGATTGGGGGAGCATGTTTTTGCCCGGCGAAACCGGTCCCGTGTCGATCTTCACTGAGCGGGCTGCATCATCAATCTGGCAATGCTCAATCTGCACAACGGCATCTGCGCCTTCGGGCAGAGGCGCGCCCGTCATGATCTGCGATGTCTGACCCGACTGCAGCGAAATGGTGGGAACCGAACCGGCGTAAATGATTTCCTGGATCTGCAGAGTGGCTTTCCCATTCTGACAATCACTGCTTTTCACGGCAAATCCGTCCATCAGCGCTTTATCAAACGGCGGGATGTTCAGATCGCTGACCGTGCCCTCTGCCAGTACACAATGCCAGGCTTCGAATAATGTACGCTGTTCGGGAGGCGCCGGTTTCACGGTTTCCAGAATCAGTTGAAATGCTTCTTGAGCTGACAGCATGCGGGGGTGTTCCCTCTCCTGTTTTAAGTGGTACTGAGTTGTTCTGCCGGTAGCTGCAGGAAGTTTTTCAGTAAGGTCAGCCCTTCCAGAGTCAAAAAGCTTTCGGGATGAAACTGGACGCCATGTACTGAAAAATCGCGATGCCTCAGCCCCATGACCTCTTTGGGATGACCTTCTTCCTCCACCCAGGCACAGATTTCCAGTTCCTCCGGACAGGATTCTTCCGGAACAATCAGACTGTGGTAGCGGGTTGCCTGGAAGGGAGAGGGAAGATTCTGAAAAACCCCCGTTCCATTGTGGTGGACCAGAGAGACTTTTCCATGCATCAGACGCGGAGCGCGAACCACCTGGGCTCCGAAGACCTCCGCAATACACTGGTGCCCCAGGCAGACACCCAGAATCGGGATCTTACCTGCGAAATACTTAATGACCTCTTTGGAAAGCCCGGCTTCGCCCGGTGTGCAGGGACCCGGGGAAATGATGATTTTTTCCGGAGCAGCCGCTTCGATTTCGGTGATTGTGGTCTGATCGTTTCGTGCCACCTCCATCTTCAGGCTGGGATCGATTTCCCCGAACCGTTGTACCAGATTATAGGTAAATGAATCGTAGTTATCGAGAACGAATATCACGTTACACCTTATTAGTAAAGTATTTACAGTATCGTCGCAGCCGTGCCCCGCTTCATCGGGGTGAACTGGGTTCTCTGTCGGAAACAGGATTCAGAGAACTCCCCGGCGGTAAATCGGCTCGACTCGCACTTATCATAATCAACTGTCTGGGGAAAAGCGAATTGAGTCCGAGGTTTCATCTGAGCCTGCAGTTAGGGCATCTCTGTCGTTAATGTAGACAAGCGGGTAACTGCTTTGTTCTTAAGAATTTTGATGTTGACGAAAAATGGCGAAAATTGTTATGACCCCACTCCTTATGTGATCAAATTAACTCAGATCGTGTTTTTATGTATATTGTTTCTGGCTGTGTTCATGCGTAGTCAGAAGGGGATTCTTTGGGGGTTAACGTTGAACTCCATACCGAAATTGAAATGGCTGCGGAATTATTCCGTCACGCGACGCCAGCTCTTTTGGATGGTGGTATTTTTGCCAATTTTTTGCGCGATCTACTACCTGGCTTTCTGGCTGCGCTTCGAAGGCTCACTCAACACCGACGGTGTGCTGGGCGAAAATGGATTTCGCATGTTTCGTTCCACGGTCCTGTGGGCGGTCGGGTTGAAAACTTTTACCTTCTGGAGCACGGGCGTTTATAAAATCCGCAGCCGTTATATCACGACGCGGGACGTCTTCAATCTGGCACGTGCGGCGACCATCAGTTCCGCGGCTTTGGTCATAGTTGACTATCTTGTCTTTCCTCAATTTATGCTGCCCCGTTCCGTATTTCTGATCGACTGGGGTTCCACCATCCTGGTGGTCTGTGGCTTCTGCGCAGTCATTCGCATGGTGCAGGACAGTGGCCGCATCCTGCGACAGCAGGAAAACTGTAAGCCAACCTTTATCATCGGGGCCAATGAATCCGGGGCCGCTTTGCTCCGCATGATTGAACGCAATAAAAATTCCTGTCTGCGGGTTGTGGGTTTTCTGGATGATCATGCCAGTCGTATAGGCACACGGATTAATAACGTTCCTGTCCTCGGGTCACTTCAGGAAATGTGTGCCCTGGCGGAAAAATATGAAGTATCAGAGATCCTGTTGCCGGCGGATGAATTCCCGGGCAAAACGATTCGAAGCCTGGTCGAGGCGGGAAACTCTGCCGAGATCAAAGTACAGGTTCTACCCAGTTACCAGCAACTGCTTTCGGGCAAAGTCGAGATGAAGCCGCGGCCCGTCTGTATTGAAGACCTGCTGGGCAGAGAACCGGTTGAACTTGATATGCCCAGCATCCGCAACTGGATGGACGACAGAGTTTTAATGGTGACCGGCAGTGCAGGAAGTATTGGCTCAGAAATCTGTCGTCAACTCCTGCAGTTTTCTCCACGAAAACTGATTCTGGTCGACCGTTCCGAAAACAGTCAGTTTTATCTGGAACGCGAATTACACAAGCTGGGATATGCCGGTCGTTTTGATGTGGTGATTGCTGATATCAATGATTCCAGGCGAATTCGATCTGTCATGCAGGAGTTCCAACCCGATATTCTATTCCATGCAGCCGCCTACAAACATGTCCCGCTGATGGAAAGTAATCCGGGCGAAGCTGTTAAAAATATAGCCCTGGCAACCAAGCATCTGGCAGATCTGGCTGAAGAATTCGAAGTCGATTCGTTTGTGATGATTTCTTCTGACAAAGCCGTTAATCCGACCAATGTCATGGGGGCCAACAAACGGATTGCCGAACTGTATGTGCAATCGCTGGCCGCACGTTCGAAATGCCACTTCGTCACAGTTCGCTTTGGAAACGTGCTGGGCTCAGCTGGCAGCGTCGTGCCGATCTTCACTCAGCAGATTCAGAATGGCGGCCCGATTACGGTTACCGATGAACGCATGCAGCGTTTCTTCATGACCATTCCGGAAGCCTCGCAACTGGTGATTCAGGCAGGCGCCATGGGCCGCGGCGGTGAGATCTTTGTTCTCGACATGGGTGAACCGGTCAGGATTACCGACCTGGCAGCTGACCTGGTACATCTCTCCGGCCTCAAACTGGGCGAAGATATTGAGATCGAATTCACGGGGCTCAGACCAGGAGAAAAACTCTACGAAGAACTGCATGTCGACGGCGAAAAGCATCTGCCCACATGCCATCCCAAAATTATGGTTGCTGAAAAAGTCAGTTTCAGCGAACAGTTTATTCTGGAAGCCTACGAGAGGCTTTCCCGTCTTACGGAACAACCTTCACCTCTGATCCTGGCCGAGATTCAACGCATTCTGCCTGAGTTTCAGCCTTCTTCACTCAAGCCGGTTCCGGATACGCTCAAACGCGCCGCCTGACAGCATCCTGCGTCTTGTACGGATGCAGTACATGGCCTGTTTTGCCGCCTGCGCTTTTCATCGCCGAGGGAATTTGTTAGTTATAAGATGATGAGAAGTGATCGTTTTATGGAGAAATTTCAGTCTTCCACGGAAACGAAGGTTGGTTATGAACAGTGCGCTACGGTTTCTTATCCCGCTTATCCTGCTCGCAATCGGCAGCATCGGTTGCAGTAACGGTTCCGATTCCCATTCACCGCAGTCGGATTCTACAGCAGACTCAGGCAGGCTGTTCGGTGCCTCCTTTCAGACCATGAACAATCCGTTCTTTGTCGATCTGGGCGAAGGTTTGAAAAAAGAACTGGAGGCGAACGGCGATCGCCTGGTCATCCTGGATGCACAGTTCAATTCTCTCAAACAGAAGAACGATCTCTCCGATCTGATTCTGCAAAATGTCGCCGGCATTTTTGTGAACCCGGTCAACTGGGAAGGCCTGAAGGGATCGTTGCTCGAAGCCAACCGAAAAAAAGTGCCCATCATCATCGTTGATGCGCCCGTGAAAAAAGCGGATGAAGAACTGATTGTCTGCACGGTCGCTTCCGATAATGTTCGCGCTGGCGAACTGGCGGCACAGGCACTTGCCAAAGTGAATCCCAAAGCCAGGCTTGTCGTATTGCATCTGTCGGTCAACAAAGCCTGTATTGATCGCGTTGCAGGGTTCAAAACGGAACTGGAAAAACATCCGGAGATGAAAATTCTCGATGTCCAGGAAGCCCAGGGAACGACAGAAGGTGCCCGCCCTGTGATGCGCGACCTGATCGGCCGCTATCCCGATCTGGATGCCGTCTTTGCGATTAATGATCCCAATGCACTCGGCGTGATTTCTGCGCTCGACTCGGCCAACAAACTGGATCAGGTGACGATCGTAACCGTCGATGGTTCTCAGGCCGGGATCAAGGCCATCCAGGCGGGAAAACTGCATTCGACTTCGGCGCAGTTTCCCCGGGAGATCGGCAAGATCGCTGCAGAAAAAATGCTGGCACATCTCAAAGGGGAACCGGTAGAAAAAGATGTAAAAGTGCGCGTGGAACTGATCACAGCGGAAAATGCGGAGCAATATCTGGAGCCTCAGTAAATCATGTCTGTCGCCAGCGCCGCGCCTCTCCTTCGACTCCAGGGAATTACCAGACGCTTCGGAAACGTCACGGCTCTGGATGATGTCAGCTTTGCGGTAGAAGCGGGTGAGATACATACCCTGCTGGGAGAAAACGGTGCCGGGAAAAGCACGCTGATCAAAATTCTGGGAGGCATCTATCAGCCCGATGCCGGTGAAATCTGGTCGGGTGAAAAACAGGTTCAACTCCGCCAGGTCACCGATGCCGACCAGCTCAAGATCCGGTTGATTCACCAGGAACTCTCGCTGGCCCCCAATCTCACGGTTGCCGAAAATATATTCCTCGGTCGCGAACCCGTCCGATTCGGCTTACTGCAGCGCAGGGAAATGAACCGACAGGCTGAAGCATTACTGACGCGACTCGGGCTCACCGAAATCAGCGATGTGACAGCAGACGTATCACAACTCAGCACCGCACAACAGCAGTTAGTCGAAATTGCCCGGGCACTCTCCCAGGAGGCGCGGGTTTTGATTCTGGATGAACCAACTTCGTCACTGTCGGAAACGGAAGTCGAAGCACTCTTCACCACGCTGCAACAACTGAAAACGCAGGGTGTCGGCATCATTTATATTTCGCATCGTATGGAAGAAGTCACGCGCCTCTCAGATCGGATCACAGTGCTGCGTGATGGCAAAACCGCAGGCACTGCGAAAACCGGAGAGATCGAACCGGCGACCCTGATTGAGTGGATGGTGGGACGCGACATCAAAGAGCATTTTCCCCGCCCCCCATACGAGCCGGGTGAGATCGCATTGAAAGTGGATGGGCTCTGTTCGGCTTACGTGCACAATGTCTCATTTGAAGTGCGTTACGGCGAAGTGCTGGGGCTGTCTGGCCTCGTGGGGGCAGGTCGCACCGAGTTGGCCCGCGCCCTGTTTGGCGTGGATCGCATTCTGGCGGGGACTGTTTCCATCAATGGAAAACCGGTGCAGATCAACAGCCCCCGCGATGCCTTAAGACAGGGGCTGGTCCTGGTTCCCGAAGACCGTAAACATCAGGGGCTCATCACAGAACAGTCGGTGGCGTTTAATATCACACTCCCCTGGCTGCAGAAATGGATTCACGGTTTTCGCTTTGATAATCAGAGTCGCAGTGAAATCGTGGCCCGCACGATTGAGGGTTTTGGCGTGCGTCTGTCTGACCCTCAACAGCCCATCCGCGATCTTTCCGGCGGCAATCAGCAGAAGGTGCTCGTCGGTCGCTGGATGGAAGAACCGCCGGAAATTCTGATACTTGATGAACCCACGCGAGGCATTGATGTCGGTGCCCGCGAAGACCTGTACCGCCTGATTGGTGAACTGGTCAGGCAGGGCATGGCGCTGATTCTGATTTCGTCTGACCTGGATGAGGTTCTGAATATTTCGCATCAGGTCGGCACCTTTCAGGCGGGACGACTGACGGGCATTTATCAGGCTGAGAAAGTCACCGCAGCACAGATCATGCAGAAGCTGACAGGAGAAGAAGCGTGAAAGTAGTCAGACAAATGGTGCCTCTGCTGGCGGCAATTATTATTTTGCTGCTGCTGTTCCGCATCTGGGTTCCCACATTTTTATCGCCGGAAAACATGCTGGACCTGACGCAGCAGATCTCCGTTAATACAATCCTTGCGCTGGGCATGACGCTGGTCATTCTGATCGGCGGGATCGATCTTTCCGTCGGTGCGATGGTGGCGCTGGTAGGAACCACAACCGTGTACTGCCTCTCGGCTATTTCCGGTGATACGCAAAATACAGGCTATCTCCTGCTTTCCCTCCTGGCCGGTCTGGGGGTGGCAGCGCTCTTTGGAATCTTTCATGGCATTGCGGCTGCGAAAACAGCAATGCCTCCCTTTATTATTACCCTGGCTTCCATGCTGATCGCCCGCGGCTGCGCACTGCGTTTTAACAGCGGCCTGCCGATATCGATTGGAGATCAGCAGACCTTTTTACTGGCAATCGGCAATGGGCGACTTTTTGACGTAGTGCCCGTTCCTGTGGTCATCATGCTTACGCTGTTTGTGGTGATGGCGCTGCTTCTGCATCGCACCCGCTTTGGTCAGCATGTCTATGCGCTGGGAGGCAATCGTGAAGCTGCCCTCTATACAGGTATTCCAGTAGTCCGTGTAGAGGTAATGGTTTACCTGATCTGTTCGGTTCTGGCGGGGATCGCGGGCATGATTCACACTTCCCAACTGTACTCTGCAGAGCCCGGCTCAGGAGAAATGTTCGAGTTGACTGCGATTGCGGCGGTCGTTGTGGGGGGAACCAGCTTTACGGGAGGACGCGGAACCATATTTGGCACCTTGATTGGCGCTGTTATTATCGGTATACTTGATAAAGGTCTTAATCAGGCTGGCATTCATTACTCACTGCAATACATAGTAAAAGGGGCAGTGATTCTTATTGCCGTTTATATTGATGTGCGACGCAATCGATCGACGGTTTGAATTGAGAATCATTTCTTTGTGTGGGTTGTAGTGGTTATGTAGACGAAGAAGTCTGCAAAAAGGTTGTCATTTTTTATGACGAGTGCAAAGTCGTGAGCTAGACTTGCTGTGTACGAATGGGCTGGGATGCCCTTGAGTACCTGTGATCGTGTTTTGCCCCTTACACAAAGATCGTCGCCATGACAGCTTCAAAACCGCACTATATCCGTCGTTACCTCGTAACGGTTGTCTTACTCGTTCTCATCACGCCATTTCTGATTTATGGTGCCCACAAAAGCGTGGAAAGCATGTCGATTGCCCCGGAAAAGTGGGCTCCCGACTTCATGCAGTCCAGGCAGAATTACGATCGGTTCTCCAAAGATTTTGAGAGTAACGATTTGATTCTCATCAGCTGGCCCGGTTGTACCGTTGATGATCCGCGATTAATCGAATTTGAAAAACAGATTAACGCATCGCGGACGACCGAGTTCGGCGAAACCCATGAAACGCTCTTCGACCGCATCGTCAGTGGTGCCGGGACACTCAATTCGCTGACGGCGCCTCCTCTCAAGCTGCCGCGCGAAGAAGCGCTGGAGCGGTTGCAGGGTGTACTCGTCGGGAAAAATCTCAAAGACAGTTGTGCCGTCATTATTTTAACTTATCGGGGGAACGAATTACGGGCCCAGTCGATTAATCATGTTCTGGATGTGGCGGAAGAAGTCTGCCAGATCCCCCGAGAAGAATTTCATATTACCGGACCTCCCGTGGACGGGGTCGCCATTGATCAGGCAAGTATCCATAGCGTCAATCTGTTTGGCGCCTTATCAGCAGTATTGGCCACGGTACTTTGCTGGTTCTGTATTCGTTCGTGGATGTTGACAGGCACGATTCTGCTGGCCGGTCTCTTCGGTCAGGGTCTGGTACTGGCGATGGTCTATTACATGGGGTATTCATTGGATGCCGTGCTGATCATTACGCCTTCACTGGTCTTTGTGCTCACCATTTCTGCCGGCGTGCACCTGGTGAATTACTACTATGACGAATTATTCTCCACGAACGCCAAATCAAAAGAGGAAGCAGAAGCTGCCGTCCGCAATGGATTTTCCAAAGGCTGGTATCCGTGCCTGCTGGCAGCTGTAACGACGGCGGTTGGCCTGGGATCCCTGATGGTCAGCCAGATCAGTCCGATCGCACTGTTTGGTCTGATCGCCTCCGTCGGATTACTGATCACGCTGGGAGTGCTGTTACTGTTGCTCCCCGGAGCCATGCAGCTCTGGCCGCCACAACAGATCTTGAAAATGAACCGCGAAGGACAGACCGGCCACACTCCCCGCTACTTTACTCGTATCTCAGCCTGGCTGGAAAACATTCCTCGCCTGTTAGAACAATATTCCGCCCCGGTCTTTCTCTCACTGGTGCTGTTGATGGCAGTTTCAGCATATGGACTGCTGTCGATTCGCTCCTCAGTCGATGTCCCCTCCCTGTTTCCACCCGGCAGCCAGGTGCTCAGCGATTATAAGTTTAACGAAGAACGCATGGGACCGCTGATTCCGGTCGAAGTGATCATTGAGTTTGATAAAGACTGCAAAAAAACATTTCTGCAGCGTTTGCGGATCATTGATGAGATTGAACAGACCATTGATAATATCGACGGTTATACCGGTACCATGTCGGCAGCGACATTTGGACCCAATCCGGTTGAGCATAACGGCTTCGAATCGATCTTTCGAAAAGTGGTGACGAATAAAAAATTAAAGGAAAATCGCGAAGCGGTAATCAGTTCCGTCTATCTGTCTGATAACGGCGGACGAGAATCATGGCGCATCAGCGCGCGTGTTCCCGCATTGGGAAAAATTGATTACGGGGCCGCCCTGGCGCAACTCAAATCAACATTACAGCCTGCATTGCAGGAGTATGAAGCGGATGGCGTGCACCTGACTGCGTACTACACGGGAATCATGCCGCTGATCCACACCGTACAACAGTTGATCTTACAGGATCTTACCTGGAGCTTTCTGACTGCGTTTGTGCTGGTGGCACTGATGATTATCATTGTCCAGCGCAGTATCGTGACCGGCCTGCTCAGCATGCTGCCTAACATTTTCCCGATCGTGGTTGTGTTCGGAATCATGGGCTGGATGGATATTCCCCTCGATATTGGTGCCGTCATGACAGCCAGTGTCGCGCTGGGAATTGCCATCGACGACACACTGCATTTCCTCTCATGGTTCCGTCGTGAAAAAGGACTGAATCAAAGCAGCGAACAGGCTGTTCGCTCAGCGATGAAGCATTGCGGACGCGCGATGATTCATACCACTTTTATCTGTGGACTGGGTCTCCTGGTGTTTGCCTTCAGCGATTTCATTCCGACTCAACGCTTTGCCTGGATGATGCTGGCTCTGCTCACGACGGCATTGATTGGTGATTTGCTCTTCCTGCCGGCCATGCTGGTGCAGCCATTTGTGAAACACCTGCAGTTTGCCAGAGAGCGATTTCCCAAAGGAATGGAAATCAGAGCGACCACTTATTCCACAGAGTGAACTTGGAGTTCATTCTTAAAGTGCATCCAGGTTCGCATGCTGCCCCATTTTATGCAGCATCTCGCGGCGTTCCTGGATTCGTTTGACCAGTTCAATTCGCTGCTGTTCATGGCGTTTTTCAATACGTCGCTGTGCCTGGTAAAATGCACGCAGTAAGGATTTCTGATCCAGATTGCCAGCTTTGTACTTTGCAACAAATTCTGAGAAATCTTCTGGTATCAGACCGTTCTTCAGAATGTCATCTTCCAGTGAAAGAAAAACCCGTGCACTGCCCGGATCTCCCTGGCGTGCGGCCCGGCCCGTTAGCTGCCGGTCAATTCGCGCCGATTCATGGAGCTCAGAACAGATGACATGCAGCCCACCGCGTTCGGAAACACCTTCACCCAGCAGGATATCCGTCCCGCGTCCCGCCATGTTGGTTGCAACAGTGATCCGGCCCGGCTGGCCTGCCTCTTTGATAATAGCCGCCTCATTCTCATGATTTAAGGCATGGAGTACTTCATGCTCCAGTCCGGCCTGCAGCAGCAGTGCAGAAAGCTCATTCGACAGATTCACCGAGCGTGTTCCAATCAGGACGGGTCTGCCCTGGCGATGCATGTCTGTCGTTTCCTGTACGATGGCGTTCCACTTTTCTTCCGCGGTCAGAAAAATCTGTTCCGGGTGCAGTTCACGGCGGGAGGGGCGATTGGTGGGAATGCTGATGACGGGAGTCGAGAAGACTTTTTTCAGTTCGCTGGCTGCGGATTCGGCAGTACCCGTCATACCTGCCATCCGAGGATAACGGGCAAACAGTTCCTGCACGGTCGTTTGGGCGCCGACCTTGGTGGGAGTGGTAATTTCCAGCCCTTCTTTGGCTTCAATTGCCTGGTGGATCCCGTTCTGCCACATCCGTCCTTCCGCGATACGCCCGGTGAATTCATCGACGATTGACACCTTTCCATCCCGGACGACATATTCGCGTCCATTATGGAAATAGTTCTGCACGCGCAGTGCCCGTTCAGAAGCAAGATAGGCAGTACCCGTGTCCAACGACGAGGGGGCAGCCTCCTGCATCAGCATTTCCCGGACGAGACGTCGACCTGCTTCTGTCAGTTCCATTCCCTTTTGTGGTCCATGGTCGGTGTAGTGTTCGTTTTCTGTCAATCGCGATGTATGCGCAGCCCCCCATTGACAGACGCTCTTCATCTGTCGTTCTTCCCGACTGTCCTGCTGACCGATAATCAGAGGCGTTCGCGCTTCATCAATCAGAATACTGTCGGCTTCGTCGATGATGACCATATAGGGTGCACGCGGATTGACCAGCAGCTTCGCTGTTTTGTCGTTCTGTCGCCCGAATAACTGCTGGCGGCGTGTGTTGATCGCCATTTTCTGGCCGGGAATACTCAATAGATCGCGCAGGTAATCAAACCCGAATTCCCGCGCGGTACCATAAGTGATGTCACAATCGTAAGCATCACGACGTTCGGCAGAAGATGAGTTGGAAGTGATCACTCCCACGGTCATCCCCAGCGAGTGATATACGGGGCTCAGCCAGGCTGCATCGCGTTCTGCCAGATAATCATTGGCCGTCGCGATATGGATGCCTGCTTCGGGTAAGGCATTCAGGCAGAGTGTCAGCGCCGCCGTCAGAGTTTTACCTTCCCCGGTCTGCATCTCAGCGATGGCACCATCGTGCATCGCGAAAGCACCAAGATATTGTACCGGATAAGGTGTAAGCCCCAGGTGCCGCTGCATCTGTTCGCTGACAATGGCAAATGCTTCCGGTAGAAGATTCGTCAGTGATTCTCCACTTTGAACACGGTAACGCAGGGAATGCCATTCATCAAACAGCTGGGAATCAGTCTGCGAATGGTATGCGTCCCGCAGGCTCTGGATCTGGTCGATCATGTCCCACCAGAGAGCTGGCACTTCATTTTCGCCCGTCAGCAGAAAACCACGAATTCGATTTGTCAGTGAGGTGATAAAGTTTGCCACGATGACTGTTACAATCCTGACAATGAAAAAGAGAGTATGGATCTGATTATTTTAACTGAATTGCACTACTGATTCGATCCTTTTTATCCCACCAGCGAAATGAAGGTCCAAAAACCGGCTCGATGTTTCTTTTTTGCAACGGTTGCATCGAACCAATGTGGTGTTCAGGAAACAATTTAGGGATTTGAAGTGCGAATTCAGTTCAATTCGAGTGAATTACATAAAAACGCATCTTTCATGCCGCGGGACAGGCAGAAAAGCGAAGAGCCGACCCCGAGAGAGGGATGCAGGGGGGACGTCCCCGTTGGCAGAAACAATAGCGAAAAGCCAATCAGACAGGAAAGAGTCCGATGGAGTATCCGCCCTGGGATGAGTCTTATTTGCGGGGAGAGGCCTGTTTGGATGTGGATGATTTCTGCTGACGGTCTTTCAGACGTCTTCCATTTTTCGTCGTCGGTGCACTGACCAGGGGGTTTTCTGTGCCGTCCAGAGGCTGACCGGGCTTGATCTCAGCCAGCCGCTGCTGCGCCCGCGCACCATACTCTTCGGAAAGTTCGAAGCCCACAAACTGTCGCTCCAGTTTCTTCGCAACCGCCAGCGTAGTGCCACTCCCCGAAAAGGGATCGAGTACAACTTCTTCAGGATGAGAACAGGCACGAATAATTCGTCCCAGCAGTTGCTCGGGCATCTGGCAACCATGCCAGCCCTGTCGCTCTTTAAACGTCCCGTTGATCCGAGGGAAGTACCACGTATCTTCCTCCGACTGGAAACTCTCGGGGATGTCTTGTGGCCTTAAGATCCAGGTGTCGTCGGGCAGGCGGCCTTTCGGATTGGCACGTTTATCGCCGTAGACCAGCTGTCGCGCAGAGGGAATACGAATTGCCGGATCGTCAGCATTGAAAGTAAACTGCTTTGGATCTTTTACCATATAAAACAGGTGCGCGTGTGAACGGCTGAATTTGTTTTTGCAGTTCACTCCAAAGGTATAATACCAGATCACCCAGCTGCGACAGGTCAGTCCCAGTTCACGCTGCATCATGACTTTCAGCTCAGCGGCGTACTCATCCCCAATCGCCAGCCAGAAAGTGCCGTCCGGCTTCAACAGCCTTTCTACTTCTTTCAGCCAGAGATTGCACCAGTCCAGATACTGTTCACTCTCCAGCCGATCTTCGTACTGATCGTATTCGTAACCGATGTTGAACGGAGGATCCGCAAATGCCAGATCGATCGACTCCGCTTCCAGTTCCTGCATGCCTGCGATGCAGTCCTGAATGTGTATCTGATTGATTTTTGTCATAGGGAAACTGTTATCGAGGTCGGGAGAGAATGGGAATTCATTTTTTTCTGCGAATGCGTTTGTAACGAACATTACAGCCGATCGCAATGGTTTCCGACGTTTTCGGCTGTTTCCCGTTTAGCGCTGCTGCAATGGCCTCTGAAACGTAGTCCTGTTTGACTTTACTGGCATCGGTGGAATCATCCATGGCGCCCATGTAGATCACCTTGCGCTCTTTGTTTAACACGAAAAACTCCGGTGTCCGTGTGGCGCCGAATTCCTGCCCGATTTTCTGACTTTCATCAAACAGATAGGGAAACACGAATTTCTTTTCCGCCGCCTGCTCTTTCATTTTTTCCAGGCTGTCCGCGGGAACCAGATTCACATTCACGGCGATCACAGCCACGGGAGAATCTTTGGCAGAATACTTTTGTGCCAACTGGTTGAGACGACCTTCATAATCCACTGCATAAGGGCAGCTGTTACAGGTGAAGGCGATGACCAGTACCTCTTTATCCTGAAAAGAAGCACTCGAGTACGATTTGCCATCCGTCGCCGGCAGCTTGTCCCAGGTCGGCGCTTTATCACCTGCGTCCAGTACGGGATTATATTTTCCCGCATGGAGCGGAGACGCCATTGTCAACAAACAGCAGGCAGAGAGAGCCAGCAGTAAATAGATCTGTCGTGAAGCAGACATCAGTTCAACCTCAAATTAGTCTGGGAAAAATGTCAATCGCCGTTTTACCAGGGGACGTCGAAACGAACTCGCTCTGCCAGCTCCTTCAGCAGATTTGCATGGTCGCGGTGTACCAGCAGTCCTTCACTTGAGGAACGCTGTGTCTGTTCCCATTCCAGTTCTCCCGGCAGACGGACCGGCTCATTTTCGTTGACCGTACTCAGCTGATGAATCGCTTTAATCGCGGAATCCAGCTCATCATGGAAATGCTCTTCCTCAACAAATTGTTTCAGGTCGATCACATAGAAGAAATGTTCTGAGCCTTCGATTTCCGGCGGTTTGGTTTTATTGATCGGCAGTTTCCCGCCGGCCAGTGCGCCTGTCAAAATTGAACTGACCATCGCCAGACCATAACCGCGTGGACCGGCTGCGGGCAGCAGGGTTTTGACAGTCGAAGAGTCGGTCGTTTCTTTACCTTCGTTGTCCAGGGCATAGCCGGGGGGGACCGGCAGACCATACATGGCCTGCGTTTCCAGTTTACCCCAGGATGTTTTCGCGCAGGCCATATCCAGGACAAATGGTGCGCCTTCACGTGTCGGCACGCCCCAGGCAATCGCATTGTTGGCGGTGGCGCCCTGCGTACTCCCGTGGGCGGCCACAGTGGCTCTGCCTGTGTTGGTAGTGCAGTATCCGATCATGCCTGCTTTCACTGCCATTAGAACATACACGGCGGCAGCTCCAAAATGATGGCTGTTTTTAACAACAACCGTTCCCGTGCCGACTTCCCCCGCTTTTTTAATCGCCAGTTCCATCGCCCGAGTCGCTGCGACGTGTCCCATCGACTTGCTGCCGTCCAGGACCGCGATGGCCGGCGTTTCTTTCAGGGTCAGAATCTGGGCCCGGGGGTCGATGTCACCCATGTCCATCGAATCCAGATAGCGTTCGGCTGTACGACTGCCGTGCGAATGAATGCCGCGCAGGTCGGCTTCAATCAACCGGTCGGCAGCGATTTCCGCTTCGACCTCAAACATCCCCATGCGAACAAACAGCTTGACCAGCAGTTCTTTCAAGGGGCCCAAGGGAATCTGAACTTCCTGGGATCGATCCTGAGGCGGTGCAAAATGATCCGACGACATAATAGTGGTTCTTTAAGTAAGAGGCAGAACCCGCGCACAGCTATGTGAGCGCGGGAAGGGATTTATTCCTCATCATATAATAACCACTCACCAATTCCAGCCTGATTCGCCGCCGCCGCCGTTTGCCCGCAAGATTTTTAATTTCTGGAATGATCTTACTGAGTTTTCCCGGAAGTCCCAGGTGATCGGCATCAATCAGGATTTACTGTACTGGTGAATCTAGATCGCGTATCATCAAGCATCGCGTCTCCTGATCTGTGATTCTCGGTACAAATGGTCCAGGAGACGCTACAGTAAAAATGGGAATAGCCTAATTCGTCATATTTACGTCAAACGAGTTATCTCCTTCACTGATATCGACGGTTAATTCGCTTTTTTTCGGATCACGATATTTCAGTGGGATGTTTTTATACTCTTTTTTGGTTGAGACCGGGATGGCATCCTGGGGAGGGGCTTCGGGAGGCGGGAGGATTGTTACGGCGTAGGTCCCCGTTTTTAATGAATCCGTAATAGAGTAAAGTCCTTCCTCTGTGAGATCTGCCGAAGCGCCGACGCCCAGCTCGGAGGAATAAAAAGAGATGACTCCCTCCGTGACAGGCGCACCATCATAGCTCACAGTGCCTTGGACCTGACCCGTGGGAATTTCTGGCTCCCCCCCGCACCCTGCAACCAATAACACAAATCCCAAGAGGACGCAGCAATATTTTAAACTCGACTTCATGATGAATACCTTAGCCAACTGTACCTGGTGTTATTACACATCGTTCATCGCCCTCTGATGCGTGCTGGCAGCAGAGAAATGATGAGTGTGCTGATGAATGGTGTTTCAAACGGACGCCTCGATCATAATAGCGTCCCTGGTCTGCAGGAGCATATTCTGTCAGCCAGGGAGACGCTATGGTTAATGTGAGCGTTCTAGAATTCTCCGATGACCTGTCCATCATCACGGACACAAAGTTGTCGCAGCGTCAGAAAGTCAAGATTCTCGGAGACAAAGCGGACACCTCCATCTGCCAGCAGTACATGAATTCCGCCGGTGTGATAGGAGTTGAGAATCGTATTTCCGGAGTAGGCACTGTTTGAGCGGGGGACTGTACTGCCGCCGGCCTGGCCTGATTTCGCGTTGATGGAAAAGGCAACCGTGGTCACACCTGCCACGTGATGCGCACCGGTTCGGGTTACAACATCGCCTGAAGAAGACCAGCCGCGCCAGCCGCCATGATAGTTGGTACGCCAGTCATTTCCGGAAACGCTTCCGGATTGTTCTGCAACGATGATCGTGTTCGATGTGCCGTCTGTTACATCGCGAAAACGATAGTTCTTGCCGGGGACCAGTAATCCGTTATTGCAATACACGCCATAATCAGCAGCGGTAGAACAGACATTGGAGCGACCGGCGGGGTCAGGGGTTGCCCCGCTGATGCCGACATAATCATGGCACTGCAGTCGATCGTAATTGCACATGCTGCCCGAGGGATTGTTCGGGTCCAGTGGACTGGAAGGACACTGAAAGACAGGAATTTTCATTCCGACAATAATCAGATTCGTATTGCTGGCCTGTTGACCGTATGTGCTCGAGGAATTACAGCCGGAGGCCCAGTGACCGGAAACATTCAACTGATTGAAAAGAGGGGCCTGATCCATACTGGGGAGTAAGCCATAGCGCCAGTTGGGACGGTTACCGTGAAGAGCGCCAACGGGAAATGCACTGTAAGTTTCGTGATAATTATGTAATGCGAGTCCGATCTGCTTCATGTTATTTTTACAGGTGCTCCGCCTTGCCGCTTCCCGGGCCTGTTGCACTGCAGGAAGTAACAGCGCGATCAGAATGGCGATAATAGCGATAACGACCAGCAGCTCAATTAAGGTAAATCCTCGTTTTGATTTGTTTGGCGAGTTCATAGGATGCCTCTTCATTAAAGGAGTGATTGCAAGGAAGGAAATAAAATCATTAGCTCATGCAGGAGAGTCCAGTGGATTTCCCTGTCATGTCTGGTGTCTTGGGAAGGTATGCAGTGGGGAGCCTGGAGCCCGGTGATGGATCGTGGGGGGAAAGTAATTAATAATTCTTAATAAGTAATACTAAGAATATAAACCACTGCTTATGTTCTGGCAACAACAAATCAGAGCAGCAGAGCCGTTTTTGGGGAATCTTTTCGAGAAAGAAAAGTGCTAAACGGAATCACACAAATGAGATACATGCCGATGATTTCAGGGAAACCGGCGGGGTATCAGTGGATTTTCCAGAATACAGCTCAGAGAGAAGACCAGCACTAATTCTGCTGAATGATACAGAAGTGTCTATTATTTCGCAGACAAATCGACGCGAATGATTTCTTTGTCGTTGCGGGCGAATACACTTTTCATTGCGAATGCAGGATGAGACCAGATCGTCATTCGCCGCTGGACCCGCCGCGTCGGTTCGATCAGTCTGGCCCGGCTCAGTTCTTCGTAACCCGCGGGAGTCAGATTCGCGATGATCAGATCCCCCTGTTCGTTGTGCAGAAAGTAACGGTCTTCATGGGGAATGATAAATGCATTCCACCAGCGGCCTTTGCCTGTGGCCTGTTCAGTTTCCCACAGTCGTTTTCCGTTACTCGCATCCAGGCCTCTTAACTGTCCGTAACTGTCGACGCCATAAATGTTCTTTCCGTTGAAGACCGGCGTCATCATCATTGGGTGTAGCCCATCGGTATTGATTTCGCTGTCACTTTTGCCTGCCCAGATGATTTTTGCCTGACTGCCATCCGGCGAAACTTCGATCATTCGCGGACCATTATAAAAGCTGGCGACAAACAACCGGTTTCCTGCCTTGCGCGGTGTGGCAATACTCAGTCCATAGCGCACGCCATACGGGACTTCCCAGATCAGTTTCCCATTCTCGGGATTGATCGCTGAAACCGCCGTCGGATGCCAGACGATCAATTCCCGCCGGCCGCCAAATTCAAAGATGACGGGAGGCGCGTATCCCACGGCTGCATCTTCCAGCGCACGCCACAGCTCTTTTCCGGTCTTCCTGTCAAAACTGACAATCAGCGAATTCTGCTGGCCTCCGACCAGGGTGATGAGTTGCTCTCCCTCGACCAGCGGCGAAGCGACCATGCCCCAGGTCGGGAGTCGTGTTCCAAATTCGGCAACAAAATTCTTATTCCAGAGAATGTTACCGTTCTGCGCATCCAGGCAGAGCAGATGTCCCTGCGCTCCAACAGTATAGACGCGACCATCGTTAATAACGGGTGTTGAACGGGGACCCGCCGGATAGCTGACGGAGTACTCGACCGGATACTCATATTTCCAGATGATCTTTCCGGACTCTGCATCAAGACATAAAACGCGTTCAAAGCTGACCCGTTGTTTGAAAATGCGATCGGTTATAAACACGCACCAGCGGGAGTTCACTTCAGCGACCGCCGGTCCCGCGTAACCTTCACCGATGGGCGTGGACCAGACGCGGGGCAGTACACCGGACGTGGGTAGAGTTTTGACGATTCCGGTTTCCCGCCAGACCAGATCGTGCCCTGGTCCTCCCCATTGCGGCCAGTCATCACCGAAGCCCTGCTGCGATATGAAACTGAAACTGAGTACGAGCGCAAGCAGACTGCGTGAGATATTCATGATGGCCTCAAGTTTTGAACAGATCAAATTATTTCACTTCATGGACCAGCAGCATATCGTGTCCCTGTGAGGTCCAGTCGGTTCCGGAGATCAGGACAATCTGGCTCCCCGTTGTCAGAAAACCATGTTTTTTGCCGTAACTGGCGATAAACGTCAAGATTTTGGACGGCGACTTTTCGACGACATCGGTCAAAAGTGAAGTCACACCCCAGTATAAAGTCATCCGCCGCGCCGTTGCCGGTCGATCAGTCAGTGCGACCGTCGGGACGGTTCGTCTCTGTTTCGATAACGCCATTGCCGTTTTACCTTCATGGGTGCAGGTCACCATCAGATCGGCGTCGAGCTTTTCCGCAGTGATCCCGGCGCCCATCGTCACGGCTTCCGTCACTTCGCGGGCATACAGGCGACGGTTACTGGTGGCTTCTTCGGAATGCAGATTGGAAGACAGAATGCGGGCCGCCTCGCGGACGATGCGGCTCATCATTTCTACCGCTGCCAGTGGACTCACACCCACGGCCGTTTCACCCGAAAGCATCACGGCATCGCTGCCGTCCAGCACCGCATTGGCTACATCGCTGGCTTCCGCCCGGGTCGGGAATGTGTTGAACTGCATGCTGTCCAGCATCTGCGTGGCAGTAATCACAGGGACGCGATATTGATTGCAGAGATGAATGATCCGTTTCTGGATGATGGGCACACGCTCGATATCGACTTCTACACCCAGATCGCCACGTGCCACCATGACGGCATCAGTCAACTTGAGTATCTGTTCGATATCACTGACCGCTTCGATTTTTTCAATCTTGGCGACGACATGCGGCGCGTCTTCCGGATTCAGCTTCTCAATCTCTTCTTTCAGCTGTCTGATATCATCGGCGGAACGCACAAAACTGAGGCCGATGTAATCCAGGCCGTGTTCGACAGCCCAGGCCAGATCGCTCAGATCCTTCTCTGTCAGGCAGGGGGTACTCAACTGCACGCCGGGCAGATTTACTCCCTGCTTACTGCGGATAATCCCTTCCCGTTCCACCACGCACTCAACAAATTCATCATCGGCTGATTTCTCAACCACCCGCATGGCGACCATTCCGTCTGCCAGCAGAACGGGATCACCTACGCGCAGGTCACCGATGAGCGATTCGTAAGTGCACGTCAATTCCTGTGGATTATCGCTATCCAATCCCTGTATAAAGCGGAAACGCATGTCCTGTCGACACGTGATTTCATCACCCGGGAGTACACCCAGGCGAATCTTAGGGCCGGACAGATCGCCTAAAATCCCTATCGGTTTTTCCATTTCAGCCGAGATCTCGTGAATGTTTTTCACAATCTCCGACAGCCATTCATGTTTGCCGTGGGCAAAGTTCAGACGAAACAGATCCACGCCGGCAATAATCAGTTTCTGCAGCATTTCCCGGGAATCGGAAGCGGGTCCGACCGTGGCAATAATTTTTGTTTTTACCAGCGGATGTTCGGCGTAGTGTTTTTCGTTCATCATGAACCTTAATAAAAGATATTCCATTAACAAGTCGTTGTGTGCGCACTGACTTGCTGTTTAGACTGTGTCCCGTCTTACTAAAATGTCTTCAGGTCCGGTTGGACCGGGTATAATAGTTTGAAGTCGCTGCTGTCAAATGTTATCTGCTCTGGAAGCTACGATCAGTTATTTTAGTTTGTCTGAAACCATTTCTGATTGACCTGTTTGACCGGCTCTCCCGGTTTGGCAATCTGAAAGCTGCCTTTGAGACTGACAGTAGTCGGTCGAATACAGGTTTTATCATTACAGGCCTGGTACTTCACATTCAGTTCCAGCTCTTCTGCCTTACCTGCTGCTGCAGCGGGGATCGTCAATGTGCCGCGGATGATAGCCTGTTTTTCATAAACCTGCAGCGGTTCATCGAACCCCTCCACAGTAAATGCGTGGCCGGCCGGATATTTGACTTGAGACAGTGTGACCTGCTGATTCGATTTCACCGTAAAAGTTGTGGGTACCATAAAATCGGGTTTCGCAGGATTTGCATTGATGTGCCAGCCATCTTCGATGGTGAGCACAATCGCTACCCGGCAGGTTTTTCCTGCGGGCAGTTTATCAACAGAAAGGTAAGCCTTGGCAGCAACCAGGTTTTTCTTCGGGGTCACCTGACCCAGCCCGGCTACCGCCAGCAGTTCCAGTCCCGGTGTGACGCTGGCCAGTTGCCCTGAGTTCGCTGCGAACTGTTCCAGTGAACCTTGTGCAAAGCCTGCATCTAAAGTGGAGGCAGGCAACGCAGATTGTTTCTGAGCTGGCGGCGTTTCCAGGAACTCTCCCACCGCCTGTACCAGCTGGGCACAGCGATTCGGATAGCGTTTGATGACGCGTCCAAACAGCTGCAGCGTCTGATCTGCATGCTGTCGATATTTGGGATCGCCTGTGAGTTGCGTTAGCTGAATCAGGTTCCGGGTACTGATGCTGTTGCCGGAAGGAATTGCGGCGTCGTATGCATTTTTGGTACGTGCAATCAATTGTTCGTGATCGTGTGTGGTGAAGAAAAAACCGTGTTCTTTCTGATCCCAGAACAGTTTGATCTGCAGGTCGGTCAATGCCTGCGCCTGATCCAGCCACTGCTGTTTGCCGGTCGCTTCATACAGGGCGAGCAATCCCTGCACCAGGAAGGCGTAGTCATCCAGGTACGCGTTCAGCCGCGCCTGATCGGCGCGATAGCTGCGATACAGGTGCCCCTGCTCGTCGCGCATCTGATCCAGGATAAACTGGGCCGCTTTTTCGGCGGCAGCTGTATAGTCGGGACGTTTGAGGATCCGACCGGCATTTGCCATGCCTGTGATCATCAGCCCGTTCCAGCTGGTCAGAATTTTATCGTCTTTCAAGAGCGGCTGTCGCTGATTGCGGACCGTATGCAGTTTCTTGCGCATTGCCGCCAGTTGCGATTCCAGCGCTTCCGGTGTTGTCTTCTGTTTTTCGGCCAGTGCTTTGAGTGTCGTCACTCGATGCAGTACGTATCCGTGTTCAAAGCGAACCGGTTCGTTCAATCCATAAAATTCAGCGAACAGGGGATAGCCTTCATCCAGGATCTCTTTCAGTTCTTCCTGGGACCAGGCGTAATGTTCGCCTTCCACGCCATCGGTTTCGGCATCCAGTGCAGAATAAAATCCTCCCTGGGTGTCGGTCAGCTCGCGCAGAACAAAATCGATGATGCCTGCGGCGACCTGTTTGTATTGTTCGTTGCCTGTCTGTCCGTAGGCTTTCGCATACAGCGATGCCAGCTGCCCGTTGTCATACAGCATTTTTTCAAAGTGGGGTACATGCCAGTAGCGGTCGGTGCTGTAACGGTGAAATCCGCCTCCCAGATGATCATAGATGCCGCCGTTGGCCATGGCATCGAGTGTCTGGTACAGCACTTTTGCCGATTCCGCCGCCGTACTCTCCGCATCCATGGATTCGATGTCGTACTGCAGTAATACCAGCTTGGATGACGTGGGGAACTTGGGCCCGTTCGGACTGACTTCCGAAAAGTCGATTCCGCCATATTCCGAATCAAAACTGGAATTGATCGAACGCACGCCTGCTTTAACCAGCCTGTCTTCAATTGGAATGGCTTCTGTCGCCCCCTCTTCTTTCTGCAGCCGGGCGACTTCTTTCGCGATGATCGTGGCGCTCTGTTGTACCTTCGCTTTATCGCCGCTCCACAATTCATTCACTTTCTGTAACACGCGGGGAAAGCTCATCTGCCCACCCTGATCGGTCGGCGGGAAATAGGTGCCACCAGCGAAAGGTTCACGATCGGGGGTTAAAAACATCGAAAGCGGCCAGCCGCCGTTGTCAGGCGCACCGATCAGATGAAAGTAAACGCTTAAGGATGTCATATAGATATCATCGATGTCGGGCCGTTCTTCCCGATCGACTTTGATATTCACAAAGTTCTCGTTCATGTACTTCGCGATTTCGGGGTTCTCGAAAACCAGCCGTTCCATCACGTGGCACCAGTAACAGCTGCTGTAGCCCACCGACAGAAAAATGATTTTGTTTTCCTGCTTCGCTTTCTCAAATGCTGCCGGTCCCCAGGGATACCAGTCGACCGGGTTGTGCTGGTGCAATAACAGGTACGGGCTGGTCTCTTTGGAAAGACGGTTGGTAAACATGGCTTTGTGTTTCGTCTTTTCGGATTCGGTTGCTTTGGTTTCCGAATCTTCGCCAGCAGAATCTTCACTGGCAGATTTCTCACTGGCAGACAGGTTCGCTGGTTGCCAGTTGGAAACAAAGAATAAGATGGTCAGCAGGAGAACAATCCACCATTTCATATTTTTATGCAAATCCATTTTATAATTCCTTCGGGGGGCGGGCAGAATAATCAATGCCCGTTTTACTTTACATTTCAGACTGCGCCGGTCAACCGGTCTGCAGCTGGTTCAGCCGTGGGTACCAATATCTTATCCGATACCTGTCCAGTCGACTATATAATAACAGAAGAAAAGAGATTCAGCACATTACTGCGACATTGTCTGAAACCAGATTATCGTTTTCAGGCAGGCACCGTGATCTGTTGAAGAATCTGGCGAATAATCTCCGTGGCGCGGTTCCGCTGGCTTTCACGCACCAGAGAACGGGTAATCACGCGGTGTGCTAACACCGGTACTGCCAACTGTTTGATGTCGTCGGGAATGACATAATCTCGCCCTTCGGTGAATGCTTTCCCCTGCACGGCATGCGAAAACGTAATCGCACCGCGTGTGCTCACGCCCAGTGTCAGCTCGGGGTGATTGCGGGTCACATCCACAATTTCCAATATATAGTCGGTCAGGGAATCATCGACCCGGACATTTCGAACCGCCTGCTGCATCTCGCGCAGTTGTTTCACCGACAGGACGGATTGCAGAGTATCGACGGGCTCACCATTGCGATGCTGAATCAGAACTTCACGTTCGATGGCCCGATCAGGATAACCGATATCGATACACATCATGAAGCGGTCGAGCTGGTTTTCCGGCAGGGGATAGGTGCCTTCAAATTCGTAAGGGTTTTGCGTAGCCAGTACGAAGAAGGGGGGTTGCAGAGTGATCGTCTGGCCTTCCACACTGACCTGGCCTTCATTCATCGCTTCCAGCAGGGCGCTTTGAGTACGGGGAGGCGTGCGGTTGATTTCATCTGCCAGCAGTATATTGGAGAAGATCGGGCCTTTACGGAATTCGAACTCACCGAGACTCGGCAGGAAGACGTTCGAGCCCAGGATATCAGAAGGGAGCATATCCGGGGTGAACTGCACTCGTGTGTAGTTACAGTCGAGACTCTTGGCAATTGCTTTCGCGAGTGACGTTTTACCGACGCCGGGGGCATCTTCAATCAGAACATGCCCTTCCGCCAGCAAAGTGACGATCGCCAGCTGGACCACATCCGGTTTGCCAATGAGGACGCTGGAAATGTTGTCATGCAGTGTCTTAACCAGGCTGGCGGTTTCTTGCTGGGAGCTGACTTCCATTAAAGATCCATTTTTCTGTTGAGCATTGATGTTGATACAACGGAGAGCACAGTCGGAGTATCAACGTTCAGAAATACAGGATTCCCACATTGATTTCAACTGACAGTCTAACTGGTTTCGAGGGGATATGGAATTATATAAAAACAGAGAAAATAATTCTGTACAATTGTCTGACAGACTTCCATTATAGAGAAGCCAATTGTAAAGAAAACCAAATTTTGATAACAATCGCTACTCGTAGCAATCATTTACGAAATCCAGGTGCATTATCTGAGTGTTCTGACCTTGTTTACTGACTATGAACACGCACGCTCCTGCATTTCAACGTCATCATAAAATTTCGATTCATCAGGATTATACTATATGTCGGGCTCAAATCAGTCGGTCGACCAGTTCGCCTCTCTCACACGACGGTCTTTTCTACAGTCAGGAGGGATGAGCCTGGCTGGCCTGAGTCTGTTAGATCACCTGGTACTTCAGGAACTGGTAGCGGCGCCTGCTTCTTCCGATCAAAAGGTAGAAACCTTAAACCGCTTCCCGCGGATGGTGCAGGAATACTTTGTCGAACGGGTCAGGGAACAGGAAGCCAAAACCATTCAGCGACTCGATGCGTTAAAAACCAAAGCAGACGCGGAAGATTATGTGGCCTCTGTGCAGAAACGCATCCGCGAATCCTTCGGCCCGGAACCCGAACGCACTCCGCTCAATGCGCGGATTACCAAAACGACAGACCGCGATACCTATACGATAGAAAATGTCATCTTCGAGAGCCGTCCCGGATTTCTGGTTACGGCGAACCTGTATGTTCCCAAAGGCATCACAAAACCCGCGCCGGGGGTTGTGGGAACCTGCGGGCACTCACATAACGGAAAAGCAGAGACCGCTTACCAGTCATTCTCTCAAGGCCTTGCTCGCAAAGGTTATGTCGTATTGATCTACGATCCCATCGGCCAGGGAGAACGCGTCCAATACAGTGGCGCTGATCTCAAATCCACGGTAGGTGTCGGCGTCCGCGAGCATCTGCATGGCGGCAATCAGCAGTTTCTGGTTGGTGAAAATCTGGCAATGTGGCGCGCCTGGGACGGAATCCGCGCTCTTGATTATCTGCAGACGCGTAAAGAAGTTGATCCAAATCAGGTCGGCGTCACCGGGAATTCGGGAGGCGGGACCATGACCACCTGGCTGTGTGGTGTGGAGCCACGCTGGACGATGGCGGCTCCCAGTTGTTTCGTCACCACCTTCCGTCGCAACATGGAGAACGAACTCCCCGCCGATACCGAACAGTGTCCGCCCAAAGTTCTGGCGCTGGAACTGGATCACGCCGACTTCCTGGCGGCGCAGGCACCAAAACCGGTTCGCATCCTCAGTAAGGAACGCGACTTTTTCGATGTGCGGGGTGCGCGGGAAGCGTACCTGCGGCTGAAGAGACTCTACAAACTGCTGGGCCACGAAGACAATGTCTCGCTGTTCGTAGGGCCTACCTATCATGGTTATTCGCAGGAGAATCGAGAAGCCATGTATGAATGGTTTAACCAGGCGACCGGCATTTCCAGTGAATCACAAGAGCCAAAACTGGTCATCGAAAAAGATGAAACACTCTGGTGTACCCCAAAAGGTTCAGTCGCAGACATCGGTTCTAAACCACTACATGTTTTTACAGCAGAGCAATCGAAAGCACTGGCGGCGGAGCGAAAACCAAAGTCGGGCGCTGCCCTGCAGTCAGCGGTCGCGGAAACATTGCGCTTGAAAAACATCGAAGGAACACCCGATTATCGCATCCTCAGAAACCGGGGTGGCAAAAACTATCCGCTCAAAAATACCATCGCTTATGCCGTGGAAACAGAACCCGGCATTCAGGCTATCGTGTACCGGGTGTCTGACGAGAAACTTTATTCCCGACCCCCTCAGGACGCCGGCAAACAGGCGACTCTGTATATTTCCCATGTCTCTGCCGATGCAGAATTGCGGGAAGAGCCTCTATTGAAAACTGCCAGTGAGGATAAAAAACGCATTTTATACACCTGTGACGTGCGCGGAGTAGGGGAATCGATGCCCGACACGACCAATGCGAATTCTTTCTTCACTCCGTATGGCAGTGATTATTTTTACGCGGCCCACGCGGTCATGCTGGATGACCCGTATGTCGGCCAGAAGACATTCGACGTGCTGAGGGTCCTCGACTGGATGGCCGCCAGCGGACATACCGATATCCATCTGATCGGCCGCGGCTGGGGTGCCCTGCCGGCGACGTTTGCCGCCCTGTTCTCGCCGCATGTGAAACAGGTGACTCTGAAAAATGCACTGACTTCCTTCAGCGATATCGCTGAAACCGAGCATTACGAGTGGCCGCTTTCCACACTGGTTCCGAACGTATTGACCGTCTTTGATATGCCAGACTGTTATGCTGAACTGAAATCGAGTAAAGGGCTTACGCAAATTGCTCCCTGGGGGGCAAAAGGCGCTGACAGCTGAGAACTCCTGCCAACAGCCTTGCATCTACCCGGGTACGCCCGTCACAATAGGATAGTTAACACCGGCGGGCTTCACTCTTTTCTCTGAACAAGAAACTGGCATCATTGTGAGCAGCGATCCTAAGATGGAAACTTCCGATCTGGAATCCGTTGAAAAACTACACCTGGCATATCAGCGGCTTCTGCAGGAAGTGAACCGTGTGATTATCGGCCAGCAGCAGGTGGTGGAAGAATTATTGATTTCCCTGCTCGCAGGCGGACACAGCCTGCTGGTCGGCGTTCCCGGACTGGCGAAAACACTGATCGTGCACACGCTGGCAGATACGCTCAATCTTTCCTTTAACCGCGTTCAATTCACACCCGATCTCATGCCGGCTGATATTACCGGGACCGACGTGATTCAGGAAGATAAGAGTACCGGCAGCCGCGATTTCAAGTTTCTTCCCGGCCCTGTATTTTCGAATGTTGTACTGGCAGATGAAATCAACCGTACGCCTCCCAAAACACAGGCCGCGCTCCTGGAGGCAATGCAGGAACACCAGGTGACGGCCGGTGGTCGAAAACACAAACTCCCGGTTCCATTTTTTGTACTGGCGACTCAAAATCCGATTGAGCAGGAAGGCACCTATCCCCTGCCGGAAGCGCAGCTCGACCGATTCATGTTCGAAATCAAAGTCGAGTATCCCAGCGAAGAAGAAGAATTTGCGATTGTGAGACAGACGACGTCTGATGACTCGTATTCGGTGCAGAAAGTACTGGACCTGGATGAGCTGTTGTCTTTCCAGTCACTCGTGCGCAAAGTTCCCGTCGCCGACCATGTGATTCGATATGCGATGCAGTTTGCCCGCATGACGCGCATCATCCCAGGCAGCGACACGCAGGCGGAGGAAGTCCCGGACTTTATTCGTGAGTTTGTCAGTTGGGGTGCCGGCCCGCGTGCCAGCCAGAATCTGGTACTGGGTGCAAAAGCCCGCGCAATTCTGCATGGGCGGATGTATGTGAGTACCGATGATATTCGGGCCGTCGCACATCCCGTGCTCAGGCATCGTATTATTACTAACTTCAATGCGGAAGCCGAGGGGATGACTCCCGATAAAATCGTGGATCGACTGATTCAACTCATCTCGGTCGACTCCTCTCAGGAAAAACTTGATGGACGATTACCGCAAGTATTTAGATCCGCAGACGCTCGCTAAGGTTCAAAATCTGGATCTGGCGGCGCGACAGATTGTGGAAGGCTATGTTTCCGGGGCACACAAAAGCCCTTTTCATGGTTTTTCCGCCGAGTTTGCGCAGCATCGGGAATACGCGACCGGCGATGACCTGCGCTACGTCGACTGGAAGGTCTACGCCAAATCGGATCGATATTATCTGAAACAGTATGAAGCCGAGACCAATTTTACCTGCTACCTGCTGCTTGACTGCAGTGAATCCATGCGGTATCGCTCTGAAGGGACCGCGCTTTCCAAGTGGGAATACGCGCGGCTGGTGGCCGCTGCCCTGGCGTATGTGGTTCTCAAACAACAGGATGCCGCCGGGCTGTGTACGGTCAACGATCACGTGGTCGATTTTCTCAGACCGGCCAGTCAGCCAACCCATCTGAAACAGATATATTATACCCTGGAACACACGGAAGCAGCAGGCGAATCGGGACTGGGAAAAGTCTTTCACGAACTGGCAGAACGCATTAACCGTCGCAGCCTGATCATTATCATCAGCGATCTGTTTGATGATCTCGATTCGGTCATGCTGGGATTAAAACATTTTCGCCATCGCAAACATGATGTCAGCCTGCTGCAGGTGATTGATCCCGCGGAACAGGACTTCCCTTTCCAGGAGCCGGTTCTCTTTCGCGGACTGGAAAACCTGCCGGAACAGATGGCGGAACCACGCTCACTCAAAAAAGCATACCAGGCCGAGTTTGAAAAATTTCTCAAAGCAGCACAGCGCGGTTGTCGCGATTTGAATATGGACTACGGACTGGTTCGTACCGATCAGTCTCTGGATATGGCACTCTCAACATTCCTCTCACACCGTCAGTCACGAGTCGGTTCTTAAGTTGTATTGATTCAAAATTTCATGAACGCTTTTTCCTTTCAGCCTCTGTTTGCTTTTGGTTTTGCCAGTCCCTGGCTGCTGATGGGACTGCTGGCGGCTGGAATTCCCATCCTGATCCATCTGCTGCATAAGCGAAAATTCATCGAAACCGAATGGGCGGCCATGAAGTTTCTGCTGGCGGCGACCCGGAAATATTCCCGGCGGGTGCGGTTTGAGCAACTGTTGATCCTGCTGGTCAGGTGTCTGATTCTGCTGCTGCTGGCAGTCGCATTTTCGCGTCCTTACTGGTCTCTGCAAGGCGCCTTTTTTGAAAGCGCCGCGCCCGTACATCGGATTCTGGTCGTGGATACTTCCTTCAGTATGCGCTGGCAGGGAGAGGAAGAGGCCCTGTTTGAAGAGGCCAGAGAAATCGCGCGGTCGATTGTCTCATCGTCCCGACAGGGAGACGCGTTTCAACTGATTCAGATTTCCAGCGCTTCGCCACAAAAAGTGATTTCCCGCCCTTCTCGACAACAGACCTATGTGCTCGATGAAATTTCAAAACTGCAACCGACACAGGAGTTCGGTAATGCCGGGCAGGCGCTGCAGGCGGCGCTGGAATTTCTCGGACAGGCTCAGGAACTGGCGCAGAAAGAAGTGATTATCATCAGCGATTTCCAGGCGGAGAGTTGGGCTCCCCAGCAGGCCGAACAGGGAAATTCACGCATCCTGTCATTAATGGATGCATTATCAAAAAAAGCGACGCTGATTCTCAAAGATGTCGGTGTATCGGAGGAATCGAATCTTGCCATCGTCGATTTCAACAGCAGGTCCGTATTTGCCACGTTGAACCAGCCGGTGCGTTTGAGTGTCACGCTGCATAATTTCGGTCTTCTGAACCAGGATGCGGTCAACCTGCAGTTGTACGTCGATCAACAGCTGGTCAATCAGAAGCAGGTGGACCTGCCGGCGAATACTGACACTCAAGCGGAGTTTACCCATCAGTTTACCCGGGTGGGCGATCATCGACTGGAAGTTCGACTCGCCGACGATCGACTGCCGCTGGATAATCGTCGCTGGAAGGTCATGCCCGTCAAAAAAGAAATCAACGTGCTGCTGGTCAATGGCAGACGCTCGACGGAAGCGATGGGCCGCGCCACAGACTTTCTGGAACTGGCACTCTCGCCTTCATTGCAGGAACAACCCTGGCAGGGAATTATCAAGCCGCATGTGATCAATGAAGGCGAACTGGCGACCACCGAGCTGAGCCTCTACGATGCGGTTGTCATCTGTGATGTTGCTCTGTTTACAGATCACGAACGCGATCTGTTAAAACATTATGTCAGTCGCGGAGGCGGGCTGATCTTCAGCCTCGGCGAGCAGGTGAATGTCAAGAATTATAACCAGACGATCTTTCAACCAGGGCAGGGGCTGTTATCCTTGAAATTGCTGGACCGTCGAGGCGACGCCCGCAGGCATACCACACTGTTTGAATTTGATCCCCTCCAGTACCAGCATCCCGTTATTGAAATCTTTAAGGGAAATCCTGACGCCGGCCTGGAGACCACACATATCTACGAATACTTTCAAACAGAGCTTCCCGACGATCCGAATACGCGTCTGATTTTGAATTATGATACGAATGATCCGGCAATCATCGAGGGTTCACTCGGACGGGGAAAAGTGGTCCTGATTACCACATCACTCGATCGGCTCTGGGGGACATGGGCGATCTGGCCCAGCTTTCCGCCGATGGTGAATGAACTCGTGTTGTATATTGCGACGGGTAAATGGGGCAGTCGCGAAGCCCGGGTGGGACAGCCTCTGGAAATCATGACCCGGGAAAACCAGCTGACACTTTCTCCCCAGATGATCGCGCCCGATCAGGAGAAGTATCCGCTCAGAAGCGTTCTCGACAGTGAGGATGAGTCCCGCACAATTACCTTCCCGCAGACTTTGCTCTCTGGGATCTACGAACTGGACTGGGGATCGGCGGCCATGGAAAATACACTCTATGCCGTGAATGTTTCGTCACAGGAAAGTAATTTGAATCATATTGGTCCCCAGGTGATTCCACCACAGTATTTTCGTCGACCCGAGGGAGCTCAAAGTCAACTGGCAGAAGTGCCGGAAGAACGCAGTACACAGGCAGGACTGGCGGAAAACCTGTTGCTGACCGTGCTGGCTCTGATCGTGGTTGAACAGTTGCTGCTCTGGCGATTTTCCGCTGGTGCATTGACGTTTCTGGCAGTGATGCTGATCTCCGGACTGAGCCTGTTTTTCCTGCGTTGACCGTCAGGGAGTCTGTGATTTTCTCAACGCCTGTGATATACTGACCCGTCCGAAAAGTTGATTCGTATCCAGAATATGAGGAAATGCAATTCGTAATGAGCCTGAATAAAAAACAGAAAAAACAGATTGACGTGGCCCGTCAGAAAATTCAAAAGCTGCGACAGCGACTGACCGGCGCCAAAGAGCAGATGGATGACCCCCAGGAAGTCAAAAACCTTGAACAGGAAATCGCCGTACAGGAAGACCTGATCAAGAAAGTCCAGGAAGCTTCCTGAACAGTGTCCTGCAGATATCAGATCCATTCACCAGGTTCGACTGAAATTGAATGGAACGCACTTAAACTTAAAGACTGAAGCAGTGCCAGGCTCGCATCCTCCCACAGTGATTGTGGTACATCCCAAAGAACGCAAAAGTAAATGCACCGTGCAGCCTTTGCGCACCAGCGAAGACTTTGTCTTCTGGAAGTTCCCCCGTAAGGAAGCCGACCGCATACAGGGATATGTGCGTCTGGGACTGGATGGCCCCCTCATCAGTCCGGCGGATGCAGACTCGGGCCTGCTGGTCCTGGACGGAACCTGGCGTCTGGCGGAGAAAATGGAACCCGATTATCGGGAACTTCCCGTTCGCAGCCTGCCTGACTGGAAGACCGCATACCCGCGTGTCTCTAAACAGTTTGCAGATCCTTCAGCCGGGCTTGCCACCATTGAGGCCATCTACATTGCTTATCACCTGATGGGACTGGATACAACCGGCCTGCTGGAAGGTTATTACTGGGCAGATCAGTTTCTGGAACTGAATCGCGATCAACTGACGTAATTCTGAATCATTGTGATATGAATGTTTACGTGACCGGCTCTGCCTGTGCACGCGATCGATATTTCAGAATGATGTTGCGGAGCTTCTCCCGGTTGACCGGTTTGGTTGCATAATCCGAGCAACCGGCGTCGATACATTTCTGCCGATCCCCGGTCATGGCATGCGCGGTCAAGGCGATGATGGGAGTCTCGATTCCCAGTTCACGCAGTTTTCTGGTGGCGCCATATCCATCCAGGACCGGCATCGACATATCCATCAGAATGACATCAAACGGTTTGCCTTGTTGTTCGGCATTCAGTGCCCGCCTGACTGCGATGTCACCGTTTTCAGCCAGTACCACATGCGCTTTCTCTTTTTTCAGCAACATGGAAATCAGACGCTGGTTATCAACACCATCTTCTGCCAGCAGTACAGTACAGGGGCCCAGATTCCTTGTTTCTGAATCACCTGCAGGCAATTCCGGATCTTGCTGGATCACTGGTATCTGTCTGAATTCGTCCTGTGGATTTTCATGAAACTTCAGTGTTTCCGGGTTGCCAATGCCAATGGTCAGCGTGAAGACGGTACCTTCACCAGGCACACTTTCACACGTCAGATCGCCACCCAGCATTTCGGCCAGTCGCTTGCTGATAGCCAGTCCCAGGCCGGTTCCACCAAACTTACGCGTGGTGGAAGAGTCCGCCTGGACAAACGGTTGATAGAGCATGGCAATCTGCTCGGCTGTCATGCCGATACCCGTGTCACGGATTTTAAATTCCAACAGGGGATTATCAGCAGTAGAATTTAAAAACGATGTTTCCACTGAAACTTTTCCCCCATCCGGCGAGAATTTGATCGCGTTCCCAATCAGGTTGATCAGAATCTGTTTGAGTCGTGTCGGATCACTCTGAATCTCAACCGGGAGGGTACCCTCAAATGACAGCTTAAAGTGCAATCCCCGGAGTTCCGCCCTGACTTTCATCAGTGACTGGATTTCTTTCATTTTTTCCAGCAGGGAAAATTGAATGGTTTCGATCGTCAGATTTCCCGATTCAATTTTGGAGAGGTCGAGAATGTCATTGATCAGTTCCAGGAGGTAATGCCCGTTACGTTTAATCACGTCCAGTAACTGAATGCTGCCCGGGCGGCCCCAGCTTTCTTCAATCAGCAAATCGGTGTATCCCAGGACGGCAGTCATCGGCGTCCGGATTTCATGACTCATATTCGCCAGAAATTCACTCTTCGCCCGCGAGGCAGCCTCCGCATCGGTATTGGCCTGTTTCAGTCGTTCGGCTTTTTCTTCCAGTTCACGACGGGTCAATTCCAGATTTTCCGTCCGGTCTTTCAGTTCATTTAAAGCCAGATCCCGTACTTGTGAAACCCTGTTGTATTGTTTTGCAATCAGGCTGACATCGCTGTATTCGTCCATGTCATCTCCCAGCTCGGTATCTCCCTGGATATGCAGTTCCATCAGATTCAACAAGTCATACATTTCTGAAGTGGCACCATGCTCTGCCATATTCAGTCCCAGCTTTTCTTCATCTTTGGTTGCACGCAGTCGAACAAAATGACTGATGATCCGTAAAGTGACCCAGCAGAAAGAAAAACACCAGATGAAGCAGACGCCACATCCCAGTAACTGGATCAGAAACTGTTCCCATCGGGAGTGTGACAGGAGCTCGGCGGGAATAAACAATGCGACCGCCAGAGTACCCCAGACACCCGCAAAACCGTGCACGGGAATCACGCCGATCGTATCGTCGAGCTGGAAACGCTCCAGAACCCAGACACCCGCTTCCATGACGATCGCTGCGATAATTCCAATCACCACAGCAGCTGCAGGCGAGACCGCATCACAACTGGCGCTGCTGGCGACCAGGCCTGCCAGCAGACCATTCAGTATGTTTTCGATTTCGATCTGTTTCCGCTGATAGAATTGCCACACCAGCATTGTGATGGCACCACAGGCAGACGCCAGAAAAGTATTAATAAAGATTTGCGGTACATGCGATGTAAAACCAAATTCACTTCCGCCGTTAAATCCAAACCAGCCCATCCAGAGGATAAAGACACCCGTTGTCGCGAGAGTCAGATTATGCCCCTTCAATTTTTTTGAACCGGATTGTTTATCGAATTTTCCAATTCGAGGTCCGATAATCATGATCGATGCGAGCGCTGCCCATGCTCCCAGTGAATGGACGACTGTCGAACCACTGAAATCCCGGAATCCCAAAGACTCCAGCCAGCCGGGCGCTTTTCCGGTGAAATGACTGGTCCAGGCCCAGTGTCCAAACACGGGATAGATGATCCCGCCCAGCACGATTGAAAGAATCAGATAAGCCGTAAAACGCATTCGTTCGGCTGAGGCGCCGGAAGCGATGGTGGCGGCAGTCACACACAGCATCAGTTGAAACAGGAAAAACGCGGATAGAAATATATCGGAACCGGAATTCGTGAACGGGAAATGAGTGGTGCCGATAAACCCACCCGTTGTCGTACCAAACATCAGGCCAAATCCGAATATCCAATACAGGATTCCCACAATACTGACGTCGACGATATTTTTTATGGCGACGTGAATACTGTTTTTAGAGCGGGAAAGACCAGATTCCAGACAACAGAAACCAGCCTGCATAAACAGGACAAATAGACTGCAGACCAAAATCCAGAGAATGTCAATTTGTTGATGGAGTTCCATGATTTCGACTCATGTATCTGGCGAAGTAGTTAATCACAAGCTTCCCGAAATTCCAGACGTGCTCTCATACACAGTCTCAAGGAAGTGTTTCAGTTTTCAGGAATAAAACAGATCGCTGTTTCATTCACAAAAAGCTTATGTTTTTTTTTTGTCAACATGTGCCGTAGATCAACATTATTGCAGTACCTGTTCATTCTGCGGTCTGATTTGCGTGAAATCCCTTAATACATAAGGAGGGGAACGTTTTAACCTGTATAGATGAACGAAATAGAAGAATAAAATACCTCCTTAAGTAAAAGCGTTTTCTATATAGCCACTTAGAGAAATTCAAAGCGTTTACTACAGCCTGTTATTAACGGCTTAAAACATCAATTCGGTTTAATTGTTCTGACAGGAACCACTCAAAGGAAAAAATACCGCAGCTCACTGTACTGGATGCTAAATGTAATACGGGCCCGAAATACTTACCGTACAAAAGTGTCTGATTTGGAGTTGATGGCTCGAAAGTCATCCGGATGTTTCCGTTAAGCATGGTATATACCGGAGTGGTTCCCGTTCCCTGACGTTTCAAAGCCGGTTCTGGTACTTTCTGGTCTGCCTTGCTTGATTATTTTGCTGTGCTTGTTAACGTTGGGAAGATTTGCGCAGATAAAGGTCTCCGAGCCAGAGTATAGTGTACATTAGCTGTGAAAGTGATCCGAGAAAGTGCCCAGACGAGACGACATTCGTAAGATTTTAATCATTGGCTCCGGTCCGATTGTGATCGGTCAGGCGTGTGAATTTGACTATTCTGGAACCCAGGCCTGTAAGGCACTGCGGGAAGATGGTTATGAAGTCGTGCTGGTAAACTCCAATCCGGCTACGATTATGACCGATCCGGAAACAGCACATCGGACTTATATCGAACCGATCACCTGGCAGTATATTCAGAAAGTCATCGAGATCGAAAAACCCGATGCCCTGCTGCCGACGCTCGGCGGTCAGACCGGCTTGAACGCTGCGATGGATCTTGCCCGTCGCGGCATCCTTGACCAGCTGGGCGTGGAACTCATCGGTGCCAAAGAAGCGGTCATCGCCAAAGCAGAAAGCCGTGACCAGTTTAAAGAAGCGATGACCAAAATCGGGCTCGACTGTCCCCGCAGTGCTGTCGTACACAACATGGAGGAAGCCAATGCGGCAGTGAAGGACATCGGACTGCCGATCATTATTCGCGCCAGCTATACCCTCGGGGGAACAGGTGGCGGCGTGGCTTACAACCGCGAAGAGTTTGTAGAGAAAGTCCGCAGCGGTCTGGCCCTCTCTCCCGTCAATGAAGTCCTGCTGGAAGAATCCATTCTCGGCTGGAAAGAATACGAGATGGAAGTCATGCGCGATCAGGCCGACAACGTGGTCATCATCTGCGCTATCGAAAACTTCGATCCGATGGGCGTCCACACCGGTGATTCCATCACCGTCGCGCCGGCACAGACACTCACCGATAAAGAATACCAGCGGATGCGCGATGCCACTATCGCCTGTATGCGTGAGATCGGCGTCGAAACCGGTGGCTCTAACGTTCAGTTCGCCGTCAATCCCGATACGGGCCGCATGACGATCATCGAAATGAATCCCCGCGTCAGTCGCTCCAGTGCCCTGGCTTCCAAAGCGACCGGATTCCCGATTGCAAAAATCGCCGCGAAGCTGGCCGTCGGTTATCGACTCGATGAAATCCGAAACGACATCACCCGCGAAACGTTTGCCTGTTTTGAACCAACCATCGACTACGTCGTCACCAAAATTCCCCGCTGGACATTCGAAAAATTCCCGGATGCCGACCCGGTTCTGACCGTGCAGATGAAATCCGTCGGCGAAACCATGTCCATCGGCCGTACTTTCAAAGAGTCTCTGCAGAAAGCGCTGCGAGGCCTGGAAATTGGTCACTTCGGACTGGGTGGCGGTAAGAAGGATCTCTGGGGAACTGCCAAACAGCCCTCCAAGGATACGATCCAGTCCAAACTTTCGGTTCCCAATGAAGAGCGGATTTTCTACGTCCGCTATGCCTTCAAGCAGGGAATGACAACGGAGCAGATTCACGAACTGAGTGATATTGATCCCTGGTTCCTCAATCACATCAGGCAACTGGTTGAACTGGAAGATCAGATCCGCTCACGATCCCGCCTGGAAGACATGGACTACACCGCCATGAAACAGGCCAAGCAGTCCGGCTACTCCGATAAACAGCTGGCTTTCTGGCTCGACTCGACCGAAATGGATGTCCGCCAGTATCGCAAAGGGCTCGGCATTGAGGCGACGTTCAAACAGGTCGATACCTGTGCCGCCGAATTCGAAGCCTTTACACCATACTTCTATTCGACCTACGAACAGGAAGACGAAACGCCGGGCAATCCAGATCACAAACGCCGCATCATGATTCTGGGCGGCGGACCGAACCGCATCGGGCAGGGGATTGAATTCGATTACTGTTGCTGTCAGGCTTCCTTCGCGCTGCAGGAACTGGGCATCGAAAGCATCATGGTCAACTCGAATCCCGAAACCGTTTCGACTGACTATGACACTTCGGATCATCTGTTCTTCGAACCACTGACCACCGAAGACGTCCTCAATATCTGCGACCGCATGAAACCCGATGGCGTGATCGTGCAGTTTGGCGGACAGACGCCGCTCAATCTGGCGCGTGGTCTGGAAGCCGCCGGCGTCAACATTATCGGTACCAGTCCTGAAATGATCGACGCGGCCGAAGACCGGGAACGTTTTCAGGCGATTCTCGAAAAGCTCGAACTGCATCAGCCTCCGAACGGCATCGCCACGGATACCGAAAGCGCACGCAACGTCGCCAGTAAAATCGGTTATCCCATCCTCGTACGTCCCAGCTACGTGCTCGGCGGACGCGCGATGGAAATCTGCTACGATGAAGAATCCCTCGTACGCTACATGAACGAAGCCGTCAATGCGTCTCCCGATCATCCGGTACTCGTCGATCGCTTCCTGGAAGATGCCATCGAAGTTGACGTCGACGCCATCTCAGACGGGATTACGACGCTGGTCGGTGGCGTGATGGAACACATCGAAGAGGCCGGCGTCCATTCCGGTGACTCTGCCTGTGTGCTCCCGCCGCACTCGCTCCCCGAGTCGGTCATCAATGAAATCAAACGCGCGACACACGCCCTGGCACGCGAACTCAAAGTCAAAGGGCTGATGAATATCCAGTTCGCCGTCAAGCAGACTGACGATGAGTACAAAGTCTACATCCTGGAAGTGAATCCCCGTGCCAGCCGAACTTCTCCCTTTGTTTCCAAAGCGACAGGAATTTCCCTGCCCCGCATCGCCGCTAAAGTGATGGCAGGCGTCTCGCTGCTCGAACAGGGAATCACACGCGAGCCTGAACCGAAACATACGTCCGTCAAAGAAAGTGTATTCCCGTTCTCCCGCTTTCTTGGCGTTGATATTATCCTCGGCCCTGAAATGCGTTCGACGGGCGAAGTCATGGGCATCTCAGACGGCTTCGCGATGGCATTTGCCAAAAGTCAGCTCGCCGCCAGTACCAGCCTGCCTTCCGAAGGCACCGTCTTCATCAGCATGGCTGATGTCTATAAAGACATGATCATTGAACCGGCACGACGGTTGATCGAACTGGGTTTCAAAATTGTTTCGACCTCCGGGACCGCACGTGTCCTCAAAGAAGCAGGCCTCGAAGTGGCCACCATCAAGAAGCTGAAAGAAGGGCGTCCCAACCTGCTGGACATGATGGCGAACCAGGAAGTCCAGTTCATCTTCAATACGCCCAGCGGCAAAGGTTCTCGAACCGACGAAGGTAAAATCCGTTCGGCTTCGGTCTCGTACGGCGTGACCTGTGTGACCACCATCCCCGGCTGTCTCGCAGTCGTCAAAGCGCTCGAAGCACTCGCCGAAGATGCAACTCCCCAGGTGCGTGCCCTGCAGGACTGGATGGCCGATATGTGATTCACGGGATTCAGGGAATATTCTCCTCAGGATGTTCCCTGAAATTTCACCAGATGAGGGCAGACCCGATTTACCGGTTCCGCCGCTTCCGTGCGGCATAACTGTCGCGACGTTTCTCGGCATGAAACACAAAGTAACCGTCAATCTCATGCACTTCGGTTCCGCCGAAAATGCTGGTGAGTTTCTTCTGGTACCACAACCGTCGACGAGTCACCATCACCAGCTTTCCGCCGATTTTCAGACGGTTGAAACCCTTCATGATGAAATTCTTGGCGACGGAAAAGTCTTCATGGTAAGGCGGGTTCGAGAGGATCCAGTCGAAGTCGGTCTCCTGATGGTCGCGAAAACCATCGCTCTGTAAAACGGTCACTCCCGCAGCCGCATTACGTTCCGCATTTGTTTTTGAGATGCGAACTGCGTCTGCATCCACGTCGGTCATCACAACATTCTCAGCACCAACGATCTTCGCTGCCAGAATGCCTACCACACCACATCCACAGCCCAGGTCCAGCACGCGCTCGCCCGGCGCAAACGTCACCGTCGAGAGCATCGCTTCTGTACCCCGATCCAGGCCTTTGGGGGAGAACAGTTCGGGCGTTGTTTCAAAGCTGAACTGCTGATTATGAGAGGTAATGGAAAAGCTCATGTAGATTCGATAAGTCTGGTGATTGACAGGGTTTTCTGTTAAGAATCCAGATTCGCAGGGATTCGATGATTGTCTGGACACACTGTGAAGATTACGTTATGACCTGTATCTTCAAGGGAACCATACACTTCCGGCAAGATATTATCCACGGCAAGAATCAGTTTTCCTGTCAGACAGGTTTAATTTCACCCGCTGATATCTGAGTGCTCAAGGATCTGGCGAATGGGAAAAGTCAAGCAGTCACATTTTAAGCCCGGCTTAACCACCTGGATTCTGACGAGTCTGGTGCTGGGGATAATGTGTGGACTCTTTTTTGGTGACTTATGTTCGCCACTCAAAGCGGTCGGCGATGTTTTCATCGGTCTGCTGCAGATGACGGTTTTGCCTTACATCACGCTTTCACTGATTTTAAATCTGGGCCGCATCTCAATCCGACAGACTCGCAACATGGCGTTGACTGTCATCGTGCTGCTGCTGATTCTCTGGTGTATCGGGTTGTTTAGTGTCTGCCTGATGTCGCTCTCCTTTCCCTTCTGGCAGAAAGGCGCATTCTTCAGTACCAGTATCATTGATGGGCCGAAGACCGAAAGCCTCTACGACCTGTTCATCCCCTCGAATCCCTTTTTCTCACTCGCCAATAACGCGGTCCCTGCGGTCGTACTGTTTTCCATCGGCATGGGCATCGCCATCAGTGGCATTCCCAAACGCGAACGCCTGCTGGAACCGTTGTCCGTCGCCGTCAACGCCTTGATGCGGCTCAATCGTATGATCGTCCACGTTTCGCCCATCGGAATATTTGCCATCGTCTCCTATGCCATGGGCACGCTCCCCTTTGAAAAATTTGGACTGCTCCAGGCGTATCTGATTACCTTCTCCGCTGCCACACTCCTGCTGGCGATCGGCATTCTTCCGATGCTGATTTCTGTCTGCACCCCGGTCCGTTACTGGGATGCCCTTAAAGTTTCGCAGACCGCGGTTATTGCATCGTTTGTACTGGGCAGTACCTTCGCTGTTCTGCCTCTCATTGTTGAAGCGGCCCGTGAAATTCTGGATCGCTATCACCTGGAGAAAAAAGATACCGGCGGTTCACCCGATGTCCTGATTCCGCTTGTCTTTCCCTTCCCCGATCTCGGACGCATCGTCGGGTTGATCTTCATTCCTTTTTCTGCCTGGTTTTATGGTACCAGTATGTTGCCCGAAGAATATCCCCGCTTCCTTTCGCTGGGCATGGCCGGTTCCTTTGCGAAACCAGCGGTCACCATTCCCTGGCTGCTTGACCTGATGCACATCCCGCACGATATCTTTCAGCTTTATCTGGCGGTCGGCATTTACACCACTCGTCTGGGAGATGCCCTGCGTTCAGTTTACCTGTTTTCCTTCGCGATCCTCGCCGCTGCTTCGCTTTCCGGCACGCTTAAAATTCAGTGGAAACGTTTCATCTCCTGGTCGCTGTTTTCATTGTGTGTCGCGGGTGTCGTCATTGCCAGCATTCATGCGGTACTCAACTACACTTTCAAGGATGTCTACCAGTCCAAAGCACTGATCGCCGATCGTCAACTGCTCTTTCCCGGCGTTAAAGAGATCGTACTGGAAGAATCCGCTTCCAACCCCGATCCTATTCAGTCCGGCGAAACCCGCATCGATCGCATCCGCCGCCGGGGGACCATTCGACTGGGCTTCGACGCCAAGCGGCTCCCCTTTTCCTACTTCAATGATCGCGGACAACTGGTCGGCCTCGACATCGATATGGCCCATCGACTGGCACTCGACCTGGGAGTTGATATCGAATTCGTTCCCTTTACCCCACAAACACTGGTCAGTCAACTGAATCAGGATCATTTCGATCTGGCCATGTCCGGTCTGGAAGGCACGATCGAACGAGCCACCGCGTTCCCCGTCGCCGATTCTTACATGGATGTAACGCTGGCACTGGTCCTGCCTGACTTCCGCAAAGTCGATTTCCTGGAGTTCGACAAATTACGCCATTCCGCCGATCTGAAAATCGCGGTCGTCGCCAACAGTTTCTACGACGAAAAAGCCCACGAGTTCTTTCCCAATGCGAGCTTTGTTTCCATCAACTCGGAAGAAGATTTCTTTGAAGGCAATGCCTCTCACGCCGATCTGCTGGTGACCAGTGCTGAAACAGGTGCCGCCTGGACGCTGCTGTATCCGAAATTTTCGGTGATCAATCCCTTCAAGAAAAATATTCGCGTCCCCATGTATTACCTGGGCGCTCACGACATCGAATTTGAAGAATTCATGGAAGTCTGGCTCGAACTCAAAAAGAAAGAAGGCGTCTTCGACACGCTCTACAAATACTGGATTCTCGGCGAAACCATCAACCCCGCCCCCCCACGCTGGTCCATCATCCGCAACGTCCTGCACTGGGTGGATTAACGAGAAATGAAATAGAGCCGTTCACAGCGGCGAACGCAAACAGATGGGTAGGCCCGAATGCAATTCGGGCCGAGCGCAGCGAGCAGGAAACTGTCAGAGAAAACGTGGTAAAAGTGTAACCCTGCGAATTTTAATCTCCGCTTCGTCTTGTTCGAGTCATTTCGTGTTTTTCGTGGTAGAAAAATTAGTCACGACCGTTCAATTTCTGCTACACTTGATCGACAAATGAATCTGTTTCTTTCGCATGGAATAGACAGCGGGGAATTTACTATGGTCGATCGTCTGTCAGTCGCAATATTATTGCTGTTACTTTGCCTCTGTTTACGGTCACCAGTACCTGCAGCAGAACCGGTTGACGATCAACGGCGTCAACTGAACCCGGAAGAAATCCAACAGACACTCGTTTTCCTGGCGAAACAGCTCACCGCGAATCTTGATGCCATTCATACCTGGCAGGGAACCTATACGTACGTCAGAGATATGCAAATCACACGGAACACCATAGGGCAGGTCGGTGTTCGCTGGGAGAGCACTTATCGACTGCTCCCTTTCTGGCTGGACCAACGGCAGGATAAACTGCGTGTCAATTATTATCTGACAGAAAAACCCGATGAGCTCGATCAGTTGCAACAGGTACCAGCCAAAATCGAAAGTACTTTAAACGCACAATGGATTGTCGTCAAAGGGGAAGAGTGCCTCGAATTGAGCGAGGAACGCTTCGGTTCCGTCTTTGGTTTTCCCGATGGTGTTCAGAAACAGATCGGCGGAGGCAGAATTCTGTACCGAAAATGGAAATTTGAATTAGAGCGGGACGGGCGGTTCTTTGATCCCAGAACAGAAGTGTTGGGGAATAGCTCGGGCAGCTTTGCCCGTACCCTTGAATTATACGCAAATGTACTCAGTGGCGCAGAGGGAAAAGAAAAGCAGGAGAAGTTTTCCCCGCGAGTTACCATCGCGGAAAGAAAACTGGAACACGGGCAGAAGCAGTTGATCGTCACGATCGAGTACAATCCATGGAAGCCCAATGGCGTTCCCAGATTTAGTCAAGTGACTTACGATTCCCGATTTAGATTTAATCCAGTGAGATCTGAGCATTTACGCGGTACTGTCGCGGATCAGATCCAGACATTCTCTTATAAAAACGTCGATGGCATTTCTCTGCCTGAGAAAGTTGTTACTGAGTACTTCCAGTTTAGACCAGCCGGTAAGCGTGAGCTGACCTCACGCCGCACTTATACGTTACTCGATTCAAAACTGAATCAACCCATTAACCCGGACCAGTTCCAGATCAAATCATTCAATCTGCAGTATGGCGAACGCATGCTGGACAGAACCAAAAACAAAGCCTTCATCCAGGACCACGACGGCCTCGTCCTCGCCGAAGAATTTGAATTCAACAAAGAATCACAAAGTAAGAATTGAATTCAGCGACCTGTAAACAGCTGCTATTGGAAGTCAGCCATAAAATCATTTCGTGTTTTTCGTGGTAGAAAAAATCGTATTCCATTTTTACTTCGGATACACGCCCACGCGTTTTGCCCAGGCTTCCCACTTCTGAACCAGATCGTCTACGATCGCCCGCCTGCGTTTCGCCAGGTTGTTCAATTCGGTGCGGTCCGTCTTGAGATCATATAGTTCCCACTTTTGCGGCTGGTAGCCTTTCGCCGGCGAAACGCCACGACCCACCAGCTTCCAGTCACCGGCTCTCACGAAGGCATTGCTTTCATGCTCGATAAAAATCGGCTCGGTCCGGTTGAGCGGATTTCCCTGCATTATCGGTCGCAGTGAAATACCATCTAGCGCCGGGATTGGATTCCCATTAAATGTCTCGGGATACTTTGCTTCCGCCACATCAATCAACGTTGGCATAATATCAATCAACTGGGCCGGTTCCATGATCCAGCGTTTCTCCGGTATGATCCCCGCCGGCCAATGCATGATGAACGGTGTCGACGTACCCCCTTCATGTGCGAAATGTTTATACAGACGGAACGGCGTATTCGATGCATTCGCCCACGCTTTTCCATAGCTGTTGCTGTGATCGAGATTGCGTTTTTCCACATCGTAGAATTCGCCGCGTCCCAGCACGCCCCCCTCGGCACAGCCGCCATTGTCCGAGAGAAACAGAATCAGCGTATTCTCGTACTGTCCGCTCGATTTCAGTGAACCGACGAGTTTACCGATGTTCTGATCCACGCGATCCACCATCGCCGCATAGATGGCCATCTTAAGATCCATCTCATCCTGCTTTTTTTCACTCAACGTTTCCCAGGCAGGTACTTCAGAGTCTCGAGGCGAAAGCTTCGTACTCGCCGGCAGTAGGCCCAGCGATTTCTGTTTCACCAGACGTTGTTGGCGGAGTTCATCCCAGCCGATCTTGTACTTGCCGCGGTATTTCCTGATTTCCTCTTCATGTGCCTGCAAAGGCCAATGTGGCGCGGTGTAAGCGAGGTACAGAAAGAAGGGTTTGTCCTGCGTCTCTTTTGCCTGTTGATGTTCGCTGAGAAAGCGGATCGCATAGTCCGTGTACGCGTCGGTAGTGTAGAAGCGGCGGTCTGTGGTACTCGCAGGGGTTTCGATGTCTTCATTCCCGAATGTCATACCCCGCGGTACGACGGGATGAAAGAACCGGGTCGCCCCCGAGACGCAGCCGAAAAAATTATCGAACCCGCGCTGCAACGGCCAGCGATCCTGCGCGTTAAAGCCCAGATGCCATTTGCCCGTCATCAACGTCGCATAACCAGCCGGCTTTAAGACTTCCGCCAGCGTGACGCAGTTACGGTTCAGGTAACCCTGGTACGCCGGTGGTTTGGAATAACCGCGAGTATCGCCGGGCGGGTTGGTCATCCAGCCAATCCCCGTCTGGTGGGGATGCAGGCCCGTCATCAAAGTCGCCCGCGTAGGACAGCAGCGACCCGAATTATAAAACTGGGAAAAACGCACGCCACCCGCGGCCAGTGCATCGATATTCGGCGTTTCAATTTCGCCGCCATAACAGCCGATATCCGAGAAGCCCATATCATCGACCATGATCAGAATGATATTAGGTCTGTCAGCGGCCTGTGCGGTGAAAGTCGCCAGGCAGACAACCAGAGCAGCAAAGATTATCCGAACCATATACAGCCCTCATCCCAAACGGCAAGGCGCTAGCCACCGGTATCTTCAAGAGCTCTGTCACACACAACCGGCGGCTAGCGCCATACCGCTCAATTGGTGAAATAAAATTATCTGACAGAATTCAGTAGATTACTTGAGATCTGTAGATCAATAATTTTCAAGTACCATTCTTAAATATGTTCCCGTCCTGCGATCTGTTGAAGCCGTCACCAGAGATAACGGACATTCCGTTTTCTTTCCATCGGTTAATACGGGAAGTGCATAAAAAGCAAATTTAGGATCATCCAAACGGATGCTCCACTTACCACCATGAGACTTTCGAAAAACTTCACCAACATAACAGGCAGCATTATTCACACGCTGAATTTCGGATTTTTTAAGTGCTGCCCTGGTGTCCTCATAATTTGAGAGGATCCATTTTTCAACTACCTCCAACGATTCAGGAGAGTAATCCAGAAGACATTGTTCTTCTTCTGGAAATTCAGAGATAAACATTTCGAGAAAGTCATCCATTGAAGCAAGCCAGTATTCAAATTCTTCTCTGGATTTCTGCATCGATGCATCCACATTTTCTCTCCATCAATCCACGAATCGTCCTGTTTCCTCTATAAAAAACAGCACGCCATTCTAAACGGTATGGCGCTAGCCACCGGTAACCAAACTCAGGCCCGCAAATCACCGGCAGCTAGCACCGAACCGTTTCAATCTCTTGATTCTGTTTACGACCACAGCGAGCGGAAATACTTCGCATCAATGGCCGTCTGATCCAGGCATTCCTGGGTCGACAGTTCTTTCCAGCTGTGACGCCCTTTGTATTCACTGTGCAAGGAGAAGGTTCCTTCATAGCCCAGCTTCCGCAGGGCGGCGATATAGTCGGGAATGGGAGAAATTCCATCAGCGACCGGCACCGTTTTGGCTTCCCATTTCTGGTGCCCGTACTTGTCGCGTCCGTCTCCCCGTTCCCAGGCAAAGTTCTTAACTGCACAGAGCGCGATCCAGGGACCTAACAGATCGAGTCCCTGCCGCCAGCCGTCGCCGCTCCCCTCTTTGACCATATGCAGCGTGTCGACATACGCGCCTATTTCCTGAGGGGAATAATCCTGAATCAGCTGATACAGTTGAGTGCCGTGTGAAGGAATAAACGCATTCGAATGCACGTGCACGCAAGGCAGTACTTCATATTTCTGGCACAGCTTCGCAACCTTGCCGATCTTCTTCGTCGTCTCTTTTAACTGTTGTGCCAGTGTGCCAAACGTTTTATAGCGGTAATAACCGATTTTGACGCGGTCGATGCCCTGTTCCCGGGCGGTCGCCAGAATGCGTTCGGCGTTTTTGTCGGGCTCGTCGATCATGGTCGTCAGAAACAGGATTTTCACGCCCGCCTCTTTCGCTGCCGCACAGGCCTGCGGCAGTTCCTGCTCCGCGTTTTCGGGCAGGATGTGACCTTTGGGTCGTACGGTCAGATCGAGTCCATCCAGGCCGATGGACTGGAACGCCCGGCAGACATCAGGGATCGGCATGTCCTGGAAGCTCTTGGTGAAGGCACCCAGCTGATAGGCGGCGGTCGGCTTTGATTTCGTTTTGGAATCCTCGCCTGCCTGTAAGCCGTGTTGTGACTGCAGGATACCGGCGACTGCTGTACCCGTTAATACCTGCGCGGCGGTCTGTTTCAGGAAATCACGGCGGGGAAGCCGATTATAAGGGGAGGGAGTATTCCGCATGTTGAAAACCTTCTTTATGATCCGTTGTCCTGTAGATTTCGAGGAAAGCTATTTTATAGTAGTATGAACTGAGACCGACCCTTTTTCTACCAGATTTGCCTGATTTACTGAAATCGAAAGAGATCCCCGTTGAATATGTCCGAGCCGCTCACCCTCGTTGCTACTACCGCTTTCGGCCTGGAAGCCGTGGTTTCGCGCGAACTGAAACAACTGGGATACGAAGAGCAGACCATTGAAAATGGCCGCATCACCTTTCAAGGCGATCTTGCTGCGATCTGTCACTGCAATCTCTGGCTCCGCAGTGCCGACCGGGTGCTGCTCAGCCTGGCGGAATTCACGGCGCTCGACTTTGATGACCTGTTCGACGAAATTCGCGACATCGAATGGGAACGCTGGCTGCCCCCTTCCGCCCAGTTTCCTGTCCGAGCCACCGCCGTCCGTTCCAAAATCAATAGTCCCAAGAACTGTCAGAAACTGGTTAAGAAAGCGATTGCCGAACGTCTGAAGGATCATTACATCAAAGACTGGTTTCCCGAAGACGGCCCGCTGTACTCGGTCAGCCTGTCGATTCTGAAAGACAAGGCTTCCGTCTGCATCGACACCACCGGCCCAGGACTGCATAAACGCGGTTATCGCAAGCTCGCCGCCGGCGCGCAGATTAAGGAGACGCTGGCAGCAGGTCTGGTCCAGCTCAGCTATTGGAATCGCGAACGGCCGTTTGTTGATCCCTGTTGTGGTACGGGTACGATCGCCATCGAAGCCGCCTTGATTGGTACGAACACGGCGCCGGGCCTCAACCGTGAGTTTGCCGCCGAAGGCTGGCAACAGTTGCCCCCCGAAATGTGGGAAGCGGCCCGCGAGGAAGCGCGCGCGCTCGCACGAACTGATATCGACTATCGACTGCAGGGCTACGATATTGATCCTGCCATGATTCGCATGGCCCGCTATCATGCTCAGCAGGCCGGCATGGAAGAATTCATTCATTTTCAAGATCAGCCACTTTCCGAATTCAGCACGCCCCGCAAGTATGGCTGTATCATTACCAACCCTCCGTACGGCGAACGACTGGGCGATAAAGCAGACGCCGAAGTCATTTACCGTGAAATGAAACGCGTGTTTGCGCCACTGGAGATGTGGTCAATTTATGTAATTACCTCGCATCCGGGCTTCGAACGCATTTACGAACAAAAGGCCCGCCGCCGCAAACTGTATAACGGTCGGATCGAATGCATTTACTATCAGTTTCCCGGCCCTCCTCCGCCGCGGAAGAAGTCACCCTGGGAACAGGCAGCCGGGACACAATCCGATTCAGCTGAGGAAACAGATGACGCCGATGAAACGCGGCAGGAAGAAGTTGCTTCCGAGCCGAACGTCACTCCACCCGAAGTGGCAAGCGAGAACCCGGGTGCTGCAGAATCGATTGAGACGGCTCCTACAGAGTCTACTCCAGCTGAAGATTCTGCGACACATGAAAAATCGAATGAAGAAACAGAAGACAGGCAAGAGTAGCGTCAGGCAGACCACATGTTGCGAATGTTCTTGCGGATGTCTTCTGCCGTCGTTTCGATCTCGGCTTCCTGGGGAGTATCCAGCGCATCGGCACTGAACGCCGGTCGTCGCTGAAACAGCGGGATCGTCTTTGGTGAAACAAACCGTGTCAGCTGGGCATAACTGTGTGCCTGGTTCCAGCGACGATTCTGGAAATACTGCCGATGAGGAAAGCAGACATACAGCCAGTTTTTCGCCCGCGTCAACGCGACATAAAACAGGCGGCGTTCTTCGTCGATTTCGTCTTCGCTTTCCAGTGACATCTCTGACGGAATACTGCCATCGGCGGCCTGCAGCACGTAGACCGCGTCCCATTCCAGACCTTTTGACGAGTGAATCGTACTCAGTACCAGGAAATCATCGTCATCCGCGCCGCTGGCGGCTGAGACATCCTGCGTGGAACTGGGTGGGTCGAGGGTAATCTCTTCCAGAAAACTCATGCGACTGCTGAAGCGGCTGGCAACCTGTTCCAACTGTTCCAGATCCCGTTGACGCGATGTCGCGTTATCGTATTGCTGGTCGAGCAGGGGACTGTAAAACGTGCGCACCTGATGCACTTCCGCCGAGATGCCCCGCTTTTCTGATTGGGGAGAACTCAGGTTTTTCATCAGCCGCACGAAGAGAGGCCAGTGCTCAACCGTCGCTGCCGGCGGTTTGAATTCCGACCAGGCATCAAAGCGAAACTGCGATTCCGCCAGCAGGTTGATCAGCTGTTGTGCCTTTTTCTGGCCAATGCCCGGCAGTAGAGTCAGTACTCGCAATCCCGAGACGGCATCGCGGGGATTTTCCGCTAGACGTAAATACGCCATCAGGTCTTTTACGTGTGCCGTTTCAATAAACTTCAAGCCGCCATATTTGTGATAGGCGATATTGCGACGCGCCAATTCTACTTCCAGCGAGAGGCTGTGGTGTGAAGCCCGGAACAGGACCGCCTGCTGATTCAGGGGAATCCCGGCTTCCCGGTGTTCGAGCACCTGCTGCACGACGAAGTCCGCCTGTTCGTTATTGTCACTGCAGTCGACCAGGCAGGGCGCTTCCCCGCTGATCTTGGACGACCACAGGTTTTTCTCGTATCGTTCGTGTGCTTCGTCGATAATCTGATTCGTCGCCTGCAGGATGGGTTGCGTGCTGCGGTAATTTTCTTCCAGCGTGACGACCGTGGTCCCCTCGTATTCCTGGGGGAAGTCCAGGATGTTCCGTACGGTCGCCGCCCGAAAGGAATAGATCGACTGTGCATCGTCGCCGACGACGGTCAGTCCTGCACCGTCCGGACAGATATTCTTCAGAATACCCGACTGCAGAATGTTCGTGTCCTGGTATTCGTCTACCAGTACTGCTTCGAACTGGCCTCGCAGCAGTTTGCCCCCCGCGGGATCAGCGGCGAGCGCATGCCAGAATAAAAGCAGGTCGTCGTAATCGAGAATGTTCTGTTTTTCTTTGCGATCCACAAACGCCTGAAACAGTTTCTTCAACTCGTCAGCATGTTCCAGGCACCAGGGATAATGTCGCTCGAGGATCGGTTCCAGTTTGGAACACGTATTCACACAGCGGCTGTAGATTTCCAGCAGGGTCCCTTTGCGGGGAAACTTCTTGCCGTTATTGCCCAGATCGAGTTCACTGCGGAGGGCGCTCATCAAATCTTCCGCATCACTGCGGTCGATAATCGTAAAGTCATCGGGTAGTCCGATGGCCTGTCCGTAACGCCTGAGCAGTCGCGCAGCCGTTGAGTGAAATGTGCCCCCCCAGATACTCCGCGATCGAGCCGAGGCGGTATTCTCGCGGCCGGCGCTCATCGCCCGCAACAGCGCATCGACGCGCCGGACCATTTCATTCGCTGCGCGGCGGGAAAACGTCAGCAGCAGGATCCGGCTGGGATCGATGCCTTGCGCAATCAGGTACGCGACCCGATGCGAAAGTGTGGTCGTTTTACCGGTCCCCGCACCAGCGATGATCAACAGTGGACCCGCATCGTGACAGGCCGCCGCCTGCTGCTCGGGATTGAGCTGTTTGAAAAGGTCTTCCAGTTGTGGGGGGATTTCTGACATCCATGCCTCGCCGAGGTCGAAAGAATTGCGGATCTGCTTTCTTTCTATTTTCGCCAGACAGACGGTGACCGCAAGGGGCGGAAATCAAAAATGTTGCTGAACGACTGTTTTTCCCGCAATTCAGGGGCGATCACAGTTCCCGCAGGCGGACATTGCGGTAATGTGCTTCATTCACGAGATTTCCATGAATCTGTAATGCGATGATGCCTTTCAATGGAATCTGGGGATCTGCTTCCGTAAAGTCGACTGTTTGTACATCGTTAATCCAGATGCGAATGCGGGGGCCTTCACAGCGAATGCGATAGCTGTTCCAGTCGTTCATGCGAACAGGCAGATCGCGTAGTTCTGCAGGAGGCCCTGCCAGGATCTTTTTGCGGCGGGATTCATCATACAGGCAGCCCCAGTAGCCGGTTCCCAGGTCCGCCTGGTAGCCGCTGACTTCATGATGATCGGGAATTTCCGCGGTCCGAATCTGCACGCCGGCATTGGTTTTATCACCCAGCAGTTTGAATTCGAGCTTGAGCTCAAAATCATCGTATTCTTTATTGGAACGGAGAAACTCATTGCGTTCGACTTTCTCGGTCAGGCTGCCGGCGATGATTTCACCATCTTCAATACGAAAAATCTTTTCGTTGCCATGCCAGCCATCGAATGTTTTTCCATCGAACAACGATTGAAAACCGAGTTCTTTCTCGCTCTGTTTCGCCTGGGCAGAGATCCGTTCGTGCTGCTGGGTGGCCCGCTGTTTGAGACCGTTATTCGATGTGGAAGCGATGACGCGTTGTAACGCATCGGCCAGCAGTTCGTCGTCAATCGGAGTGCCCCGTTCGGCCCAGGAGACAATCGTCGCACTCGCAGGGACGTTCAATGATTTATCCTTGAGCAGTGAAACTGTGTAGTTGACGGCCTGAGGCGTCGGGTTACGGCGGAGCACTTCGAACACGAGTTTCTTCTCATCGTTACGTTCGGCAATCGCCAGTGTATTGCGGCAGACTTCCAGACGCTCTTCCGGCGTCATGTTCAACTGCCGTGCCACGCGAATGTAACCACGCAGTGAGCGAATTTTGTATTTGTTGTTCTCCAGTGATTTCGCCAGTTCCAGTAAGGGGGGCGCGACGTCGATGGTCACCCATTTCCCCAGCAGGTCGGTCGCTTTGTTCTGCAGTGCATCGTCATTCGACCGAGCGGCTGCCACGACGGTCTCCAGCGCGGTCTCACCTCCGATGGCCGCCAGCTGGTCCAGCAGAATCAGCTTCTGATCAGTGGTCGCGCCTTCGATGCCGCCGGCCAGTGCCTGTGCAGTCTCTTCCAGCGGCAGCCGCGAGCAGGCAGCGACGAGTGCCTGGCCTGCGGGAGAGTCGGGACTGGATGCAAGGGTGAGCTTGATTAATTTCGGAAGATCATCGAGCGATGTGGTGCCGCCTAAAGCAGAGATGGCGGCCTGCTTCACTTCAGGGTTCGAATGATTCACCAGTTGCAACAGAACCGGAGTGGCTGAACTGAGACGACAGCCACCTGCCAGCTTGATGCCCGCCAGTTGCGATTCGCGAGTTTCACTCTCCAGCAGCTTACGGATACTGGCATCAATGCGTTTTTCAATTTCTGCAGAAGGCTGACTGGAATTCAGTTTGACGATCACCGTTTCCGCAGCACCGGCGAGGTCGGCGTCTTTCTGTTTGACCAGTGCGAGCAGAGAGTTCAAAGCCTGAGTTTTCTGTTCGTCATTCGCAACAGGCGCCAGTTCACCAATTGCAAAAATCGCCTGCAGTTTCAGTTCCTGGGAATCGCCCGAGGTCGCTTTTATCACCGTGGGCAGGGCAGATGGAGCTTGTAATGTCCCCAATGCAGCAACCAATAAGGCTTTACGTTCTTCAGGTAATCTCGGGTACGTTTCAATGAGAGTAGACGAAGATATTTTTCCCAGTTTCTGAGCCGCCTGCAGGCCGGCACGGAATCGCTGCAGATCGTCCGATTTAAGCTGTTCTGCCAATAGTCCCAGACCTGCCTTGCCCTGCAATACGATTGACTGTTGCGTCGCTGCCAGCAGGATGTTTTCAGGCAGATCCATTTTCTGTACGGTATTGACCAGCGTCAGTGCCAGGTGATTATCTTTGATATTTGCCAGCGACTTTGCACACATCAGACAGGCAAAACCGACTTCCTGCTGCAGTTTCGCATCTCCTTTACCGAGTGCCAGCAGCAGAGCCTTGGCAGCTTCCGACGTACCAGTTTCGCCGAGCGCATGAGCGGCGGCGATTGCGACGTTTGTGTTCTTGTCTGAGAGTAGCGGAGTCAGAGCGTCGACGGCTTCCATGTCCTGCCGTTTTCCGATCGAATTGATCACGCCGACCAGCAGATTGCCTTTGACGGTTTTCAATGCGTCCCGCAGGGCTTTGTCCGCTGCTTGGTCGGGAATGTTTTCCAGAGCCGAACGGGCATAAGTCGCCAGCTTTTCATCGCCCAGATATCTGGCGATTGCGGTTGCCGACGAAGCATCGCCAATGGCCGCCAGCCGACGACAGGCCATCGCTTTGTCGTAGGTATCCGCGTCGGAGTTGAGTACTTTAACCAGGCGGGCGGCTTCGGGAGCATTTTTATCAGCAGTAGATTTATCAGCGGCAAAATTCATTGTCGGTGTCAGCAGCAGGCTGGCCACACACAGCATGAAAATGGAAAATCGACAGATCAACATGAGCACAAAATCCTCAGGGGAAGAAGACGTTATCGGAAATATTCAAATTCGGTTATTGAAGCAGGTCGCGAATCAGACGGTCCACGGTTCGCGCATCGCACGGCTCCGCATGCGGTTGGCTTCCTCGTCGTTCACAAATTCTTCCGTTACCGGATCGAACTGCACCTTGCGTCCCAGTTTCCAGGCAATCGCAGCCGCGTGGCAGGCGATGTGTGAGCGGGCCATCACATCTTCGTTTGCCGCGGGCTTGGAACGCGTCTTCACACAGTTAAAGAAGTCGCGGACATGAAACTTGGGTGAGGTTCCCGGAATCGAACTGGGGGAAGGCAATGAAGCCCGCAGCTCATTCGAAGAGACCGCAGTCTGCCCGGAGTCACCCGTTTCGACCCAGCCGGCTTCCCCTTCAAAACGAACGGGACACGTTCCCAGGCCGAGCCAGCCATTACGACGCATAACAAGCTTAACACCGTTTTCGTAGACGCATTCTATGACGTTGTCGTCAGGAACGTCTTTGGGTTCGTAGGTGACGGGCATCGTATTATCGGCTTCGAGTGCCCACTGACAGATATCCAGCGTGTGTGCACCCCAGTCGAGCAGCTTCGCACCGGAGTCGAAGTCATAATGTCCGCGCCAGGCACCATCCACATACGCATGGTTATAAGGACGCCACGGTGCAGGGCCGAGCCACATGTTCCAGTCAACGACTTCCGGATCGGGCTCTGGCTCCGCAGGCAGCCAGTCGTGGCGATCGATCAACTGGTAGATCGAAGCGTGGACGGTATGAATTTTTCCCAGCTGCCCGGTCTGCGCGAGTTTGGCGGCGTGGCCAAAGTTGGAAACGTTGCGGCGTTGTGTACCCGCCTGGAAGACGCGACCGGTCCGCTGAATCGTTTCCTGCAGTCGTCGTGCCAGCTCAATGGAGATCGCACAAGGTTTTTCCGAGTAGACATCTTTGCCGGCTTCGGCTGCCATCATGGAAGCGGTCGCATGCCAGCGGTCACCCGTGGCAATCAGGACGGCGTCGATATCATCGCGGGCCAGCAGTTCGCGGAAGTCGCGATAGGTGTCGCATTTCTGGTCGCCGTTCTGTTTGTCGGCCATCTCTTTGACGGTCTTGCGTTGATCAGCGCGAACATCGGCGATAGCGACGAAGCGGACATCGGGCTGCTCAAGCATGTGGCTCAACACATAACCGCCACGTCTGCGAATGCCGATCCCTCCCAGAATAATCCGTTCGCTGGGAGCCACGGTTCCGTTCAGGCCGAGTGCTGTTGCCGGGATAATTGTGGGGGCCGTGAATACGGTACTGGCGGCGGCTGCCGTCTTCATGAAGTCACGACGATTGAGAGCACTTTTCTTCGTCATTTGTTTCTCCTCGTTAGCCTGGGGGGAAAGAGTCGGCTGATCTATGAATCAATGATTAGAGCGGGCTGGTGAAACCAGAGTCTGTCCGGTTTCGTAAATTGTAATCGACGGGTCGGCGTGCGTCTTGGAAATTCGAGGCGAATTTGTGTATATTTGGCGCATTTCTGGTCTCGATAATTTGTTATGAACGTTTCGTTACAGCAGCAGTTTTTCAAAAAAGTCCCCGGTATCGCGCAGACCTGCCGCCTGTTTGAACATCTGCCCGATGTGTACCTGGTAGTAAAAGATGAACGGGGTCGTTTCATCAACCATAATGCAGCGCTGTTAAGCTGGCTCAAAGTGGAATCGGGTGAAACGCTGATCGGCAAAACCGACTTCGACCTACATGCCCGCGATCAGGCGGAAGCGTATCGACGGGAAGATCGTCGCGTGATGGAAACAGGGGAGCCGCTGGTCGATCTGGTGCATCCGGTGACCGGCGGCGAGGGGGCCACGACCTGGTTTCAGGTGATCAAAGAACCGCTGTTTGATGTGCGCGGCAATGTGGCGGGCATTGTGGGGATGATGCGCGACTTCCGCCGCGCAGGCCTGGCGATTGCTCCCTATCTGGAAATGCAGCGCGTCTTTGATTTCATTAACGATCATTTTCAGCGCGAAATCACTGTGACCGAACTGGCGGCTTTGATGGGACTGTCCACCAGCCAGTTTCAGCGCCGGTTCCGCAAGCTGTTTGATACGAGCCCGGCCAGTTATATCAGCCACATTCGCGTTCAGGCCGCCTGTCGACTGCTGACATCGACGACCGACACGATTTCACAAATCGCCAATCAGACCGGATTTTACGATCACAGTCATTTTTCGAAAGTCTTCAAATCGCAGACTGGTGTCAGCCCGACCGTTTACCGCCGCAAGTATCAATAGCCACTGATCCGTTTGTATGTCGTTAATTTTCTCGAACCGATTTTGCCCGGTTCTTGTCCCTCTGCTATGATTGCCGCGACTGTTTCAACTGCCTGCCGACTTTCTGATCTAGTATTCAAAGTAAGAGCATCCAGAACATGGGAAAACAAATACCCGAACTTGAAGAACAGCATATCAAATTCATCGCCGCACAAAAGCTGTTCTTTGTTGGTACCGCGACCGCCGACAGTCGCATCAATGTGTCGCCGAAGGGAATGGATTCATTTCGTGTGCTGGGGCCGAATCGTGTGATCTGGTTGAACGTGACGGGCAGCGGCAATGAGACATCGGCCCATATTCAGCAAGACGGACGCATGACGGTCATGTTCTGCGCGTTTACCGGCAAGCCTTTGATCCTGCGGCTCTACGGTCAGGCACGCGTCATTCATCCTTATGATGCCGACTGGGACGAACTGTTCGCGCACTTTCCCTCGATTCCCGGTGCCCGGCAGGTATTCGACCTGAGCGTCGACCTGGTACAGACCTCCTGCGGCATGGCGGTTCCCTATTTTGATTACGTCGAGGAACGCGAACAGCTTGCCACCTGGGCCCGCAAACAGGGAGAAGCCGGCATCCACCAATACTGGCACGACAAAAACCAGCAGAGCCTGGACGGCATTCCGACGCATATTCTGGATGGTGAATGATGCTTGACATGATTCCCGTCGGGTATATGGCCAAGCGAGTCGAAAGCAAACCGGACTTTCTAAAGAATTATCAGGTAGAAGATATCTACTCCGTCAGCAACTGTATCTCTGACCAATTCGCAGATTACACCGAATTCTGGAAACACAACGGCTACTGGTTCTTCGATTCACCGGAAATAATCAAAGCATTAGCCACAGCGCATGACATCAATTTACAGGGCACAAAGCTGTTTTACTATGAAGTTTACAAAGATCAGTACGACGAAGAAGATTCTGTATGGGAGACATTCAAACCAGAAAAATCGATGTTGACCAATGTGAAGGTTCCTGTAGACAAACAACTTGAAGGTTACGATATCGTATCGTTTTCGATGGGCCATGCGCCAGAATGTTCTTACTTATCTTGCAATCACATGGCAGAAACCATCAAAGTGAATCGCCATTGTCTGATTGAAACATTTGATGAAGCGAAAACACTTTTATCACAAGGTGTTTTCAAAGGATGCGAACCAGGACCATGTCGTATTTTTGCCATTTATACAGTGGATGAATAAAAAAAAGGGTGAAACTACAATCCTGTTCGGCACAGTTAATGCTACCTGTAAAAAATAACCAC